>CAEMXZ010000011.1_pt1 | contig 32056 bp, 32 predicted proteins | sample 7263481 | NCBI WGS metagenome assembly CAEMXZ01 (sample SAMEA6813769, study PRJEB35770) | uncultured Microthrixaceae bacterium | biome: Freshwater; feature: Freshwater reservoir; material: water | place: Czech Republic | collected 2017-04-14 | depth 0.5m m
GTCAGCGCACTTCTCGAATTTCGCAATTGCAGCGCCGCAGAGGCGCAGGTTCAGGACTCCGGTGTTGCCTGACTGTCGGCGTAGGCGCGCATCTGGGAGATGCGGCCGTCCTCGTCGAACACCATGGTGTCGTGGGTGACCATCGACATGGTCATCTCGCCGAGGTCAACGTCGACCCGGAACGCGAATGCCGCTTCGTTCCCACCGGCCACGCACACCGGCGTGATGCGGGTGAGGCTGATCTTGAATCCGGAATCGCGCAGCTGGGTGTAGAAGGCCCGCACCGCGTCGACGCCCTCGTGCGCCGGTTCACCGATGGGATCCTCAACGCGTGGATTGTCGTTGTAGAGCGACATGATCGTGTCGACATCGCCAGCCGCAACGGCAGCAATGTATCGATCAGGGATAGCGACGATTTCGTCTCGTGAGGCCATGTCAGTAGATGATGACGCCACGGATATTGATGCCGTCGCGCATGTCCTGGTAGCCCTGGTTGATGTCATCGAGGGTGTAGGTACGGGTCACGAGTTCGTCGAGCATGAGCTTGCCACTGCGGTACATACCGAGCAGCTGCGGGATGTCATAGCGCGGGTTCGCAGAACCGAAGATGGTGCCGATCAGCGACTTCTGCTGCATGGCGAACATGAACAGGTTGAGCTGTACATCGTTCTCGTTCATGTTGGCGACGGACGTGAACACGAGCTTGCCGCCCTTGCCGACCATATCCATGTAGGTCTGGACGTCGGCGCCCTTGCCCTCACCGACAGTGACGATCACCTTGTCTGCGTTACGTCCCCATGTGAGTTCGCCCAGCAGGGCTTGGGCTTCCTCGACGCTGGCTGCAGAATGGGTCGCACCGAACTTCTGGGCCTGCTCGCGTTTGAATTCCACTGGATCGAGCGCAATGACGTGGCGGGCACCAGCCATGGCCGCACCCTGCACCGCGTTCATGCCGACGCCGCCGGTGCCGATGACCACCACGGTGTCGCCGGGGGTGACATCGGCGGCGTAGGCGGCCGAGCCCCAGCCGGTGGTGACGCCGCATGCCACCAAGCAGGCCTTGTCGAGAGGCAGATCTGGTTCGACCTTCACCAGCGAGTTGATGTTGACCACCGAATGCTCGGCGAAGGTGCCCAAGCAGCACATCGTGGCCACGTCGGAGCCGTCGAGCAGGTGATGGCGGGAGGTGCCGTCGGCCTGACGGCCGGAAAGCAGGTACGCACCGCTGTCGCAGAGGTTCTGCTGACCCTTGGCGCAGGACGGGCATCGACCGCAGGAGGGTACGAAGGAGGTGACGACATGATCGCCGGGTACGAGTTCGGTGACGCCGGGTCCGACCTTCTCCACGATGCCGCCGCCCTCATGTCCGAGGATGATCGGATACTGCTTCCATCCGAGTGCCTCGACGAGTGCAGGATCCATCGCCATGTCGCCGGTGACCATGTGCTCATCGGAATGGCACATGCCGCTGGCCACGAAGCGGACGAGGACCTCGTTCTCCTTCGGGTCGTCGAGTTCGATCTCCTCGATGACATACGGGGTATGGGGGGCGTGCAGCACTGCGGCCCGAGTTCTCATGGTCTTCCCTTCAACGGTTCGTCGCCAGATGAGCGTGGTGACGACAATCTAGGCCGAACCGACGGCGGCGTCGCGCGTCAAGGAAATCTCGTATGACATTATTTCCTAAGCTTCGAATTTTGTGTAGTACGATCTAAGACAGCGGTGAACCTCGCCAAGATCCATCGCCTGCTTCAACGATCTGCTTCAACGATCTGGTCTATCGGTCTGGTCCGAGGCCAATCTCAAAGGGAGAGCACTCATGAGCACGCCGATCACTGAACGCTTGGGAATCGAGTTCCCGATCTTCGCCTTCTCGCATTGTCGCGATGTCGTGGCTGCCGTCACCAACGCCGGCGGTTTCGGAGTGCTGGGTGCCCTTGCGTATAGCCCCGAACAACTCGAGATCGAACTTGACTGGATCGACGAGCACGTCCACGGCAAGCCCTATGGCGTCGACTTCGCCATGCCAGTGAACTACGTAGGAAAAGGCGGCGGCCAGGAAGCAACCTTCGAAGCCCTTGACGCCATGATCCCCGAGCAGCATCGTCAGTTCGTCGACGAACTGCTTGAGCGCTTCGACGTCCCGGCGCTTCCACCGGAACTCGAAGGAGGTGCCGTTGCCGCCGCCGGCCTCGGTGTCGATGCCATGGGACCGAGCCAGATCGAAGTCTGCCTCGCTCATCCCAACGTGAAGATGATCGTCAATGCGCTCGGTCCGCCCCCGCTTTATGTGATCGAGCGAGCACACGCTGCCGGAGTCCTCGTAGGTGGGCTTGCCGGGTCCAAGGTGCACGCTGAACGTCAGGTGGCCATTGGCGTCGATGTCATCGTCGCCCAGGGCACAGAGGCCGGCGGCCATTGCGGCGAGATCTCCACCATGGTTCTCGTTCCCGAGGTCGTCGACGCGGTAGGCCCAGATATTCCCGTGCTCGCGGCCGGAGGAATCGCCACCGGGCGCCAGATGGCAGCTGCTCTCGCCCTTGGCGCCCAAGGGGTCTGGACTGGTTCGATGTGGCTCACGGTCACCGAGGCAGATACCAGTCCTGCAGCACTCGAGAACATGCTCGCCGCCACGTCGTCTGACACAGTGCGCTCGAAAGCGATGACCGGCAAGCCGGCCCGCCAGTTGCGCACGAAATGGACCGAAGCATGGGAAGAACCCGATGCCCCGGACACCCTTCCGATGCCATTGCAGGGCATCCTCCATCAGGAGGCAGGTCGTCGCACCCAGAGGGTTGGTTCTCGGGCGCTCATCGGGTTCCCTGTCGGCCAGATCGTCGGGCGCATGAATAAGGTGCGTCCCAGCCGCGACCTCGTCCTCGAGATGGTCGAGGAATGGATCGAGACCACGCAGCGTCTTCAGTCGTTGCTCGGCGACGACTGAAACCGAACAAGGAGCAGACAATGTCACTCGCACCCACCGATGCGCCGGCCCTCTACGACCCGGCGACCTACGTCAAGGGCGTTCCCTACGACTACTACCGGTGGCTACGCGACAACGATCCGGTCGCCCATCTCGATCACCCGACGTACTCGAACGGCTACTGGGTCGTCACTCGTCATGCCGATGTTCAGAAGGTCTCACGCGATGCATCCACATTTCGCAACGCCCCGGACCCGTTCGTCGATGACGGCATCATGGGCGGTGGCGAGGGTGCCGGTACTTCTGAGTTGATGATCAGCCTCGATGCGCCCGAGCACATCAAGCTGCGCAAGATCGTCAACAAGGGTTTCACTCCTCGACGGGTCGCTGAATTGAGCGATCGTCTGCGGGCCCGCACCGATGCGATCATCGACGAACTTGCGGATCGCGACGGCTGTGACCTCGTGCACGATCTGGCACTCTGGCTCCCACTTCATGTCATCGCCGACATGGTGGGTGTCCCCGAAGAAGATCGTGCTCAGGTCTTCGACTGGACCGAGAAGACCTTCGGGTTCGATGCGAGCGTGACTCCCGAGGAGCGGGGTCAGGCCACGATGGACATGTTCATGTATGCCGATGCCATGTGCGCCGAGCGTGAGACCAATCCGAGTGATGACCTCATGAGCGTGCTCCTGCACGCAGAGGTCGATGGCGAGCAGCTCACCCGGTTCCAGATCGAGGTGTTCTTCATGCTCCTGCAGAACGCCGGAAGCGAGACCACCCGGAACCTGATCACCACCGGAACTCTGGCGTTGCTTGAACATCCTGATCAGATGGCGATCGTGGCGAACGATTTCGACACACTCCCGACAGCGATCGAGGAACTGCTTCGATTCACCACCCCAGTCGTCCATTTCACTCGAACAGCCAACGTCGACACCGAACTCGGCGGGAAGAAGATCAGCGCAGGGGAGCGGGTACTCATGGTGTACGCCGCAGCCAACCGTGATGAGCGGGCGTTTGAAAACCCTGATTCCATCGATGTTCTGCGCAACCCGAATGACCATGTTGCGTTTGGTGCCGGCGGTCCGCATTTCTGTCTCGGGGCAAATCTCGCCCGACTCGAAGGACGGATCATGTTCGAGCAGATCCTCTCGCGCTTCGAGGGACTTCGAGTCGACGGCGACCCCGCTGACTTCCCACGGGTTCACTCCAACCTCATCGACGGGTTCTCCGAGTTACCCATCACCTGGGATCGCATCCTTCCTGCTCGCTGAACCAGTTTCACGCGAAGAGGGGTCTCCTTGGCGGGAACCCCTCTTTGCATGATTACTGGCTTTCGATCCGCGTCATGACGACATGGACCGACCGTGGCGACCTTGTTCAGGCGCGCACGGCCTGCACATCGAGGTGGATCTTGATCTTCTCGCTGACGAGTACGGAGCCATTGTCGAGGGCCACTTGGAAATCGAGACCGAAGTCGCGCCGATTGATCTCACCTTCAGCGGTGAATCCAACACGGGTACCACCCCATGGGTCGGGGTTCACTCCCTCAAACTCGAGATCGAGCTCGACCGACTTCGTCACACCGCGCACGGTGAGATCACCGACGAGCACGAACTCGGCGCCGTTGGCGGAACCACGGATCTCAGTGCTGGCGAACGTCATGTTCGGGTGGTTCTCAACGTCGAAGAATTCCGGGGAGCGAAGGTGGCCATCGCGGGCTTCGGCTCCGGTGTCGATCGAGCCCATAGCGATCGTGGCCTGCACGTCGCTTTGCAGCGGGTCCTCGGCGATGGTGAGTGCGCCGATCACATCGCCGAAACGACCGCGAACCTTGGTGATCATGAGGTGGCGGGCGGTGAATCCAACGGTGGTGTGAGCGGTGTCGATATTCCAGATGCCCGGGGTGAGGTCTGCCAGTGCGGTCATGGGGTTCTCCTGCATGGTTGTGGATGGATTTACTTGTGACCGCAAGTATCTCCTGAGTTAGTTGCGATAGCAACCTTCCCGCTGCTGCGGGATACAGTTCGTCCATGACGGAATGGCTCGATGACGAGGAAATGGCGGCCTGGCGGGGCCTTGTTGATGTCTCCGCTGCGGTCATGGGCGCCCTCGAGGCGGAACTGATCGCCCATCATGGAATCACGACTGGTGACTACGGCGTGCTGGCACGACTTTCGGATGCCCAGAACTCAAGGATGCGCATGTGCGACCTTGCATCTGCGCTGCACCTGTCGCCTTCGGGTCTCACCCGTCGCCTCGATGGTCTTGTACGACGACAGTTGGTCGACCGTCAACCATCTGCAGATGATCGGCGCGTCATGCTGGCAGTGCTCACAGTTGAGGGCCGTACGTTCCTCGAGCAGATCGCCCCGCTTCACCTCGATGGTGTTCGCAGGCACTTCATCAGTCATCTCTCCCGCACGCAGCTGCGCAATCTGTCCAGTGCTTTTCGGTCGATCGAACGAGGATTCGTGTCGACCGATCGCGACGGATGAGCACCCGTTTCGATCGGTCGGTTGATCACTCGAACTTCGCGCCCATCTTCTTCAGGATGCTCACGAGGTCTGCGGGCATTCCTGGCGGTCCGTCACCCGGCGTGTAGGTGACCGGCCCTTGCTGGCCCGTGTAGGCGAACGATCCATGCGAAAGATGTCGTTCCCACCACACCGGTGAGCGAGGGTCTCGTCCGACAGTGATGCCCTCGAATGGGGCCATGCCATAGAGCATCGGTACGTCGGCGCTGGCATCGATCGTGACGCCATCGACGGTGAGGGTCATCGTCCAGGTGTTGTTGCCGATGCAGTCGAAGTCGGCACGAAGCTCGTGGGGGCCGTCGCTGAGCGCGGGTCCAGTGATGGTGGCGAGGTTGCCACGGCCGTCGTTATGCATCAGCAGAGGGACGCCTCCTTCGATGATGTAGAGCGCGTAGCCGCCGCTCTGATCGCCGTGGGCGACGACGGTGCCGATGTCGCCGGCGGCGTAGTCGACGGGAGCCACGAACGAGAAGGAACGGATGTAGATCAGTTGCACTGCTCGCCATCGTTCGAGAGTCGGTGTTCCCGGCCAGATGGAGAGCGGTTGCTGCACGATCTCGACCTCGGGAGGACGGATCACGTACTTGAGGCCGGTTCCCTCATCGAGCGGGAAGATCTGACCGTTCCAGGCGGCGTCCTCCCAAGCGCGTGCCATTTCGGCGAGTCGCTCGGGTTCAGTTGATGCCAGATCGACGAGCTCGGTCCGATCCTCGACGAGGTGGTAGAGCTCCCATTCGGAATCATCGAACGGCGTGAACGGTTTGTGCAGCGAGACGATCTCCCACCCGTCGCGGTAGAAGCCGCGGTGCCCGATCATCTCGTACACCGCTTCCGTGCGTTGTGCGGGCGCATCTCCTGACTTGAGTACCGGCACCATGCTCGAGCCAGTCATGGGCTTGACCGCAATGCCATTGCGATCGTGGAGCGGGTCGATGCCGATGAGTTCGAGGAGGGTGGGGCTGAGGTCGCTGATGTGGGCGTACTGGCGTCGTCGGGCCGAGGCTTCGACGCTTCCGGCCGGCCATGAGAAAAGGAATGGAACTGTGTGGCCGCCTGCATGCGTATTGATCTTGTAGAGCCTGAAGGGCGTGTTGCCGGTCATCGCCCAGCCGCGCGGATAATGCGGCGAACTCTGTGGACCGCCGATGAGATCAGCCCTATCGAAGTCGGTATCGAAGTCGTCGCCGGCAAGCAGATGCACCATGTATGCCGTGGTTCCGACCATCTCGCCCTCGCGGGACGCCCCGTTGTCCGAGGTGAAGATCACAATCGTGTTGTCGAGTTCGCCGAGTTGGTCGATGGCATCAAGAAGTCGACCGGTGTTCTCATCGACATTCGCCACCATGGCGGCGAAGACCTCCATGTAGCGAGGGAACAGCGCTCGTTCGCGATCAGTCAGATCAGCCCACGCAAGGACCTCGTTGCCCGGCTCAGTGTTGCGCGGCGCGAGTTCGACGTCGTTCTCGATGATGCCCAGTTCAACCTGGCGCCGGAAGCGTGCTGCACGAAGTTCGTCCCAACCGGCGTCATAGCGACCGGCCTGCGCAGCAATGTCGGCGGCCTTCGCATGCAGCGGAGCGTGGATCGCGCCATGGGCCACGTAGAGGAAGAACGGACGCTCCGGGGCCGATGCACGCCCCGCTCGGATCATCGCGATTGCCTCGTTCGTGATGTCGTCGGTGAGGTAGTACCCCTCGGGATAGGTGTCGATATCGACCGGGCTGTTGTCGCGGATCAGGCGGTGGGGATGGTGGAGGTTCGTGAATCCATCGAGGAAGCCATAGAACTGGTCGAAGCCCCGCTGCAGCGGCCACGAATGGCGAGGGCCAGCATCGGACTGATCAGAGTCCTTGGCGAGGTGCCACTTGCCGACCATGTAGGTGGCATAGCCATTCGCCCGGAGGGTTTCCGGGAGGGTGACCACATCGTCGGCAAGTTCCATCGCGTAGCCCGGGAAACCTGGATCAGAATGGGCCACGGTTCCGACGCCGGCAGCATGGGGTTCCATTCCGGTGAGGAACGCCGCCCGGGTCGGCGAGCACATCGGCGTCGAATGGAAATCGGTGAACTGGAGGCCGCGTGCCGCGAGTCGGTCGATGTTCGGTGTGGGAATTTCACTTCCGTAACAGCCCAGATCAGCAAATCCGAGATCGTCGACGAGGATGACGACGACGTTTGGTGCGTTCCTCGGTGCGGTTGGGCGCGATGGCCACCAGGATTCCGATGTGCCGAAGACCCGGCCCACGGTTCCGCCGAAGCCCGGATAGGTGCGCGCTCCGGTTGGGTTGGTCTCGCTGCTCATGGATCCCCCTCGATCGACGTGCTGTGTCGGGGGGAGACTACCGGCGGTCGATCAGACGCCGTGCAGAAGCGCGATGCCGATGTTCGAAATGAAGGTTCCCGCGGCGTTCCTGGCTTGTGTCGAACGGCGAAGGTTGAGCCTGACGGCGCCTCTGACGACTCAGCGGCCGGAGATGCCGGAGATCACGGTACTGATGCTCATGCCCCCACAAGCGACGAACTCACCGGGCACGATGATCGCCTCGGTGTTGTCCGGCGGGTACACGCGGATGGCCGAAGCCCTCGGCGTGCAGGTCCCCGATCCGCCGATTCCGTTGCTCGTGTGCAGTAACGCACTGGCAGAGCCATTGGGAGCGAGCGTGACCACCGATCCTTCGGCTCCTTCTCGGGTTGCTGGCTGGCCGATCTGATTGCTGTTCTGATCGAGCAGGGAGACTCCCGGGAACCCGCGCATTTCACAGGCGTTGGAGCTGGTGTTCACGAACACGATCGGCACATACAACTGTCCGGCGCCGGCGTCGGCTTGGCCGAGCATGACCTTCAATTGTGAGGAGTTGCAATGTGCAGGGACAACAGCGGTGGGTGCGGGCGTCGGCACCTTCGTGGTGGAGGAACTTGTCGACGCTCGGGTCGTGGTGCTCGACCCGGAGTTCGATCCACCCGAGCCACATGCGGCGATGAGAGGGATCATCAGCGCTGCGATAGCTGCGAGGAGGACAAGACGTTTCACGGGCCGATGGTAGGGGCGACTACCCCGTTCGCTGCGGATGTGGTTCGGTGCGATGGAGTCGTCGGGTTTCGGCAATGATGTCGGCACACCATCGTCGTGCCCCGGGGGGAATCACATGGATACAAACATCTCCGAAGATGCAATCGCCGCGTTCCAGTTCACCGGACAGGATGTGCCGTGGCTCCTCGCCCAATGGGCCGAGAAGAAGCCGGACCACCCGGTACTGATCTGGGAGCCCAAGGATGGGGCCTCGCGGCAATGGACCTACGCCGAGTTCTGGACCGATGTGCAGCGGATCGCCGCCGGTTTGCATGCACGAGGAATCGTCAAGGGCGACATGGTCGTCATCCACGCGGACAACTGCCCCGAGATGGTGCTGGCTTGGTACGCCTGCGCAACAGTCGGTGCTGTCGGGGTCACCACCAACACCCGCTCTGTTGGCGCTGAGATGTCCTATTTCATCGAGCACACAGGGGCGGTCGCAGCGATTACCCAGCCGAAGTTCGCTGAGATGGTTCGGGCAAGTGGGCCGGATCTTCGTTGGATCGCTGTCACTTCCGATGACGCTGGTGAGCCGGCCGCCGCTCCTGCCGCAGAAGGGTTCGAGACATTCGATTCACTCTTCGGCGACGCTGCTGCCGCTCCGGTCCGACCAGCGGAGCCGATGCTTCCGGTGGGAGTCATGTTCACCTCCGGGACCACGTCCCGCCCGAAGGCTGTGGTGCACACCCACGCCAACGCACTCTGGGCCGCCAGGGTTGGTCCGAACAACATCGGGATGCACCCCGATGGCGTGTATCTGATCTTTCTTCCGTTCTTCCACGTCAATGCCCAGAGTTGGTCGATGTGGAGCACGCTCGGCGTCGGCGGCACGATCGTGCTGCAGCCGAAGTTCTCGGCAAGCCGGTTCTGGGATGTCATCGTGGCTCGTTCCGTCACCCATATCTCGCTCATCCCGTTCGTCTACACCGCGGTGGCAGGGAAGCCGATCCCGGACAACAAACTTGAGGTCGGCGTGTTCGGTGCGGTCGTTCCTCCGCTCGAGCAACTGCTGGGCTGTCGCGTGCTGCCCGCGTATGGCATGACCGAAACGGTCACCCACGCCACGAGCGCAGGCATACATGGCCAGATTCCGGTTGGTTCAATGGGGAAGGCCACCCCCGGTTACGAGACCCTCGTTGTGGATCCCGAGACCGGAGAGGTGCTCGACGATGGTCGCGTCGGTGAGCTCTGGTTGCGCGGGACCCGAGGCATCCAACTGTTTCTCGAGTACTACGGCAACCCGGAAGCGAACGCGAAGAGTTTCACCGAGGGCGGATGGTTCCGCACCGGAGACATGGTTCGCATCGGTGAGGGCGGAGCGATCTTTTACACCGAGCGCGACAAGGACATGCTCAAGGTGGGTGGTGAGAACGTGTCGGCCAAAGAGGTCGAGGATCTCTGCCGCACGGTTGCCGGTGTCGGTGAGGTCGCCGTCGTCGGTCGGAGCCACCCGATGCTCGACGTTGTACCTGTTGCCTTTGTGATCAAGGGGGCGAATGCTCCAGACGAGGCAACGCTCGAGGCGCAGATCATCGAGTTGTGCCGAACGAACCTCTCGGACTTCAAGGTTCCGCGCGCTGTGTACTGCGTCGAGGACTTCCCTCGGGCCACCCTCGACAAGGTTGCAAAGAACCAACTACGCGATATCGCTGACGCCAAGCCCGATCCTTTCTGACAACCGACACGAACAATTCTGAGGTGGCGACATGCTGACCCCTTTCGACGAGTATCCGATCCATCAGGTCCCGAAGCCGATCGCAGTCTCGGGTACCACCGATAAGAACGCCTACGGTCGTTACTGGTTCGGAGCGAGTCATCGCGATGGTGCATTCCAGATCGAGGCGGCGTTCGGTCGCTATCAGAACCTCGGAGTGCTCGACTCATCGATCTCGATCGCCATCAATGGTGCTCAGCATTCATTCCACGCGTCGCGGCGAGCACCTTTGGACCCAACCGATCTCACCGTTGGACCGGTTCGCCTCGAGATCACCGAACCGTTCCGGCAACTTCGTCTCGTCGTCGAGCCGAACGACACCGGCATTTCCTGCGATATGCGTTGGCGAGCACGCGTGGGTGCGCTTCTCGAGGATCACACGCTGATGATGGACGGCGTCTCAACCGTGCTCGACATGGCGCGGTTCATGCAGTTCGGTACATGGGAGGGCACCTTCGTTGTTGATGGGGAGGTCACCGAGTTCACGCACGATGAGGTCGTCGGCATCCGCGATCGCTCCTGGGGTGTGCGTCCCGTCGGAGTGCAGGGCGCTGGTCGTCCGTCGCAGGGGCCTCCGAATGCATGGCTCTGGTCGCCGATCCACTTCGACGATGAATGCATCGTGGCGGGTTGGTTCCAGCGTCCCGGTGGAGCCTTCTGGCGACCCGACGGTCATCGGATCGCAGTTGTTGATCCCGTCCCGCAGAGCGTCTCGATCGAATCCGGCGAGGTCGCTCGTCTCGACCCAGTCGGTCAGCGACTCTCCTTCCACCGCGGTACCCGCTGGGTAAGTTCGGCATCGATCGACCTCGTCGGCGCCGACGGTGTTCCTGTTGTGTTGGAACTCGAACCGCTCGCCCGTTTCGACATGCGTGCACTCGGGTACATGAACCCCGAGTGGGGTCATGGCATGTGGCACGGCGAACTCGAGATCGCCCGTGAGGATTGGACCTTCTCCGAGATCTCTCCACAGGACCCCACGCATCAGCACATCCACCATCTCTGCCGTGCTCGTCTCGGCGACAAGGTGGGAGTAGGCATTTTCGAACAGATCATTTTCGGACCGCACACCCAGTTCGGCTTCAGCGACATACTCGACGGAGCCGAGTAGACCCGGCTGTGGCTGAGGAGCTCGTCACATCGCTCGTTGGTGTCTACGACGCTGACGGAACGATTCTCGGCGAGGTCTCCTACTGGCTGGGTGCGCGCATCGGTCGGGCGCATTGCTCGCTGTGCGATGTCACGCACGGCATGTTCACCGAGCGAGCCTCGTGGCGCGAATGGCGCCAGTCATTGACCGTTCCGTTCGAACTGTTCCACCGTGACGACATGCCGGCAGATGTCGCAGCGGCGCTGACGGCCCTGCCTGCTGTCGTGGCGCGGACGGGGGAGTCTGTGCTCCTTGTCCTCGACCACCAGACGTTGGATACCTGCGATGGAGATCTCCAGCATTTCATCGAGGAGTTGCACGGTTCGCTCGCTGCGAAGGGCCTGCGACTTCCGGGCTGAAACGACGGCCAGCAGTTTTCGGTCAACGGCACCAAGCGAGCATGAGCACCGAGAGGACCGCTCTGGCAGTCCATGCTGCCGTGCGTATCCAGTTCGTGGCGATGAGGCGATCAAGCAGATCGGGATTCCCCGATGCCGCCATGCGGCCATGAATCGGTGCCGACACGAAGGCGGTGGTTCCGATCGCAACTGCTTCCACGAGTCCGCCGGCGAGCGCTACCCAGAACGACAGACACGACGGACGCAGGAAGAACACCGCGAGCACGCAGATCCCCTCCATTGCCATGAGCGGACCGACCACGTATGTGATCCGTCGCTGGTGCTCCTGCTCAAATGCTCCGAACGCAGAAAGGGGGACTTTTCGCATGAGCGGGTAGTGCACGAGTTGGATCACCCAGATCACACCGAACATGCCTGCCGAGCCGAGGACCTGTCCGATGAGAACTGCCTGCAGTTGCCATCCGGTCACAGGTCGACCTCCGCACACACTGCGAAGTGATCGGTTGCCCAGACTCCATTGATGGGGTCGGTTCCGGCAAGGAAGCAGGACTCGACATGGCCCTTGCCCCTCGCCCGTGGCCACGAAATCATCACGTAGTCGAGGCGCCGGTTCGGATGCACCGCACGAGACGGAACCCGGGGATTCGCGGCTGACCAAGTATCGCCACGGCTCTCGTTGCCAGTGGCATCCCACGCATCGACGAAGACGAATCCATCGACGGCTGGGGTGGAAGCTCCGGTGAGGGTTCGAATCTCATCTGACCACGGAACCGCGTTGAGGTCGCCGCCGAGTACGAGCGGTGGAAGCTCCCGTCGATGATCTGCTGGTCCGGCGGCCTCGGCCAGAACGGTGGCAAGCGCGCGGCATTGAGCGTCGCGGGTTGCTGAGCGATGCAGCCCATGCTCGAGGTGGGTACCGGCGACGCGAAATGGTCCCCCGAGTGACGTCGGCCGGAGGATCTCGGCGATCACGACGTGGCGCCAGGTGGGAACTCCGTGTTCATCGGGGAGCGGGATTGCATCGACAAGTTCCACGGGCCATCGCGAGATGATCGCGTTGACGACCCAGTACGGCGCCGCGGGATAGCGATCGAAACCGGCAAGTCGCTCAGCGCTCACCGAATACCGATCGAGCATCTCGGCAAGCACTCCAGCTTGGGTTGGTCCGCCATTTTCGACCCAGGATTCCTGGAGCATCATGACATCGGGGTCGATCAGTTCCATGTGCGCACGAATGGCTTTTTCTCGTTCCTGCCAATCGCCGACCCGGCCTTGCAGGTTCCATGTCATCACCAACATGCTCCAAGGTTGGTGCACGAAAGGCTTTCATGTGCGGTTCGGAGCGAGATGCGCGAGATTTTCCCTGACCCGAGGAGAGACATGACTGACGAACATCGACCGAATGTGCCGCCGATCGAGGATTGGAACCGCCTGCTCGCCGGGCGGACGGCGGTCGTGACGGGTGGCGGTGGTGGCATCGGCCGCGCCATCTCTGAGCTCTTCGCGCAGCATGGAGCGCACGTCGAACTCATCGACATCGATGGCGACGCTGCCCACGAGACGGCAGCGACGATTGCGGATTCGGGTGGGTCTGCTCGCGCACATGTCGGCGATGTCACCGACTTCGATGCAGTTGAGGAATTTGCCGTCCAGGTCCTCGCTGATCGCCCGAAGATTGATGTGCTGGTGAACAACGTCGGTGATTACCGGCCGTTGGCCAGATTTCGCGAGTCATCTCCTGCGTCGTGGAAGTCGATGTATGACATCAATCTTTTCCATATGTTCGCCGTCACGCGGGTGTTCCTCGACACGATGATCCACGGAGGCGGGGGGTCGATCGTCAACATCCATTCGGTCGAAGGCATGCGTGGCTACCCGGGAGATCCTGTCTACGGGGCGATGAAGGCTGCAGCCGCGGCATTCACCACTGACCTTGCCGTCGGCATGGGTCGCCATGGGATCCGTGTGAACGGGATCGGGCCGGACCTCACCCAGACCGCGCAGGTCGATTACATCGGCACCTCCGCTGGTTTCGAGCATCTCTGGGAGTCATGGGCGCCGGTGGGTCGACTCGGTTGGCCCGAGGACCAAGCCAGGGTGGCACTATTCCTTGCCTCAGATCTCTCGGCATTCGTCTCGGGGCACAACATCCCGGTTGATGGTGGCACCCGGGCCGGAGGCGGGTGGTTCTGGTCACCATCCGAGCGCAGATTCGTCAACCGTCCGAAAGGGTTATAGCCGGCTGGGTTTCTCTTTCGCCCCACGAAGTGTCGTAGTGTCGAGTTTCTGACGATACGTCAGGAAACCAGTGTGCGCTCGCTCAGCGCAGAACCCATGGAGACACCATGCTCGGACCCGATGACCACTACATCATCATCTCGGCGGACACTCATGCCGGCGGCAGTCATGCCCAGTACCGCGAGTTTCTCGAAGAGAAGTACGTCGCTGATTTCGACGCCTGGCGTGAGAAGTACAAGAACCCGTTCAAGGATCTGAAGGACACCGACCTTCGTATTCGCAACTGGGACAGCGATCGTCGCGACGCCGATCAGTTCGCCGACGGCGTCGTCGCCGAGGTCATCTACCCGAATACCGTCCCGCCGTTCTTTCCGAGCTTCGTGCTGTTCGCCCAGCCCCCGAAGCCCGAGGAGTACGAGCATCGTCTTGCCGGTGTGCGTGCGCATAACCGCTGGATGGTCGACTACGTGAGTCAGGCACCCGAGCGTCGCGCCGGTATCGGCCAGATCTTCATCAACAACGTCGACGACGCCATCGCCGACGCAATCTGGTGCAAGGAGAACGGTCTCCGCGGCGGGATTCTCATCGGCGCCGTTCCACCGACCGCCGACTGGATCAAGCCGCTCTACCACCCCGACTACGACCGTCTCTGGGCCGTTTGCGCAGACATGGAGATTCCCGTCAACGCTCACAGCGGTACCGGTTCGCCCGCGTATCAGCCTGCACCGGCAATGCCGCTCGTGCACTTCCTGGAGATCCCGTTCTACTCGCAGCGTCCTCTCGTGAACCTGATCCTCGGCGGTGTCTTCGAGCGCTTCCCGAAGCTCAAGTTCGCTCTCACCGAGGCTGGCTGCGCCTGGATCCCTGATCTTCTGGCCACTATGGACAATCTGCTTGCGGGCATGCGTTCGAACAAGGTCGGCGAAATGCGTTTCGACGGCGAGATCGTTCCGCCCCGCTCGGCCACCGAGTACTTCCATCAGAACTGCTTCGTAGGCGTCAGTCAGCCCACCCCGGCTGACATCACTGCGTCACAGGGAATCGTCGGATGGGATCGAGTTGCGTGGGGTAGCGACTACCCGCATGAAGAGGGCACGCACCCCTTCACCCGCGAACACCTGCGTCAGGTTGTTGGTCACCTCGAGCCGGAGATGATCCAGCAACTCCTCGCAGGCAATGCGGCCAAGCACTACGGGTTCGATCTCGCAGCGCTTCAGCCCTACGCCGACAAGTACGGCCCCACCGTGGCCGAGATCGCCCAGCCGCTCACCTCGCTGCCCGAGGGAGCGAACCAGGCACTAGAGCGCTCAGCGGCACAGTTGGCCAAGTCGGCCTGAGTCCAGCCTTCGGGCGAGAACTGCAACGGCCCGGCGCCACTCCCCGAGGGGATGGGTGCCGGGCCGTTCCGCGTCCGAGAGCGTTGTGAGGAGTGAGGCTCGGTGGCCAGCGTCAGCTGAAGAGCAGCGCGAGGAACGTCAGAGCACTCAGAGCGAGAAGCGCATAGGCGGGGATGAGCTGATTGCTCTCGTGACCGAGCCGGCGATGAGCCCTGACGGCAAGAGCGAAGTATCCGATGAGACCGAACGACGACAGCAGGCCCAGTTCAACAATGCCGCCGAGAAGGCTCAGAAGCAGGCCGACCGCAGCGGCGAGTTTGATGATGCCGAGTGATCGTTCGAAACCTGGCTTGTACCCGAGATCGCGCATGAGTTGCAGTACCTGGGGCGGGCCGCTGAAATCGTAAACGCCGGAGCCACCGACGACGAGCGCGGTGATGATCGAGAGGATGGTCGACATGGCTCTGAGTGTACGAGTCAGCGGACGGCACCCGGTGGATCAGACCCTTCTTGTCGGCGGGCACGGATCGGGAAGGTATCTTCGCGTACATGTCGAATTACGAACCCAGCCCTTGGGAACCAATTGCCGATCATGTCGAGCGCTACATCGCTACCGATGGGGCCGATGGGTTCCTCTGGGAAGGCGGTGAGGTGATCATCCTCACCACGACTGGTGCGAAGTCGGGCAAGGAACGGCGGACCCCGCTGATCCGGGTCACCGATGGAGAACGCTATTTCGTTGTCGCGTCAATGGGCGGTGCACCGAACAACCCGAACTGGTACCACAACATGGTCGCCAACCCAGCCGTCACCATCCAGGATCGGGCCGAGGTTCTTGAGCTCGTGGCACGAACGGCCGATGCGGCAGAGAAGGCCCAGTACTGGCCGCTGGCTGTCGCTGCTTGGCCCGACTACGACAAGTATCAGGCTGGAACTGATCGCGATATCCCGCTGATGATCTGCGAGCGAGCCTGATTCGTTGACACATCCGGCATCGAAGGTGGTTGTGTTGCGCGGTTTCAGTCGCTGAGGCGGCGCCGCAGTTCGACGAACACCTCGGTGCCGGTGATCGCGCTGAGTTCATCAGCGAGGGAATCCACGACCCGTGATTCCCCGACGTAGGCGCGTTCGCCCTCGGTGCAGCACCAGGCCATGGTCGGACCTTCGTCGCCCCAATCCGCTCGTTTCCAGCGTCGGAGTGTCGCTCGCTCACGCCCATTCTCGAGTTGCTCCCAGTCGACGCGGATCGGAAGCTGCCAGCACACTGATGGTTTCCAGTCGAGGGGTGACTCTCCTGCCTCACCCGCGGCAATGTGCAGAGCGCAACCTTCACCGCCCTTGAACCCCGGGCGGTTGAGGAAGATGCATGCTCCGTCGACGACGCGTGTATTGATCCTTCGGTCGTCACTGAAGATGCCGCCCTCCATCGCTGCACCGGCGAATTGAAAGATGGATGGCGAGAGCATTGCGGCCATGGCGCTGATGAACATCGCTTCTTCCTCGTCGCCGAACTCTGCACCCACTGAGCAGCAGCCCTGGTTGAGCTGTTCTGCTGGTTCGTCAAGGATGCCGAGGCAGCCTCGCCCCCAGATACACGTCCAGTTCGATTCGAGGAACTCACGATCGAACCGCCACTCGGTATCGGGGGTACTGATCTCGAGAATCGACGGTTCCTGATCGGGCAGTTCCATGGAGGAGACCCTATGGCGCGTGTTCGGCTGGGCGCTGCGCTGCGCCAACTCGGTAGGGTCCCCGAATGATTATCGGATTCGCTCTACCTGTCTCGGGGTCCTGGGCGACCCCAGAGAACTGCATTGAGATCGCCGAGACCGCAGAGCGCCTTGGGTACGGCTCGCTCTGGACCTTCCAGCGGTTGTTGTCGCCGGTGACGCCGGAAGGCCAGCAGTGGCTTCCGCCCGCATATCACAGCGTGCTGGACCCACTCTCGGTGCTGTCGTTCGTGGCGGCACGGACCACGCGTGTGCGTCTCGGCGTCGCAGTGATCAATGCACCGTTCATGGCGCCGGTGCAGTTGGCCAAGATCGCCGCCACCATTGATCGACTTTCGAACGGCCGCCTCGATCTCGGAATCGGGGCGGGATGGATGCCTGACGAGTTCGCAGCTGTCGGAGCGCCGTTCGAACGGCGTGGCGCGCAGATGTCGGAATACATCAGAGCTCTCGACGCATGTTGGGCTGGGGGAATCTCTTCGTTCGAAGGTGAGTTCAGTGTGTTGCCAGCATCGGTGATCGCTCCTTCGCCCGTGCAACATCCGCGACCGCAGATTCTGCTCGGAGGTGCCGCGCCAGCGGCATTGCGTCGTGTCGGTCGTCTGGCCGACGGGTGGATCAGCGCCAGTTCGACGGACCTGACAACAGTTGGTGAATCGATCGAGATGATCCGACACGCGGCGGTCGCTGCCGGGCGCGACCCGAACCAGCTGCGATTCATCTGCCGGGGTGTCGTGCGGGTTCGTGACGGCGAACGGTCGCCTCTCACGGGAACCTTCGAGGAGATTCGACGCGATTTCCAAGACCTCGAAGCTCAGGGGATGACAGAGCTTTTCATCGACCTGAACTTCGATCCGCAGATCGGCTCGGAGGATGCAGACCCGGAACAGTCGATGGAGCGAGCCCGGCGGGTGCTCGAGGAATTTGCACCCTGAACGTTCTTGCTCGGATGTTCAGATTCTCACCCTGGGCGAGATTCTTGGTTCGTTGTCGATGTTGTCTCGGCCGAGCGCAACGATTCGAACGCGGCGGTGAGATATTCACTCATTGCCGTGGCTCCCTCCGTCGTGAAATGAATTCCGTCTGCACGAAGTACCTTGCCGTTGTCATTGAGCGATCGACAGGCATCGTTCGGGCAGAGCTCTGCATCGAGGTCGATGATGTCGACATCGGGGTGATCAGCAGCGAACTGTCGTTGGAGCGCAGCCAATTGTGGGAACGTTCTTGAGTCGTCGGCATACTCCCGGCTCCAGTCGGCTGGATAGTTCCCCGGCCGCGGTTGGATCATGAGAACGAGGCGCGATCCACTCGAGGTGATCTGCGTGCGGAGTAGCTCGAGTTGCTCGAGATAGGCATCGTTGAAGTCTGGAGATCCAAACCTGAGCCACGTGCCATTGACGCGAACGTCATAGGTATCCCAGAGCACAGCCGAGAACACGACGAGATCCGGATGGAATTGCTCGATGGCCGAACGCCAGTCGTTGAGTGGCTTGCAGGTGGGGCAATCTTCGTTCACCACTCCGTTCCGGCGCTTGGGAAACCTCTGAAGACTCAGCCCGAAGCGAGCTTGGTTCCAGAGGGTTATCCGATCGGCAGGGAATGGCGACACGTAGGCCTTGGGAGCGGGAAATGCGAGTTCGCCACCACCCAGGGTCCAGGCCACAGAGTCGCCGAGGAGAAGCACTCGTACCGGGTTGCTGCCGGCGACTTCACCGGACGGGGGTGCGGAGCGGGTACTCGCACCTTCGGGGGTCAATGGGATGGTGAGCACGAGACAGATGGCGACGGCCCCGGAAAGAGACGCCGCGGCGAGCGAAAACTGCCGACGGCTGAGCGAAGCGCGGTCTTTGGATTGTGCGGAGGTGCGTCGGAACGGTCGCTCGATCAGCACCAGGCTGACGAGAGTCGCAACAGCAGTGACCGCGATCCGCGCACCGAACAGGGCGAAGCCCTCAAGTCCTGTGTGTGCGGTGGTGAGGAACACCCTCGCCGGCCAGTGCCACAGGTAGAGCCCATAGGAAACCAGCCCGAGTTGTACGAGCCATGGGTGTTGCAACACCCGGGTGACAGGGTGACCCTCGTGTCGTACGGCGAGCCAGATGATTGACGCGGTGATGACTGCGATGACGGCCAGACCACCCTCATAGAGCCAGTTCTGGTGGAAGTCGACGATGACGAATGCGAATGTGAGTGCGAGAAGGGCGGCTGTGCCGGCGACGATCGAGATCGGTGTGGATGCGATTCCACGAGCACGCGGTACGAGGAGGTTCAAGCATGCGAGTCCGACGCCGATCAGAAGCGCGTGTACCCGGGTGTCCGAACCGAAGTACACCCTCGAAGGGTCGGTGTCGGCGACATGGTGAATGGCCATGAGTGAAGCAGAGATGAGGGCGCCGATTGCGGCGAGCACGAATAGAGGTCGAGCGAGAGCCTGCGTCGTGCCCGATTTCCGTCGACGCACGACCAGAATCAGCGCCATCGCGATCAACGGGAAGACGATGTAGAACTGCTCCTCGATAGCCAGTGACCAGAAGTGGGCAATTGGTGTGTCGTGGCCGAACTGGCCCTCGTAGGAAGTTCCCGATGCGATAGCCGACCAGTTGTTCACATAGAACAGCGACGCGAGCGATTGCGTTCGGACAGCGGGTCGTGACGACGCCGGTTCGAGCCACCATGACAAGGCCACGGCGACAACGATGCACGCCATGGCTGCAGGAAGAAGCCGACGAGCTCGTCGGCTCCAGAATCCCTTGAGGGAGAATGCGCTGTTCGCACCGAATTCGACGAGCAGTAGGGACGTGATCAGGAAGCCGGACAGGACGAAGAAAACGTCAACGCCGAGAAATCCTCCCGGCACTGCCTGCGGCGCGAAGTGGTAGAGCACGACGGCGAGAACTGCGATGCCGCGAAGACCATCGAGTGAGCGATGGTGACCGAATGATCCCGGAGCGTGGCGGTCTTCGTCGGGTCCCATCACGCCGAACGGTAGTTGGCCGTTGCGAGGTGAGTTGGCGGTCTCAGCTGGTCATTCCGCCGAGCCCGACGAGACCGCGAGCAAGCTCGATCTCTCCCATATGCCGAAGGCCGTGCTGATAGATCCAGCACTCATAGCCGTCGAGCACCGTGATGCCCTGTTCGCCGCCGACTCTTGCGCTGTAGGTCGAAGCAACGACCGCTGGGTAGGGGTGGGGGATCACGACCCGCTTGAGCTCTTCGAGGTCAACCTGCTTCAACTGTGCCTCGGTGCGATCGAACACGGCGCGCTGGTAGAGCTTGAACTGTTCGAAGTCGCCGATGCGCTGATGGATCGTTTCATCCACGGACAACTCCTTGCCATGGTCGTTGATCGACATCTGCACTCGTTCCTGCCATTCGTCATTCCAGATGGGCAGCTGCCCGGTGAGCACGAAGAAGGAGGAGTCCTGCATATTCGTATAGTGGAACAGCGAGAAGGCGATGGGAAGCACGCCTTCGCGTTCGAAGTGGTTGACATGTTCGAGATCCATCGTGCTGACGGCTTGGTAGTACAGCGAATGCATGGCGGCCATACGTCGCTGCAGCGAGTCGATGATCAGATCTGTCATGGTGTCATCCCCGTGTTGGTGGTGGGGCGAGCGTAGGAAGTGACGCATGGACTGTCAATTGTCCGAAAGGGGATTGTTATGGATGAACTGTTCGCTGATCCCGAACTGAGCATGTCGATCTGCGTCGGTTGTGGGCTGTGCTGTGACGGCACGCTCCTGAGCCATCTTGCGGTTTCTGATGAAAGTGATCTCGGGATGCCGCTATGGGCCATGGGGGTCGAGCTGATCGCTGTCGCTGAGCCACCAGTAATCGAACTTCCATGCCCGGCGGTTGACCACGGAATCTGCACCATTCACCATCTGCATCGCCCGCGGGCATGTTCCCAGTTCGAATGTTCGCTTTCGCAGGCGGTGCTCGACGGGGAGATCGAACCGACCGCCGCTCGAGCAGCGATCGCCCGAACCCTCGAGGTGCGAGCCGAGGTGGGAGCCGGGAGCCGTCCCCGCTCTGATCTTGATCAACTGCTTGATCGACATTTCCGTGGCAGCATTTGCGAATGACTGAAGATCTTGCGCCCGCAGAGGTTGTGACCACCGCTTACATCGAACTTCGCGAGCGAGTCGTCGCATTGGTGCGTTCGCTGCCTGAGGATCGCGGCGATGTGGTGATTCCTGCGTGCCCGGATTGGACGGCACGCCAGTTGGTCGCTCATCTGGTGGGCGTTCCTGAGGACATCATCACCGGCAACATGGACGGTGTCACCACTCGCGTCTGGACCGATGCGCAGGTCGCCCGTCACGATGGCAAGTCTCTGCAGGATTTGGCGGATTCCTACGAGGCAACAGGGCAGGTCTTCGATGACGTGCTCCCGATGATCGCTGAGCCGGTGAACTCCCAGATGGTCATGGACGCAGTCACTCACGAGCACGACCTGCGCGAGGCGCTCGGCGAACAGGGGGCTCGTGATTCGGCTGCGGTCGAGGTTGGACTCGCGTGGCTGCACTATGCGTTTGCCACTCGGTACTCAAGCCTGATGGCTGATCCGTTCACTGTTGAAGGCGTCGACTCCTACGAACTGCTCCGGTCGCTCACTGGTCGACGCACCACAGCCGAGATGGACGCGCTCGGTCTCGATGGTGCGGGGGTCTCAGCGATGCTGGTGGGCACACCGCTAGCGCCTGGCGTCTGAGGTCCGGTTGGGCCGATGGTCACCAGCTGTTCCAGTGCACGATCTGATCGGTCGGGATACGTGCCGCCGGTTTGAAATCCGTGCCGATCGTGTAGGCAATCGGGAAGAGTCCGCCCTGCGTGTACTTGTCGAACGGAATATCGAGGATCTCCGCTGCCTCGCGTTCGCTCGGGAGATGAAGGGTGGTCCACGCCGAACCGAGACCCCGTGAACGAAGCGCCAGCATGAAACTCCAGACCGCCGGAAGAAGTGAACCCCAGGTGCTTGCGGCTGCGAATGCGGGAAGGTTGTCGAGACGACCCTCGAGCAGCGGGATCATGAGAATCGGAACCTCATGGAAGTGATCGGCGAGATAGTTGGCCGAATCGGTGACCGCTGATTGGCGTTGCGCACGAGTGTCGGAATCCTCATAGGCGGGGCGAGCACCGCTGTCGCGATAGGCGACAAAGTTCGTCTTGTAGAGGTCGGCGAGCGCCTTCTTCTTGTCAGCATCAGTGATGAACATCCAGTGCCAGCCCTGCCGGTTCGAACCGGTAGGCGCCTGAAGTGCGAGATCGAGACACTCGAGCACGATCTCGGGCTCGACTGGTCGTTCGAGATCAAGCCGCTTACGAACAGAACGGGTGGTACTGAGAAGTTGATCGGCGGTGAGGTCGAGGTTCATCCCGCCATCGTGTCAGGTGGCGGGGGTCTGTGCGGTGGTCATTCGATCGTGCCGTAGGAGCCCTGATCTCCAGAGGACCCTGCTGAAGCGACCTCGGCGACGCAAGCTCGCAGGTCGATCTCGAACTCCTCGAGATGGTTTGCATGCACCGCATTGACCATGCAGTGCAGCGAGTCCGGTGGACTCTGGCGATCGACGTACCAACCCTTGCGCCACAGTGCGTCGGCGAGCGCGAAGACGTTGAACGCGTCGGGGTCGGTGGCGCCGAAGGCGATGAGGGTCACCTCCGGCCGGGCCCGCAACGTCAGTTCCGGTATCGAGTCGAGAATTGCCGCAAGGCGGTCGCAGGTCTCCTTGGCCTCGCGTGTGAGGCGCAGGTACCCATCGTCGCCGAGCATGTGCATCACGGCCCAAGCCGCCGCCATCGGGCCACCGCCCTTTGTCCCCATGATTCCGGAGGATCCATAGAGGCCGCCGAGCCAATTATCGGTGAGGTAGGTCTGGTAGCTGCGCAGCACCTTGTTGCGGTGCATGAGCACGGATGCGCCTTTGGTCGTGTAGCCGTATTTGTGCAGATCAACCGAGATCGACGTGACGCCGGGAACCTCGAAGTTCCATTGTGGGATCTCGTAGCCGAGACGGCGCAGGTAGGTGAGCGTGATACCGCCCATGCAGGCATCAACGTGGCAGTTGATGCCTCGTTCCGCAGCGATCGCCGCGATGGCACTGATCGGGTCGATCACACCCTGCGGATATTGCGGAGCGGATCCGGCGATGAGCACGGTGTTGTCATCGACGGCATCGGCCATTGCATCGACGTCGGCCCGCCAGTCCTCGCCCACATCAACACGGCGGCTTTCGAGTCCGAAGTAGTAGCAACCCTTCTCGAAGGCTGCATGCGCACTGGTGGGAAGCACGATGTTTGGTTGCGTGATCGAACGCTCCCGCCGTCCTCGTTCGCGGGCAGCCTTCACGGCGAGCAGAAGGCTCTCCGTTCCACCACTGGTCATGAACCCAGCGCCATCGGGTCCGGCATCGAGCCACGCTCCCACGAATGCCACGACCTCGGCCTGGATCGTGCGAAGACTTGGGAACGCATCGGTATTGAGAGCGTTCTCGGTTGCGAATCGACGATGCGCGTCTGCTGCGAGCGCCTCGACCTCGGGACCTGCGCTGTAGGCCAGGGTGAACGCTCGGCCATCGCGCCATCTCACATCGTTGGAACGGAGCTCATCGAGCCGCGTCAGGATGGATTGGGCTGATGATGATGCTGGGAACGACTCCATGGCCGGACGGTATCGGACCGAGAAGCATGATGCTGTGTGTCGGTCGGGTGCACGGAGTTGCGCTGGATTTTCCCCGACTCAGCTGATCAGGTAGTCGGTGACCTGAGTGTCCTCGGCCCCGAGATCAGCAAAGTTGTCGTAGGCGCGCGCAGCGCTGAACTCGCGCCACGTGAATGGCCTGTAGAGGCGCGAGCCTTCGCACAACTCGGCTGCGGGTTCAATGACAGCATCGCGGCTGGGATTCGAGAAGAGCGGGATGGAAAAACGTCGACTTTCGGTCATCGGCAACACCCGATGCACTGCGGCCCGATAGCGCCCGTTCGTCCACGCCTGCATGCAGTCGCCAAGGTTCACGACGACTGCGCCCGGAGTCGGGGGAACATCGATCCAGTCGCCCGAGAGTGATTGCGTCTGCAGCCCGCCGGTGGTGTCCTGCAGCAGAAGGGTTAGAACTCCGGGGTCGGTGTGATAGCCGAGAGCGGTTTCACCCAACTCTGCGAGACCCTCGCGTTCCGAAGCCGGAACGGGATCGCCGAGGGTGTAGTGATTCAGGCGCACGGTGCTGCTCGACGCCGATGAGCGAATCATCGAGCGACCTTCGCTCGAGAGTCCGAGCGCGTCATGGATCAATTCGAGCGTGTCGGTCGCAAGGCTGCTGAATGCCTCGAAGAACTCCACCATCACGGGTCGGAAGTCCGCAGGTTCCGAGGGCCAGTGGTTGATGCTGTCGAGGCGAGGGTCGCGGGGATCGATGAAGTCGAAGACCTCTTTATGGTCGCGTCGTCGCTTCGTCAGTTCGCGATCGAAGTATCCGAGCGGGTTGTCCTCGGATCGCATGATTGCCGTTCGCACCGAGCGATCTGCATCGAAGAATGCACGCGTGGAGTCCCATGTTCGTTCGATCAGGGAGTCGAGTCCGTGGCCCGTCAGAAGGAAGAATCCGTGATCCCGGCACGCCATGTCGAGAGCATCGAGTGAGGTTTGGTCTGGTCGGGTGAGGTTGACCAACGGGACGATTGTCATGGGGCCCTCCTGAGGATGGCAGTGAGCTGTTGGAAAATCCACGTAAAGGAGCACCAAGAGTCGGTAAGAACGGCCGTTTCGCTCGAATGCCCCACCTACGGTACCGCCCGTCGCCACAATGCTCTTCGATCTCCGAAGGCGACCGGACAGTACGGGGGAACCGAATGACAGCGATGAAGTACAACGTCAACGGAAGCACCTATCAGTTTGATGCGGATCCGGGAATGCCGCTGTTGTGGGTCATCCGGGACATCATCGGCCTGACCGGAACGAAGTATGGGTGCGGTGTCGAGATCTGCAAGGCCTGCACGGTTTGGATCGACGGTTCACCCGAGAAGAGTTGCGATATGAACGCCTCGGAAGGTGTGGGGCGAAAGATCACAACCATTGAAGGTCTCTCGGCGACTCCCGTCGGAGTACGTCTTCAAAACGCGTTCATCGATTGTCAGGCCCCTCAGTGCGGGTACTGCCAATCAGGAATGCTGATGGCCGCGGCCAAGTTGGTGACCAGCAACTCGAAGCCTTCCGATGCCCAGATCGATTCCGCACTCGGAAACATCTGCGCATGCGGCACCTATCCGCGGGTCAAACAGGCGATCAAGAAGGCGACGGGACAGCCGACATGAGCAAACGTACGGAGACCAAAGCAGGGACTGTCAGCCGGCGGGCCTTCCTTGGAGGTGGAGCGACGGTTGTAGCGATGTTCGCCCTCGACGCGGCTCCCGGCTCCAAGATGGCTCGCGCTATCGCAGCCAATCTCCCGGTGGACACCAGCGGTGGTCCGGTCAATGGCTGGATCCTCGTCAATGCCGATAACTCGGTGAGCATCGCATTCGGTGGCGCTGAGATGGGGCAGGGGATTCTGACCGGACTCGCCCAAGCCGCGGCAGAGGAACTGATGGTGGCTTGGTCCCAGGTACGCACTCAGGTGGCACCCACCTCGCAGTCGTACATCACTGGCGGAAGTTTCGGGATCCGGGCGAATTTCCTGAAGATGCGCATCGCTGGGGCCCAGGCGCGCGAAGTGCTGCTCGCTGCGGCAGCGGCCACGTGGGGAATCGATGCGTCGGCCTGCAGCGTTTCCGATGGAGTGATCACGAATACCGTGACGTCAGCGACGCTCACCTACGCACAGGTAGCCAAAGCGGCGTCGGCTCTCACTCCTTCGGCTTCGCCGACGCTCACCGACGCTTCCAAGTTCCGGATGGTCGGTCGATCCATGGCCCGACTCGACCTCCCCTCAAAGGTTGACGGTTCGGCGGTGTTCGGTATCGACGTACGGGTTCCGGGAATGCTGTACGCAGCCGTGAAGAATTGCCCGACGATCGGCGGCACGCTTGCTCGTACGCCGGCAACCCCAGCGGGAGCGATTGCAGTCGTTCCCCTCGGAAATGCAGTTGCTGTTGTCGCTTCCAACACCTGGGCGGCGTTCAAGGCTGCGAGTTCGCTGTCAGTCGCCTGGACGATTCCCACTGCGGCAGCACAGTTGACGACCTCGACGATCTCCGCGCAGGCTCAGACGTTGATGGCCACCGGCACTGCCGGTTCGCCGGCTGCTGAACGGGTCGGAGACGCTCCGGGCGCATATGGCACCGCGGTCACCCGCATCGAGTCCACCTATCAACTCCCGTATCTGCCGCACGTGTGCATGGAGGTTCTGAACTGCACGGCGAGTGTGACGCCCACCTCCTGTGAGGTCTGGGTTCCGACGCAGGCCGCAAGCTGGGTGCAGGCCACAGCGATGGCGATCACGGGTCTGCCGGCCTCGGCGGTCACTGTGCACCCGACATTGCTCGGCGGGGGGCTCGGTAGGAAGATCGAACAGGACTACGTATCGCAGGCGATCAAGGTTTCCAAAGCAGTCGGCAAGCCGGTCAAGCTCACATGGCGACGCGAGGAAGATCTGAGTCACGACCAATACCGTCCGATGGGACTCGTGCGGGTGCGACTCGGGGCCGACAGCGGGGGTCGTCTCACATCCATTGCCACCCGAACGGTTGCCCCATCACCATTGGCCCAGCGTGGTTGGATGGCGCCCACGGGCAATGACAATGTCGAGGGTGCGGAGGGACTGCCGTACGCCGCGGCCAATCGTCTCGTCGAGTACGTGAAGCACCCAGCTGCGGTACCGGTGGGGTTCTGGCGTTCGGTGGGAAACTCCATCAACTGCTTCGCTGTTGAATCCGCGCTCGACGAATTAGCAGTGGCGCTCAAGCAGGACCCACTTGCCTACCGACGCAGTCTCCTCGCTGGTGATCCAAGAACGCTTGCGGTTCTCGATCGGGCTGCTGCAGACATCGGCTGGAACACGGCTCCAGCGAAGGGTGTGGCCCGGGGAATCGCACTGTCGAACGGATTCGGGAGCATCGTTGCACTCGCCGTCGAGGTGTCGCAGCCGACTGCCGGCGTGATGAAGGTGAATCGGGTGGCCTGCGCAGTCGATTGCGGGCTCGCGGTGAACCCTGGTCAGGTCGAGTCACAGATGCAGGGCGGAATCATCCAGGGGATCGGCACTGCGTTCTGGGGTCAGACCACCTTCGCCAAGGGAGTGGCCAGCAGTCGGAACTTCTCGAACACCCGCATGTTGCTGATGAAGGAGACGCCATCGATCACGGTGTCGATACTGCAGAGCGGTCTGGAATCGCTTGGCGGCATCGGTGAGGTGGCTGTACCTCCGACCGCCCCAGCTCTGGCCAACGCTTGGTTCAAGCTCACCGGCGCGCGGTTGCGGTCACTTCCGTTCTTCCCCGGTGCGAACCGAATGGACGACTGAATCAGGCGTCGTTTCGAGTCTTGAACGCTGTGCGGATGTAGGTGATCGCCGCGGTGATGAGACAGGCAGCGACAGCGATCAGGCACCAGAAGAAGCCTGCGTAGTCGAGCACCGTTCCAACGCCGGGTACGCCGGGCATGGTGTTTCGCACAGCGGGTAGAGCGAAGAGCATGGCTCCGAGCCACACAAACATTGAGAACTCGAGAGGGCGACCAGTGACGAGAGTGGTGTAGGTCATGGCCACCGCTATCGATGCGAGCGCGATCATCACCAAGAGTTCGAAGAGGGCGAACGCGCGCATTGCGCCCCCCCTCCTTGCGCCGAGGTCGACTCTGATGGCGCCGTCATCCCATGAATCCGCCGGGCTGGAGGTGACTGCCCAGTCGTGCTGCTTGGCGCTCACTGCGAGACGGGTCGGTACGGGTTCCTCGGACTTGGTGGTGCCAGTTCCGTCGGCACTCTTGACGACCCGAGTGAGTCGCACCTGAAGAGCACTTGCGTAGGAGTCAAAGGGGTACTGGCTGAGGTCGCCATCGAGATCGAGCACCAGTTGTACGGGCGGAGGAATCTCTCCGCCAGAGAGATTGATGCTGCCTCCCAGGTAGCCGTCCGCATCGAGGTTGATGGTCTGCTTGAGCGAGCCGTCGCGATTGGCGAACGATCCATGAGGAGCGATTGTGAGACGCACCTGCTGGGTGCCGGCGACGGGTTGGACCTCAAGGATCCGCGCGTTCACCTGGATGTAGTCCTCACTCGCCGGGTCTGAAACGCCGATGTACGTGCGAACCTCAGAACCAGTTGATTCGGTGTTGTTCCTGGACACGAATGTCGCGACCTGAGCAACGATGAGAATGCCGAGCGCTGCGAAGATCAGTCGCTTACCGAAACGACGCCGATCTGCGACCGCCTCTCGATCGCCAGACGGTTCGACGTTGGGATCTGCCTCGCCGTCAACGGCTCTGGGGTCATGTGATTGCGAATCGCCTTGCGCATTGGACATTGGGTGATTGTTGCACGGCCGAGTGTGATGAGCGTGCGTGAATCGGCTGTGCCCATCAGGAGGTCCTGTGCCCATGACTGATCCCGATACTGTGCCGAGATTCCCCTAGGAGGTAATGCCATGAGGATCGAACCGCATCATGTTGGGATCTGTGTCACCGATCTTGAGGCGTCCCTGCGCTTCTGGCGCGACGGGCTGGGTTTCGAGGCGACGACAACGCCAACCGTCGGGTCCGAGTGGTCCGATTCCCTCGAGATCGGCGGGGAGATCGAGTTCTCGGCCACGTTCCTGCGCAAGGATGGCTTCGAGTTCGAACTTCTTCATTACAACTTTCCTGAACCCACGGGAGCGCCATCGGCGACCCGTCTTCAGCGTGGATTCACGCACTTCGCCGTCACTGTGGATGAACTCGATCTGGTGATCGATCATCTCGTCGCTCACGGTGGCTCTGTGGTCGACGGCACTCGCACGAAGATCGGCGAAGGGGCGTGGGCCACTGAGTTGGTGTTCATCGCTGATCCCGATGGAGTTCGCGTCGAACTCATGAAGTTCGGTTGATCCACCGCTTGCGACGCCTCGTCCGACGAGACCGAGTTTCCGAGTGCCGAAGTTTCGACCGTGATCAGAGGTCGGTCGTGACCTTGGGGATGAGATCCCCGTTGGCCATGCCGTCCACCGCGAGGCACTGGCCGGTGACCCAGGACGCGGCGGGGGAGCAGAGGTAGAGCACCGCATCCGCGATGTCATCAGGAAGTCCGTTACGACGCATCGCAGTGTTGGCATGCATGGACTCGCGGATGGATGGGTCCATCGACGACAGGTACATCCGTAGGGAGTCGGTCTCGACTGCGCCCGGCAGAACGCCATTCACACGGATGCGTGGTGCGAGCTCCACTGCCATCAGCCGCGTGAGTTGTTCGACTGCAGCTTTGGTGAGGCTGTGGGTGAGCGAGTTGCGCACCGCATTTCGCCCTGCGACCGAACCGATGTTGCAGACCGTTCCGCCCCCTCGCTGGAGCATGTGGGGAACAGCGAGACGCACGAGTTCGAACGGGGCGGAGACGTTGAAGTGGAAGGACTTCTCGAGCTGGGACACCGAAGTGTCGAGGAACGGCCTCGACATCGAACCACCAGCGTTGTTCACCACGATGTCGATGGCGCCGAAGTGGTCGATCGTGCGATTCACGATCGAGGCAAGCGAGTCCATGTCGTTGACGTCACCGGTGAGCGGAAGGGCGCGACCCCCGGCGGCGACAACATCAGAAGCAACCTGCTCGAGGTCTGCCTCCGTGCGGGCAGTGAGCACGCAATCTGCTCCCACCTCCGCGAAGGCTTTCGCGATAGCGGCTCCAATGCCCTTCCCGGCCCCGGTGATGATCGCCACCTTTCCGTCGAGACGGAAGCGTTCGGGTGCAGTGCTCGGCATGGTCGGCTCCTGTGGTTGCGCTGATGTCCGCCGGTTCGGGACTCCCGAACGACGCCCAATCTCCGTGCGGGGTCGCACTCGAGGCGGCCGGAGCTTAGGTGTCCATGCTGGCTCTAGTGCACAGTCACAACGAAATCGTCGAGGTTGAAATCGGAGTTGTCGCCCCGGATTCCCACCGCGCCTGAGCGGATGACCGGTCCTCCGGTGCCGCTATCGGTGGCCGAAAGTACGAGGACGCCATCGACCCGGAGGCGGATCGAAACCGATCCGCCGGGATTGTCGAAGATCATTGCTCGCACGTTGTGGAACCCACCGGAACTGAACGAGTTTCTTCCCGCGGCGAGCGTGAAGTAGGTCCCGCCATTCGAGCTGCCACCGGGGACCTTCTTCTTGATGGCGGTGGTGCCATCCCTCCGGTTGAAACTCACGGAGTACAGAGAGGATTCGTCGACGTACCTGAGGAAAACATGCTCACCGTCCCAAGCAACCGCTGGTGTGGCTGGCGTGGAACTGAATGTGTTGTGACGGAGTCGGAAGGAGACATTCACGGAACCGAAATCCTTCCGTTTTGTCACGAGCCGGAAAATCGCAGAGTCAGTCCCGTTCGAGGAGTTGGCGTCGGGCTCGATGGCATCGGGAACCCCGGACCACGCCATGCCATTGCGGGCCAACAACGAACCCGATGTCACGTCCCAGGTCGTGCTCCTCACCGCTGAAAGCGAACCAGGGTTCCAGAATGCGTACTCATTCGTGATCAAACTGTCCTTCACTCCGAAGGAGTCAGCAAGCAGCGTGGTGCCGGATACGCCGGATGAAATTGTGCCTGCCGATGCAATGCCTCCGCTCCCGACCACTCCAAGTGCGCTCAGTAGAAGCAGTGCAGCGATGAGCCTTGCGCCTGTTCGACTCCGGGACTTGGTAAACCGGCCAGCATCCATGAGTGTGGACCCGTTCCTCGAGTTGCGCTCGCGCATTGAATCTTGCTCCCTCGCTGCGGTGACCCTGATTGGGGTAGCCCTGACGGGCGATAGCGACGGTACCGAGGATGGGGGAGCGCGCCTATCGCACCATTTCGGTATTCCCAGTGCCGGAACGCCGACATCAACGTTGACGCGTGTTCTACATTTCGGCCATGGCCAAAGACACCCCGCACAAGATCCTGCTCACCGAGGACGAGATGCCCACCCAGTGGTACAACATCGTCCCTGACCTGCCGGCTCCGCCGCCGCCGCCGTTGCACCCGGGCACCCTTCAGCCCGCCGGCCCCGAGGACTTCGCACCACTGTTCCCGATGGCGCTGATCGAGCAAGAGGTGTCCCAAGAGCGGTACATCGACATTCCGGGAGCAGTGCTCGACATCTACAAGATCTGGCGCCCGAGCCCACTGTTCCGGGCACGCCGTCTCGAGCAACTGCTCGATACTCCGGCGCGTATTTATTACAAGTACGAGGGCGTGAGCCCAGCCGGCTCGCATAAGCCGAATACCGCTGTACCGCAGGCGTACTACAACCATCAGGAAGGCATCACGAAGCTCACCACCGAGACCGGTGCTGGGCAGTGGGGCACCTCACTCGCGTTCGCCACCGCCCAGTACGGCATGGAGTGTGAGGTCTGGCAGGTCGCTGCGTCGTACCGTCAGAAGCCTCATCGTCGCACGATGATGGAGATCTGGGGCGCAACGGTTCATCCCAGCCCGTCGATGATCACTGACTACGGGCGCTCACTGCTCGAACTCGATCCCGACCATCCCGGAAGCCTCGGCATCGCGATCTCCGAGGCGGTCGCCATGGCTGTGGCTGACCCCAACACCCGGTATGCGCTGGGCAGTGTGCTCAACCATGTGCTCATGCATCAAACGATCATCGGTGAGGAAGCGCTGTTGCAGTTGGCGAAGGTGGGGGAGACTCCGGACGTTCTCGTCGGCTGCACCGGGGGCGGTTCCAACTTCGGTGGTCTCGCGTTCCCCTTCTTGCGCGAGAAGCTCGCGGGGAAGATGAACCCCACGATTCGCTGCGTTGAGCCGGCGGCATGTCCCAGCCTCACGATGGGCGAATACCGCTACGACTTCGGTGATTCTGCCGGCATGACCCCGCTGATGAAGATGCA
>CAEMXZ010000012.1_pt1 | contig 31243 bp, 21 predicted proteins | sample 7263481 | NCBI WGS metagenome assembly CAEMXZ01 (sample SAMEA6813769, study PRJEB35770) | uncultured Microthrixaceae bacterium | biome: Freshwater; feature: Freshwater reservoir; material: water | place: Czech Republic | collected 2017-04-14 | depth 0.5m m
GTGATGCCCAACCTGCGCTTCGAACACGACCTTGTCGAAGCCCGCTTCGACGACGACACGCAGATGTGGAACGTCAACTTCCGCCTTCCTGATGGTTCAACCACAACCCAGACTGTCAATGCGATCGTCAGCGCGGCCGGACTCTTCGCCAACCCAAAGGAACCCGAGTTCCCCGGCATCGAAGCATTCGGCGGCACGGTCGTGCACCCCACGCGCTGGCCCGAAGATTTGGACCTAGCTGGCAAACGAGTGGCCGTCATCGGTAACGGTTCAACCGGCGTACAGCTGCTCGCTCGCGTGGCGGAGATGGCTGGACATACAGATGTCTTCGTGCGCACCCCGCAGTGGATCAGCCCGCGGGACAAATACGGCGCGCATGTCGAACCGGAAACGCGTTGGCTGATCGACTCCATGCCCGGGTATTGGAACTGGTGTCGGATCACCTCGATCATGCATCTGTTCAATTTCCATCGCGATTACCTCATCCGCGATCCCGAGTTCGAAGCAACCGGCGGACGCATCACCCAGACCAGCGAAAACGTGCGGGCGTTCCTCACCAACTACATCCACACCGAGACCGACGGTCGCCAGGACCTCATCGATCGGCTCATGCCTGATCACGCGCCAATGGTTCGTCGTCCCATCGTCGACAACGGGTGGTATCGCGCCCTCACACGCGAGGATGTCGAGCTCGTCACCGCCGACATCGTGCGCTTCACCGAGACCGGCATCGAAACTGCCGATGGCGTACATCACGAACTCGATGTCGTCATCTCTGCCACCGGGTTCGACATCGTCAAGTATCTCTGGCCCGCCGAGTATTTCGGTCGCGGCGGCGCCAATCTTCACGAGCGCTGGGAAGAGGAGACCCCCATGGCATATGTGGGAATGATGGTCCCGGACTTCCCGAACCTGTTCATCCTCTACGGCCCGAACTCACAGCCTGTCTCTGGCGGCGTGGCTCTTCCAGCTTGGTACCAGATGTGGGCCGGGTTCGTCGCTCGCTGTCTCACACAGGTGATCGAGAACGGTCAACGCACTGTCGAGGTCTCTCGCGAGGCGTTCGAGGAGTACAACCGACGCCTCGTCGAGGAATCCCAGCAGATCATCATGGTCACTGAGGAGACTTCGAAGAGGAAGAACTACTACGTGAATGAACGTGGCCGCATGCAGGTGAATGCTCCATGGGAGACCTGCGATTACTACCGCATGACCTCGTATCCCGATCCCGAGGCGATTGTTTTCGAGTGAGTCCTTCCTCGGCGCCTGTCACCAGTTCTGGCGGGCCTCCTCAGCGAACCCCTGAAGCTCGCTGAACTCCACCCGTCGGCCGGCGTCGTCGACGACGAACCCCGAGTACCGACCGAACACCTGATGCACCTCACTGCCGAGCGTGGCATCACCGGTGCTGGTGTACTTGTCGAACACCGGATTCAGAACCACCGATAGCTGACCACCTGGATCCTCGATCGTCCACGGCGACATCGGGTCCTCCCAGTCGTAGCTCCAGATGAGTTCACGACCGATCTTGGTGGCTAACCCATCCAGCAGGAAGCCGTTCTCGGTGAACCCGGTGCCCTCGGTCCATCGGGCCCCGAACTGCAGACCGACAACATGGTCGCCGACGCGGCCCGCTCCCCCACCCCAGTTCCATCGGATGGACGCCGGCCATCTCCCGCGGCCTACATCGAGAACACCCCAGGCATCGGAGTCACCACCGATGACGAAGGTCTCATCCCCCACGGTCAGTGACCCGGTGGTCGGGAGTGCCTGCTGTTTCGAGGTGAAGTTAAAGGTGTCATCGCTCCAGGGGATCACGACGTTGATCGACTCGAGATCAGCTGGTCGCGACACGGCGAGATCGAACCGTCCGGCCCGACCATCGGGTTCGGTCCAGGTGGCCCGTAGGCGCGTTCCGGCGGTGTCGTCTGCTCCGATCTCGAGGTCGAGACCGTCGCGATCGACCCGCAGGTCGGCGGTGCCGCAGAGCTGTGGCAGTCGCATCACACCGGGTTCGGTGACGATCCCAGTGCCACCGCTGCGACCGGTGCGCAGATCGGCCCACCACACATCGGCGAGTCCGATGACGTCGATGTCGGAGTACACACAGGACACCACGACATCGCCGGCGAGCACGGCCCAGTAATCCCACCGCTTGTTGCGCCCGATCTCGGCGTCGTCGAGATTGGCTCGGTGCACCGGACGACGCGACCAACCACGAGCAGCGGGCGCGAGGCGGGCGCCATCCGGTGTGCACAGATCGACTGGTTCACGCAGTTCCGGCTCGTGGGTCATCTCGCGTGTCTACACGACCAGCTCACGTGGCACCGCCGCTGCCACGATCGCCGATCGGGACCCGTGACCGAGCTCGAGCATCTGTGGTGGACTATGGCATGGACCTGCGGCGGGGCATTGCGTGGGGCGGGGCGCTCACGCTCGTGGCTGGCCTGCTCACCTATCTCTATCTCTCATCGATCACCATCAATGACGGACTGGAGGCGCTGATCTTCGTCCCCATCGTCGGGGTGCTGTTCGGCGCGGCCGGAGCGACCGGAGGCTGGAGGGGCCGCGACATGACCTGGGGCTGGGGTCTCGCCGCGGGGGCCGCAGCGACGATGGTGCTTGCTGAACTGCTCTGGCTGATCGTGTGGCTCGTCACTCTTCGACCTCCGACGGAGGGCGGCCCATTTAGCGCTCCCCTCGAGTTGTTCTCCATCATCGCACTGGCCGGAATCTCGACTGTGGGCAGCATCGCCGGATTCGTGGTCTTCCTCAGCATGCTCGGCTGGTTCATCGGCAGCATGGTGCGCGGCAGGAGATTGCGCCGCTTCCCCCCGCCTCCTGCAGTGCTCGATCAGGCGTAGGTGAACGCATCCTCGGGGTAGAACGCCAACGCATCAACGATTGCCTGTCGCTCGGCCACCGGGAGCAGATCCTCGTACAAGAGTCGATGACACGCACGGGCGCCACCGCCGAGATCTCCTCCGTAGAACGCAGCAAGTGCGAACTCGTACAGCCCTCGCCACCGGTAGCAGTCGGTCTCGAGAAACAGTCCATCGACTGGTTCTGTGCATTCACTGGCCCGACGCGCACAGGCATGAGCCAACTGCATGAGCCCGGCTGCTCTCGCCTGTGTTGCAGCCTCACACCATGCCTCGGCGCGCGCCGGGCACAGCTCCTGCGCCCGGGCCAGAGCTTCCAGCGACTCCCCCAGCGGACGTCGCAGCGTTCGTAGAAGACGGCCCTGCCAAAGAAGGCTCACGTAGACCTCCTCGGGCCAGCCACCCATCGACGCTCGGGCGCGGTACGCCATCTCGGCGCCGGCAGCATTGCCCGCATCACGCAGACTCTGAGCGAGGTAGAAGGTGTAACGAGGGCCCAGGTCGGGGTCATCGCCGGAAGCGAGTGCCCGGGTGAGGAGCGCTGCATCGTCGACGAACTTGTTCGGATTCGCCGAACGAGCTCCGTCGAAATTCGATCGGTAGTGAAGCCCACTGAGAATGCCGCCGTCGACAGCTCCGTCGGGCGTCACGAGGAACTCATGAAGTACGCCCCGGTACGAGAACGGCAGACGTGTCGAGGTGAGCAGTGGACGTTGATATCGGATGCCATCGTGCAGTTCGATCCTGTACACATCTGCGGTGAGAGAACTGCGCAGCGCGATGGGATCGGTCTCGGCATCGAGTCGACACTCAACATCTGCGTCGATCATCAGCGAGTACTCGCCGAACGGACGAGCCAACTCAAGCGCCTGGGTCCGGTTGGTCGCGAAGTCGACCCATTGCCGGTCCACCACCTCACCCGGGAGACCCTCCAGTTTTCGCCTGATGAGTTCCTGCGTTCCATCGGAACTGCCGGTATCGACGATCAGGTACGCGTCGATGAACGGACGCACCGAGGCCAAGCAGCGCTCGATGACATGTGCCTCGTCCTTCACGATCATCGTGAGGACGATCCTCGGTGCGTCCGCGGCCATCAGTTCGGCCGTTTGATCGAGGGATCGAGTTCGATCGAGTGGTTCACCAACGCGGTGCCCTCGGTGACGTTCCCGCCGGCGATGAGAAGAATCCCCAGGTTGTAGGTCGCCCCAGGATTGTTGGGATTGATCGCTACGACCTTGCGCAATTCGGCTGCCGCTTCAGCGGGATTGCCGGTGTCTCTCAGAGCAAGCGCTCGGTTGTAGATCGCCGACTCCAGCGTTGGGTCAGTGGCCAAGGCAGTGTCGTAGTAGGTGATCGCCGTCGCGTTGTCCCCGGCCACCTGGCTGATCTCGCCGAGGTTGTAATTGGCGAATGCGTTCTTCGGATCGATCTTCAGGACCTGTCCGTAGACCACCTTCGCCTGTTCGACCTGACCACTCATATGGAGCTGCAAGCCGGTCGCCAGTAGTTCATCAGCCTTCGAACTCGTCGCTGATGTCGTACCCGACGAACTGCTGCTGGACCGTCCCATGAGGAACGATCCAGCGAGCAGAGCGACGATGAGTACAACCAGTCCGACACCGAGGATTCGCCGCGAGGGCAGTCTCCGGGATGGGAGGCGATGTGCCGCCGTCGGGGTCGACGGCGACACATCCATGGTCAGCTCACTCATCAGGCCACGGGTCCGGTGAAGGTCGTGTATCCACTTGCGAGTTGGTTGACCGACAGGCCGGATGCTCCGGTCACGACGACCTCAACCGTCGGGTCACCGGTTCCGCTCACGGCGGTCACGGTGCAGTTGACGGCTGCGGTCCCGGCGTTCGGGATCGTGGCCATCACCACGAGCTCGGAGCCGGGCATCATCGGATCGGCGGCGTTGAAGATGATCGGAGTACGAGCGCTGTTGCCGAGCACACCCGAACCCGTCCATGAACAATCGGCGTAACCGACCCACAGGCCTGATCCGGCAACGCGTGTACTCGAGACCCTGAGTGTGCCGGTGGCGTACACCGGTCCGCTCGGAGCTCCGAAGTTGAGCACGTTGGTCGACCCCGAGAGCGTGACCGGTGTCGTCAGGGAGTTGTTGAAGTCCCCGAAGGTGAACCCGGCTGCGCCAGTGGCACCCGTGGCACCCGTGGCACCGGTTGCGCCCGTTGCGCCGATCGGCCCCTGAATACCCACACTGCCAGTTGCGCCGGCGGGTCCTGTCGGCCCGGCAATTCCGGTCGGTCCAGCGACTCCCGTTGCGCCGGTCGCACCTGTTGCTCCAGTCGCACCTGTCGGACCAGCCGGACCGGTTGCACCAGTCGCACCGATCTCACCAGTGGCACCAGTGGCACCAACATCTCCTGTCGCTCCAGTCGCACCAGTCGCACCAACACCACCAGTTGCACCAGTCGCACCGATCTCACCAGTCGCACCAGTGGCACCAGTGGCACCAACATCTCCTGTCGCTCCAGTCGCACCAGTCGGTCCGGTCGGTCCTGTTGCTCCACCAAGAGCGAGAACAGCCCAGTCAGCGGTGCTCTCCGGATCGGACGGATCGATGTTCGTATTCGACGGCACCAAGGAGATATAGGAGGTGCCACCGAGTTCGACAGCATCGCCGACTCCGTAGGTGGTGACGCTGCTCCAGGTTCCCAGGAAGCGAATCGGCGCTCCGGCGGCGCCAGTGGCACCGATCTCACCAGTGGCGCCAGTGGCACCAGTGGCACCAGTCGCCCCTGTGGGTCCAACTGGTCCGGTCACCCCTGCTGCACCAGTGGCGCCGGTCGCACCAACGGCTCCGGTCGCACCAGTCGGGCCGGCGACAGCGGTGGTCGAGAAGTATCCGATCACATCGACGACAACGTTCGTGGTGTTCTGGTTGTAGACGGCGATGTCACCGAGTGAACTCACGGGCACGATGACACCCGTGGTGGCGGGGCCGCTCGCATCCACATTCAGACTCGAGGTGTTGGGGCGATCGCCGTCACCTGACCACGTCGTGAGGAACCCGGGCACCGAGGCTGTCGCGGTCATGCTGATCGCGATCGCGACAACGGAGTCGTCGTCGGGGATATCAGCTCGTCCCACAATCGGGACCACTGTTGTCGTTCCCGGGGCATACGGGCCAGTGGCCACGCCACCATTGTCGATCCCCGAACCCGGACGTGAATCAAGAAGTCGCGTGGGCGTGACCGTGACAAAGGCCGAGGCATTTGAGACTGGCCCATCCTCAGCCACCACGACTACCGCTCCGGCATGGGCCAGCGAAAGGAGTGGGCTGAACGGCGAGGCAAATGTGACCGCTACAGCAGTTGCTGCGCCGAACTTTGCTGCTCGACGTCGACCACTGTGATGGATCGGGGCGCCAACCCGCCGACCGGAAGGCTGACGGTAACTGGATGGCTCCGCCTGGTTCGCAGCAGATTGAAGCTCAGGACTCGGGCTCATGGTTCTCCTCCAAAAGGGATCGCACGAGCCCGTTCGAGCCCGTGCGATCAACTTAGGAATATGCCGATGGGAGTGAATCGCCCAACTGGATCACTTCAGGGAGCAACTTGGTTGCATGCCGAATCGCAGGATCCACACGAGTTCTACAAAGCGGCGCAGTCAGAGCAACGCCTCTGTTGATGCGCCGATCGGTGCCACTTCAGGCTCAGGTCACGATTGACGTTCCTCAGCTATTGACCCGCACCCGCCAGGCCTGCGATTCGAACGTCGCGCGGACGACACCGGAACCACGCAAGGTGAGCATCGCTTGGGCCCGGATGTCGTACTCGGTTCCCGAGGCCAGCAAACCGATGTAACAACTCCGACTGCTCGGCATGATCTGACACGAGGACACCACCGTCGTGGTGCCCTTCGCGTATGCGCGCACCGTGAACCCGACCAACGTCGAACCGGCCGGACGGGCCGCGATGAGCCCGACCTGCACACCGTTACGGCCAGAGGAGTACGCCACCGCAATCGTGGGACTTGTCACCTTCGGCCGCGCAGTCACCGAGACCGACGGCGCACTACCACCAGCGACATTCACGGCACGAACTTGAATTGCATACGTCGTGTAATTCGAGAGGCCAGTCACGGTGATCGGCGACGTAGCACCGGCGTCGATCCAGGAACCGCCGCCGATGCGGTACTGGTACTTCGAGATTGCCGCTCCACCGTTGGCCCCCGGCGTGAACGCAATGCTGACTGAGCCATCGCCGGGCGTGGCCACCACAGCTGTCGGAGCCGACGGAGTTGTACGCGGGGTGAACGAACCAGAAGCCTCCGAGGCGGCACCGGCGCCCACTGTGTTCACCGCACGCAACTTCACCGAATAGGTGGTTCCGTTGCTCAGACCAGTGACGGTCAGCGGTGACGAGGTTCCAACAGCGTCGATCCACTCACCGTCGTCCAGCTTGTACTGGTACTTGGTGATTTTCGCGTTGCCTGCCGAGCCGCGCGTGAATGCCACCCGCACTGAACCGTTGCGCGGCGTGACCACCAACGAGGTCGGTGCCGATGGCGCGCTCGGCGCAGCAGCCGACACCATCAAGATCACGCCGTTGTCCCGCGACGTCATATAGATGTCACCGTTGGATGCTGCCGCCAGACTGTAGGAGGACGAGATCGGAGTCGAGATCGCGCTCGCACCCGGGGTAGGTACTCCGCTCGACCCGTTACCAGCGAAGAAGGAGAGTTGCCCCGACGGAGTCACCATCTTGACCCTCTTGTCTCCCATGTCATCGATATACAGGTTTCCGTTGACATCGGTGACGAGACCGACAGGACGGGTCAGATTCGATGACGTTGCCGCACCTTCGTTCGCTGGGCCGCTCGTGCCTGTTCCGGCGAAGAACGAGAGAACACCCGACTGCGAGATCTTCAGCACCCTCGAATCATTGGCGACGTACACGTTGTCGTCCGGGTCAACCGTTATCCCCGACAGGCTCTGGAAGTTCGAGGAGGTGGCCGCCCCGGGCGACGGGGCACCGTACGAACCTGTCCCGGCGAAGAACGACAACTGCCCTGCGGGCGTCACCTTCTCGATCCGGCGATTCCCCGTATCGGCGATGTACACGTTGTCAGCGGAGTCCACCGCCACTGCGGAGGGCTGATTCAACTTGGACGAGGTTGCCAATCCTTCGGTCGCGGCGCCGCCCGAGCCGGTGCCGGCGAAGATCGAGAGATCTCCCGATGGCGTGATCTTCACGACCATGCTGCAGTTGTACATCGCGATCGGCACATACAGGTTGCCATTCGAATCGAAGGCCATCCGGGTGCCCTCGCCGTAGTTCGTCACAGGGCTCGAAAGCGCGGAACCTGCGCCGGTGGGGCAGGCAAAGTCCCCGTTTCCGGCAAATCGCGAAAGCACGCCGGCGGGGGTGAGCTTGAACACCCCCGAAGTTTGAGCACCGACATACGCAGTGGCGTAATAGATATCGCCGTTGGGACTGATGGCCACGGTGGTGGGCTGGCCCAGTGATGTGGCAAGTGGCGCACCCAGAGCGGAGGACGTATTTACTCCGGGAATACCGGCGACCAGAAGGAGCTTGCCGTCGCCCCGACCGGGCGCGGCTGCGACAATCGAGTTGCTTGCGATTGATTCGGCGCCGTAGTAGCTAGCGTCGCCGTTCGTGGCGGCCACTGTGAACGTGTAGGTGTCGCCGGCAACAAGTCCGGAAACGTAGATCGGACTGGTGGTGCCAGTGCCGGTCTGTCCACCCCGACTGGCGTCGGTAACGTTCGTGGCGGTCACCCGATAATTGATGACGGGACTGCCACCGTTCGAGTCCGGAGCGCTGAACGACACCGCAGCTGAGCCTCCCCAGTTCGAATAGGACGTTGCCGTGGCAACCGGCGAGGTTGGCGCACCGGGAGTATCGACAGTCGAGCCGATGCTGACCTTCAACACCTGATTGTTGCCCGAATCAGCGAGATAAAGGTTGCCGCTGGAATCCACTGCCACACCTGCGATGTTCTTCAGCCTGGAGCTCGTCGCTGCACCAGCCGTTGCTGTGCCCCACACACCGGTACCGGCGAAGACCGACAACGTGCCATCAGCAGTCACCTTCTCGACGAGGTAGTCCCCAGATGCGATATACACATTGCCGTCGGAGTCAGCAGCGACAGCTTTCGGGGCGTAGAGCGAAGAACTTGTGGCCGGCCCCGGGGTGAGGACGCTGGAAAGACCCGTGCCAGCAAACACTGACAATGTCCCACCCGAGGTCACCTTCAGGACAACGTCGCTGTCCGAGTCGACGATGAAAACATTGTCACCCGAATCCACGGCAAGGCCTAGCGGCTTTCGCAGCATTGAACTTGTCGCAGGTCCCGCAGCAGGGGAACCTGACTCGCCCGTGCCGGCGAACACCGAAAGGGTCCCATCAGAGGTGACCTTCACCACCACGCGATGCCCACGGTCGGCGATATACACATTGCCGAGCGAATCCACCGCCAGTCCGGCCGGGTAGCTCAACCCAGAACTTGTCGCAGCGCCGGGCGTGATTGGGGCGGAGCCGTTCCCGGCAAACACAGACAACGTTCCGCTTGGAGTCACCTTCAGAACCCGGTTTGCGTCCGGGGTGGCGATGTACACGTTGTCATCCGAATCAACGGCAACAGCGACCGGACCGTACACCGCCGAACTCGTCGCATCACCCGGTGTCGGGGCTCCGGTGAGACCGTTGCCAGCGAACACCGACAACGTTCCGTCGGGGGTGACCTTCTCGACCAGGTTGCTGCTGGAATCGGCGATGTAGATGTTTCCGTTGGAATCAACCGCGACTCCGCTCGGACCGTTCAACTTGGAGCTGGTCGTCGCACCAGCGGTCGGGGCGCCGGACGCTCCTGTGCCGGCGAAGATCGACAATGGATACCGGACAGCAGCAGTCGCCGATGCAGCCGGCGTCAGAGCCAGACTGGCCAGCATCACGCTCGCTACGACGACTATCCCTCCAACACGGCTTCCTACTGTGGTGCGACGGATGGTTCCCATGGATATTGCTCCAAGGATCAGGCGGCCAGAAAGAGGGATCCTATATGAAACATTTGATGCCGAAAACGCGTTCTTCCGTTCTTCGCGTGAACACGGCCAGACGGACTGTTCGACGTGAAAACCGGGTTGTGGTCGCGTGGCTTAGATGGACGAGTTCCTCGACCAACTGATCCCAGAACGAAGGCGCCTGAAGATTCGCCAGGATTGTGTGCGCAATCCGCGGATCGGCCAATCACCGGGGTAGGAACGCCAGAACCGCGGCAACGGCTGCAAGCGCATCGGGTCGACCGCCGTGTGATGCCATGGAAGCGTTACGGACGGTCGGCTGAACAGCAATGTTCCGTCGTAACCGGCGAACACATGGGTGATGCATTCGGAATCATCACGTAGATCGTCGAGTGATGCAGGTTCGTTCCCGAGGCCGAGAACCGCCTCGCAAAGATCGGATCGGACGAGGATCAGATTGACGAACGTGGTGGCGACGAGTTCGTATCCCTTCGACGCTGCGAGCTTCTGGAGCGACAGCGGACTCGATCCTTGCTGGACCGAGAAATCACGGGGCTGGACGAACTCGACACAGTTCGGGATGCTCGGATTGAACTCGATGATGATCACGCGGGGTTGGTAGGTCTCGATGGAATCCAGCACCCAGTAATCACAACCATCGATGTCGATGGACAGCACATCAAAATCGATGGGAAGGCCTGATCCAGCAAGGATCGATTCCAATCGGTCGTCACCATCAAACCCAACCCGCCTGCTCAGTTTGATCACCTCGGGCTGCGGGTGGTTCACGGCGAGCTGAGCGGCTCGGTCGGGATCCACCTCAATGAGGACCGCGCGATAGTCGCGCTGTCTGATCAGGTTGCAGGTGTTCGAGAGCCACACGCCGTCGGCGGCACCGAATTCCACGCACCACTTCGTAGGCTCGATCGTGACAGCGATCCGGTCGAGGATCTCAGCGATGATGCCGTCCTCGCCGAACTGCGAATGCACATCAGCGGCGTAGGTCTGCAACTGCTCCATGAATGCAACTCCTCAGGCGATGGGGGACCTTACCGCGACCCCTTCTCGGACCTCCGAAGAACACGCTTCGACGGAACGTTGCCCCGCCTGTGCGGACGCCCTACGAAACGAACGCCGCCCCGAAAGGCGGCGCCCAGTGACTTCACAACTGCCGGATCAAGGACCGATGATCCAGCTGGCGTCGGAGGGTGAAGAGATGCCACCAACCCGGGAGGTTTCCCGGGTTGGTCGCGATCCACCGTTCGGCTCCTCGTTGTTCGACTCCGCTGGTTGTTCGACTCCTCGCACCATCCCCCGCACGACTGATCGACCCAAGCATTCGTGTATCTCGTTAGCGGGTTGATGGTGCGGCGAGCGCTCCTCCCAGGAAGGCGAGTTCGGCGGGAGTCTGACGACTCCAGAATCGACTGTCATGGCACCCGGGCTCGATGCCTCCGGCCGGAGTGGGGACGAGACTGTCACGGAACTGCCGGACCCTTTGAGCGAACGGGTCTGACACGCCACAGTCGATGCGGAGATTCTGCCCCCTGAGAAGCTCACGTCGGTTCCAGAGATTGTTCGCAGAGAAATCGTCGGCGTCTTCGTAGGCGCCTGCCTGCCACTCTCCTTGCTCACGCCAAAGAGCTGGACTTGCTGCGACAACCCCGGCGAGCTCGAACGAGGGAAGAGTCGCGAGATACAGCGCTCCAGTGCCACCGAGAGAGACTCCCCACAGTGCAAGACGAGTGGTGTCGAGCCCCTTTGTGGCGAGCATCGGAATGAACTCCGTCGAAATCATCTGCGCAGGGTCATCACCATCTGCACGACGGTGCCAGTTCGCTGCATCCCCCCCATCGACGGAGGCAATCGCAAACGCAGAAACTCCCCAGGCCATGACAGCATCTGCAAGGAATCGAGGTATCGCCATGTCGAGGGTGAGGTCGCCATGAGAACCACCACGCCCATGCAGGAAGAGACACACGGGAAGGACGTCTCCAGGCACGAAGCCAGGCGGGTAGACAACCGTCCATCCGACCTCGACGCCGTTGCGCGATGGCGATGGGAAAGAACCCGAGATGACGGGACCGATTACGACCTCGGGTGGCTTGAGACTGTCCCCACAGCGGCCCATTGCCGCGTTGAGAACGGACCGGCCCGGAATCAATCCAGACTCAACCAACGCTCCTCCACCTACCGCCCCGATGACAATGACTCCCACGGCTCCGGCCCCGCCGAGCAGGAACGTTCGTCGATTCATCTGCCCTTCTCGCTTCCTCGCCTGGTTGCCACGACCCATCATCACCCTGCGGTCAGGTGTGCGCAAGGATTCCACCACGGGGCGACGGCGCTGTCGTCGGGGCCCCGTGTTCGTGAGCGTCGTGAGTAACGCTGCGACGGGCTCGTCCCCTGAGTTCGTTCCGCCTGACCGCTGCCATGCCGTGTTGCTTTCCCATTCCTTCGACGGTGCCCAGTTCTTCTTGCACGGCAGCCGCCGAAGACGTCACTACGACCCTCTGAACAGACGCAATAGAGGCACGACAAAGTTCACTCTCGGCGACATCGCCGGTGAATCACTCTCCCGGGAAACCTCCCGGGCTGTGGTGTCGGAGGGGGGACTTGAACCCCCACGCCCTTGCGGGCACCAGCTCCTTAGGCTGGCGCGTCTGCCTATTCCGCCACTCCGACGTGGCCATCGCCGACCTGCGGGCCGACAACTGCGAAACGCAAACCTACTCAGTCAGCTGACCACATCGCCAACCCAAGATCGGCACCCAAACCAGGCAAACCGATTCGGCCTCCGAATAACGGCTCTCAGAGTCTCCCTGCGTCGCGAGCAGCCTGCTCAGCATCAGCGAGCTGCCGGTCAATGATCGACAACCCTCCGGCCCAGAATCCCGGGTCGGCGAGATCAACGCCCACCATCCGCCCGAGTTCCTCGGGAGAACGCGAGCCACCCGCGCGCAGAAGATCAAGGTAGGCGGGCACGAATGCACTCCCCCGCGTTTCATACGCGGCGTAGACCGCCAGCGCGAGGAGCTGCCCATAGGCGTAGGCATAGACGTAACCAGGAGAACCGATGAAGTGCGGGATGTAGCTCCACCACGAGCGGTAACCGGGAGAGATCTCAACCGCATCGCCGAGCATGGAGCGCTGGGTGGCTTCCCAGGCGTCACCGAAATCCTCGACCGAAAGTTCACCGATGTTGCGTCGATGCGTATGCACGGCGTTCTCGAAACGATTCATCGCGACCTGACGGAACACTGTTGCGATCTGCCCCTCCAGACTCTCGGCGATGAGCGAGAGGCGCGCCGCCGGATCACTCGTCGCGTCGAGAAGGCGTCCGAAGGTCACGGTCTCACCGAAAACGGATGCAGTCTCTGCGAGGGTCAGCGGTGTGGTCTGGTGGAAGATCCCTTGCTCACGAGCGAGATATGCGTGAAGTCCATGACCGAGTTCGTGGGCAAGTGTAAGGACATCGCGGCGGCGGCTCGTCCAGTTGAGCAGCAGGAACGGGTGCGCGCTCGGCACGGTGTACGCACAGAAGGCGCCCGGGCGCTTCCCGGGGCGGATAGGTGCGTCGATCCAGTTCTCGTCGAGGAATCGACCGACAATGTCAGCGAGCTCGGATGAGAACGAGCCATACGAATCGAGCACGATCTCCGTGGCCTGCGACCATGAGAACTGCTCCTCTACCTCGGCGATCGAGGCATTCCTATCGAAATCCGAAAGGCGGTCGACACCGAGCAATTGGGCCTTCAACCGGTACCAGCGTTGGGGGATGTCATAGCGATCGACAACGGCGTCCACGAGAGCCTGCACCGATGAGTCACTCGCTTGATTGGAGAGGTTGCGACTCGCGACCCAGGAGTCGTAACTGCGAAGCCTGTCGTCGGTGGCCTTGTCCGCCATGAGCGTGTTGAACACGAACGCGCGAGTACGCAGCCCCGGCTCGAGCGCCGCAGTGACTGCATCGGCAGCCGCACGTCGCTCATCGGGCGATGGCGAACCAAGACGCGAGAGTCCCTGCTCGAGGCTCACTGCTCCCTCGGGAAGATCAACGACGATTGCCGAGGTCAGCTCATCGAAGAGCCTCGACCAGGCTGAGTTTCCAGTGATTCGCTTCTCGGCGAGCACCTTCTCCTCTGCTTCGGTGAGCAGATGCGAACGGTACCGACGAGATGACTCCAGGTAATACCGACAGAACTCGAGGACCGGTTCACGCAGAAGTCGAGATGCCCGTGCTTCGTCGACCTCAGCCCACTCCAACTCGAGAAAGATCACCTGCGTGGACAAGGCCGTTGCCTGCTCCTGGAAGCGTTGCATCGCAGCGCCGGCCTCTGGGTCCGCTGTATTGACCGAGAACCCGAGGCTTACGAATGAACCAGCGCGCCCGAGACGATCATTCATGTCTGCGAGCAACGTCATGACCTCGGCGAGTTCCGACGCGTCGAGTTCAGCGATCCTGCCCCGATACTCGATGAGTTGTCCCACGAGCTGCTCTGCTTCTCGCAGAAGCGCAGCAACGCCGTCGGAACCCCGACCGTCGACGAGGGGGCTGAGATCCCAGGCCACGGAACTGGCCAGAAGATCAGATTCAGCGGGCGGCGGTGATTCGATCGTCGTCATCTCCGCAGGCTACGAAGCGGCAGCATCACGGTCCAGCAGAGCACGCAGTCTTCGGCGCGACTCCTCAATTTCGGAGGCGAGCAACCGTTCGACCACGCCACTTCCGAAACCGCCGCCGTAATGGAGTTCCATGATGAGTTCGGTCTGATCACCGTTGGGGCGCAATCGGGCATCCAAGGTCCACTCTGCATGGGTACGTCCATCGAGCTCGATTCGTTCGAACCGAAGGTGCAGTGGATCGTCGACGGTTCGAACCATGCGAAGGCGCTTCGACCGAGACAGGGGCCCGACCTTGGCTCGCAGTTCGATCGCCCATGCGTCGGCTGGTCCGGTCAGGGTTTGCGCCTTCGCGACTATTGAAAGCCACTCGGGGTAGCGCTCCAGCGTGGCCACCAAGGGCCGGACCCGCTCGGGTGATGCATCGAGGTCTACGGAAGCCTTGAGATCCACTCGCACAGTCTGCCTGCTGCAGTGGAAAGCGACAGCGTCCGCCGACGAGGAACCGCTCTCGTTCATGACTCGAGCGTGCGGACGCCTCGCGAATCGATACGTACAGACACGACAGTGCCAGGGAGGAGATCTGTTGCGAGTTCGTGCGAAACAGAGGCGAAGATCTCGAAGCCGGAAACAATGAGCCGACATCCGAGTTCGAACCGACCGGCGATGAATCGCGATGACTCGATGACTGCGTCTCCGACACAACCGGCTTCGACCGGACTGACCTCGAACGCAGAGTCGAGCACGAGCACCGGATCGTTCATCGGGAGTTCGAGCAAAGAGGTGCCTCCGACGATGAACTCCCGGATGACCGATAGTGGAACCACACATCGATGACCGAGGAACCCCGCGACCGATTCTGAACCCGGTTCGCTCCAGAGTTCCACTGCGCTCCCACTGCGTTCGATCCGACCATTGCGCAGGATCACCACCCGATCGGCAATAGCGAAGGCTTCGTCCTGATCATGCGTGACATGGACAACCGAAAGACCAGTCTGGCGGAACAGAGTCTCGAGTTCGGACAGGATGGAACGCCGCAGCGACCGGTCGAGCGCACTGAGCGGTTCGTCGAGCATCAGCAACAGCGGTTCAGTGGCAAGCGCCCGAGCGAGTGCAACTCGCTGCCGTTCACCACCGGAGAGACTGCCCACCGATCGATCGCCGAACCCCGCGAGCCTGACGAGATCCAGCAACCCCTTGACCCGCTGACGACGTTCGCTCCGAGGGACGGACCGCATACGCAAGCCGTACGCAATGTTCGAGGCAACGTCGAGATGCGGGAACAACGCGTACTCCTGAAACATGAGCGCGAGGTGGCGATGATGCGCGGCTGCGCCAGTGATGTCGGCTCCGTCCAGATACACAGAGCCACCATCGACCTGCTCTAGACCGGCGACAGCTCGTAGGAGCGTCGATTTACCGCCACCGGACGGACCGAGCACAGCAACGATCTCGCCAACTCCCACATCGAACGAGATGCCATCAAGCGTTGGCGGCCCACCCTCGTCGAGCCGCACGGTGAGTGATCTCACGTCGAGTCTCGGAGCACTCATGTCAGAACTCCGCGCTCGTCGACGGCCGAAGCCGATCGATGACGACGATCACGACAGTTACAGCCGCCATCAGAATTACTGAGAGAGCCATCGCCTGCGAGAGATTGTCTCCTCCTGGGCGTCCTAGCGAGCGATAGATCGCGATGGGAACGGTGACATCGCTGGCCCGTACGAGGAAACTGGTTGCTCCGAACTCGCCCAGCGACACTGCGAACGCGAATCCCGCCGCAACAGCGATCTGTCTACGGATCATCGGCAGGTCAATGGTGAACCAGACGCTGAATCTCCCAGCGCCGAGCAGCGCCGCAGCCTCCCTGAGTTTCGGATCGATGGACCGGACGGCGGGCACGAGCAGTCGGACCACGAATGGCAGTGCGATCACGCTGTGAGCGATCGGAAGCATCCACCATGAGGACCGGAAATCCAGTGGAGGATCAGCAAGCGCGATGAGGCATCCGAATCCGACGGTGACCGCCGAGGTGCCGAGAGGGATCATCAGGAATCCCTCGGTCAGCGAATCGAACACCCGCCCTGCACCGAGTCGAGATCTGGGCCGAATTTTGAGCCGGTTCTTGGGTCGACGCGTCGGCTGAGAGTTTCCCGACAACAGCCGCGGCGGACGGGCGAGGGACCAAGCAGCGCAACAGCCAAGCAGCACCGAGAGCGTCATTGTTGCGAGCGCGAATTTCAACGAGTTCCCCACCGCATCGAGCGGAGCAACGAAAGCGCTTGACCCTCGACGGTTCGAACCGAGCGCCGAATACGCATGGAATCCCCAACCTTTCGAGGTCGAGAACGATCGAATGACGAGAACCGCCAGCGGACAGCCGAGGAAGAGACCCATGAACAGAAGGTTGGCTCCAATGAATGCTCGCTCCCCCCGAGTTCGCGCCCGTCTGCTCAGCGGTGTGCCCGCGTGATCACCACTGCCGTCTGATCTCGATCGTCGGGCCCGATTGAAGAGCATCAGGATGATCACAACTCCGACGAGTTGCATGATCGACAGCGCTGCTGCGACATCCAGATGCAGGAACCTCGCTGTCTGGTCATAGATCTCGACCTCGATCGTTCGCTGCCGCACACCGCCGAGGATCAAAACGATGCCGAACGATGTGAAGGAGAACAGGAACACAATGGAGGCCGCTGCAAGCACCGAGGAACGCAGCCTCGGCAGTGTGATTGTCAGCAGTGCCCGCAATGGTGAAGCGCCGAGAGTGCGGGCGGCATTGACCTCGCTCTCCCCCATTGCGGCCCACGCCGATCCGACGGTACGAACGACCACGGCATAGTTGAAGAACAGATGCGCGATGAGGATCGCCCAGATCGTTCCGGTGAGCTCAACCCCGGTGATTCCTGCCGGACCGATGAGTGAGAGAAACGCGAGACCGGCAACCACGGTGGGCAGCACGAATGGAACCAACAACAGCGCCCAGAGGATCCGACGCCCCCGGAATTCGAATCTGGCAAAGAGAGCAGCCCCCGGGAGTCCGACCAGCACACACAAGATCGTCGACAACAAGGATTCCCAAACCGTGAACCACATGACCCGGGTGATCGATGGGTCGCGGAACACATCGACAATCGCGGTGAGTTCCCAGTGCCCAGAGGGTCGGAGCCCTCGCGTCACGATGGCGACGACGGGCCATACGAAGAACGCGGCCAGGAACACCAACGGTGGACCTGCCAAGAGCGCCCGCCAGTGGATTCGACGTCTCAACGGAAGATGCTGGCCCACTGCGCCACCCAACGCTCGCGACTCGCAGCGACGAGTTCATAGGGGAGCGTGAGCGGTTCGGCGACCGGCGTTGTGTACTTCGAGAACGCCTCGGGGAGCGGTGTCTCATCAACCACCGGATAGACGTACATCTGCTCCGGCATGTCCTGCTGGAAGCTCTGCATCAACATGAACTCGATGAACGTTGCCGCGGCTCGGGGTTGCTTCGCCCCGGCGAGCACACCGGCGAATTCGATCTGGCGGTAACAGGTGGGAGCGACGACACCGGTCGGTGTTGCATCGGCCGGGACTGATGTGTCGAGAACCTCCGCCGGAGGACTGGAGGCATAGCTGACCACGAGCGGCCGATTTCCCGCACCGCTCGAGCCCGAGAAGGAGCTGTAATACGCCGTCTCCCACGAGTCGACAACGGAGACATCGTTGGCTTTGAGATCGCGCCAGTACTGGAGCCATGCCGGGTTCGGGCCAGTGTCCTCACCGCCGCCGAAGGTGGCGATCGTGGCGAGCAGGAAACTCAAGCCAGGCGTGGATGAACTCGGATCCTCCACTGCGAGCGTGGAGCGGTACTTGCTGTCGGTGAACGATTGAAGGTCATCGGGCACCGGGAGATTCCGATCGGCAAACCAACTGCGATCGAAATTCACACAGACATCGCCGTGGTCAATGGGTGTGACCCGATGCTGGTCGTCAGCCTGTAATGACATCGGGACAGAACCCAGACCACTCGCGCTGTACCGCTGGAAGAGGCCTTCGTCGAATGCCTTGGCGAGAAGATTCTCGTCGATGCCAAAAAGCAGATCCCCTTGCGGATCGTCTTTCGTGAGGATCGCTGCATTCACCATTGTGCCGGCGTCGCCCGAGGGAAGGATCTCGACCCTGACGCCGGTGCGCGCGGTGAACTCGTCGAGAACAGCGGTGCTGACAGCGAAGGAATCATGGGCGACAACCCGAACCACCGTTCCGTCAGGGAACCGCGGAAGCGCACCATCAGAAAGCACCGGTTCGATCGTCGGCGTCGATCTGGAGTCCTGAGTCATCGATGACTGCGAGCCGCCGTTCGGTCCTCCGGAACATCCGGTGGCAATGACCGCGAAAAGAAGCAGAGCCACAACGGCCGCAGCAGTTCGATACCAAGGACGCAAGAACGAATCCTTCCCGAGAGATTGTGTTCGATTGTTCGATGTCATTGTTCTGCTCCGGGGTAGATGACGAGGAGAGTCCCGGTTCGGACTCGGATCAGGGCGCCGGTGGTGAGGAATCGGTTGCTCAGGCCAAGGGTGGAACCGGGATGGAGGGTGGCGTCTTGCAACGGCCAGGCCAACCCCTCGATATCCACACCTGTCGCCGCTCCGTGCACCGCGAGCACCGTGACGTTCGCTCCCGGCTCACCGGTGAGTTCGAGGTCAACACCGGAATGAACCACCGCGACGAGGGCATCACCCATGACTGCGCGGAGAGCAAGCGACTCGTACCTGCGCGCAGCGATCACGAATGCATTGCCGAGTAGATGATCAAGGCGTCCGCCGTCGCCACCGATGACGACCGCGCGCTCGGCGCCCGACCCGAGCGCTGTGTCGAGCGCGAGTTCAAGATCGGTGGCGTCCTTGTCGACCGGGTGCCGAAGAATCTCGCACCCACGGAGCGAATCCAGAACCTGAGGATCGATGGAGTCGAAGTCCCCGACGGCGATGTCCACCTCGAGACCGAGAGCATGAGCATGATGAACGCCCGAGTCCGCGCCGATGACGAGGATCCGCTCTCTGGTCGGAAGCGCAAGGCGATCGAGGGAGTCGGCACGCGGCGCATCTCCACCCGTGATGACAAGGGCCAACTCGATCTGCGATTCGGTTCGCTCGTGCGCAATAGCGTTCATGGAAGCTTCCTTCGCCGGCATGACCCGGATCAGGTTCGACGGTCGGAGGAGCGGTTCCTCCCTCTCAGCCCGACTGCCCGGGCTCCCGCGTTCGTAGGAGAATCGTACACGCCACTCGTGTGAATCCTGCGCTTGTTCTGTCATACTGACTGACACGACTTCACCACACGGAGAGTTCCATGCCCTTTCTGCGCACGCCCGACGAATGCTTCATCGGTCTCCCCGACTACGACTTCGAACCTCACTACGTCGACGTCGCTGATCCCGCAGAACCCGGGGCCACCTTGCGGGTCCACTATCTCGACGAGGGCCCGGCCGATGGACCGATCGTATTACTCATGCACGGCGAACCGAGCTGGTGCTATCTGTATCGCCACATGATCCCGCCGTTGGCGGCTGCCGGATTCCGCTGCATCGCTCCAGATCTCGTCGGGTTCGGGCGTTCCGATAAGCCAACCGATTCATCCACCCATACCTACGCCAATCATGTGGAGTGGATGCGTGAGGCGCTGTTCGATCGACTCGACCTCACCGACGTCACCTTCTTCGGACAGGACTGGGGCGGCATGATCGGTCTCCGTCTGGTCGGAGAGCATCCGGGACGCTACGCACGGGTCATCGTTTCCAACACCGGACTCAACACCGGCGACCGCGGAGCCGGCGAGGCATTCCTCGCTTGGCAGGAGTACGCCCGCACCGCGGTGGCATTCCCCATCGGCAACATCGTGGCGGGAGGTGTGCTCAGCGGGCTCACCGAAGCAGAGATTGCTGCGTACAACGCCCCCTTCCCCGCCGACGAGTTCACGGTCGCACCTCGCACGATGCCCTCACTGGTGCCGACCACCTCGGAGAATCCGGCCACCCCCGCGAACCGCGCGGCATGGAAGGTTCTCGAGACATGGGACAAGCCCTTCCTCATCGCGTTCAGCGATAGTGATCCCCTCACTGCCGGTGGCGAACGCTCGTTCCTGAAAGTACCGGAAGCAATGCGTCAACAGATCGTCGTCGAGGGAGCTGCGCACTTCGTGCAGGAAGACAAGGGGCCCGAACTCTCCGCCACCATCATCGAGTTCGTGCGCTCAACCTCCGAGTAGCACTTCGGGGCCCCATCGAACCCCTCCGAACACCTCACGGGCTGCCCACACTCCCCTACGCTGCCCGCATGCGCAGAACCATCCTCAACGAAGAGCACGAGATGTTCCGGGATTCCTTCCGGACCTTCATCGATCGGGAGATTGCACCGCACTTCGAGCGATGGGAAGAAGCAGGCATCGTCGACCGGTCGCTGTTCAGCGCAGCCGGTGCCGCCGGATTCCTCGCCATGTCTGCGCCGGAGCAGTATGGCGGAGGCGGCGTTGACGATTTCCGGTACAACCTCGTCATCAGCGAGGAACTCGCCTACGCAGGATTCTCTTCGCCCGGAATGGGGATCACGCTTCACAACGACATCTGCCTTCCGTATTACCTGTCTCTCACCAACGATGAGCAGAAGGCGCGTTGGTTGCCGGGTATCTGCTCCGGCGAACTCATCACCGCCATCGCCATGACCGAGCCTGCGATTGGTTCAGATCTTGCCTCAATGGCCACCTCAGCGATCCGTGACGGCGACCACTACGTGGTCAACGGAGCCAAGACCTTCATCACCAATGGCATCAATGCGGATCTCGTGATCGTGGCGGTCAAGACCGACCCCTCCGAGCGACACAAGGGCATGAGCCTTCTCGTCATCGAACGCGGAACGGAAGGCTTCGAGCGGGGCCGCAACCTCAACAAGGTCGGCCTCCACTCCCAGGACACCGCCGAACTGTTCTTCAACGACTGTCGGGTACCCGTGACCAATCTCCTCGGTACTGAAGGCATGGGTTTCATTCATCTGGTCGAGAACCTCGCTCAGGAGCGTCTCTCAATCGCCGCTGGTGCTGTGGCGGCCGCTCGGCAGGCGCTTCGTTGGACCCTGGAATACACCCACGAGCGCACCGCTTTCGGTCAACCGATCGCGGCATTCCAGAACTCACGCTTCGTGCTTGCCGAGATGGCGACTGAGATCGAAATCGCCGAGGTGTTCCTCGACCGCTGTGTCGAAGCCCTCTGCGCCGTGGAGCTAACGGTGGAAGAAGCCGCCATGGCGAAGTGGTGGTGCACCGAACTGCAGAAGCGTGTGGTCGACCATTGCGTACAACTTCATGGCGGCTATGGATTCATGCTCGAGTACCCCATCGCCAGGGCATATTGCGATGTGCGCATCCAGACCATCTACGGAGGGACGACAGAGATCATGAAGGAGATCATCGGCCGCTCGTTGCGTCCGGAAAGCTAGCGTTCTGCGATTCCCATCAATCTCCGCTCTCGGATCAATGAGGTTCCACTGTGTTGCTCACGATCATCTTCGCCGTACTGGCCTTCATCGTTGTCGGAGCATTCGCCGCTCAGATGAAGCGTCGCCGTGACTATGAGCGCAGTGAGGGCGACGATCTCTGACCACTGCGGTTCGTGGTTACTCAGGCAGCCACTATGAGCAGCGGTTGAATCGCTGGGGGAATCCGGAAGGCCCAACCAGTGAGGATCTGGTCCCGACGGAGCTCGGATCCCGGTTCGAAGTCAAGCTGGACTCCGTCGAGATCGAACAGGACCATCCCTCGTGATCGACGCAGCCGCCAGGATTCTTGCCCGAGGCTGCGTCTGATCTGCCAGAGCATCGTTCGCATACTGTTGGCGGCCCGTTTCGGAACAGCTCCCTGCCACAGCGTGGCGATGAGTTGGTCGGCGGGGATCCCCTCAGGCCCTGCGATAACCAGCAGGTAGAGCGCCAATTGGGCATGTCTGGTCGCGAATCGCACGTCGGTGTCACCCAATCGCACAGCCGGCACACCGTGGATTGAGATAGCGAGGCGCGCAGTCGCCCCGAGACGCGAATCTCCGGGTAACACGATGGGATCAATACCGGAAGTCTCGCCGCTCCCTTCTGTTTCAGACATTTCCGTCACCGCTGACCGCCACCTGACTGTGAACCTCACGACGACGGTTCGTGTTGCTTGGATGTGTGTTGCTTCGCTTTGTAAAGCGTCGCTCGGTGATGCTCAAGACCTGAAGAACCACGATTCGGCGACGCCAAGAGTCAATCGGATCATGGGGTATACGTCAATGATCACTCTTGGCAACAGTCCTGAACACATCTGTAGAGTTCGCCGGACCGTTCCCAGAACTTGAAACACGAAACTGGCCGCCAGAGAGGACCCTCATGCCTGATGCGAACAACCCCGCCACTGCTGCAGCCAATGTCGCGACGACTCAAGAGCGAATGCTGGAGGCCGGAATCGCTCTCTGGGCGGACGAGGACCCATCGGTCGTCTTCGGTGGATTCTCCGTCGCCCGGGTGGCGAAGGCAGCCGGCGTCACCCGGGCGACCTTCTATTCGTACTGGTCCACCACCGAGGACTATCTGCTGGCGCTCGTGGCTCATCTCAACGCCCGACCTCAGGGCGGTTGGAGTTCGGAGGTTGCCTCGCGTGTCGAACTTCTGCGCATGGCCGGAACGAGAGCGCTTGATTCCTTCCTTGAGACCTCTGCGTTGCGCCTTGCCCAGAACATTGAGGACCCAGCTGTTCGGGTGAGGCTCGGATTCGCATCGAAGGCCGATGATCCAGAGGTTGCCGCCGGCCTCCGATCCCTCTATCGGAACATGGAAGAGCGAACGTTCGCGCCCAACCGTGCACTTCGCGAAAGTTGGGGTCGAGAACCGCGCCCCCCGTTTACTGAGGGTTGGATCCAGGCTCTCTTCGCGGCACTTCTTGATGGCATCACCATCCGACGGATGATTGATCCGGAAATGATGCCGAGCGAAAGTTTCGGCTTGGCTGGCGCAATCATCATGTCGATCTCGACAAAGGCGATCGATGATCCGAGAGACACGTTCGATCTGTTATCGGCAATGAACCAATGGCCATCGATGGGAGTGAGGCTCTCCTCTGAGCGGAGAGCAATCGAATCGTTGGAGGCTCCAGCACTCGACACCGAGATCGTGCGAATGGCCACCGTCGCCGCCAGACGGATGCTCACTCATGTGAACTGGCAGGAGATCACGATCGACGAGATCGCTATCGCTATCGGAATCGGAAGCGAGCGGTTGCTACGAACCTTCGGGTCGAAAACGGGCTTGGCGCTTTCCATGATCGCCCTCAACTCTGACGAGCGCTGGCAGGAGACTCCAAGATCCGACGACCCACTCACTGACCTGCACGCGCTTCTCAACATCATCCTCGAAGAATTGCGCAGGACGCCGAGCCTCGGTCAGAGCACGATCCAACTCCTCTCCGGAGGGACCAGACTCCCCGACGCGGCGATCATCGCCAGTCCCCCTGTTCCGGACATCACCCGACTGCTCACCGAGGCCAAAGCCGCAGGCCAGATCCTCCCGGAAATCGATCCCGCTGCGTTCTCGGTCTCGCTCACGCGGATCCTGCTCGCCGAGGGCGTCCCAGTGACCATTTCGGGAACATCGCAGGTCGACTCGCTCCGCTACATCCTCGAAGGGATCCGGATCCGCGAGTGAGCTCCCTGCTCGCGGATCGCCGGCAGGGTTGTCAGGAATTGAGTCGGCAGGCTCCGGTACGATCTGGTGAGCGATGAACATCACCACGGCGCAGCGGCGCACGGCAATCACCGGCGTGTTCGGAGTCGCCCTCATCTGCATCGCGGCGTGGCCGGCGATCGCGGCGGGGCTCTCCGCACAGCATCTCGATTGGCACCCTTCAGGCGACTGGGGGCTCCTCTCCATGCGGATCGAGGATGTGGGACACGCCACGCCGCTGCTCGGCCCCTATTCACGATTCGGATGGAACCATCCCGGGCCGCTCCTCTACTGGGTTCTCGCTCTTCCGTACCACCTGCTCGGTTGGTCGGCACGTTCGATGCTCGCCTCCACAGCTCTCGTCAACGCAGTCGCACTTGGAGGAACCGTTTCGCTGGCATGGAGGCGGGGAAGGCTCCCACTCGCCGCACTGACAACACTCGCTCTCGCCGTCCTCACGCACGCGATGGGACCGGAACTGCTGCGTGACCCTTGGAACCCCTACATCACGGTTCTACCGGTCGCCCTCTTCGTCGTGCTGTGCTGGTCCGGGACGGAGGGCGATCGTTGGGCATGGCCACTGGCCATTGCCGTCGGCTCATTCATCGTGCAGAGCCATATCGGTTATGCAGTGCTCATTGCAGGAGTCGCGGCGGCTGCTGCGCTTCTCGCATGGAGGAATCGCAGCGCGATCCCGATTCTCCCGATTGATCGGCGTCATCGGCGGGTTCTGTGCACCACGACCGGACTCGTCACGCTGATCTGCTGGCTCCCTGTTCTGATCGATCAGTTCTTCGGGACAGGGAACGTCTCGGCGATCGTGTCGTACTTCCTCACCAGTTCGGACCGACCAGCGGGTATCCACGATGCACTGGCCCAAGCGGCAGCCAACCTTCCACTGCACGACGTCGGTTGGCTCGGCGCGCTCCCGGTGGTCGGCTCCGATGGCGCTGTCGAAGGCGGGGACCTGCTCGCGTTACTGCTACCGCTCATCATCTACGCAGGAGCTCTTGCGCTTGCCACCGCTGCCCGAGCCCATAGCGCTGTTCGGTTCCAGATCATCACCGGCGTGGCCGTCGCCTGCGGAGTACTCGCAACCTCTCGCATCACCGGCCCCATGTTCGGGTACCTCATCCAGTGGTGGTGGATCCTGGCATGCCTCTGGTGGCTATCGATCGCCTGGTCGATCCTTGACGCCACACTGCACTGGGAGCGCTCGCCGGTGCAGGTGAAGCGGATCCTCCCCGTTGTCGTCGTGGCCATCTGCTTGATCAGTGGATTCCGCACCTCGCGCACCACAGCGCGTGCGGCGGACCTTGCGGTTCCTCCCGAGGCGTCGAACAGCCTCCTGCTCCACGATCTACTCCCACCGCTGATCGGCGCCCTTGGCGCACTGCCCGACATCCACGCTGTGCGGGTCGAAACGGTGAACTCCACATGGGGCACGATGTCCGATGGAGTGCGCTACGCAATCGCCCACGCCGGCGAGGAGGTCGTCGTCGACCCGCAGTACGGATTCAAATTCGGCGAGCAACGTTCGGCAGATCGCACTGAGCCAGACGCTGTGGTGTGGGTTGTGCACGGCGACGCAGTTCGAATCTGGGGTCAACTCCCCAACGTCCGCACCATCGCGATCTGGGACCCACTCGATACCGAGCAGCGCGCCGCGTATGTACTCGACGAATCAATACTCCAGGAGCAGTTGAACGCAGCAGGACGATCCGATCTCGCCACCGCGCTCACCAACGGTGGCGGCGGCGTCGACTCCGGCAGCATCGGCCTCGAAGGCGTCGATCAGGAACTCGTCCGCAGGGTGGAAGCCATCCGCCGCAAGGGCGATCCGATCGGGCTCTACCTCTCCATCACCCGTCGCTGAGCGACCATGTCGGCGACGACACCGAACGGTGGTTGACTGGTGGGGTGCTGATCGTCAGGGATGTCATCGTCGAGATCGGTGGGAAGACCATCGTCGATGGCGTGACGTTCCAGGTCCGAGCCGGGGACAAGGTCGGTCTCGTGGGCCGCAATGGGGCCGGTAAGACCACCCTGTTCAAGACCCTCGGCGGTGCCAATCCACCAAAATCGGGCACCATTCGCCGTGAAGGCGCCACTGGCTACCTGTCCCAGGATCCACGTCAGGAAGCCATCCCGGACGACACGAACTGCCTCGCACACGTACTTTCGGGTCGTGGACTCGCCGACGCTGCCATCAACCTCGAGAAACTACGGATCGCCATCGAGGAGGATCCGAGCGACCGCAACATCTCCCGGTTCTCCGATGCCCAGGAGAAGTTCGAGAACGACGGCGGCTACGCCGCGGAGTCCGAGGTTCGCAAACTGGTCGATGGACTCGGCCTGCGCCCGGACCGCCTCGAACTGAATCTGGGGGCCCTCTCCGGCGGTGAACGGCGTCGTCTCGAACTGGCCCGCATCCTGTTCGCCGGGAGCGACCTTCTCCTCCTCGACGAGCCGACCAACCATCTCGATGCCGATGCCAGGGACTGGCTCCTCAAGTTTCTGCGTGGATACCGAGGCGCCCTGCTCGTCATCAGTCATGATCTTGATCTCCTCGACGAGGCGATCACGCGCGTCATCCATCTCGACCGAGAGGCCGAAGATGCCATTGGTGAGATCGTCGAGTACAAGGGCACCTATAGCCAATATCTCAAGTCACGCCGCCTTGATGAAGAGCGGCAGGCGAAGGTTGCTGAGCAGCAGCGCTCGGAGATCGCCCGACTCTCAACCCTCGCGGATTCGATGCGCGGCCAGACCGCAAAGCGCGCCCGCGTGGCCAAGAACCTCGACAACAGAGTGGCCCGGATCGAAAAGAACCGGGTTGAGGGGCCAGCCGCCCGACGGACCCTGGAGCTTCGCTTCCCTCCCCCTCCTCCGTCGGGGCGCACGGTGGTCACCGCCACGGAACTCTGGAAGAGCTTCGGAGCCCTCGACGTGTTCGCCGACGTGAACTTCGATGTCGGACGCGGCGAACGGCTCCTCATCATGGGCCTCAACGGCGCCGGCAAGACCACACTGCTGAAGGTGCTGGCCGGCGAACTCGCGCCTGATATGGGCACTGTCGAGTTCGGACTTCATGTCTCGGTCGGCTACTACGCGCAGGAACATGAGGGCATCACCGCAGGTAGAAGCTTGCTTGATCACATGCAGGAGCAGGCGGGCCTCGGTACCGAACAGATGCGGGCGCTCATGGGCATGTTCGGTCTCAGCGGCGACAAGGCGTTCCAGGACGCCTCGACGCTCTCCGGTGGTGAGAAGACCAAACTGGCGCTCGCCCAACTGGTCGCCGGCCGCCACAACGTCCTGCTTCTCGACGAGCCCACCAACAACCTCGATCCGATGTCGCGAACCGCAACCGGCGAGGCACTGGCCTCCTGGCCCGGAACCATGATCATCGTGAGCCATGACGTCGAGTTCGTCGAAGCCCTCAGGCCCGACCGCGTTCTTCTGATGCCCGAGGGGCAGATCGACTACTTCTCCCCCGAGATGGTCGAACTCGTGGCGCTGGCCTGATAGCTGGCCTGATCGCTGGCCTGACTACTGGCCTGATCGTGGATCAGTCGTCGCCGGCAGGGGCGGCCGCACTGCGCTCCCAGCGCAGGTAGGCCTCCATGAATCCGTCGAGGTCGCCATCGAAGACCGACTCGACATTACCGACCTCGTGACCAGAGCGGAGATCCTTGACCATCTGGTACGGCGCCATCACATAGGACCGGATCTGGCTCCCGAAGCCCACAGACCGCTGCTCACCTCGGATCGTGGAGAGTTCAGCCTCGCGTTCCATACGCTGGAGTTCCGCGAGTTTGGCGAGCAGGATCTGCATGGCGCGGTCCTTGTTCTGATGCTGGCTGCGCTCGTTCTGGCAGGACGTGACCACACCGGTGGGCAGATGGGTGATGCGCACCGCCGAGTCGGTCACGTTGACATGCTGACCACCGGCACCCGATGACCGATACGTATCGATCCGGAGGTCTTTCTCGTCGACATCGATATCGGGGACGTCTTCCAGGAACGGCGTGACCTTGAGAGCGGCGAACGCGGTCTGTCGTTTCCCCTGGGCATTGAACGGCGACATCCGCACGAGTCGATGCACACCATGTTCGGAACGCAGGCGCCCATATGCGTGGCGCCCATTGACGAGGAACGTAGCCGAGGAGATTCCCGCCTCACTCCCGGGCGACACCTCGTCGAGCTCAACATCGAACCCACGCTTCTCGGCCCACCGCAGGAACATCCGCAGGATCATGTTGGCCCAGTCCTGGGCATCGGCACCGCCCTCGCCGGACTGGATCTCGCAGATAGCACCGCTGTCGTCGTATTCCCCGGTGAACAGCGCCCGGAGCTCGAGCTCACCGAGCTCGGCATCAAGGGCGGATAGCGCGTCGGTGACCTCCGCCTCGAAGGAGTCGTCGCCCTCCTCCCTCGCAAGATCGAAAAGAGTTTCAGCATCCTCAACGCGGCTGCCCAGACGTTCGTAGACCTCTATGTCCTCGACCAATGCCGCGAGCTCACCATTGACCTTGCGGGCCCGGTCTGGGTCGTCCCAGAGATCCGGGCGACTGGCCTCGGTCTCGATCTGAGGGCGGGCAGCCCGCAACTCATCGATCCGCAGGTACACCTCGGCCTCGGAGACGCGTCGCTTGAGCGCGCTGATGTCGTCGGAGAAATCTCTCATCGGTCTCGATCTACTTGCCGTGGCAGAGCTTGAACTTCTTGCCCGACCCACACGGGCAGGGGGCATTGCGGGGAGTCTTGTCCCATTCGCTGAGTACGACAGGTGCTTGGGTCGGCGCTTCGATCGGAAGATCGAGTTCGACACCATTGGCGGCAGCTTCGAGTTGGGCCGCGGCAACCATCGATGTCGAAACCTCGCTGGGATCAGCGGGAGCGCTGTAGCTCATGTTTGTCACGGCTGGTTCAGGCTCGGGCTGCGACACCGTGATCTGGGCGTGCATCACATAGGTCACGAAATCCGAGGCGACGGCCTGCATCATCGAGCCGAACATCTCGAATCCCTCTCGTTGCCATTCGACGAGCGGATCCTTCTGACCCATGGCCCGCAGGTTGATGCCCTCCTGCAGATAGTCCATCTCGTAGAGATGTTCCCGCCACTTCTGATCGATGATCTGCAGCATGATCTGCCGCTCGATCTCGCGCATCGTCTCGGATCCGAAGTCGGCCTCACGCGCTTCGTAGTGGGCAGTCGCTTCTCCCATGAGCAACTCATAGAGCTCGTCGGTGGTGACACACGCCGCGATCTGCTCCTGGGTCGTGGCGACCGGCCACAACGCAGCGATGTCGCTGTGCAGCCCTTGGACATCCCATTCATCAGCATGATCAGACACGCAGAACGTAGAGATCGCACCATCGACGGCCTCAGCGAGGTAACCCATCGCCTCCTCGCGGAGATCGGCGTCGTCGAGGATCTGATCGCGGCGCTGGTAGATGATCTTGCGCTGCTGATTCATGACCTCGTCGTATTCGAGGACGTTCTTGCGGATCTCGGCATTGCGCTGCTCAACGGTGTTCTGGGCCCGTTCAATGGCCTTGCTCACCATTTTCGCTTCGATCGGAACGTCGTCGTCGAGGGTCTTGCCCATGACCCAGTTCATCGCTCCGGTGGCGAACAGGCGCATCAGGTCGTCTTCGAGCGAGAGGTAGAAACGGCTCTCACCGGGGTCGCCCTGACGACCGGATCGACCACGGAGCTGGTTGTCGATGCGGCGGCTCTCATGACGCTCGGTACCGAGCACGTAGAGCCCACCGATCTCACGAACGGTGGCGCCGTCGGCAGCGCAGCGGGGCTCGTACTCGGCGAGGAGTGCGGCAAAGCGCTCCTGACCCTCCTCGGTGAGCGGGTCGAGGCCCTCGGCGACGACATCACGTTCCGCGAGACCCTCAGCATTGCCACCGAGAAGAATGTCGACGCCACGACCAGCCATGTTGGTGGCCACCGTGACGGCACCGAGGCGCCCTGCCTGGGCCACGATGTCGGCTTCGCGGAAGTGGAGCTTGGCGTTGAGGACCTCATGGCGCACACCGCGCTTCGACAGTGCGCGCGAGAGCTTCTCTGACTTCTCAACGGAGATCGTGCCGATCAGGACAGGTTGGCCCTTCTCCGAGCGTTCGACGACATCGTCGACAACAGCGTTGAACTTGGCCTCCTCGGTCTTATAGATGAGATCTCCCTGATCGATTCGCGCCAGACCGCGATGCGTGGGGATCGGGACCACGTGGAGGTTGTAGGTTCCGGCGAACTCGGCCGCTTCGGTCTCCGCCGTACCGGTCATTCCGGCGAGCTTGTCGTACATACGGAAGTAGTTCTGGAGCGTGATCGTGGCGAGGGTCTGGTTCTCCTCTTTGATCTTCACGCCTTCCTTGGCCTCGACTGCTTGATGAAGACCTTCGGACCACCGCCGTCCCTCGAGAATGCGGCCGGTGAACTCATCGACGATGCGGACCTCGCCGTTCTGAACGACGTACTCCTTGTCGCGTTTGAAGAGTTCCTTGGCCTTGAGTGCCGCCTGCAATTGGTGCACGAGGTTCTGCGAGACCTCGTCGTACATGTTCTCAACACTGAGTGCCCGTTCGACAGCCTCGACGCCGGCATCGGTGGGGGCAACCGTGCGCTTCTCCTCATCGACGTCGTAATGGACATCGCGCTGGAGTCCGCGCACGATGGAAGCGAACTGGTAATAGATCTTCGCCGCGTCGGCGATGCGCCCGGAGATGATGAGCGGGGTACGAGCCTCGTCGATGAGGATTGAGTCGACTTCGTCGACGATGCAGTAATTGAGTCCCCGCTGCACCTGATCGGCCCGGGTCATCGCCATGTTGTCGCGCAGATAGTCGAAACCGAATTCATTATTGGTTCCGTAGGTGATGTCGCTGGCATATTGGAGACGCTTGTGTTCCGACGAGAAATTCCCCGGTACGACCAGACCGATACTGAGCCCGAGTCGCTTGTGCACTCGCCCCATCCA
>CAEMXZ010000013.1_pt1 | contig 31182 bp, 32 predicted proteins | sample 7263481 | NCBI WGS metagenome assembly CAEMXZ01 (sample SAMEA6813769, study PRJEB35770) | uncultured Microthrixaceae bacterium | biome: Freshwater; feature: Freshwater reservoir; material: water | place: Czech Republic | collected 2017-04-14 | depth 0.5m m
ATGCGCGGCGGTGGCCATCAATCCGCCTTCGCTCGTGAGATCAGTTCGTGCACCGAGGCGGCGAACGCGTCGCCTCGTTCGGAGTAGGACCGGAACCAGTCGAAAGATGCACAACCCGGCGATAGGAGTACGACGTCGCCTGATCGTGCGAGCTCTCCCGCCGCACGCACCGCATCGTCCATCGAGGTTGTGATCACCACGACCTCGCATCGACCGGCGAAGACTGCCGCGATCTGCGGCGCAGACTCGCCGATGGCGATCACTGCTCGCACCGGGGGCACTGCCTCGACGAGGACAGAGAGATCGAGGCCCTTATTGCGCCCGCCGGCGATGAGCACCACGGAATCAAAACCGGCGATGGCGGCGAGCGCGGCGTGCGCAGTGGTGGCCTTGGAGTCGTCGAACCAGCGCACCTCGCCGTGTTCTGCCACCAGCTGCACTCGATGGGCGAGACCCTTGAAAGTTCGCAGCACCGCGCGCACCGCTTCGAGGTCTGCCCCCATGGCGAGTGCTGCGACTGAAGCAGCAAGCGAGTTGGTGATGTCATGGGGAAATGAGCGCGGCAGTTCTTCCACCGCGACCAATGGTGTTCCGTCCGGTAGACGGAGCACGCCAGCGGTCACGGTGGCATCCGCACCGGAACCGCTCGGTCCGAAGGTGATCGTGCGCGCCATCGGAGGCCGATTGGCGAGAACGACCGGGTCGGTGGCGCTGGCCACTGCGAGTCCGAAGTTCTCGTCGAGATCCGCCCAGATCCGCGCTTTGGCGGACTCATAGGCGGAAAGCGATCGATGGACGTCGAGATGATCGGGGGCGAAGTTGAGCCACACGGCAACCGCTGGACGGAATCGCTGCGTATGTCCGAGACGGAACGAGGACGCCTCCACCACGAAAACCTCGGTGCCCGGATTGGCGATCGCTTCCACAAGTGGAGTCTCTGTGTTGCCGCACGCGACCGCCGACACGCCTGAAGCTGCGAGCATCTCGGTGATCAGCGTGGTCACCGTGGTCTTTCCGTCGGTGCCGGTGACCGCGACGATCGGGCGCTGATCCCATTTCGCGGCAAGATCGAATTCTGAGAGCACCGGCAGCGAGAGCGCCTCGGCCGCAGCGAACACCGGATGGTGGTCTGGGATGCCGGGACTCGGGAGGATCGCATCGAGCCCTGCTATCCGTTCAGCGAGAACGCCGAGGTCCGGAGCTTCGAGCAGTTCCACGCCAATCGATGCTGCCTCAGCGCGCATTGACGCCGAGGGATGGTCGTCGACAGCGAGGACGCTGATGCCTCGGGACACCAGCGCTGCGGCGACTGCGCGGCCGGTGACTGCGAAACCGACCACCGCGACCTTGGTGAGGTCGGCCGCGAGATCGCGATGATTGCTCACGGGATTGCATCCGGAAGACTCAGGAAGTCTGCGTAGTAAAGGCCCAGAGCCACCGCGGTGAAGATGCCGCCGATGATCCAGAATCGGATGATGACCGTGGTCTCCGGCCAACCCCTGAGTTCGAAATGATGATGCAGCGGAGCCATCCGGAAGATGCGTCGTCCAAACATGCGGAAGCTGCCGACCTGCAGAATCACTGACACGGTCTCCATCACGAACACGCCGCCGATCAGTGGGAGCAGTAAGACCGTGTTCGTGCTGAGAGCAAGTGCAGCCAGGCCGGCGCCAATGGCGAGCGAGCCCGTATCACCCATGAAGATGCGCGCCGGAGCAGCGTTCCACCAGAGAAATCCCGCACAGGCTGTCAGCATGGCTACCGCAACCACCGCTGTGTCGAGGAAGCTTTCGTCGCTGTAGATGGAGGTATGTCGGAAACCCCAGAAAGCGATGACGACATACGCCGCAAACGAGAGGATGGATGTTCCGGCAGCAAGTCCATCGAGGCCATCGGTCAGATTCACTGCGTTGGTCGTGGCATAGAAAATGACCACCGCGAAGATCACCCATCCGACGCGACCCAGTTCGATACCCGGATTGTCGAATCGGGTGAATGACAATGTGGTCTTCACATTCGTAAACACGAGCATCGACACCGCGAACCCGACCGCCACAGCAACAAGTCCGAGGGTCTTGGCCCGCTTGTTGAGGCCGAGGTTGCGTTCACGGAACACCTTGATGCCGTCATCGAGCAGGCCCACCAACCCGGCAAGCAGTATCGCCCCCACGCAGATAACGCCTCGACGGGTGTACGACGCATCGAAGAAATCGCTCACCAGCCAACCGAGTGTCGCGGCGCCGACGATCGCGACACCCCCCATCGTCGGAGTTCCCGCTTTCGTGAGATGACCGGCGGGGCCATCCTCCCGGATCGGCTGACCGATCCGTCGACGTTCAAGGATGCCGATCAGCACCCAGGTCCCGACGAGGGAGACGACAAGCGAAACGCCACCGGCGATGAGTAGCCGAATCACGAGTTCTCTCCCATCTCTTGCCAGACCTCTCGAACCACGATGCGATCATCGAATGAACTGACAGTGTCGCCGATGGTGATGGTCGTTTCGTGACCTTTCCCTGCGATCACCACGATGTCACCGGATTCGGCAAGACCGAGGGCAATCGCGATCGCCCGGCGACGATCCGGCTCCTGCTCGATCCGTGTCGCCCGCCGACGTGTCGTGCGAGTTGCTCCATCGATGATTGCTCCAATGATCGCTTCAGTGGACTCCGACCGCGAATTGTCGGCGGTCACGACAACCACATCAGCCCGCTCGGCGGCAACTGCGCCCATCGGCATTCGTTTCGAGTCGTCTCGATCGCCTCCACATCCGAAGACGACGATCACCCGGCCTCGGGCTGCATCGGAATCGACACCTCCCCCGACCACGCCAGCAGCAGCGATGAGTACCTGCTCCAGACCATCAGGCGTGTGAGCAAAATCAACGATGACAGCGAACGACGCGCCGAGGTCAACTCGTTCGAATCGCCCGGGCACCACGACAGGACGTGAGAGGCCAGTGACGACATCCTCCTCCTCGAATCCGAGGACGAGAGCCGTGTGTGCAGCGGCAAGTGCATTGCTCACGTTGAATGAGCCAGCGATGGGAAGGAAGACCTCGCGACCTCGCCACAGGAACAGCGAGCCATTGGCATCCATCCGGAGCGCATCGATCTCCGATATCGAGAAGCCGTAGGTGGGGATCGTGCTCGAGTCAGAGAGCAGTCGACCATAGGGGCTATCGAGGTTCACAACCGCCGCCTCGCTGAACGCGGCGGTGAAGAGTTGTGCCTTGGTCTCGAAGTACTGCTCCATGGAGCCGTGAAAATCCAGATGATCACGACTGAGGTTCGTGAACACTGCGACTCGGAACCGCGTGCTATCAACGCGGTGGAGAGCCAATGCGTGCGAGGACACTTCCATTGCGACCAGATCGACCGAGGTATCACGCCATTGTGCGAGTCGGCGCTGGAGATCGGGAGCCTCGGGAGTCGTGCGGGCTCCAGTGAGCGTGCCCATCACCTCCACACGACGACCTGAGGCTCCGACGATATTCGCCACGAGCTGTGCTGTGGTGGTCTTGCCATTTGTCCCGGTGACGCCGACGACAGCCATTGCCGCACTCGGATGACCAAAGAACATGGAAGCCAAAGGCCCCAGCGCGCGCCGCACGTCGCGGACGACGATCTGGGGAACGGGAAGGTCGAGTTCATGATCGACGAGGAGAGCGACCGCTCCGGCAAGGACGGCATCCGCGGCGAAATCGTGGCCATCGAAGTGTTGTCCCGGCACACAACAGAAGAGCGAACCGTCGACAACTGTCTTGGAATCGATGACGAGATCCGACACGACGCAGTCCAGAGAGTCGCCGGCATCAGTGGTCCCGACCACCGAGACGACCTCGCCCAGCGTGCTTTCCGTGCCCGCCAGGAGAGACCGAAGGTCCATGCCGGTCACCTCGCGGAGCCCGAACGCTGGAGGATCGTGGTGCTCGGCACGGTCACTCCGGCGTTCAGAGGAACAGCTGGTGCTGCAGGTGCACTTCCAGCGGTGAGGGCGCGAACCCGATCCCCGACCACGGTCGCAGTGGCCATCGCCGTGCGTGCCTCCGATGCCGCGTCCACCGGCGCGCCACCACGAGCGATATCCGTCGCGGCCGGGGCGATGCCAAGCCGCCGAAGTGCGAACGACCCAAGTTGCGAGAACACCGGTGCCGCAGTGGCACCACCGGTGTAGTCGCCAGCGCTGGGTTCATCGATCATCACGTACACGGAGAGTGCGGGTTGCTCGGCCGGCACGAAGCCCACGAACGTCGATTGGTAGCGAGTGATCCCGAACCGATCGAGGTATCCACCTCCGGGTTGGGGTTTGCGCGCGGTTCCGGTCTTACCAGCGGCGAGGTAGCCGTCGATCGCCGCGAGTCGTCCCGTGCCGTCAGCGACCACGTTGCGCAACATCAGATTGAGTACGTCGGCGGTGCCAGCGGAAACGACCCGGTGCGAGGCTCCGACCTCGGTCGGGTGTTCGGTGCCATCAGGATCGACCGTCGACTGGATGAGGTGTGGCGGCACATAGACACCGCGGTTTGCGATCGTGTTGTAGGACATCAGCATCTGCATCGGGGTGACGGCGATTCCCTGCCCGATCGCAATGGATGGGAGCGAGGTTCCGGAAAACTTGTCAGCGGCGAGCACCGCTCCCGCCGCCTCATTGGGGAACATCATCGTTGTTCTTGAGCCGAAACCGAATGATCGTTGAAACGCGTAAAGGGATTCCTTCCCGAGACCCTGGCCAATCTTGATCGTGCCGACGTTCGAGGAGTTCGTGAGGATGTCCGTCACACTCCAATCGACGGTGCCGCGTCCCTCAGCCTCACCGAACACTGCGTCGTGGACCTTGAGCGTGGGCGGAAGATTGAACATGGTCGATGGCGAGATCTGACCCTTCTCGATAGCGCCAGCGATGGTCACCATCTTCATGACCGAGCCGGGCTCATACTGAGTGGTGAGGGCCAGATTGTTGCTCGACACGAGCGGCTCGCCGGTGGTCGGGTCAGTGACGATGTTCGCGATGGCGAGGACCTCACCAGTGGCTGGAATGGTCACAATCGCCACGCCACCCTTCGCCTTTGTTGTACGTACCTGATCGGACAGGAGTCGTTCGGCCTCGAACTGGATCGATCGGTCGAGCGTGAGTCGTAGATCGCTGCCCTTCACAGCAGGCGTGAGACTGTGCTCGCCGACCGCAATGGTTCGACCCGAACGATCGCTCTCCAGCGACAGGAATCCCGGTGTGCCAGTGAGGACGTCTCCGTATTGGGCCTCAAGCCCGGAGATCCCGGCATTGTCGACATCCACGCCGCCAAGCAGCGAACGGGCGGAGAGACCAGCTGGGAAGTACCGCTCCTTCTCCTCGAGAAAGGCCACGCCCTGGAGCTTGAGTTCGCGCACCTTCGCGGCCAACTCGTCCGCGACCTCGACTGGCACCTTGCGGGCCAGATATGCGAACCGATTCGACATGGTCATCCGCGATTTCACCTCGGCCACGTCGAGGCCGAGGATCGGGGCCACCACAGCAGCCTCAGCGTCGGCGTCGGTGATGAGCTTCGGGTCCACGAACACCGAACGGGTCGGCCGGGAGATCGCCAGTTCCGTCCCGTTGCGATCAAGGATCGAGCCCCGGTCGGCGGCGAGGGTCTGTGTGCGGGTGCGCTGGGCCACGCCGTAGGACGTGTAGCGCTCGCGTTCGATGATCTGGAGATTGACAACCTTGTAGATGACAACCGAGAAGAGAAGGACGAACAGGCCGAGGAGCATGATCAGTCGTCGCCTCGGATGTGGTGGGGTCGCATGTCCGAATCGGATCGATCGCAGCTCGCTGCGCACGTGCAACTGCAGAATGATCGAACGCACTGTCTCGATCAGGGTCGGCGATGGTCCACCCGCTGGCTGCGACGCGGAACCGACCGAACCGACCGACCGGACAACACTGACCGGTCGAAGAGGACGCGCAGGGCGCACCGGTCGGGACTCACGGACCGGGCGGGGCGAACGCACTGAAGCGGTTGGACGCGATGAAATCCTGGTGACCCGCTCGTGGTCAACAGAAGACCGGGATCGGGCCTGAGGCATGAACTCCGGAGCATTCCAAGGAGCCGTCGGTGAGTCGGACGGCGGGTTCACCGAACTGCCGCTGTCGACGCGGGTGGTACCTCGGCAGCGCGGGCATCGTCATCAGCACGTGGTTCCAGATACACCGGGGTCGGCGCCGGGATCATGCCGAGAATCGCGGCAGCATCGCGGGTGACACGAACCGGACTCTGCAGTTCCGCTAGTTGGGCGCCGAGTTTCTGTGACAGGTCCTGCTCGTTGGCGATGTCACGATTGATCGAATCCAAGTGACGCTGTTGACCCACGATGTGGGTCGCCGAACCCGCCACCGCGAAAAGGGCGATGAACACGCCGGCCAGAATTGTTATAGCAACCCGCGCACGCATCGCCTTCCGGTGTTCTTCAACCACCGCCAATTCGGCACGACGACGAACGACGAACGGGCTCGCCGGTGCAACGGCGGCCGCTGACGAACGAAGATCGCTCACTCGGGCAGTCATCGACGAGCACTTTCGATGAGCTTGCGGGCGACGCGGAGGCGGGCACTCTCCGAGCGTGGATTGGCGGCAATTTCCTCGGCACCGGGAGTGAGTCCACCCCGTCGGATCAGCGCGATCTCGGCAACGGCTCCGCAGACGCATGGGAGTGTGGCCGGACAGGTGCACCCACCGGTTTCGGCTTCACGTAACACCTGCTTGACGATCCGGTCCTCGCCCGAGTGGTAAGAGAGAACTGCGATGCATCCATCGATCCCGATGGTGTCGATCGCAGCGCGCAGAGCAACGGGAAGCACCTCGAGTTCCGCATTCACCTCGATCCGGATCGCTTGGAAGGTGCGTTTCGCCGGATGCCCGCCGCGGCGTCGGGCCGGAGCTGGAATCGCGTCGCGAACAAGCTCGGCGAGTTCACCCGTCGTGCTCACGGGTCGGGCTGTGACAATCGCATGAGCGATTCGGGTGGCGAACTTCTCATCGCCGAAGTCGCGCAACACCCTGGCGAGGTCGCGCTCCTCGTAGTCATTCGCCACGATGGCCGCCGACAGCGACTGCGAGGGGTCCATGCGCATATCGAGCGGCGCATCGAGGCGATAGCTGAAGCCGCGCTCAGCGCGGTCCAGTTGGGGGGAACTGACACCAAGATCGAACAGCACGCCGACGACCAGTTCATCGGCCGGAAGTGTCTGTGCGACCGTGGCGAGGGCATCGAATCGGGCACGAGCAGTACGCGCCCTGTCACCGAATTGTTCGAGTCGGGCCGAAGCCGCCTCGAGTGCATCGGGGTCCTGATCGATCCCGAGCACCTTCAGATGGGAGTGCGCCTCGAGCAGAAGGACGCTGTGACCAGCGCCGCCGAGTGTCGCATCGATCACCCAACCGGCCGGCACCCGGGCGAACACATCCGTGATCTCGACAGCCATCACCGGGCGGTGGGCGAAATCTTCGGAGGAGTGTGCGTCCATGGCGGGTGTCGTCTCCGGAGGAGTCGATCGAGGGATTCGGGTCCGCTCATGAGCGGCCCCTCGGAACACGGTCGCCCGCCGGGATTTCTCCCCGGCTGGGCTCAACGGTAAGCGGGCGGAGTAAGGGCCTTCCATCGTGTGTTCCGAGAGGCTGCACAGGAGCGGACGTCGTATCGGTGCGAACGAGCGTCGGCAGGTGGGACGGTCCTTTCGTCGGGAGTAGAGAGGGGTTGAGGTCGAAGTGGTCATGACGGCGGGGTCACAGCCCGAGGGCGGTCACCGCTTGGATGAGTGAGTCGTCGGCGAGCTCGGTCTGATCGGTCCAGCGACCGGTCTGCCAGATCTCGATGCGGTCAATGGCGCCGATCACCACAGCATCACGGCCGAGTCCGGCGAAGTCTCGGAGTCGCTGCGGAATCGTGATGCGTCCCTGGGAATCGGGGCGGACCTCGTGGGCATTGGCAGCGAAAGCTCGAAGTGCCCCTTGGGGAACCTCGCCATTGCGAATGCGTTGGGTGAGACGTTCGGCCGCATCGGAGAAGCCCTCTTCGGTCCAGAGGCCAAGGCAGCGGTCCCACTGAGCGAGAAAGCCCCGGTCAGCCAACTGGGCGCGGAAGGTCGAAGGGAGGACGACTCGCCCTTTGTCGTCGAGCGAATGCTCGAACGTCCCCACGAACATGACAACCAGACCTTCCACCGGCCCCCCCTTGGAGCCCCACTGACCTGCACGATAGACCCACTTCCCCCCACCGTCAACCACTTTGGCCCGAATCTCCCGTCAATCACCCCGGTTGGGCACCGCCTGCCGGGGTACGGGCGCGATCGCTTGCCCCGGGGCATCCGGCGCGTAAAAGTGCGCAGATGGCCTTCCACCACATCGCCCTGGTCACCAACGATTTGGCGGCGACCCACCGCTTCTACACAGAGGCCATGGGTTTCACGTTGGCGAAGGTCGTCATCGGGCCGACCGAGAACCCGCAGGGCTGGGCCCGTCATGTCTTCTACGAGACCGGCGACGGACTCATGGCGTTCTGGGAACTTCATGACGACGCCCTGCCCACAGTCGATCCCGCGCTCTCCACCGGCATCGGTCTCCCGGGGTGGGTCAACCATCTCGCCTTCGCCGTGGGACCCGAAGGTCTTGGGCCGCATCGCGAGCGCTGGCTGGCGTATGGAATCGATGTGGTCGAGGTCGACCACGGGTTCTGCGTGTCCATCTACGCCAACGACCCCAACGGGACACTCGTGGAATGGTGCTCCGATACCCGTCCCCTCGACGAGCACGACCGTGCCGAAGCCGAAGCACTGCTGTTCGATCCCGCTCCCCGCCACGACCCGGCGCCCGACGTGACGGTCCACAGCGCATCGCAGCCCACGCTGCGCAGGACGGCCACCACCGACGGTGGCGATGCGCTCCGCCAACACTGAGACTTGGTACCGTCCCGCCGTGACCGAGGTCCTGCTCCATATCGGCCTTCAGAAGACCGGGACCACTTCGCTCCAGGAGTGGGCCTCGGCGAACAGTGAGTCTCTTTCCGCGCAGTGCGGCATCGACGTGTACCGGGGATTCATTCCAGGCTGGGAAACCAACCATTTCGAGTTACCGATGCTGAGTCAACGCCCGGAACGTCCGCTCTGGGTTCTCGATCATTTCCCGGAATCGCGCGGCGACCAGTGGCAACGCGACGCTCGAGCACACATCCGGAATCAGGTCGACTCCGGCGCGCGTTCTCTCCTCATCTCCTCGGAAGGAATGGCGAATCTCCGGTTCGATGACGAGGTGGAACGAATCGCCGAACTCCTCGCACCCCACAAGATCAGGGTCGTGGTCACGCTTCGCGAGCCAGTGGAATGGCTGAAGTCGTACAAGCTCCAGATGCTCAAGACCCAGATGGCACCGTCCGATGACCCAACCTCGTGCGCCTACATCGAACCTGACACCTGGCTGCTGGACTTCGACGGGCTCGTCACAACATGGCGAAGGGTGCTCGGAGACAAGAACGTGATAGTCCTCTCATACGAGAAGGCGCAGTCCGAGTTCGGGTCCACCATCCCCGCAATCATGCGAGCGTTCGGAGTCGATCCCGCTGCCCTTCCCGACGGGTGGGACCTGCGGGTCAACGTGACGCCCATCCCGCCCCGGTTCCTGCGCCTTCGCAAACTCATTCGTCGGGTCATACCCCGCTCTCCGGGGCCGGCCGCACAACAGCAGGAACCGGACCACGCGCCCGAGCTCTAATCTCAGGACATGACTGAACGCCAGAACATCTCATCGGGCTCCCCGTTCGAACCTGTGCTCGGCTACTGCCGTGCAGTGCGAATCGGCAACACCATCTCCGTGTCGGGCACTGGACCGGCCCGCGCCGACGGAACCGTCGACCCCGACCCTGAGGCCCAGGCGGCCCGCAGCCTCGAGATCATCACCGCAGCACTCGCCGAGGCCGGCGCCACTCCAGCCGATGTTGTCCGAACTCGCGTCTACCTCACCGATGCCGCCGATTTCGATGCCGTGGCGCGGGCTCATGGTGCGATCTTCTCCGAGATCAGGCCCGCCAACTCCACTGTGGTCGTGGCCGCTCTACTCAATCCCGAGTGGAAGGTCGAGATCGAGGCCGACGCGATCCTGAGCGACTGAAGTTCAGCGCTCAGCCACGAAGGGCAAGCGACCGCAGGAATGACTCGACAAGATCAGCGGCGCCAACATTGGTCGCGGGGCTGACACGTAACTGATCCTCACCAACCGTCGAACTCGCACTGGTCGGTCCCGTGAGTCGAGCGATCCCCGGCGCAAGCAGTTTCCGATGGAGATCTGGATCCCAGTCGAGCAGGGCGATCGTCTGGAACCTTGTGACAGCACGGGTACGGCGCTGGGAGATCCCGACGGTCTTGCCATCCAGTGAGACCTCACCGGGACCAAGACCGGCGAAGCACACCACCTCGGCCAGCGGTGGACGCAGCATCGCTCCACGATGAACGGCGGCTTCGTCAGCCCCCAACCCGGTGAACGCTGAGGCCCAGACCTCGCCGAGCCACAGCGGCGCCAACGAGATGTCATCGGTCCAGAGTGGGTCGCCGACCGGCAGCACGATGTCGATCCAAACACACGCGCCCGGACCCATGAGCACGGCCCCGCCGCCACTGCGGCGCCGAAAGGTGTCTATGCCGAAACGAACTGCGAGGTCGTGATCGACATCGGACTCCGGCTGTGAGGAGCCCAACGCGAGCGCCGGAGCGTCAACTTCGAAGATCCAAACCGATCGCTCATCAACCTTGTCCGGATCCAGCGCATGGAACTGCCGGGCGCTCCCCCGCTGCCGATCGATCTGCCACCCGGTCACGAGGGGAGGCTAACTCTCGGCGTCCTTCGCTCCGCCGTCGGCATCGAACCGGTACGGTCAGCCCATGACCAATCATCTCGAGGACCGAGTCATCATCGTCACCGGCGCCGGCGGCGGTTTCGGTCGGCAGATCTGCCAACTCGCCGCCGGACGAGGCGCTCGTGTCGTGGGCGCCGACATCGAAGCAACCGCGCTCGACACCACGATCGACGCCATCACCGCATCAGGTGGGGTCGCTATCGGCCGGATCACCGATGTCCGAAGCGCCCCTGAGATGGATGCACTCGTCGCCCATGCAGTCGAACACTTCGGACAGGTCGACGTGCTCGTCAACAACGCCGGGACGATGCCTCTCGCGTTCTTCGCCGACCATGCGCAAGCCCGCGAGGCCTGGGACCGGTGCATCGACATCAACTTCAAAGGCGTGCTCAACGGCATCACCGCAGTGCACGACCAGATGATCCAGCAGGGACGAGGTCAGGTCGTCAACATCTCGTCGATCTACGGCAATGTCGCCACGGTCGGCGCCGCGGTCTATACCGCCACAAAAGCGGCGGTGAATGTGCTCTCCGACACCCTGCGTGCTGAGTCGCAGGGTCGGATCAAGGTCACCAATGTTCGCCCCACCGGAGTACCCGGCACCGGCCTCGGATCCGGGATCATCAATGGCGCCGGGATCACCGGGATCCTGGGCCGGAACTTCGAGCAGTACGTCGAGCTCATCTCAGCAGCGATGAGCGACGAACTCCCACCCACGCGGACCGACCCCGACAGCATCGAGTACTGGGCGATCACCCCGGAGCAACTGGCCGAAGCCGTGATCCATGCGATCGATCAACCTTGGGGGATCTCGATCAGTGACATCACGGTTCGCGCGTCGGGCGATCTGTTCCTGTTCTAACAGTGCGCTACAGCCCGAGCAGCGGGCTGAACGCTCACGACCCCGACGTGACCTCGGGCCAGGCCCGGCACCAATGGAGATATGTGACGAGGTCATGCGGGTTGGGATCAGCACCATCTCCGCCATAGGCCGTGACCAACCGGAATCGGAGGTACGCCGGGTCGGGCAGTGGCAGGAACGGGGCTCGACGCCACCAACCCGGAGCTGCGAGGCGGGCGACCTGCCGCAGCGCGGTGACCCACAGCGAAGGGTGCCGCAGCACAGCGAGTGTGGCTCCGACGAGCCATCCCCAGCCCACAGTGGTGGTCGGTCGGTTCATGGAGTCGACAGTAGCGACCCGAGAGACCGGAACCCGACCGCGGCCGCACCGATGAGCGGCCCGTCGGCGCCGAGACTGGCCGGCACGATGCGAGTACCAGCAGCGAACTCAATGCGGGAACGAGCATCGATCTCTGCCTGCGCAGCTGCGAAGAACGGCGCACCGAAACCAAGCGCGACCGACCCGGCGACCACCACCAGTTTGAGATCGAGCAGGTTGGCCACCGACGACACGGCACGGCCGATGAGGAGGCCGGTCCGCTCGACCACAACTCGCGAGGCTTCGGCCGCCGGCGCGCCGGTGATTGCTGCGATTGATGTCCCCGAGGCTTCAGCCTCGAGACAACCGTACGCACCGCATCCGCAGAGGCGCCCATCAGGGACAACACAGATATGTCCGACATGGCCGGCGTTCCCATCGGCCCCGTCGAGCAGTCGTCCGTCGAGAACGATGCCACCACCGACCCCGGTGGACACAACCATGGCCATGTAGTCGCGCACTCCCGCCGCTGACCCCAACCAACCTTCAGCAAGAGCGAGTGCCTTGGCGTCGTTGTCGATCACCGTTGGAAGCTCGGTGTGCTCGGCGAGGCGACGGCGCAACGGGAACCCACGCCATCCGCGGATGTTGATCGGCGACACCGAATCATGAGCAGTCGACATCGGACCGCCTGATCCCACGCCGCAGACCTCTGCCCAAACGCCCAATCCGGCCTGCGCAGCGAGCACCTCATCAACGAGTTGGGTGAGAGCCGAGAGCAATTGTTCGCCATCGGCGTTTGCCGGGGTGGCGCATCGACGACGGAGGATTACCTCTCCGGAAGCTGCGACAAGACCAACCTCGAACTTGGTTCCACCGATGTCGACAGCGAGCGCAACGCCCGATGGAGAGGTGTGCACCTGTGAGTCAGTCGTCCTCGGGTCGGCGCAGTCGATCCTTGAACCGGGTGCCGGTGTTGCCGAGCGCATCACGCAGGCCTGCGTTCTTCATCGACTGGGTCATCTGCTGCACACCTGCTCGGCCAATGCGGCGGGCATTGCGCTCAACCGCGAGGGCCGAAACCAGCATGATCACGAATCCGCCGAATGCCAGCAGGAACGAGGTACCGAGGGTGAGGATAAGCACGGCGAGTCCGAGCACAAACCCCAAGAGTGACCAGCGCAGCCCGCGGGACGAATGGGTGTACACGGTGGTGTCGGCAATGTCGCGGGCCAGTGCCGGATCGGACTCGTAGAGCTGCTGCTCAATCTCGCTGAGGATCCGCTGTTCTTCTTCTGAGAGTGGCACTACCGGCACCTCCATCCGTTGTCGAGGGTGATCTCATTGATCACCTGAAAATCGCGTGAGCCGGTGAGTCCCCTGCCCTGAAGGACATTCTCACACGGAACCGGCCGGCGAACAACGCGAAGTGCTCAGTTCCGTGTGACAAGGGGGCGAATACCGCGAAGCAGGTCAGGTCCCGGGATCGGTTGGGCCCCACTGCTGGGCTCCCCGTTCCTTCGGACGGACGCCGCCGGGTGCGGAAACAGTTGCCGGGCCGATCGAATCTGCGCCGAAGCGGTCGCGGATCTCGTCCATGGCTCGGCTCGCCTGTTCCCATCCCGGACCATCTAGCGCCTCGTCGAGGGTCAATTGCCGTGAACCGCGATCGGTCAACCCACTCACCGAGACTCCGAGCAGCCGCACCCCCGGGGCGGGATCCACCTGTTCGAGCAGACCCCGGGCCGATCGCAGCAGTGCTGGAGCGTCGTCGATCGGAACGTCGAGAGTCTGCGACCTCGTGATGGTGTGGAAGTCCCCGAACTTGACCTTGAGGTGCACAGTGCGAGCGACCAATCCGCCCGAACGCAGACGCGACGCAACCGAGTCGCAGAACGCCACGAGTTCAGGATCGAGGGTGGCTCGGCTTCGATGATCACGAGCAAAGGTCTCCTCCTGTCCGATTGATTTGAGCCGGCGATCGGATTCGACAACGCGCTCGTCGTGACCATTGGCAAGCGCATGCAGGTGGCGACCCTGATTGCGACCGAGTGCGGCGACGAGGTTCTCGACAGGAAGATCAGCGAGATCACCGACCCGCAGCACACCCATGCGCCCCAGTTTGGCGAGCGTGGCCGGCCCTACCCCCCACAGCGCCTGCACCGGCAGGGGCCGCAGGAATCCAAGGGTCTCATCAGGTTCGACCACATGGACACCGGAACCGAAGACCGGACCTGAGGTCGATGCCTTCGGCTTAGCCGCCTCCGAAGCAAGTTTGGCAACGAACTTGGTGCCCGCCACGCCTACAGAACATGTGAGCCCGGTCTCGTCGAGCACTCTCGAGCGAAGCACCCGAGCGATCTCGGGAGCAGGGCCGAGCCGGCGGTGTGCGCCGGCGACATCCAGGAATGCCTCATCGAGCGAGAGCGGTTCGACCAGGGGCGTGATGTCACCGAAGATCCCCATCACAACCGAACTCACCTCGGCGTAACGGCGATGCCGGCCGGGCAGGAACACCGCGTGGGGGCATAACCGACGAGCCATGGCCGAGGACATCGCCGAATGCACCCCATGCGCTCTGGCCTCGTAGGACGCAGCGGCAACGACTCCCCGGTCGCCAGAACCACCAACCACCACCGGAACCCCGCGTAGTTCAGGCCGCTCGAGTAGTTCGACCGAGACGAAGAACGCGTCCATGTCGACATGGAGGATCGTGGCGGACGGGCGCTCGAATGGCCGGAGATCGGCGATCCGGTGATCGGTCACTCGCGCACGACGGTCAGCTCGGAGCCATAGACGCCATCGACGCGGTACGAGAACTGCCTGCTCCCCGACCAACGCTCGGCCAACCATTCGGTCACCGGTTCGACTACCCACCGGGCACCGCCCGCGAGATGCGTGGCGCAGCTGTCGGGATGAACCCATTCGGCGTGATCCACGATGCCGTCAGGATCATCAATGGAGAGGTCACCGCTCCAGTCCATCGCGATCCGGGCTTCAACGCGGAGCTTCCAACCCATATCGGGAGCCACAGCAGAGATCTCGTAGACCACTTCGGACCACCGTTCCACGACCAGCCCCGTCTCCTCGTTCACTTCACGAGTGAGTCCCTCGATGACCGACTCGCCCGCGTCGATCACACCGCCGGGCGGACTCCAGTCATGCGAACCATCGCGCCGCCGGTTGCGCACGAGCAGCACACCGCCCGGGCCCTCGATCACTGCTCCACCGACGACCCATTCACGCATGGCGTCAGTGTTTCAGGACGAGATGGCTTCGGGTTGACGCGATCGGCGACGCAGCACCCGATCGCGTACTGCCCACCAGGAGACCAGACCGAGGGCCTCGAACACGATTCGTCCCGACATCTTCGAGGTTCCGCGCTGGCGATCACTGAACCGGATCGGCACCTCGACGATGCGCCCACCCCGACCAGCGACGTTGTACGCCATCTCGATCTGGAACCCGTACCCATCGGCGGTGACCTTCGTCAGATCGATGGTGGAGAGCATCGGAGCGGCGTAGCAACGGAACCCCGCTGTGGCGTCGCGGACCTGAAGTCCGAGGACGAAGGCCGCGTAGCGATTACCACCCCGTGAGAGCCATTCGCGGTGCTTCGGCCAGTTCGGGATGGAACCGCCAGGAACGTATCGCGACCCAATAGCGAGATCGGCCCCGTTCGCGACTGCAGCGATGAGTTCGGGAAGTGCTGCCGGATCGTGCTGGAGATCAGAATCCATCTCGATGAGGGCATCGAATCCGTTCGCGAGTCCGTGGGCGAAGCCGGCCCGGTACGCCGACCCGAGCCCGGACTTCGATGCCCGGCGCAGAACGCTCACCTGTCCACCGTGGCCGGCGGCCCAGGACTCGGCCAACTCGGCAGTTCCGTCGGGACTGCCGTCGTCCACGACTAGCACCTCAGCATCAGGCACCGCCGCACGGACGCGATCGAGCACCTCTGCGATGTTCTCGGCCTCGTTGAACGTGGGGAGGATGACCAATGACTTCATTGCGGCAACTGTACGACCACCACGGGCCACCTTCGTGACATCGACGCACGCGCCATACGATGGGTAGATGTCCGATTCCACAGCAACCGGCGAACTCGAAACCGCGCTCCCCTCCGTTGGGGCGCGGATCATTGCCTTCGCCGCCATCGTGCTCGCTGGCATCGCCGGCGGATTCATCGGCTACGCATTTGTCGATCTGCAGACCACTGGCGATGCCGCAGTAGCCACAGGCATCGGCGCTCTCATCGGAGCGGTCGTCACGGCGGTGGGCACAGCCGTTGTCGTCGTCTTGACGTTGCGGGCGATGGGCGAATGGCGCACCATCAAAGAGCGCGATCCCGATGCTGAAGATCGTCGGTTCCCCAAGGGCGGCTCTGCCGCACAGCGAACCGCCCGCCGTGGCACTCCCAGGGTCCGTTGACCCCACCGTGCCACCCACCGTGCCGCCCACCGAACTGCAATCAGAGCTGCTGAGCCTCGCCATCGCGATCGCCGCCGACGCAGCGACGATCCTCGTCGAGGGCCTCGATCAAGCGCGAACCACCGTCGATACGAAGACCACGGGCACCGACATGGTCACCGAGATGGACCGGGCGGCCGAGCGACTGATCGTCGACGCGATCCTCGCTGCCCGACCCTCCGATGCGATTCTCGGCGAGGAGGGGACCGACCGACCGGGCACCACCGGTGTCCGCTGGATCGTGGACCCGATCGACGGAACCACCAACTATCTCTACGCACATGCCGGATTCGCGGTATCGATCGCTGCCGAGGTTGACGGGAACATCGAGATCGGGGTCGTGCACGACCCGCTGCACCAGGAAGTGTTCACCGCAGTACGCGGCGGCGGTGCGCAGCGCAACGGGATCCCGATTTCCGCGTCGAGCGAAACCCGATTGGGCCACGCTCTGATCGCAACCGGTTTCTCCTATGAACCGGATCGACGCAGACGACAGGCCGCCGTGCTCATCGAGATACTCCCCCTCGTGCGTGATATTCGCCGCATGGGTGCGGCGTCGGTTGATCTCTGCTCAGTGGCCTGCGGGCGCGTCGACGCCTACTACGAACGAGGTCTTCAGCCCTGGGACCATGCCGCTGGAGCACTGATCGCCCGTGAGGCCGGTGCCCTCGTCTCCAGTCTCAAGGGTGAGGAACCTGATTTCGAGTTCTGCCTCGCCGCTCCTGCGGCGCTCGCTGCACAACTGCGGCCGCTTCTTCGGGAGCACGGCGCCGGCTCGGCATGATCCACCGCAGGAATCCCCCCGAATTGACCGGCCAGCAGCGCCTCCATCGGGGAAGATGAAGGCTTATGGGAACCCGCATCCTCACCGTTGAAGACGACGAGCGCATCCGCACTGCGGTGAGGATGGCGCTTGAGGACGAGGGCTGGGAGGTCGAGGAGGCCGATACGGGCGAAGAGGCGCTCCAAGCCTTCACCCGTCAACCCGCCGATGTTGTACTCATCGACATCATGCTGCCGGGCATCGACGGCTTTGATGTCTGCCGCTCGATCCGCCGTGTCAGCGATGTCCCGATCGTCATGGTCACCGCACGGGCTGATACCCACGATGTTGTCGCCGGGCTCGAGGCCGGCGCCGATGACTACCTCACCAAGCCGTTCGCTCCGAAGGAGCTCTCTGCGCGCATCCGTGCACTGTTACGTCGAGCCCGACCCACCGAGGTCGGCGTCACTCATCTGCGATTCGGCGATCTCGAGATCGTGCCCGACGAAGGAGTTGTACTTCGCGCCGGAGTTGAACTCCACCTCACCAAAACCGAATTCCGCTTGCTGGTCGAGCTCGCTTCGGCACCCGGTCGAATCTTCAGCCGTGAAAGTCTGCTCGAGAAGATCTGGAGCTATGGCTATTTCGGCGATGGTCGCCTCGTCGACGTCCATGTGCGACGCCTGCGCATGAAGGTCGAACTCGATCCCGCCAACCCGCGCCATGTCATCACGGTGCGAGGTCTGGGGTACAAGCTCCAGCCGTGAACTCCATCAACCCGGAGATCCGCCCCGTTCAAGCGCGCACCAGGCCACGCCGGCGAGCCCGGATCATCGTTCCGGTGCGGCGACGATTCGGTCTCCGCACCCGGCTCACCGTCACCTTCGCCCTCGGTGCAGCTGTGCTCTCGTCGCTGCTCTCGGCCATCACCTTTGGTCTCACCCGCGAGAACCTCACAACCCAGCGTGAACGCAGCGCCGTCGAACGAGCAGCTGTGGATGCCGCACGCATACCAGCGCAGCTCCCCGATGTTCCGACGAATCTCGAGATCGAACAGTTGCTGCGCGATATCCCGCTCACCGATGGCGCTGCTGCAGCGCTCTCTTATCGCGGCCGATGGTTTACGACGAACACACAATCCTTCGGCAGCGACACCGTGCCCACATCCATCCAGTCCGCAGTCGACGACGGCGAGGCGATCAAATTGCACGCCAAGGTCAACGAAAAATCCTCGCTGATCCTCGGAGTTCCTGTACCTGCGCTGCCCGGCGGCTACTACGAAGCAGTCCCCATCACCGACCTCCAGCGAACTCTTGACCGACTCATGCTCACGTTGTTCATCGCTTCATTGCTCACAACGGCCGGCGGCGGCCTTGTCGGCTACTGGGCCAGCCGCAGAGTCTTCGCCCCCCTACTCGACGTTGGCACCGCCGCCGAAGCCATCGCCGGCGGGCGGCTCGACACCCGCCTCCCGGTGGGCGGCGACAGCGATCTTGACCTCATCGCAAATCCCTTCAACGAGATGGCGCAGGCCCTCGAAGACCGTATCGATCGAGACGCCCGGTTCGCCTCGGAGGTCAGCCATGAGCTCCGCTCGCCGCTCATGACAATTGCCGCCACCGTCGAAGTACTCGAGAACACCCGAGACGAACTGCCCGAACGAGCCCAGACCGCTCTTTCCCTGCTCGCAGCAGACGTTGATCGTCTTCAGCAGCTCGTTGAAGACCTCCTCGAGATCTCCCGGTTCGACGTTGGTGCCATCAAGCTGCACCTCGAAGATGTGCGAGCAGCCGAGATGGTCATCCAGGCTGTCCGGGTGCTCGGCGGTGGAGGTGTTCCAGTGCGCTTCGAGCCAGAGGTGGGCGAGGTCATGGTGCGAGTGGACAAACGACGGTTCGGGAGAGTCATCGCCAATCTGCTCGACAACGCCGAGCGTTATGCCGGCGGCGCGACCGCCATCACCATCGAACGGGTCCAGGAGTTGCTTCGGGTCTCAGTCGAGGATCGGGGCAACGGTGTGCCGATCGAAGAACGCGACATCATCTTTGATCGGTTCTCCCGCGGCGCTGAAGGCGGCAACCGATCGAATGACAGTGGCGTGGGCCTTGGTCTCGCACTCGTGGATGAACACGTCCGCCTGCATGGCGGACGCGTCTGGGTCGATGAGCGATTCGACGGTGAGATCGGCGCCCGATTCGTGGTCGAGCTCCCGATCATCGAACCCCCGGCCGACTCAGCGATCGAGACGCTGATCGAGCCGGTCAACCTCATGTGATCAGATAGGAAGATCCCCGGTGGCGGTTCTGGTCGAACCGTGGTCGCGGTAGGCGGAAATGGTTCGCTGGGCGATGCGCATCTGGTGGATCTCGTCGGCCCCATCAGCGAATCGAGCCCACCGGGCCTGCTGATACATATGAGCGAGCGGGGTGTCGGTCGAATACCCGAGCGCCCCGTGCACCTGGATCGAACGGTCGATGATCCGGTTGAGAGAGTTGGCCACGAAGTGCTTGGCCATCGAGACCTCAGCGGTGAAGTCCTCTCCCCGATCGATCTTGTAGGCGGCGTGGAGCACCATGAGCTTGCACTGGTAGAGCTCCATCGCCGAATCAGCGATCAGCCACTGCACACCTTGCTTCTCGGCGAGGATCGAGCCATGCGAGTACCGAGACAGTGAGCGGTCGACCATCATGTCGAGCGCAACCTCGGCCTGCGCGATCCAACGCATGCAATGTGCGAGGCGGGCCGGGCCGAGCCGGTACTGCCCGAGTCGATGTCCCTGACCACGGCCGCCGAGCATGTTGGCAGCGGGGATACGCAGATCCTCGATGCGGATCTCGGAGTGCCCGGTGGAGCCGTGCATCGTCTCGATCTGTCGAACCTCGATCCAACCCTCGGACGGGATGTCGACGATGAAGGCGGTATTTGCGGCCTGCGGGAGGTCCGGATCGTCCTCGGTGCGGGCCACGAGAATCGCGAAGTTCGCCCGATGGGCGTTGGAGATGAACCACTTGTGGCCGTTCGCCACCCACTCCTCGCCGTCCTGCACAGCATTGGTACGGATGAGGGTGGGGTCGGAACCAGCCACTTCGGGCTCGGTCATGGCGAAGCAGGACCACAGGCGACCCTCGCACAGCGGCCGCAGGTACTTCTCCTTCTGCTCATCGGTACCCCAATGCAGCAGCGTGTGCATGTTCCCCTCGTCGGGGGCCTGACAATTGAGCACCCATGGGCCGAGTCGGGTTCGACCCGATTCCGCCTGCACCATGGCGAGTTCGACATGGCCGAGCCCCATGCCTCCCCATTCGACCGGCATATGGGGAAGCCAGAGCCCGAGCTCCTGGGCCTGCCGACGCAGTTCGATCAGCTCGGTCACATAGGCCCGCCGGTCGGTCTCAGCAACATGATCAGCTTCGAGGCGCGCCTCGGTCGGAGCGACGACATCGGCGATGAAGGCGCGCACGCGCTGCCGGATGTCCTCGAGTTCGGGAGAAAGGCTGAAGTCGATACTCATGCGGACAGTCTGCCTCGCCGGCGCCACCGACGTAGCCTGCAGTCCCATGTCCGTCGTGATTGCTCTCGACGCCGGCACCACCGGCGTGCGTGTCATCGCTTTCAACCATGCTGGTCTCCCGGTCGCCGCTGCGTATCGCGAGTTTCCCCAATATTTTCCGCAGCCCGGATGGGTCGAGCACGATGCCGACGAGATCTGGTCGGCGTTCCTCGTCGTGATGGCCGAGGTGGCGGTTGAACTCGACCGCCTCGGCGAGAGCATCGCCGCCATCGGCATCACCGATCAACGCGAGACAATCGTCGTGTGGGATCGAACCACCCAGCGCCCTCTGCATCGGGCGATCGTCTGGCAGGACCGACGCACGGCGCAACGTTGCGAAGAACTCGAAGCCGAAGGAGCGCTCGAACTCGTCCGATCGCGAACGGGACTCGTCCTCGATCCGTACTTCTCGGGCACGAAACTCAAATGGTTGCTCACGGAGGGTGGCGTGGACCCCGGACCTGGTGTGGCTGCCGGCACGATCGATACCTGGCTGCTCTGGAAGCTCACCGACGGTGCCGTGCACGCCACCGACCCAAGTAATGCGTCCCGCACGATGCTCTACGACATCGTCGACGGCTGCTGGTCACAACAACTGTGCGATCTCCTCGGGGTACCGATGGACCTCCTGCCCGAGGTCCGACCCTCGAGCGGCCGATTCGGCACCACCGCAGCCACCTGCCCACTCGGTGCCGACATTCCGATCAGCGGGATCGCCGGGGATCAGCAGGCGGCGCTGTTCGGGCAGGCCTGCTTCGAGCCCGGTATGGCGAAGAACACCTACGGCACCGGTTCATTCGTGCTGATGAATGTGGGGACTGCGTGCCCGGAACCCGTCGATGGGTTACTCACCACGATCGCTTGGTCTCTTCCCGGCGAATCTGGTTCACCAGCAACCATCACCTACGCCTCTGAGGGCGCAATCTTCGTCACCGGTGCTGCCGTGCAGTGGCTGCGCGATGAACTGCGCATCATCGACTCCGCTCCCGAGATCGGCGATCTCGCCGCGAGCGTTCCCGACAGCGACGGCGTGGTTCTGGTGCCGGCATTCGCCGGGCTCGGCAGCCCATGGTGGGATCCACATGCCCGTGGCGCGGTACTCGGAATCACGCGTGGCACGACCCGTGCCCATCTCGCACGAGCCACACTCGATGCCATGGCACTGCAGACCCGCGATGTGGTCGACGTGATATCAGCTTCGTCCGGCCAGCAGATCACCACCCTGCGGGCCGACGGCGGCGCAGCAACCGACCTCGTGCTGCAGCTTCAGGCCGATCAGTTGGGCGTTGAGGTGCAACGACCACTGGTGGCCGAGACCACCGCACTCGGCGCCGCGTACCTCGCCGGTCTGGCTGAGGGATTCTGGCAATCACTCGACGACATCAGCGACAACTGGTCAGTCGATGCCGCGTTTCAGCCCGCCGCCGATCGAACTTCAGCCGATGCACTGCACGCCCAATGGTTGCGAGCAGTGGCCCGAAGCCGCGACTGGGCTTGAGAAATCCGATCGATCTGGGTCGGTCAGGGCTGCGTCCTCACCAACCCATTGACGGGTGAGCAAGACGCGACGCCACCACCTTCAGATCGCGAAACCTGGCATCAACGATCCGGGCGAGTGCCGCGACCTGCCTCCGCTCGCGGGCCCTGTAGGACTCTCCGTTGCGCCCGAGCACGAGTGCGTATCCGGCGGCCGGAAGCGGTGCCCAGACCACATCAGAGGGTCCGGTGTCGCCACCAGCAACCCGGGCCGAACTCTGACTGCCAGCAACGAATGCCGCCAGCCACCCGGCGCTCGGTGATTCACCTTCCGCGGTGACGACCTCTCCGGTCTCAAGATCGACGATCGCTCCCCACAACGCTCCGACAGTGCGTACCGCATGCGCACACAGTTCGATCACAGCGTCATCGGCAGTGGGTGCACCAACGAGCATGGCTGCGGTCTCGAGGGCGTCGAGCCTGGGATCGCGCAGCGTGACCTCGGCGGGGCGGATGCTCTCGACATCCACACCGTCCACCTGATGGATCTCTGCCACCAGGAGTTCAACGAGTGCCGGATCATCACTGGGAAGTTCAACCACGAGTTCGTCAATCACCCGCCCCGCCCCTCGCTCAAGGATGTCAATACCTGCGACATCGCCGCCGACTGCGCCGATCCGACTCGCAAGCGCACCGAGCGCACCGGGTCGATCCGGCATCCAGACTCGAAGGATGTAGGTCGTGGTCATGGCCGGGACGATACGGAACGATGGTGAACGCCATGTTTCGGCGGAACGACCAAGCGAAGAACGCTCGCCGTCGCTTCAGCGTGGTTCGAGGCGGGTGAGTGCCTTTCGGAGGTTGCGGACCGCCTGCTGGGTGCGCTGCTCGTTCTCGATCAGCGCGAACCGCACGAAGCCATCGCCGCCAGGGCCGAAACCGACACCGGGTGAGACCGCCACATGGGCCTCCTTCACCAGCATCGAGGCGAACTCGATGGAGCCCATATCGCTGTAGGCCTCGGGAATCGGTGCCCATACGAACATGGTTCCCTTGGGTGGTTCGATCTCCCAGCCAATGCGATGGAGCCCACCGCACAGGGAGTCGCGGCGGGTCTGGTAGATCTCGTTGACCTCGAGCGGGAAATCAGCGGCCTCGTTGAGCGTGACCGTGGCGGCGATCTGGATGGGCTGGAAGGTGCCGTAGTCGAGGTAGCTCTTGAGCTTGGCGAGAGCGGCGATGACATCAGCGCGGCCGAGCATGAACGCCACCCGCCAGCCGGCCATCGAGAACGACTTGGTCATCGAGTACAGCTCGACGGCGACTTCCTTGGCCCCCTCGGCCTGGAGGATCGAGGGTGGGCGGTAGCCTTCGAATCCGAGATCGGCGTAGGCGTTGTCATGCACGATGACGACATCACGCTCACGAGCGAAATCGACGACCTTCTGCATGAAGTCAAGGTCGACGCATGTGGTCGTGGGGTTATGGGGGAATGACATCACGATGACCCGCGGCTTGGGCCAGGAGTACTCCCACGCCTCACGCAGATTGTCGAAGAAGTCCGTTCCGGTGCCGAGAGGCACCTCGCGGATGTCGGCTCCAGCGAACAGCGGGCCGTAGATGTGGATCGGATACGAGGGGGAAGGCACCAGCGCCGCATCACCGGGCTGGAGCAGGGTCCACATGAGATGTGAGAAACCCTCCTTGGCGCCGATGGTGTTGATGACCTCGGTGTCGGGATCGAGGTCGACGTCGAAGCGATGCTTGTAGTAGCCGGCGATGGCCTCGCGAAGCTTGGGGATGCCCCGACTCGCCGAATAGCGATGGTTCCGGGTGTTATGCGCTGCTTCAGAGAGCTTTTCGACGGCAATATCGGGGGACGGGAGATCAGGGTTGCCGAACCCAAGATCGATGACATCCTCCCCGGCGCGTCGTGCCTCAACCTTGAGACCATCGATGATGGTGAAGACGTACGGGGGCAGCGACGTGATGCGACGGAACTCCATTCCCTCCAAGGTACCGGTTGGCCGGAGGCTCCTCGGACCTATCTGAAGCGACGCTGGGTGCTGGCCAGAAGTGCTGCGCCTATCGCTCCCGCCATCGGTCCCATTGAAGCCGCGGCGATAGGAGTCGGGCGATGAGCGCCGGCACCGAGAACCTCGGCCGGCAGCAGTTCGCGAACACGATCGAGATAGTGGTGGGATTGGTCAACCAGACCACCGCCGATGATCACCAGATCGGGATCAAGGATGTTGATGAGCGAGCCGATGCCGACAGCAACCCACTCGGCGAACTGCTCGAACACAGCGAGCGCGGTTCCGTCACCTTCGTCGGCGGCAGCGGTGACGTGCTCCCCACGAATCGCCGATGGATCACCGCCGGCGAGCTCCACCATGCGACTGGCCCCACTCGTCTCCCCTGCTCGACCCACCGCCTGCTGGGCCAGCCAGGCGAGTCCCGCTCCAGAGGCGTAGCGCTCCCAGCAGCCGCGGCGCCCACACGGACACAAGACCCCGTCACGACAAACGACCATATGTCCGGGTTCACCCGCGAATCCGTGCGCTCCGACCCGCAGGCGACCATCGACCATCACCGCCCCACCGATCCCGGTTCCGAGAGCAACCATCACGATGTCCAAAGCTCCTTGGCCGACACCCAACTCCGCCTCGGCCCAGAGCGCACAGTTGGCATCGTTCTCGACGAGCACCGGCGAACCGACGGCCTGCTCAACACGATCCTTCAGCGGCTGATCAACGGCGCACAGGAGGTTGGGTGCGCCCCGAAGCACACCTCCGCGATCGACCACACCGGGCACCCCGATTCCGATCGTGGAAACGGTGTGACCGCGGCGACCAGCATCGGCCCGCAAGAACTCGATGACGTCACGGAGGGAGTCGACGACATGGTCGACCGTGTCCGGCGTCGCTGAGCGGCGAACCGCAATCGGTTCCCGGGGATCGGAGGGATCGAGGATGACGCCGAGGATCTTGGTGCCGCCGACGTCGATCCCGAGATGTAGGTCGGTCACGAGCGAGACGCTACAGAGTGCGGCGCTAGTACCGCAGCAACGCACCAATGCGACCGAGAACATCGAGATCGGCACTTGCGACGCAGACCTCGATCGCGCAACCGGTACGCAGGGCGGTGTCGACGATCTCGTGAACAATGTCGTCGTGGTGCGTCATGCCGACACCGTCAACGGCACAGTTCGGACCTTTGCGGGCCAGTGAGCCGCAGGCCGGACAACGCCAGCCCGACTCGGCGAATCCCTGCGAGACCAACAGGGTGGCGACCCGACGCTCGTTGATGGCGGTGATCGTGTCGACGAGGCCGGCGACACCTTTGGAATGGGTGCCTATTGAGTCGCGCAGGCGACCGACCAGCCGGGCCTCCTTCTCGAGTTCAAGTCGATGCTCGATTTCGAGAGCCGAGGCGCAGATCTCTTTATCGGTTGCACCTACACCGAGCGCGATTCGAGCCGTGAGGCGCTCGCGGAGATACGGGTGCAACGAAGCGACGGTGGCGGCATACACGTCGTCGGTGCCTCCTACCGAGAGATGAGCGAAACCCCTCTCCTGGAAATGCCGGAACGCGACCTCAACCGAATGACGCAGATGCTGAGCGACAAGTTCATCGGTGTGGTGCTGCTCGCGTTCGCGAGCGCCACGACTTGCTTCGTCGCGAGTGTCATAGTCGCGCGGCAGCGCCTCGAACAGTTCGGCCCGTTCGATGAGTTCGCCGAACTGGAACACGAACATCCGCGCCCGCTGCTTGTCGACGAGCAGGATCCCCAGGGGCTCGAGTTCATGCACCAACTGCTCGAGTGGTTCGACCGCTGGCGCATGGTTGAGCGCGACCTGGTTCGAGACGGGGACCGGCAACGCAAGCACCTGCCAGAACTGCTTCTCCACGCACGAGAACATGGCGAGACCACGAACTCCCGATCTGTCGAATCCGCCGCGCACGTAGTTCGAGATCACGTCGAGGTCCGCCCGGGATGCGACGAGCTCCTCGGAGCCGGTGAGGTCGCGGAACAGGGCGTCGAGACGATGCTCATAATCCTGCGGTCGGACCTGACGGCGACCATCCACATCGAGATAACAACTCACAACAGGCGAACCTGAACTTCGAAATGCAGCGAGTTCCCTGATGGCGGTCTCGGTGATCACGGGCATGGCGCCTCCTGAAGATTCGGTTGTGATTTCGACTGTACGTCGCGATCAACCCAAATGCTCGGAGTCCGGCAGATCTGTGCGAGAACCCTCCAACGGCGTAGGGCCCGGAGTGTTCAGTCCTCGTCGACCGGTCGGGGTGAACCCTCGACCCGGGCCTTCAGCTCTGAGAGCGCGGTCTTGATGATGCGCCCCTCGGCCCGGCGCTTGACGAACCCGGGGATCGGGTAGACCAGATCGACCGCGAGTTCGTATTCGACATCGGTGGCTGATGAGCCGTCGGCAGCTGGGGTCAGGACGTAGGCGCCATCGAGCTCACGCGGCAGATCACCGGTGACGAGGCTCCAACTGAGGCGGCCCGGAGCTGCCGAATAGTCGTAAGCCAACTGATACGTGGTACTGCGACCCATGGCCGCGGCACGGAATTCGACCACGGTGGCTCGACCCTCGGAATCGGACTCGACCACATGGACCTCTTTGAGGTCGCCCGCCCATTCGGGGTAGGACGCGAAGTCGATCAGGGTGGCGAAGCACTTCTCGATCGTTGCATCGATCCGGATTCGTTCCTTGGCCTGTTCCGACATCGGACCCTCCCTCCGGGCACCATGCCCGACAGGAGCGACCCTACTCCTTGGGATCCGCGGATCCGGGACCCTCTGCCTGACCGGAGCGCCCACGATCGAGGCGCGGATCGAACTCCCGTTCCGGGAACGAGCCGTAGGCCGCGACCCACAATCCGGTGAGACCGAGCGCCCACATCGGGGCCACCACGCCGAACGCCAGAGCGGTGTAGACGTGGGTCGAGGCAACGATTATCGAGACCACGGTCTGCACGATGAGTGCACCGACGAGTCGAATTCGAACGGGACGCGGAGCGCTGCCGGCACCGAAGAAGAGTCCGCCGACACCGATGGTCTCGCTGCGACTCCGGTCGACGGCCCGCAGGAATGCCAGCGCGAACACGAGCATGCCGAACGCGAACTCGAGGAGAGAGATGGCGACGTAGGCAACCATGAACCCGTCCATGAAGACTGCCGCAAGCAAACCGGCGAGCACGAACAGCGCCGTGCCGGCCAGTGCAAGCATCACGATGCCGCCGCCAGCCACTGCATCCGAGGATTGGTCTGGGTCCGTGAGATGAGAATCGTTCATCAGTGATCTCCTTGCTGATCGAGCGCTGCCTGCAGTTGTCCGGCGAGTTGGTCGTAGGTGAATCCATGAAGCACGCGCTCACGAGCGGCCTGACCGAGCATGGCGCGCCGCCCGGGATCATTCATGAGTCTGTCGATCGCAGCGGCAACAGCGCTGACATCGCGTGGATCATCGAGGACGAGTCCGGTACTGCCATCGAGAACAGCTTCGGCCGCTCCTCCGCTGCGGCCTGCGAGCGCGGCCACACCGGCACTTGCGGCCTCGAGGAACACGATGCCGAACCCCTCCTGTTCGAGGCCAGCCCAGCGGTCCCGGCACAACATGGCGAAAAGGTCGACAGCGCCGTGGAGTTCGGCCAGTTCATCGTCGGGCACCCGGCCGAGGAAACGCACCGGGCTCGATCGCTGTTCGGCCCGACGCTCGAGGCGACGACGATCTCGACCAGAACCGGCGATAAGCACCTGCAGTTGCGGATTGGCCGGAGCGAGAACCGCGGCGGCGTCGATGAGCGTGTCGAAACCCTTGCGGGGAACCAATCGACTCAGCCCGAGAACCGCGAAGCTGCCCGGCGCCAGCCCGAGGCGATCGCGAACGGCGGCGCGGCGCTCATCGGCGAGTGGACGAAACCGATCGGGGTCGACGCCCGGCGGGATGATCACGGTGGGCAGGGCGCGACCGGCCGCTCGCTCGGCCTCGGCCGCGGGATATCCACCGGCTGCGATCACGATGCGTGCATCGCGCAGAACGCCGGCGAGTAACTGACGGCTGACAGGCAGCCGACCGGGCACCGTGATCTCGGCCCCATGCAGAACAACCCCGTACGGACGCTCGAGGCGCGGGCCGAGGTGCCCGAGCGGAAGCGCGGGGTCGAGTAGCACGAGATCAGCATCAACCTCGGCGGCGAGCGAATCGATACGACGAACCAGGGCGGGCGTCGGAAGAAGCACCCGGGCCCGATCGCGTTCCACGCGGATCGGTTGCGCAGCGTCGAAGGCCTGATCACCCGAACGCGGCGTGGTGAGCACAGTGGTGGTCTCCGGAGGCAGTCGCCGCCAGAGCTCCCAGAGGTAGGACTGGATACCGCCCACCTTCGGAGGGAAGTCGTTGGTAACGAGCAGATGCTTCATCGATCCAGCCCCGAGTTGCTTCGAAGATCCAGACGATCGAGCGCCCACCGGGCATGTTCGGCGAGCATGACGTCGTCCGAGAGTGCGCACTCCCCAAGCGAAGCACGCACTCGCGTATCGCTCGGGTCGGCGACATTGCCGAGGGCAACGATGGCGTTGCGGCGCAGATGGCGGGGATCGCGTCGGGCGATGTACCAACGTCCATGACGGGCAAGAAGCTGCTCATCATCGGAGGCCAACAACTCGAGGAGATCGACCTGCGAACCAGCTGCGTCGACCACGAGTGCGGCCTCCGGTGAGCGTCGACTCGGTGGGCAGACCTCCTGGCAGTCGTCGCATCCGTAGATGCGATCCCCGAGTGCAACGCGGAACTCCTCGGGGATGGAACCCTCAGCCTGCACCAGCCACGCGAGACATCGGCGAGCATCGACCACTCCCGGCGCCACGATCGCGCCAGTGGGACACGCGTCGATGCAGCGGCGACAGGTGCCGCAACCGTCGTCAACCGGTGAGGACTCATCGAGAACTGCGTCGGTAACGACCGAACCCAGCAGCACCCAACTGCCATGGCCGGGTACGAGAAGGTTGGCGTTCTTGCCGAACCAGCCGATGCCGGCACGATGCGCTGCCGCCCGATCGACCAACGCGTTGTCGTCAGCAACAATGCGGGTGCGATATCCGGCCCTTTCGAGTTCAGCGGCCACCCGGGCGAGTGCCTCACGAAGGTCTGCGTAATGGTCACGGGTGGCATATCGAGCGACCCGCCCGTTCGCTTTCTCGATGCGATCGTCAGGATTCTCCGCCTGCTGATGATCCCCACCCGGATACGGCCACGCCCCCACCACGAGAGATGCGGCTCCTTCGAGAAGCGCACGCGGCTCGGTGGATCGATCGGGATTGCGATAGGTGAACTGCATCGTGCCGTTGAGCCCGAGGTCTCGGCGTTCCCATAACGCCGAACGTGCCTCAATCAGCGGCTCGACACCGGTGACACCGAGTGCCACCAGTCCCGCACCGAGGCCGACCTCGCGCAGTTGCTCGACGGATACGGTGGCAGAGGGTGGCACACACCCATCGTCGCAGACCGCAGCGGGTTCAGCTGATACGGCGGCGATGGCGCAGTTCGGGAACCAGACCGGACTCGGAGAGCATGCGCAGCGCCCGGTACTCCCCCACGTCGACCACGAGGGCGTCGCCGGGCTCACGGGAGCAGATGAAGGTGACCACGCAGTCGGAACAGGCATCGGTGTGCTGCATGACGCACTGATCGCAGTCGATGGTGAATGACCTGCCTGGATCGGTGCCTGGAACGGTGCCGGCGAGGTCGGCGGGAAGGGAACGGGGATTCTCCATGACGCAAGTGTGCTCACGGGGTGTGACAGCGCTCTCCGACCAGCGACAGCAGCGCACTACCATCACCCCATTGAAGAACCATCCGGGGGGATGACCATGGAAGTCCATGTCGACGCACCGACGCGCATCATCGGCCGCCTGCACCGCACCGAGCCCGACGGCACCAGGGTGTACCTACGCCAATGCCCGCTCTGCGAGTGCATGTGCGGCCTCGAGGTGTCAGTCGACGCCGACGACCATGTGAAGCTCATCCGACCGGACCGCGAGGACGTGTGGTCGAAGGGATTCATCTGCCCGAAGGGCACCACCCTCGGCAAACTGCACGAGGATCCGGACCGCATCCGCACCCCCATGATCCGCGAGGGCGACACCTGGCGTGAGGTTTCCTGGGACGAAGCCTTCGCCAAATGCGAGGAACTCATCCACGGTGTACTCGCCGATGGCGGCATCGAAGCAATGACGGCGTTCATCGGCAACCCTGCCGGCCACTCGTTCAGTCTCAGCCGGTTCGGCGCACTACTCATGGGTCAGGCCAACTTCCCCTCTATCTATTCCGCGGGAACCGTCGATCAGTGGCCCAAGAACGTTTCGTCGGTGCTGATGTACGGGAACATGTGGAAGATCCCAACAGTCGATATCCGCCGCACCGACCACTGGATCATCATGGGTGGCAATCCCCAAGCCTCCGGCGGCTCGCTGCTGGCCTGCCCCGACCAGCTCGCCGAGATCGACGCCATCCGCGCCCGAGGCGGCAAGGTCATCGTCATTGATCCCCGTCGCACCGGCACCGCCGATCACGCCAGTGAATGGATCCCCATCCGCCCCGGGACCGACGCCGCGCTTCTGCTGGCCATGGCCAATGTCATCTTCACCGAAGATCTCTTCACCCTCGGCGCGGTTGAGGGCAAGGTGCTCGGCGTGGAACAACTACGTGAGGCGGTCACAGAGTTCACCCCCGATCGCGTGGCCGAGTTCTGTCATGTCCCTGCCGACACCATCCGTCGGCTCGCCCGCGACTTCGCGGCAGCAGAGCGCGGTGGCCTCTATGGGCGCATCGGTCTGTGCAATCAGGA
>CAEMXZ010000014.1_pt1 | contig 30057 bp, 23 predicted proteins | sample 7263481 | NCBI WGS metagenome assembly CAEMXZ01 (sample SAMEA6813769, study PRJEB35770) | uncultured Microthrixaceae bacterium | biome: Freshwater; feature: Freshwater reservoir; material: water | place: Czech Republic | collected 2017-04-14 | depth 0.5m m
ATCAACAACGAAATCGGCACGCTCCAACCCATTGATCGAATCGCCAAGCTCGTGCGACGCCATGCTCCGGACGCGCTGTTGCATACCGACGCGGTGCAGGCGTTCTGCTGGACCGATATCGCCCACATCACCCGCAACGCCGATCTGGTGAGCGTGAGCGCCCATAAGTTCGGCGGTCCGAAGGGTGTCGGCGCCCTCGTGGCGCGTTCCTCGGCCACCGTGCACGCCGTGCAGCTCGGTGGTGGTCAGGAACGAGAGCGTCGATCGGGGACGCAGAATGTCGCAGGCATTGTTGCGATGACTGTCGCTGCCCGACTCGCCGCTGCTGAGCGCGATGCGTCTATCGAACGCCTCGGGGCATTGCGAGATCGACTCCTCGATGGCCTGCTTGCCAGCGTGCCCGACATCGTCGAGACCGCCGCGGTCTACGTTGATGGAGTGTCCGATCGAACGCAGCGCGCCGCTGGCATCGCGCACGTGTGCATTGCTGGTGTCGAGAGCGAAGCGCTGCTGTTCCTGCTCGAACGGGCCGAGGTGTTCGCGTCGGCGGCATCATCGTGCGCGAGCGGCGCAATGGAGCCGTCACATGTGCTCGCCGCTACTGGGCTCGACCCCGAGCTCGCCAAGGGTTCCCTGCGTCTCTCACTGGGATGGAGCACCACTGCCGCCGAGATCGATCACGCACTTACTGTCATCCCCGGAGCCGTCGCCCAGTTACGTAGGTTCAATGTCTGATCGCATGCAGGTTCTCGTCGCGATGTCCGGGGGAGTGGACTCCTCTGTCGCTGCTGCAATGCTGCGCGATGAGGGCCATGACGTCGTCGGGGTCACGCTCAAGCTCTGGGGCGGTGAGTCCGATTCGGGCTGCTGCTCGGTCAGCGATGTTGACGATGCACGTCGTGTCGCCCAACAGCTCGATATCGAACATCTGGTCTTCAACTTCGGCGATGACTTCATGGCCGACGTGGTTGGGCCGTATGTCGCTGATCATGCGGCCGGCCTCACGCCGAACCCGTGCATCGAATGCAATCGTCACCTGAAGTTCGACCGCTTGCTGGTTCGCGCCGAGGCTCTTGGATTCGATGCGGTCGCCACCGGTCATCATGCGCGCATAACCCGCACATCGTCGGGCGCTCCCCGGGTCACCCGTGGTGTCGACCCGGCCAAGGATCAGAGCTACGTGCTGCACATGCTCACCGCTGAGCAGCTTTCTCGGGTTCTGCTGCCCATCGGCGGACTCACCAAAGCCGACGTGCGTGTGCGAGCCGAACAACTTTCGCTGCGCACAGCAGGAAAGCCCGATAGCCAAGACGTGTGTTTCATCTCGCATGCCGGTGGCGGGCGCAGTCGGTTCCTCGGTGATCGAATTGAACTTCGCCCCGGTCGACTCGTGTCATCGGCGGGCGTTGAGGTGGGAACCGTCGAGTCCGTGCAGTTGGTCACCATCGGACAACGCCGCGGTCTCGGTCTCGCCGGCGATGGCTCACCTCGATACGCGCTCGATGTCGACGTTGCGGCGGGAACGGTCACGGTCGGTCACGCCGACGAACTTCTCGTCGCCGGCGAGTCGATTGGTGCCTTCACGTGGGTGGATGCGAACGCGCTCGAGCAGGTTCGTTCCGGCTGCGCGGTTACCGCACAGGTGAGCGCGCACGGCGATCCACTCGAGGTGACGACCGTGCAGGTGAGCGATCAGGAAGGATCGATCGTGTCGGTGCAGTGGGGAGAACGCCAGCGGCGGATCGCTCCTGGTCAGAGCATCGTGTTGTTCGACGGCGAGCAGGTGCTCGGCGGCGGGATTGTGTTCAGGCGATGAGTCGACGGCTGCGGGCTTCGGCCAGCGCCCAGCCCGGTCGGCTCGGAACGACGAGCACCGCGCTCACCTCATAGGGTTCGATCGGTTCGGAGCGTCGCAGCCGTGATGCGGCCGGAACGATGAGTTCGGGGGTGGTGAGTGCGACTCGCAATCGTGGCCCGAGCGCTCCTGCGGTCAGATCGGTGTCGGTGTCGGTGTCGGTGCCGGAGTCGGTGCCGGTGTCGGTGTCGGTGCCGGTGGTCGTTGGAGCGAGAGCAGCGGGCTTCACGATCTCCAACGCAACGATGCGCTGCCGCTGCACGAGAAGCGCGTCGGTCAGCACCATGCGGTCGACCACCACCATTCCGGCGGGAACGAACACCAGCCATCGTGGGGAGAGACCATGCAGGGCCCGCACACCGATTGCAGCTGCGGCCCAACCGATGATGAGCATCACTCCACCGGGGATCCAGATGCGCGCAGCTAGGAGCAACGGGCCGGCACAGATGCCTCCGACCACAGCCAGCCAGGTGAGTTCGAGCGGTCCGAGCAATAGTGCAGCCGGGGCCCGCAACGGCATGCGTCGTTCATCTCCGTAGGCGGAGCCATTGACGAATCGATCACCGACGAATGCCGAAAGCGCCACGACCGCAGCGAGCGAGGTTATGGCGAGTGCGAGTGACGCCGCCGTGTCGGCGCGCTCTTCTGCGGCGAGAACTGCCCATCCGGTTACCGCCAGTGAGGACGGTGCGAGGATTCGGATCGCCGTGAGCGACACAGTGCTTGGCACGAGCGCGGCCACGAGACCAATGGCCCAGAACGCCCAGAGCCCGATGGTGGCGGTGTGCTGGAACGCGGGGCTGCGCGGGTTGAGCGCGTTGGCAAAGACGGGGCCGGCCAGTACGGGGAGCGTGAGCCAGATGACGGCTGTGGCCCACCGGCCGAAGTTCCTGCTCGCAGAAGTCATTGTGTTGAGATTTGCGCACTTCCGGCTCGGCTCGCTAGTTATGTGACCTGCGACACATGATGTGAAGCAGCGGGGGGATCGATGTGAGCAGTTCGAGGTGGCGGATCGAAGCCGATGGGCAGAGCGAACGATGAGTCTGCGCGCGCCCGGCGAGATCCTCCCCGCGGGCCTGTCCACCGGAATCGGCCATCTCCCGCACTACGACCCCGGTGAAGCGGTGGAGTTCGTGCTTCGACATTCGCCGCGACTTCCGAGCGCTCCGGCGCTGCCTGCTCGTTCGCGACGTGAGGGCATGATCGCCCAAGCGGCCGCCGGTATTGCGGGCGTCACCGTCGATGATCTCGGCGCGCTGCATATCGACCATGGCGCGCTTGATCCCGACGCACCACTTCTCGACACCGAGTTCCGCGGCGATGCCTTCGTGGGACTGCGTGCCTTCCTCACAGCGGTCGCCGATCGCGTGGGACCACTGAAGGTGTCGACCACGGGACCGATCACACTCGGGCTCGCACTCCATGAGGCAGGTATTGACGCGGAACTGGCATTCCGGATCGCCGGCACAGTTGTGCGTCAGCGCAGTGCGGCGCTCACTGCCCATGTGCTTCGTCGGGTTCCACAGGCCCAACTGGTGCTGTTCCTCGACGAGCCGGCTATGGGAATGCTCTCGGAGCCCGGGTTCCCGATCGCTCCCTCCGAAGGTGTCGACCTCGTGTCCGGTGCCCTCGCGGTGGTCGAGGCCATCGCTGTCACCGGGCTGCACTGCTGCACCACCGCCGATTACCGACTCCTCATGAGCGTCGGTCCTCGCATCCTTTCGGTGCCAGTGCGCGCCGAAGTGTCGGCCCATGCAGGTCTGTTCGGTGATTTCCTGGAACGGGGCGGATGGATGGCATGGGGTGCCGTGCCCACCGATGGCCCCGTTGGTACCACCGTCGACCGACTCTGGCGCCGGCTCGCCCTGCTCGGACGCGGCCTGGTCGAGGACGGTCTCGATCCACAACTGCTGCTCGCTCACTCGATCATCACTCCGACCTGCGGGCTCGCCCAGCATGGCGTCACGCAGGCCGAGCTCGTCATGGAGCTCACCTCGGCAGTGGCCGAGCGCCTCCAGAAGCAGGCCGCCGGATTCCCGTTCTCCGTGGGCGTCTGACCGGGAATTCACATCGCTTCGACGCGATGCGAACGGGGACGGATGTCGGACCGGCTGGGTAGTGTTCGACCGTGGCTGAGCCTGTCGACGACGCGAACCGAGAACACGCGAACCGAGAAGACGCGAACCGAGAAGACATCTCGACAGCTCACGCGCTGACTTCCGCCTCGCATCGCATCGATGAGCTGCGCTCGACCATCAATTACCACTCGCAGCTCTATTACGAGACCGACGCACCCGAGATCCCCGACGCCGAGTTTGATGCGCTCCTCGTCGAGCTCCGCGACCTCGAAACCGAATTCCCCGAGCTGCTCACCGCCGACTCACCGACCCAGGTGGTCGGGGGCGCAGCGTCGGCCACGTTTTCACCGGTCGAGCACAGCGTCGCCATGATGAGTCTCGACAACGTGTTCTCGCGCGAGGAGCTGCAGGCCTGGGGTGAGCGTCTCGATCGTCGCCTCACCGAACTCGGCGACCAAGCAGCTCGCACCGCGCTCGTGGCCGAACTCAAGATCGACGGACTCGCGGTATCCATCCGCTACGAGAACGGTCATCTCGTGCAGGCGGCTACGCGGGGCGATGGCCGTGTCGGCGAGGACGTCACGGCCAATGTGCGCACGATCGCGTCGGTGCCCCACGAACTTCCTGAGGGTGCTCCTGAGGTTCTTGAGGTCCGCGGCGAGATCTACATGCCGATCGCCACGTTCGCCGCACTCAATAATGCGCAGGCAGCGGCAGGGGAGCGGCTCTACGTGAATCCGCGTAACACCGCTGCCGGTTCGCTACGTCAGAAGGATTCCTCAATCACTGCGTCACGTGGCCTCGCATTCTGGAGCTATCAGCTCGGCGAGGTGGTGGGTGGTCCCGAGCTCGAGTCCCATCACGACACGTTCACCCTGCTCGCATCGCTCGGGTTCCCTGTCAACCCGGAGGCCACGGTGCTCGAGGGCCTCGAGGCAGCCATGGCGCACTGTCTGCACTGGCAGCAGCATCGTCATGATCTCGACTACGAGATCGACGGCATCGTCATCAAGGTCGACGACCTCGCGCTGCAGCGCGAGCTCGGCGCCACCGCAAAGGCCCCTCGTTGGGCCATCGCCTACAAGTTCCCTCCTGAGGAGCGCACCACTCGGCTCATTGAAATTGGCGTGTCGATCGGTCGCACCGGTCGCGCCACTCCGTACGCACAGCTCGAGCCGGTGTTCGTCGGGGGCTCCACCGTGGCCATGGCCACGCTGCACAATCAGGACCAAGTGGCATTCAAAGATGTCCGACCCGGTGATCTCGTCATCGTGCGCAAGGCAGGCGATGTCATCCCTGAAGTGGTGGGGCCGGTGCTGTCGGAGCGTCCCGAAGGGCTGGCCCCGTGGGTGTTTCCCACGAACTGTCCGGTCTGTGGGCACACACTCAACCGACCCGTGGGTGAATCTGATCATCGCTGCCTCAACCTGCGCTGTCCGGCCCGGGTAGCGGGCTCCATTGAGCACTTCGCATCGCGTGGCGCTATGGATATCGAAGGGCTCGGCGAGCAGCGGGTGCAGCAGTTCTGCGAGCTCGGTCTGCTGGCCGACGTCGGCGACGTCTACTCGCTCACCGAGACAGCCCTGCTCGACATCGACAAGTTCCAGGACAAGAGCGTGGCCAAGCTGCTCGCCGCTATCGACGGGTCGCGTACCCAGCCGCTTGCCCGTCTGCTGGTTGGGCTCAATATCCGTCATCTCGCCGGCGCCGGCAGTCAACTGCTCGCCGCGCATTTCGGTCACCTCGACGCCATCGCTGCCGCATCGGTCGAGGAACTCGCCGCGGTCGAGGGAGTCGGCACCACGATCGCCACCTCGGTGGCTGATTGGTTCGGCGATGCCACCAATCAGGCAGTCATCGCCAAGTTGCGCGCTGCTGGGGTCAACTTCGAGGGACCGGCTCCCTCTGAACTTCCCCAGACCCTCGCCGGTCTCATCGTGGTCGTCACCGGCACGCTTCCGGGGTTCACCCGAGACCAGGCCGAGGCGGCCATCAAGGGACGCGGCGGGAAGTCGCCCGCCAGCGTCTCCAAGAAGACCACGGCCCTGGTGGTCGGTGCTGAACCCGGAGCATCCAAGATCACGAAAGCCACCGAGCTCGGCGTTCCGGTGCTCGACCTCGCAGGCTTTATGGTTCTCCTCGAAACCGGCACCGTGCCGGCACCACCCGGGGGAACATCATGACCATCGAGGCAGTCATCTTCGATTTCGGCGGCGTCTTCACGTCCTCGCCGTTCACCGGACTGCACCAGTGGCATGTCGACAAGGGTCTCGATCCCGTCAAGGGCCTGCGCATCGTGTTCGGTCCCTACGACCAGGACACCGATCACCCATGGCACCGGGTCGAGCGCGGTGAGATCGCCCTTGAGGCGGCCGCCGAACAGATCAAGGCACTCGCCGCCGAGTCAGGCATGGACCTCGACCTGCGCGAGATGTTCGGTGCGCTCGGTGGTGCCGATGGTGCTCGTCAAGATGTCGTCGAGATCGCCCTCGATCTGCGTCGGCGCGGCTATCGCACGGCGTTGATCACCAACAACATCGCCGAGTTCTCCGACGGTTGGCGGGCCATGATCCCGGTCGACGAGATCTTCGAGGTTGTGGTCGACTCCTCAGCCATCGGTATCCGCAAGCCCAACCTTCGGATCTATGAGCTCACGCTCGAGCAACTCGGCGTAGCGCCTGAGGTCTCGGTGTTCCTCGACGACGCGGCCGGCAACATCGACGCGGCACGCGCTGCTGGCATGCACGCAATTCTCGTTGGCGACGACCACACCATCGCGTTCGCCGAACTCGCGGAACTGCTCGCTACAGAACCGTGAAGCACCAGCTACGGCTGGTCGACTGCTCCGGGCCATCGATGATGGTCCAGTAGGTGACCGTGGCGCAGTGGTTCCCGGTAGGCAACGATTCGTACTCGGTGCCCACCAGCGGGTTCAGCGTGTACTGCCCGAGCTGTGCAATCACCGTGAGCTGACTCACTGGGATCGGTACCCCGTCGAGGGCCAGCGATGCTTCGTAGCCCGGAGCGAGATCCACACCGATGGCGTCCTGCTTCAGGATCTTGAGCCCCGGGGCCGGGATGAGCCGCTCGACGATTCCACCGTCGAGACTTATCGCGTTCTGCTGACTCTGACGCACCAGGGCGTACACGCTGCCGATCACCACGCACAGCAACACGGCGATCACCAGATGGCGCGGCTGCAGTCGTCGAGGTTCTCGGGTGGCGGATTCGGAAGTCACGTTCACAGTCTGCCCGCTCATGGTCGGCCCCCCGCAGTCGGGCTGGGCTGGGCGGGCTGGTCTGGGCTGGAGAGGACTGGACTGGGCGGGTCTGGCGGTTCGGGGGTGACCGAAACGGCGGAACCCAACAACTACCCTCAGAACGTGGCCAACCCCCGCATGCCCGATCGCATCGGGCAGGTGCTCGGAGGGCGGTACCGGCTGCTGGCCCCCATCGGCACCGGAGCTTCCGCGACCGTGTACCTGTCCGACGATGTCGTCCTTCGTCGCCGTGTGGCGGTGAAGGTCCTGCATGACGCGCTCGCCGACGACCCGTCGTTCCTCAAACGGTTCCGTGCTGAGGCCCAGAGCGCGGCCGCTCTGAACCACCCGAATGTCATGGCGGTGCACGACTGGGGTCAGGGTGATGTGCCCTATCTGGTTACCGAACTTCTCAGCGGCGGCTCCTTGCGCGGACTCCTCGACACTGGGGCCCAGCTCGATCAGGCCCAAACCCAGGCCGTGGGTCTCGAAGCGGCCCGGGCGCTCGATTACGCACATCGTCAAGGGTTCGTGCACCGCGACATCAAGCCCGCCAACCTGCTGTTCGATGAGGAGGGCCGCCTGCGTATCGCTGATTTCGGGTTGGCCCGGGCGCTGGCTGAGGCGGCGTGGACCGAACCGGCCGGAGCGGTGCTGGGTACGGCTCGTTACGCATCGCCGGAGCAGGCCCAAGGGGCCACCCTCGATGGTCGAAGCGATGTGTATTCGCTCGCCCTGGTGCTGATCGAGGCCCATACCGGCGTACTTCCGTTCGCCGCCGACACCACGCTGGGCACGCTGATGGCCAGGGTGGACCGACCGATCCCGGTACCGCCGGAGATGGGTCCGCTGGTTCCCGCCCTGCGAGCCGCCGGTGCGGCTGACCCCGCTGATCGCCCCGATGCCGGCACCTTCGCCGCCATGCTTGCGGCCGCCGGTTCGCCCGCATCTGTCGCCCCGCTGCCGTTGGCCGGCGTGGCCACCCTTGATCGGGCGCAGCTCGATCCGGTCGAACCCACCACGCTCTTTCGTCCCGAGGACGATCTGCTCGGGGCGGTGTTCGCCGACCTCGACGCCACCGTCTCAGGTTCCGGCTCGGCCATCACTGGATCGTCTTTCACCGACGCCACTGGTGTGCTCGTGCTCGGTGAAACCATCGGTCAGCCCGCAACCCGAACGATCGAGCGCCCTGCAGCCACCGGGGGTGCGGCGCAGGCTTCCCGCCGCCGCCGGATCCCGCGGGCGGTGCGAGCGGGGCTCCTTGTGCTACTCGTTGTTGGCGCTGCCGTCGGCGCCTTCTTCGCTCTGTACCGCCCCAGCCATACGATCGGCGAGTACGCCTCACTGCCCGTGGTCGAGGTTCGAAATCTCCTCAAGCAAAACGGTTACACCGTGGTCGAGAACGGGGAGTACTCCGAGACAACCGAGCTCGACGCGATCATCTCGCAGGACCCTCTGGCCGGGACCTCGTTGAAGGAGGGCCGCACGGTCACGCTCACGGTGTCGCTCGGCCCGCCGCCGGTTCCGGTCCCCACGGATCTCGCCGGTCGCACGGTCGATCAGGCATCGGCTGCTCTGAGCGCCGCCAGTCTGCGCCTCGGCACGCTCATCGACGGCTACGACGAAACCATCGCGAAGGGCATCGTTCTGTCGTTGGCCGATGGAACCCCAACAGAATTACCGAAGGGTTCTCCCGTTGATCTCGTGGTGAGTGCGGGCCCCAAGCCGCGAACGGTCCCCGATGGGCTCGTGGGGCAAGCAGTCGATGCGGTCACGACACAACTCACCTCGCTCGGTCTCGTCGTGGCCCGTAACGATGCCTATTCCGACACCGTCGCCGAGGGAACCGTGCTGTCGGTCACGCCGGCATCGGGCAGTGCTGTGGCCAAGGGAGGCACTGTCACCGTGTCGGCATCGAAGGGTCGGCGACCCATCGCAATCCCCGCCGACATCGTGGGGAAGAGCGTCACTGCCGCCACCGAGGAACTGCAGGCACTCGGTCTCGTGGTGAGCGGCGTGCAGGGTTCGCCCACCGGCAAAGTCAGCGGGTCGAACCCCGCGGTCGGCTCGCTCGTGAAGCCCGGCTCCTCGGTGCTGCTGCTCACCCGCTGACCGATACGCTCGGCCCCCGTGGCGACCACCGATCAAGAGGCACAGGGAGCCGAGCCCGACAAGGGTTCGCGCAACGACCCGATGCCCCTGGACGAACTCGAGATCGCGCTCGAACCCGGCGGCGAGGAGGGAGTGGTCCTGCCCTGGAGCCTCATGCTGCGTCGCGGTGTGGCGAGTCGGGTGGAGCGCAGTCCGCGCCGGTCATGGATCATCCTCGCCGCCGCTCTCTCCGGAGTGTTCACCGCCAGCTTCACCATCACGGTTCTGACCGTGTCGTTGGCCGATATCGCCCGGAATCTGGGGTCGAGTGCTGATGTCCTCACATGGGCGGTCACTGGACCAAGCCTCGCCATGGCGGTACTGGGCCCCATCGGTGGGAAGTTGGCCGATCGATTCGGGGCCCGGCAGGTGTACCTGCTGAGTCTCACGGGGGTCACCGTGTTCGCGGCGGCGGCGATCTTCGCGTGGAGCGCTCCGTCGCTCATCGCCTTCCGCTTCCTCGGTGCCGCGCTCGGTGCGGCCACGGGCCCCTCTGCGCTTTCGATGATCAATCGCAGTTTCGCTCCGGAACGACGGGCGCAGGCCATGGGCTACTGGTCGATGGTCGGGTCCGGTGCGCCGGTGTTCGGCGTCGTCATCGGCGGACCACTTGTTGATGCATTCGGCTGGCGCTGGATCTTCATCCTGCAGACCCCGATCGCACTCGCGAGTCTGCTCATCGGATTCCTCGTGCTGCCCCATTCGCGCCGCGGCGAACGTCAACCCTTCGACATCGCCGGATCAACCGCTCTTGCTTTCGGTGTCGGCTTCCTGCTCATCGCGCTGAATCGCGGACCGGTTCTGGGCTGGACCAGTCCACTTGTTCTCACCGGGTTCATCGGTGGGCCGCTACTGCTCGCCCAGTTCGTGCGCATCGAGAACCGCACACCACATCCGCTGCTGCCCATGCGGTACTTCCGGCGACGCAACTTCACGTTCCCGATCGTCAACCAGTTCCTCGCCAACTTCACGTACATGGGTGGCTTCATCCTCACTCCGCTGCTGCTCCATGACCTCCTCGGTTACAGCACCACCAAAGTGGGCCTCATGTCCATCGCCCGCCCGCTCACGTTCGCAATTGCCGGACCGATCGCCGGGTATCTCGTTCTGCGATTCGGCGAGCGAGTGATCGGCATGTTTGGGTCATTGATGCTGGCACTTTCGATGATGGTGCTCGCCATGATCGGTGTCGGTAGCGGGTTCTGGTTGATCGAAGGAGCGTTGATGCTCAGCGGTATCGGTATGGGGGCCTGCGCTCCAGCCATGATCGCCAGCCTGGCCAACGCCGTCGACACCCGCGACCTCGGTGTGGCCAGTGCGGCATCACAAACAATGAGTCAGATCGGTGTGGTTGCCGGCATGCAGATACTGCTCACCGTGCAGCTCAGTACCGCTGCGGGTTCCGGCAGTGGCTCCTATGCGATCGCCTATCACGTCGGTGCGGTGGCGGCCGTTGGTGCGCTCGTGGCCGCATGGTTCGTGCGGCGCACGCGACATGAACCTGTGAAGTCTGCACTCACGGTCTGACAGGTAGCTCAGCCCTGCGACCCGGCCCTACTACTCAAGCCGACTACTCGATGCTGTTATTTGATGGTGCTACTCGATAGTGCTACTCGATGGTGCTATTCGATAGTGATTGAGCGAACAGCCTCGGCGATGGCGACCGCTTCTGGGTCGGGCGTGCTGCCCGGGGCCTGCATCGTCATGAGCTTGGTGATGTCGCCCTGCACGTTGATTCGACCGCCCATGAACGCCTGCATGGCGGCGGCGAAGTCGAGATTGACGAAGATGGCCCGGGCGGTGGCGAAGTCCACGGTGACCGTGAGATCGGGGCCATCGATATGGCCGTCCTCGATCACGATCTCGCCGTCGGTGGTGTCGATATGACCATGAACATCCGCAGCAAACGGCGTCTCGGTGACGATGAGGTTCATCTTCATGAGCCCGGCCGCGGGCACATCGGGATGCGGCATCTCATCGCGGATCGCCTTGGCGGCGACCATCCACTCGGGGCTGAGGAACTCGAACTTCTCTGCCACTGATCCTCCATCGGGGGTGATTGCGGACCGAACCCTATCGGTGACCGGGCGGGGTCGGCCCGGTCGGCGCCTACGATGACTCCCTATGTCCGAACGACTGTCACGGGATGACGTGTCGAAAGTGGCGTTGTTGGCTCGACTCGAGCTCACCGATGCCGAACTCGACACCTACACTGATCAACTCGCCGCCATCATCGATCACGCCGCCGATGTGGCCGCTCTCGATCTCGCCGACGTGCCGCCCACGGCCCATCCGCTCCCCATCGAGAACGTGCTGCGACCCGATGTGGTCGCCCCCTCGCTCGATCGTGACGAGGTGCTGTCGCAGGCCCCGTCCGTCGAGGATCGACGCTTCCGGGTTCCCGCAATCTTGGGGGAGGAACCGTGAGCAATTCTGTCCTGCCCACCACCGCTGTCGAGATCTCCCGAGCCGTTCGAGCCGGTGAGCTCTCGGCTCGCGACGTGCTCGAGGTTCACCTGAGCGCCATCGATGCCCGTGAGGGTGAGATCAACGCGTTCAACCTCGTGCTGGCTGATGAAGCCCGTGCCGCCGCGGATGCTGTTGATCGCGTCGTGGCAGGCGGGGGCGATCCCGGACTGCTCGCCGGTGTGCCGCTCGCGGTCAAGGACAACCTGTGCACCCGTGGCATTCCCACCACCTGTTCCAGTCGCATCCTCGAGGGCTGGCGTCCGCCCTATGACGCAACGGTCGTGTCCCGTGTCGCCGCCGCTGGCGCCATCTCGGTGGGCAAGACCAACCTCGATGAGTTCGCCATGGGTTCCTCCACCGAGAACTCCGCGTTCGGCCCCACTCGCAACCCCCGCGACACCTCGCGTGTCCCCGGCGGTTCCTCCGGCGGATCGGCCGCAGCCGTGGCCGCCGGGTTCGCTCCCATCTCGTTGGGTTCCGATACCGGTGGTTCGATCCGCCAGCCCGCCGCCCTGTGTGGTGTGGTCGGCGTCAAGCCCACCTACGGTCTCGTGAGTCGCTACGGCCTCATCGCGTTCGCCTCCTCGCTCGATCAGGTGGGTCCGTTCTCGACCACGGTCGCCGATTCCGCGCTGCTGCTCGAAGCCATAGCCGGCCACGATCCTCTCGACTCCACCTCGATCCCGGATGCGGAAACGGGTGCCGCCCGGTCCTTGCTGTCGGTGCTCGACGATGGCGTGGCTGGTCTCCGTGTCGGTCTCGTCACCGAACTGATGGGGGAGGGCATCGCTCCTGATGTTGCTGCCCGCGTGCGTCAGGCCGCCGAGGCGCTCGCTGCCGCCGGTGCTGAGGTCGGTGAAGTGTCCATTCCGGCACTCAGCTACGGCCTGTCCGCCTATTACCTCATCGCTCCGGCCGAGGCTTCCAGCAATCTCGCTCGCTACGACGGCGTTCGTTACGGCATGCGCGTCGACGCCGATACCACTGCCGCGATGAATACCGCCACCCGCACCGCCGGCTTCGGCCCGGAGGTGAAGCGTCGCATCATGCTCGGCACCTATGCGCTGTCGGCCGGGTACTACGACGCCTATTACGGCAAGGCCCTCAGGGTCCGCACGTTGATCTGTCGCGACTTCGCCGCTGCCTATCAGAACTTCGACGTGCTGCTCACCCCGACCTCGCCCACCACAGCGTTCCGGTTCGGTGAGAAGACCGCCGATCCATTGTCGATGTATCTCAACGACATCTGCACGATCCCCACCAATCTGGCCGGGCACCCCGCCATGAGCCTTCCGTTCGGCGCTGGTGCTGATGGCATGCCGGTCGGTGTGCAATTGATGGCCCCTGCGCTCGGTGAGGCCACCATGTTCCGCGCCGCTGCGGTCCTCGAAGCAGCGGCCCCCGATCTCTCGGAGGCGCTGCAATGAGTCTCAACCTCACGCATGAGCCCATCGAGGGCGAGCACTTCCTGATCACCAGCGACCTCACCGGCGATGTCTGGGAGATCGTGGTCGGCCTTGAGGTGCATTGCGAACTGGCCACGGTCACCAAGCTGTTCTGTGGTTGTCCCAACATGTTCGGCGATGAGCCCAACACCAATGTGTGTCCGGTATGCCTCGGTCTTCCCGGGTCGTTGCCGGTACTTAACCACCAGGTTGTCGAGCTGGCCATGCGTCTCGGTCGTGCGCTGCACTGCAGCGTCGAGCCCTCGGTGTTCGCCCGCAAGAACTACTTCTACCCGGACATGCCGAAGGACTATCAGGTCAGCCAGTTCGATCGGCCGATCAATGTCGACGGGTGGCTTGATCTTCCCGACGGCACTCGTGTCGGTATCGAACGTGCCCATATCGAGGAGGACACCGGCAAGAACACCCACGCCGGTGGTAGCGGTCGTATCCATGGCGCCGACTATTCACTCGTGGATTACAACCGGGCCGGCGTGCCGCTGGTCGAGATCGTCGGCCGACCGCATATCCGCCATCCTGAGCAGGCCAAGGTCTATATCGATGAGCTCCGGGCCATTCTCCTGGCCACCGAAGCATCCGACGCCAAGATGGAAGAGGGATCGCTGCGCGTCGACGCCAACGTCTCGGTTCGTCGGGTGGGTGACCCTGCGCTCGGTCGCCGCTGCGAGATCAAGAACCTCAACTCACTGCGTTCGCTCGGTCGCGCCATCGAATACGAGGCCCGTCGTCAGGTCGATCTGCTCGAATCCGGCGAAACCATCAAGCAGGAGACCCGCCACTGGGACGAAGGCGCCGGACGCACCCGCCCCGGCCGCTCCAAGGAAGAGGCGGAGGACTACCGCTACTTCCAGGAACCCGATCTCGTGCCGCTGGTGCCCGGCGCCGACTGGATCGCCGCTATCGATGCTGCGCTTCCGGTTCTGCCGGCCCAGCGCCGTGTCGATCTCGCCGCCGCTTCGGGGGTGGGAATCACCGAAACGGGCGTGGTCATCACCGTGCAACGTGATCTCGACGCCCTTGCCTTGGCGGCCATCGCCGCAGGCGGCGACGGACGACGCGTGCTCACCCATGTCGAGCACAACCTCTCCGGCGAAGGTGCTGTCGATCTCGAGCCGTCCCTGCTGGCCCAGCTTGTGCAACTTGAACTGGCCGGACAGCTCACCGCCACCCAGGCCAAGACCGTGCTCGCCGACATGGTGGTCACCGGTCGGACCCCTGAGGTCATTGCCGCCGAGCTCGGCTTCGAAGCCATGGACACCTCCGAACTCGAAGGGATCGTCGATGGCATCATCGCCGCCAGCCCCGACGAATGGGAGGGCTACTGCTCCGGTGACGACAAGCGCCGGGGCAAGCTCCAGGGATTCTTCGTGGGCGCGGTCATGAAGGCCACCAAGGGTCAGGCCGACGGCAAGGCGGTCAACGCCATCCTTGACGCCCGTCGCAACGCTGCTTCGTAGTCGCTGCTTCGTAGTCGCTGGGTCGTAGTCGCTGCTTCGTAGTCGCTGCTTCGTAGTCGCTGGGTCGCTAGACCCCGCCTCGGTACCTGTTCGGATGAGAGTCTCGCGACCCTTGGCGGCGTCCCGTCGCGCCGGCACCCTGCGGCGATGGTGAAACGCAGAACGATCCTCATCCTCATCGGGTATCTCCTGGCCTGTGCTGCCTTCCTCTTGGCGGCGGGGTCAATGCTTCGAGGCTGCAGGAGCATGAACCTCGGCGAGTTCGACGGTCCGTCGCATCGGAACGGGCCGTCGACCACAACGACCACAAATCACATTGAGCGAGCGTTGAGCTGTGAAGAAGCGCAGCAACTCCTGATCGATGCGGCGTCCCGACTGGAACTGATGGTCGCCGGCGATCCGTTGATCTCAGGCGCACCCTCGGTGCCGGAGTTCGAATCGCGTCTCGAAGCGGCGGTGGGCGAGCAACTGCAGCGACTGGAGGGGATCGAGGTCAGCCCCGACTGCGGCTGAATCCCGGCATCCGAGCACCGGATCCCAGCACCGGAAGCGAGAATCGGAAGCGAGAATCGGACGCGAGAATCGGACGCGAGAATCGGACGCGAGAATCGGACGCGAATACCGGTATCCGAGCGCCGGGATTCCAGCAGCAGCTGCCGGAGTTGCCACCCCTGCGGGGCGCTGGCAGACTGTCAGCCTCATGAGCAAGCCGGTCATCACCTCAAACTCGCTCGTAGTAGTACTCCGCTAGCACACGCCGGCTCCTGCTCGCGTGTGCTGAATCGACCTCCCTTCGGGAGGTCGTTTGCTTTCTCCCCACCGATCAGCAGTCGTACAGCGCCCGGATCCTCCATCCACTCCGCACCGATCAGCACCGAGGAACACCATGAAGACCAACGGCGGCGCCGCCCTCATCAAATCGCTGGAACTCGAAGGAGTCGAGGTCATCTTCGGCCTGCCCGGAGGAGCCATCCTTCCGGTCTACGACCCCATTATCGATTCGCCGATCCGCCACATCCTCGTCCGCCACGAGCAGGGTGCCGGCCATATGGCCGAGGGCTACGCCCATGCCACCGGCCGTCCCGGCGTCGCGATGGTCACCAGTGGACCCGCCGCCACGAACATCGTGACCCCGCTCGCGGATGCCTATATGGACTCCGTGCCGCTTGTGGTCATCACCGGTCAGGTCGGCACCGCCGGTATCGGCACTGACGCCTTCCAAGAGGTCGACACAGTTGGCATGACCCGGTCGATCACCAAGCACAACGAACTTGTCACCAGGGCTGAGGACATTCCGCGAGTCATCCGGGAGGCGTTCCACATCGCCACCACCGGTCGTCCCGGTCCGGTTCTGGTCGACATCCCGAAAGACATCGTCGATCCCACGAATCCCAATTCCGCCATGGATTGGTACTGGCCCGATTCGGTCGACCTCCCCGGTTACAACCCGCAGATGGAAGGCGACCCCGCCCTCATCGAAGCAGCGGCCCGCCTCATCCTCGCCAGCGAGCGCCCGGTGCTCTACGCCGGCGGCGGCATTCTCAAGGCCCGAGCAGCAGAGGCACTCACTGCGCTGGCCGAACTCCTCGACATCCCCGTGGTCACCACGCTCATGGGGCGTGGCGGCATCCCTGACGATCACCCGCTGTGTCTCGGTATGCCCGGGATGCACGGCAACTACACCGCAGTCATGTCGATGCAGGAATCCGATCTTCTCATCGCTCTCGGCTCACGTTTCGACGATCGTGTCACCGGCAAACTCGCCGAGTTCGCCCCGCACGCCAAGATCATCCATGTTGATATTGATCCGGCCGAGCTGGGCAAGGTCCGCCGCCCCGATGTCGGCATCACCGGCGACTGCCGACTCGTCATCGAAGAACTCATCAACGCACTCAAGATCCTCGGCACCGACACCCAGCCGGATCGTTCCTCGTGGCGCTCCACGCTCAGTGGTTGGCAGGAGAAGTACCCGCTCACCTACACGCAGTCGCAGACCGGCGAACTGCTCAAGCCGCAGTTCGTGCTCGAGCAGCTCCGCGACAACACGCCTGACGACTGCATCGTGGCCTCCGGTGTCGGTCAGCATCAGATGTGGACTGCCCAGTACTGGAAGTTCAATCATCCCTACACCTGGATCAACTCCGGTGGTCTGGGCACCATGGGCTTCGCCGTGCCGGCAGCCATCGGCGCCAAGGTCGGCCGTCCGGATCGCATGGTCTGGGCCGTCGACGGCGATGGCTGTTTCCAGATGACCGCCCAGGAACTCGTGACCGCGGCCAGCGAGCGCATTCCGGTGAAGATCGCCATTCTCAACAACGCCTATCTCGGCATGGTGCGCCAATGGCAGGAGATGTTCTACGAGGAGCGCTATAGCGAGGTGTTCCTCTCGCCCGATCTTCCGGATTACAAGATGTGGGCCGAGGCGATGGGTTGCGTCGGTATGCGGGTCGAATCACCCGAGGATGTGCTCCCGGCAATCCAGCGAGCCAACGAGATCGATGATCGCCCCGTGGTCATCGACTTCCGTACCGACGCACGTGAGAAGGTCTTCCCGATGGTTCCCGCCGGGAAGTCGAACTCCGACATCGTGGTCGGGGAGTGAGGAACCATGAACACGAATCCCACTGAGGTCCGTCACCACATCCTGTCGGTGCTCGTCGAGAACAAGCCCGGCGTACTTGCCCGTGTCTCGGGTCTCTTCGCCCGCCGTGCATTCAACATCTACTCGCTTGCCGTGGCGCCCACCAACGATCCGAGCGTCAGCCGAATCAGCATCGTCGTCGATGTGGAATCAGCGCCGCTCGAGCAGATCACCAAGCAGCTCGACAAGCTCATCAACGTCCTGGTCATCGAGGAACTTGCGCCGGCCGCTGCGGTGCAGCGCGAGCTCATGATTGCCACCGTGGTGGTCACCACCAGCGGGCACCAAGCCTTCCGTGACACCCTTGGCACCTTCTCCGCCAAGTTGCTCGATGAGAACGCCGACAGCTTCATCGTCTCGCTCGAGGACACCCCCGAACGGCTCGATGTCTTCGCTGCCTTCCTCGGGAGCCATCACCTTGTCGCCCTTGAGCGCACCGGCCGTGTGGCCCTTCCCCGCCTCAGCTGAGCAGGTCCAAAATCCCTGCCGTTTTTCCTAAGTGGCCGGCGGCAACCTAACCTTCCACACTTCAACATCTCAGACAGGAGTGCCGCCATGGCAACCGTGTACTACGAAGCAGATGCCGATCGTTCGTTCATCGCCGATCGCAAGGTCGCCGTCATCGGGTACGGCTCGCAGGGTCATGCCCATGCGCTGAACCTCAAGGAATCCGGCGTCAACGTCGTGGTGGGCCTCCGTGAAGGTTCTTCCTCGACCGCCAAGGCCGAGGCCGAAGGTCTCACTGTGATGTCTATCGCCGATGCCACTGCGTGGGCCGACGCCATCATGATCCTTCTCCCCGACACCGAGCAGAAGGCCGTGTACGAGGCCGAGATCGCCCCGAACCTCTCCGACGGCGATGCCATCTTCTTCGCCCATGGGTTCAACATCCGCTTCAATCGCATCGTCCCGCCCGCCGGCGTCGATGTCGTGATGGCCGCCCCCAAGGGCCCCGGCCATCTTGTGCGTCGCACCTACACAGAGGGTGGCGGCGTGCCCTGCCTCATCGCTGTCGAGCAGGATGCCACTGGTCACGCCCGTGACGTTGCCCTCGCCTACGCCGATGCCATCGGCGGCACCCGCGCCGGAGTCATCGAGACCACCTTCACCGAAGAGACCGAAACCGATCTTTTCGGCGAGCAGGCTGTGCTGTGTGGTGGCGTCACTGCGCTCGTTCAGGCTGGCTTCGAGACCCTCACCGAGGCTGGCTACCAGCCCGAGATGGCGTATTTCGAGTGCCTCCACGAGGTGAAGCTCATCGTTGACCTCATGTACGAAGAGGGCATCGCTGGCATGCGCTACTCGATCTCCGACACTGCCGAATACGGCGATGTCACCCGCGGTCCCCGCGTCATCACGTCGGCCACCAAGGCTGAGATGAAGAAGATCCTCGAGGAGATCACCTCCGGCCAGTTCGCCGATGAGTGGATCGCCGAGAGCGAGTCCGGCCGAGCTAACTTCAATGCCCTTCGCAAGGCTGGCGCCGATCACCCGATCGAGAAGACCGGTAAGGAACTCCGCTCGATGATGCCGTGGATCTCTGCTGGCCGGAAGAGCGTGGCCGAAACGTCCGGCGGCGCCCAGGATTAAGCGAAGTTGGTGCCGCCTCCTGCGCGGCGCCCAGGATTAAACGAAGTCGGTGCCGCCTCCTACGCGGCGCCCAGGAATCAGCAACACCAGGACTGAGCAGCATAACTGATCAACGCGACGTTTCGGCGCGATGAGACAAGCAGCTCTGTGGAGGGGACCGGTTCGCCGGTCCCCTTTCCGCGTTCTGGAGCCCGACCCGGTTCCCACAGCACGTCGTTCCTACGGATCTGCCGCTGCGGAGCGGAGGCTCGGTGATCTACCCGCGCCCTCCTGTGCGCGATGTCTGGTGGCCGGGCTGCCACGACGATGGGTGAGCGGGGGAGCGTGGCTCGGGGGCTCCGTGCGCCGAACACGACCATCGGGGGCGCGCACGGTGAGCACCGCCTGATCGTCAAGTTCGGTCTGCCAACCGGGGCGATGGAACAGGTGGTGGTGGAAACTGCACAGCAGCACGAGGCGGTGCAGATCGGTGCGACCGCCGGCCACCCAGTGGTCGATGTGGTGGACATCGCACCAGCGGGCCGGACGGGTACAGCCCGGCGCCCGACAGTGATGGTCCCGGGCGATCACGGCTCGGCGCAGCGGTGGGGGAACGCTGCGCACTGTTCGGCCGAGCTCGAGCACATGGCCACCATTGGTGATGACCCGCTGGAGAACGGAATCGCAGGAGAGTGTGTTGAGCGCGAGCGCGCTGAGGGTGGCACCGTCAGCAGTGGTGCCGACGCCCGCCCGTTCGAGAGCATCGGTGAACCAGGCCTGTTCGGCTGGCGAAAGACGTTGGCGCTCGGCGAAGGATGTGAGCGCAGAGGCCGAGTGAACCCCTGCACCGCGGAGCGTGGCGGCCAGAAGTTCCGGAAGATCGATGATGAGAGAGACATGTGGTTGGTGGCGTGCGATGTTCGAACCCGACCGGTGATGGGCGAGGCCGAAGCGGGCAAGGGCGACGAGCGCCTCAGCCCGCACCTGCGCCGCGCTGCGAGGCGGGTCGAGTGATTCCGTGAGTGCCCTCCGACCCTCTGGATTGAGCGCACTGGGCTCGGGGCGTTCGAAGACCCGGAGTGCGGCCATGAGCACCGCAGTGGCTTCCGCATCGAGATCACCGTCGAGGATGCCGCGACCGCCTGTGGTGGTGGAGAGATGGAGGCCCGACGGACGATCGGCGAATGATTCATCGGTGGCCTCGGCGAGTGTGACCCAGTGGTGAACCACCGTTGCGGACTCGGCACTGGTGAGTGGGGTGATGGTGTCGATGACGAGTTGCTGATCGGGGATGAACGCTCGCACGAACCGATTGGGGATGGCGCGGATGAGCTCGTCGACCTTGGCGCCATTGAGACGACCAGAGCGCCACGCTGCTGCGACCTCGGGCCACGCGTGCAAGCGAACGGCGCGCCGGCTGGCGAACGACGCCTCGTGGCGGGTGGTTGCGGCCTCATGTTGCAGCCATGAACTGAGCGAACCGAACCCGTGCTCCCGCCAGCCTTCGGTCGCATCGAACTCGGCTTCGGCGGAGGCGATGAGTGCGTCGAGGCGATCTCGCAGTTGCCGTGCCCGCATGATGCAGCTGGCATCGGGCGGGATGATCGTCGTGTCGAGCATCGACGAGATCGCTTCGGCATGCACTTCGAACATATGTTCACCCTACGGACCCCCTGTGACAGCGCGGTTCCACCAGTCCCGGCTAGCGTTCCGAGAGTTCGAGCGGAGGAGACGGCGGCATGGCAACACGGGAACGATTAACGCAGGACCGATCAACGCAGGAACGATCAACGCACGCTCGTGCAGCGCATGACCGGCCGCACGCGCTGCGTTTGGCGACGCTCGCAATCGCAGCACTGCTCGCACTGACACTGGGAATCGCCACCGCCTGCTCAAACTCATCCGATTCCTCGACTCAGCCCGGGCCCAACATGCTCACGACCGCGAATCTCGAGGGGAAGTGGACGCTCATCCAACCGGAGCCGGTCCCGGCCGGCACCTCGAACCCATTGCAGGTCGAGTTCACGAGCGGCCAGCAGTTCGGGTTCTATGGCGGCTGCAATCAGTCCGGTGGGAAGTACACAATCGTCGACGGCAGAGTCGTCCTGACCGAGGCGGCCTCGACCACCAAGGGCTGCAGCGATCCCGGGTGGATCCTCACCGACCCGATGACATTCGTGCTTAGCGAGAACGGCGCAGTGCTCACAGTGGGAACAACAGCCGGAGACCAGCGACTCCAACGGGTCGACTCGTTCACCGACTGAGCCAGAACAATCGCTGGTCGCCGACCGCTGACCGCTGACCGCTCTCACTCTCTAAATCCGACTTGATTGGTCAGGATTCGAACCGTAGGCTTCACCGCCGCTGACAATCGATGTCTGCGCCGAACGATCTCACCAGAGGAGTACCGATGAGCGAGCAGTGGGGCTTCGACACCCGCCAGATCCATGCCGGTCAGGAGCCTGATCCGACCACCGGTGCACGAGCCGTCCCGATCTACCAGACGACCTCGTACCAGTTCCGCGACACCACTCACGCCGCCAACCTCTTCGCACTGGCCGAGATGGGCAATATCTATACCCGCATCATGAACCCCACGCAGGGTGTGTTCGAGGCCCGCATCGCCTCGCTCGAAGGTGCGACCTCCACCGCTGTCGGCATCCCCGGCGCGCTCGCTGTGGCCTCCGGTCAGGCCGCCGAGACCATGGCCATCATGAACCTCGCCGAGCAGGGCAGCCATATCGTCGCTTCCGCTGCGCTCTATGGCGGCACCTACAACCTTCTTCACTACACGCTGCCGAAGTTCGGCATCGATGTCACGTTCATCGATGATCCCGATGATCTCGATGCATGGCGCGCTGCGGTGCGTCCCAACACCAAGGCCTTCTACGGCGAGACGATCGGCAACCCGCGCAACGACGTCCTTGACATCGAAGGCGTTTCGGCGGTTGCCCATGAGAACGGCGTGCCGCTCATCGTCGACAACACCGTGGCCTCCCCGTGGCTCATCCGTCCGCTGCAGTGGGGTGCCGACATCGTCGTGCACTCCGCCACCAAGTTCATCGGTGGCCATGGCACCTCCATCGGCGGTCTCATCGTCGACGGTGGCACCTTCGACTTCGGCGCCAACGACAAGTTCCCGATGTACACCACGCCGGACCCCAGCTACCACGGCCTCACCTACTGGCCGGCACTCGGCCCGGGTGCCTACATCATCAAGGCCCGCGTGCAGATCCTGCGTGACATGGGCGCTGCGGTCACGCCGTTCAACTCGTTCATGTTCCTGCAGGGGCTCGAGACCCTCAGCCTGCGCATGGAGCGTCACAACGAGAACGCCCAGGCAGTTGCTGCGTTCCTCGCCGATCATCCGCAGGTCGAGGCCGTGCAGCACGCCAGCCTCACGTCCTCGCCATGGCATGAGCGTGCCGCCAAGTACTCCGAGGGTCGTGGCTTCGGCTCCACCCCGGCGTTCGTGATCAAGGGTGGCAAGGAAGCCGGCCAGAAGTTCATCGAGGCGCTCGTGCTCCACAGCCATGTCGCCAACATCGGCGATGTGCGCAGCCTCGCCATCCATCCGGCCACCACGACCCACTCGCAGCTCACCGAAACCGAGCAGATCTCGACCGGTGTGCAGCCGGGCCTCGTGCGTCTCTCGGTCGGCCTCGAGAGCATCGGCGACATCATCGCCGATCTCGAGATCGGTTTTGCTGCCGCCAAGTGACTCGTCGATCGGTCGCCACACTGTGATGGCCGCTCGCAACTGACGTAGTGATCGGAGGGCCGGTTCGCCGGCCCTCCGTCGCGTCCGGGGTCGGACTGATCAGCCGGCGGGAGTACCGTCATGGGCCTCACGAACTCGCAGGGGGAACTCATGGCCACAGCATTCGACTTCACCGACAAGGTCGTCATCGTCACCGGATCGACGAAGGGGCTCGGCCGGGCGATGGCCCAGGGGTTCGCCGAGGCCGGCGCCACCGTCGTGGTGAGCAGCCGCAAGCAGGAACTGTGCGATCAGGTCGCCGCTGAGATCAGCGCCACTACCGGCGCCACCGTGCTCGGTCTTGCCTGCCATGTCGGTGACTGGGATGCCATTCCCGGGTTCGTCGATGCCGTGCAATCTCGTTTCGGTGATATCGACGTGCTGGTCAACAATGCCGGCATCAATCCCACGGGTGCGTCGCTTTCGGATACCTCACTCGATCTGTGGCGCAAGGTGTTCGCCGTGAACCTCGAAGGTCCGTTGCGTATGTCCACCTGTGTTGCGCCGATCATGCGCGAGACCGGCGGCGGCAGCATCATCAACATCGCCACCGTCGGTGCCTACAGCGGTGGGCCCGGTGTCGGGGCCTACGGTGCGTCGAAGGCCGCGCTGCTCAACATGACCCGCACGATGTCTATGGAGTTCGCCGCCTGGAACATCCGGGTCAACGCCATCAGTCCGGGACCGATCCGCAGCGAGCTGACCAATGGTGCCGAAGCGATGGCACCGGGGTTCTTCGCCCGCGCTGCGGCGGCCACCACGATGAAGCGCGTGGCCGAGACCGAGGAGATCGTCGGTCCGGTGCTGTACCTCGCGAGCGATGCGTCGTCGTATGTGACCGGCGAGGACCATGTGGTCGCCGGCGGTATGCCCCGCCGGTGACTCAGCCGAGTTGCTCGACCACGTGATCGATGCAGCGGGTGAGCGCTTCGATATCGCCCGGATCGATTGCCGGGAACATCGCCACACGGATCTGGTTGCGCCCGAGCTTGCGATAGCTGTCGGTGTCGACCACGCCGTTCTTGCGCAGCACCGCGCTCACCACGTTCGCGTCGATGGAGTCATCGAGATCGATCGTGGCGACGACGTGGCTGCGCATGGCCGGATCGGCGACGAACGGAGTGGCGTAGCTGCTGGCATCGGCCCATGAATACATGATCTGCGCTGATGCATCGCTGCGACCTGCCGCCCAGTGCAGACCACCGTTGTCGTTGAACCACTCGACCTGCTGCACGGCGAGGAACACCGTGGCCAGTGCCGGGGTGTTGTAGGTCTGATCCTTGCGCGAGTTGTCGAGCGCCACCGCGAGATTCAGCGACTCTGGGATCCAACGATCCGATGCCGCAATGCGTTCGATGCGTTCGATGGCGGCGGGGGACACCGCAGCCAGCCACAGGCCACCGTCGGAGGCGAAGCACTTCTGCGGGGCGAAGTAGTAGCAGTCGGTCTGCGCGGCATCGAAGCGCAGACCACCGGCGGCCGAAGTGGCATCGACGAGCACGAGCGCCTGATCGGCGGATGTGCCAGCCGGACGTATGAGCGGCATGGCCACACCGGTGGAGGTCTCGTTGTGGGTCATCGCGTACACATCGACCGAAGGATCAGCGACGTTGAGTGGATGCGAACCGGGATCGGTGCTGATGACCACCGGGTCATCGAGGAACGGAGCGGCCTTGGCGGCCTGCGCGAACTTCGAGGAGAACTCGCCGAAGGTGAGGTGCTGGCTGCGCTTCTCGATGAGGCCGAACGTGGCTATGTCCCAGAACACCGTGGAGCCGCCATTGCCGAGCATGATCTCGTAGCCATCGGGAAGCGCGAACAGTTCGGCGAGCCCGTTGCGAAGTCGGCTCACCATGTACTTCACGGTGTCCTGACGATGACTGGTTCCCATGTACTCGCGACCGGTGGCAGCGAGGGCGTCGAGCGCTTCCTGGCGGACCTTTGAAGGCCCACAGCCGAAGCGGCCGTCGGCCGGCAGGAGATCAGCGGGAATGGTGATGGCGGGGGTGGGAGTACTCACCCCACCATCGTTCCACCCCAGCACCCCCACCGACGAAACCATTCGAGGAATTGCGATGAACGATCAGTGAACACTGGAGGCGAAACCGTGTAGGCGTCAGGGGTGGCCCAGCCGGTAGCGTCTTGTCGCCCCCGTCAGTTCGAAGTGAGGATTTCCCCCATGGCTCTCGATCGTCTCTCCCGCCGCGTCTCGGCCATCACCGAATCGGCCACCCTCGCCGTCGACGCCCGCGCCAAGGCACTGAAGGCCGCCGGCGAGCCCGTCATCGGTTTCGGCGCCGGCGAGCCCGATTTCCCGACTCCGCCGCACATTGTCGAGGCCGCCATCGCCGCGTGCTCCGATGTGAAGAATCATCGCTACACGCCGGCTGCCGGTCTGCCCGAACTCAAGGAGGCCGTGGCGGCGAAGACCCTGCGTGATTCCGGCGTGACGGTGTCGCCCGGACAGGTTCTCATCACCAACGGTGGCAAGCACGCGGTTTACAACACCATGGAAGCCCTGCTGAACCCGGGTGACGAGGTTTTGCTGCCGGCCCCGTACTGGACCACCTATCCCGAGCCCATCGCCCTCACCGGCGCAACGTCTGTGGTGCTGCCCACCGATGTGTCGACGGGTTTCCGCGTCTCGGTCGAACAACTCGAAGCTGCCCGCACGCCCAACACGAAGGCACTCGTGTTCGTGTCGCCGTCGAACCCCACGGGTGCGGTCTACCCGGCCGAGGAGATCGAAGCCATCGGTCGTTGGGCGCTCGAGCACGGCATCTGGGTCATCACCGATGAGATCTACGAGCACCTCACGTTCGGCGACAACGAGCATGTCTCCATCCTCAAGCTCGTGCCCGAACTGGCCGATACCTGTGTGATCCTCAACGGCGTGGCCAAGACCTACGCCATGACCGGCTGGCGGGTGGGGTGGATGATCGGTCCGAACGATCTCATCAAGGCCGCTACGAATCTGCAGTCACATTCCACTTCGAACGTGGCCAACGTGTCGCAGCGTGCTGCGCTCGCCGCGGTGTCGGGCAGCCTCGACTGTGTCGACGAGATGGTCGTGGCGTTCTCGCGTCGCGCCGATCTCATCCATGGTCTGCTCAATGACATCCCCGGTGTCACCGCCATGAAGCCGCAGGGCGCGTTCTATGCGTTCCCATCGTTCGAGGGCGTGCTCGGTCTCGACATCGGTGGCGTTCGCCCGGCCAACACGTTGGAACTGTGCGAGGTCATTCTCGATCAGGCCAAGGTTGCACTCGTACCCGGCGAGGCCTTCGATGCGCCGGGCTATGCCCGAATCTCCTTCGCGGTGAGCGACGCCGATATCACTGAAGGCATCGGCCGCATCGCCACACTGCTGGGCACCGCGAAGTGACCAACCGGTGACCGCCCTGCCCTACGGCACCTGGCCGTCACCGATCACTGCTGATCTCATCATCTCGAAGTCGGTGTCCATCGGCGACCTCGGTGTTGGTGCACACGGACTCTGGTGGAGCGAGGGTCGTCCCGAGGAAGGCGGGCGCGTGCAGTTGGTGCGCCAACTAGCGAACGGCACTCACTTCGATGTGCTGCCCGAAGGGTTCGGCGCGCGCACCCGCGTGCACGAGTACGGCGGGGGAGCGTGGTGGCTGCACGGCGATGACGTGGTGTTCGCCAATTGGGCCGACCAACGGCTGTATCGCATGCCCGAGGATTCACACGAGCCGGTGGCGCTCACCCCGGCGCCTGCTGCCGAGCACGGCGATCGCTATGCCGACATGCGTTTCACCGCTGATGGTCGGTGGGTGGTGTGTGTGCGTGAGCGACACAGTGCTGATGGTGAACCAACCAATGAGATCGTTGCGGTGCGCACGCATCCCGATGGCGAACCGGCCGAGCCGATCGTGCTGGTGAGCGGACCAGATTTTCTGGCCGCACCCCGGGTGAGCCCAGATGGCACGCTGCTCACCTGGTTCTCCTGGCATCACCCCGACATGCCCTGGGACGGCACCGAACTGCATGTGGCCACACTCATCGTCGAACTCCATGATGGTGGGCGCATCGATCTCGGCGCATCGGTGGTGCTCGCGGGATCGCGAGACGAATCCATCACCGAACCCGACTGGCATCCCGACGGCTCGTTGCTGTTCGTGGCTGATCGCAGCAACTGGTGGAACCTGTACCGGTTCACAGCGGAACAGTTGCATGAGGCATTGGTATCGGGAGTTTCGCCGCAACCAACACTGCTCACGCCCATGGATTCCGACATCACGCTCGGACATTGGGTATTCGACCAGTCTCGTTACGCGGTACTGGCCGATGGTCGCATCCTGTTCGCCCATATCGTCGGCGGTAGTGATCGCCTCGCCGTGATCTCCGCCGATGGCACTCGCGTCACGCCCGTTGACTCGCCGCTCACGTCGATCTCGTCGTTACGGGCCTTCGGGAATGGTGCCGCACTCGTCGGTTCCTCGTTCCGACATGAACCCGTGGTTGTCGCCATCGATGTTCCGAATACTGATCATGTGCCTGTCGCTGAGGATGCGACGGTCGCTGCGAGCATCGGCATCGTGCGCCCGAGTCGCGATCTCGGCGTCGAGCAGAACTGGTTCGCCCATCCTGAGTCCATCGAGTTCGCCACCACCGGCGATCGCACGGCGTATGGACTGTTCTATCCGCCCACCAATCCCGGGGTCAGCGAGCTCGCTGACGAGCGACCACCGCTCATCGTGCTCAGTCATGGTGGCCCCACCGCAGCAGCGCGCCCGCAGCTGGCACTTGGCGTGCAGTTCTGGACCTCGCGTGGTTTCGCGGTTGTCGATGTGAACTACGGCGGCTCCACCGGGTACGGCCGGGCGTTCCGTAAGCAACTCGATGGGCTGTGGGGGATCGTCGATGTGGAGGACTGCATCGCGGCGGCCCAGTACCTCGTCGCAACAGACCGCGTCGATGCCGAACGCCTCATCATCCGCGGTGGCAGTGCCGGCGGTTTCACCACGTTGGCCGCGCTCACGTTCCACGATGTGTTCGCCGCCGGTTGCAGTCTCTACGGCATCGCTGATCTCGAAGTGCTCGCCACCGACACCCACAAGTTCGAGTCGCGCTACCTCGACTCGCTCATCGGTCCGTGGCCGGAACGCAGCGATCTCTATCGCGAACGTTCGCCCATTCATCACACCGAGCGGCTGAGCTGTCCGCTCATCGTGCTGCAGGGTCTCGATGATGCGGTGGTGCCACCCAACCAGGCCGAACTCATGGTGCAAGCGCTCGCCGAACGGGGTCTGCCCCATGCATATCTGGCGTTCGAAGGCGAAGGGCATGGTTTCCGCCAGGCCGCCACCATGAAACGAGCCCTCGAAGCCGAGGCGTACTTCTATTCGAAGGTGCTCGGATTCGAGTTGGCTGATCCCGTCGAACCAGTCACTATCGTGAATCTCTGATTCTCCGTTCCAAACCCCGATTTCCCTCGGGTCACCCCCCACAACCCGGCCCGGCCCTGACTTCTGACTCGTCAGTTGGTCCGGCGGCGGTCCCCTCCGCAAGGATGAAGAGCTATGGCACGCATTCTCGTCACTGAAACGATCGCCGATGGCGGTCTCGACCAACTGCGCGCAGCAGGCCACACCGTCGATGTGCAGGAGGGTCTGACCCCCGAGCAACTGTGCGAGGCCATCGTGGGCGCGCACGCACTCATCATCCGCTCGGCCACCGATGTCACGGCTGAGGTGCTCGCCGCCGGAACTGATCTCATCGTTGTCGGCCGGGCCGGCATCGGTCTCGACAATGTCGACACCGCGGCGGCCACCGAGCGCGGTGTCATGGTTGTCAACGCCCCGCAGTCCAACATCCTCTCGGCCGCCGAGCAGACCATGGCGTTGCTGCTGGCCGTGGCCCGCAACGTGCCCCAGGCCCACGCTGCGCTGGTGTCGGGTCGTTGGGAACGCAGCAAGTGGACCGGCGTCGAACTCTCCGACAAGACCCTCGGCGTCGTTGGTCTCGGTCGTATCGGCAAGCTCGTGGCCCAGCGGGCCATGGCGTTCGGTATGCGTCTCATTGCCTTCGATCCGTTCGTGTCGGCCGAGATGGGTCGCAAGATGAACATCGAACTCGTCGACTTCGACACGCTGCTCGCCCAGAGCGATTTCATCACTTTGCATGTGGCCAAGACCCCCGAGACCATCGGGCTGTTCAACGCCGAGACCCTCGCGAAGACCAAGCCCGGTGTGCGCATCATCAACGTTGCTCGTGGCGGCATCATCGTCGAGAGCGATCTCGCCGATGCCATTCGTTCAGGTCATGTCGGTGGCGCGGCGCTCGATGTGTTCGACAAGGAACCCACCACGGAATCGCCGCTGTTCGAACTGCCCCAGGTCGTGGTCACGCCTCATCTCGGCGCCAGCACCCATGAGGCCCAGGACAAGGCGGGCGACACGATTGCCGAGATGGTCGGCCTCGCTCTCGCCGGTGAGTTCGTTCCGTTCGCCGTCAATGTCAATGCTGCCGAAGCCAGCGAAGTCGTGCGTCCGTTCCTCGGTCTCGTTGAGCGCCTCGGTGCATTGTTCGCTGGTCTGTCGGGTCAGGCCGACACCATCGAGGTCAGTTACGAAGGTGAGATCGCTGGCTACGACACCCGCATCCTCACGCTCTCTTTGCTCAAGGGTTTCTTCGGTCGCATCAGTGACGACCCGGTGTCGTTCGTCAATGCGCCCAAGCTGGCCGAGGAGCACGGCATCAGCGTCGCCGAAACCACCTCCACCACCTCGCACGCATACATCAACCTCGTCACCGTGCGCGGTGCGGGTCACAGCATCGCCGGCACGTTGGTTGGCCTCAACGGCGAACCCCGCCTCGTGATGGTCGATGATCACCGCGTCGATGTGCCGCCCGCCGGCCACATGCTCGTGGTGCGCAACGATGATCGTCCGGGCATGATCGGCCGGGTCGGCACCATCGTGGGCGAGTCGGGAATCAACATCGCCGACATGGACGTCGGCACCGCCGCCAGTGGCGCCTCCGCCATGATGGTGCTCGCCACCACGGCTGAGGTTCCCGAGTCGGTCTGCGACACGCTGCGTGCGGTCGAGGGCATCGTTTCGGTCGACACGCTCTAGGCGTCGTTGACGGCTCGCCCGAATGTCGCGGCGCCCCTTGGAATCCAACTTGGAGATTCGCGGGTTGCAACACGGCCCGGCGCGCGGCAGACTTTCACCCATGTGCAAGCACACCAACTTCTCGGAACTGCTCCTTAGGTAGGGCGAGCGCCCCCATACCGGTGCTCGTCGACCTCCTGTGCCCTCGGGCCAGGAGGTTTTTTCGTTCTCCGGCCCGTGTTGATCACAGGCGCCCGTCCCCATCTGGAGCA
>CAEMXZ010000015.1_pt1 | contig 29967 bp, 24 predicted proteins | sample 7263481 | NCBI WGS metagenome assembly CAEMXZ01 (sample SAMEA6813769, study PRJEB35770) | uncultured Microthrixaceae bacterium | biome: Freshwater; feature: Freshwater reservoir; material: water | place: Czech Republic | collected 2017-04-14 | depth 0.5m m
AAACGGCACAGACGGCATCAACGGAGCAACCGGTGCCACTGGAGCAACAGGCCCCCAAGGACCGACAGGACCCGCAGGTACAGACGGAGCCACCGGCGCAAACGGCACAGACGGCATCAACGGAGCAACCGGTGCCACTGGAGCAACAGGCCCCCAAGGACCGACAGGACCCGCAGGTACAGACGGAGCCACCGGCGCTGATGGACCACAAGGCATAACCGGCCCCGCCGGACCCACAGGCCCAACGGGTGCCACGGGGGCAACTGGAGCCGAGGGACCACAGGGAATTCCCGGTCCGACCGGCGCAACCGGCGCAACCGGCGCAACCGGCGCAACGGGAGCTACTGGCGCAACCTGGTTCGGCGATGTCGGATCATTCTGGTCCTCGGAGATTCAAGGCGACTCGGCTGAGAACCCCGGATTCCTCCCCGACGTCGCGAATGCAATGACATTCAACAACTCCGACGCAGCGAACACACCCGGCGTGGCGATCGTCGGTGGTTCGCAGATCACCTTCACGCAACCAGGTACGTACAACCTTCAGTTCTCTGCCCAGGTCCAGCGCTCATCGCAAAGTGGCCTCACGACATCGAGCATCTGGCTACAACGCGATTTCCTCAACATCCCCTCCACGAACAGAAACTTCACACTTGCGTCAAGCTCAACGCTGCTCGTGGTCTCGTGGAACTGGTTCGTTCCGATCACCTGCTCTGCACCGGGCGTCTGCCAGCAGGCTCAGATCATGTGGTCCACCGAAAATGAGCATGTCGGACTGTTCGCCACGGGAGCGCAGACGAACCCGGATCGCCCCAGCACGCCATCGGCCTTCCTGACCGTGACTCAGGTACGGTAAACGCGTCGCGAGATACGGTTTCGGACATCGCGAGCACTCCATGCGGACTGAGATTTCTATCCACAGATCCGTTTCGTCGCGCTGCCCGGAGGAACAATGTCGACAGAACCAGCGCAAGGTGCCCCGACAACTGGAGGGGCCACCGACTCGAAGGCAGCGGGGGCTGTGCTCATAACCCTTGCGGCAGCGCAGTTCCTCATGACGCTCGACAGTTCGGTCATGAACGTCTCGATGGCCACCGTCGCAAACGATGTCAACACGTCAATCACAGGCATCCAGACCGCGATCACTCTCTACACGCTTGTCATGGCAACTCTCATGATCACCGGCGGCAAGATCGGTTCGATGATCGGCCGGCGACGAGCGTTCGCCATTGGCTGCGTCATCTACGGCTCGGGCTCATTGGTCACCGGACTCGCAACGAGTCTGCCGATGCTGCTGTTCGGATGGTCATTCCTTGAAGGAGTAGGCGCCGCACTGATCATGCCGGCGATCGTGGCGCTTGTCGCCGCCAACTTCGGTCCCGCGGAACGGCCCCGCACCTACGGTCTGATCGCTGCGTCCGGGGCAATTGCCGTTGCCGTGGGCCCGTTGCTCGGCGGCGCGGCAACAACGTACGGCTCTTGGCGATGGGTGTTCTTCGGCGAGGTTGCTGTCGTTGCTGTCATCCTTGTGCTTTCCCGTCGGATCGCCGATGCCCCCGTGACCGGCCGAGTTCATCTCGATCTTGTCGGCACGGTGCTGTCGGTGCTCGGACTCGGCATGGCGGTGTTCGGCGTACTGCGCTCGAGCGAATGGGGCTGGGTCTCCCCGAAGCCCGGCGCACCATCACTGCTCAGCCTCTCGCTCACCTTCTGGTTGATGCTCGCCGGCGCACTCATCGTGTGGATGTTCATCATCTGGCAGAACCACCTGATCGCCGTGGGTCGTGAACCACTACTGCGGCCGTCGATGTTCGGCAACTCCCAGCTCACCGGCGGACTCATCATGTTCGGCTTCCAGTTCATGCTGCAGGCCGGTGTGTTCTTCGTGATCCCGCTGTTCCTCTCCGTCGTACTCGAACTCTCAGCGATTCAGACCGGCCTGCGCGTCATGCCGTTGTCCATTGCACTGCTCGCAGCCGCAATTGGAATTCCGAAGCTCTTTCCTTCAGTTGCACCCAGGCGCATCGTGCGCATCGGAGTCGTACTCATGCTGGGCGGAATCGTCGCGCTGATGAGCGGCATCAACCTCGATGCCAATGCTGCAGTCGTCGGATTTCCGCTACTACTGGTGGGTCTCGGCATGGGCGCATTGTCCTCACAGCTCGGAGCGGTCACGGTTTCATCGGTGCCGACGAGTGAGAGCGGCGAGGTGGGTGGTCTGCAGAACACCGCCACCAACCTCGGCGCATCTCTCGGCACCGCACTCGCTGGATCGATCATGATCGCGGCGCTCAGTGCGTCACTGCTCGCCGGGATCCAACAGAACCCAGATGTTCCTGCTCAGGTGAAGCAGACCGCAACGGTGACATTGGCTGCCGGAGCGCCATTCATCTCGGATTCGCAACTGCGTACCTCGATGGAAGAGGCGGGCGCCTCGACCGAAACCACCGACGCCGTGATGTCCGACAATCGCCAAGCTCGTGTTGAGGGACTCGATACAGCGCTCGGTGCGCTTGCCCTCCTGGCAGTCATCGCACTGTTCTTCACCGGGCGGCTCCCCGATACCTCGCCCAGCAAGCGGCAAACCTCTGAAACCTGAGCTCTGAAACCTGGCCCCTGGACCGCCCAATCACTTCCGTTTCAGAACCTTCAAGCTCCCAACGCCGTTTCGAGCTGTTCTGCCGGCAGGCGACTCTCGCCCTCGATGTCAAGATCAGGAAGCAGTCGATCGAGCCACGTCGGCAACCACCAGTTGGCAGCGCCGAGCAGTCGCATTGACGAGGGCACCAACACCATGCGAACGATGGTGGCGTCAACGAACACGGCGGTCGAGAGTCCGAGTCCCATCATCTTGATGGTGGGTTCGCCGCCGAACACGAAACTGATGAACACCGAGATCATGATGAGCGCCGCCGAGGTGATGACTCGAGCGGTGCTGGTTATTCCAACGATCACGGACTCGGTGTTGTCGCCCGTGCGGTTGTACTCCTCCCGGATACGGCTGAGGATGAAGACCTCGTAATCCATCGAGAGCCCGAACAGGATCGCAAACATGAACATCGGGATGAAGCTGACGATCGGCAGCGACTGGTGCACCCCGAATAACGAGGCGCCCCAGCCCCATTCGAACACCGCCACGATGACGCCGTAGGCCGCGCCGATCGACAACAGGTTCATGATCGCCGCCTTGAGCGGCACGAGGATCGAGCGGAATACCAACATCAGCAGGAAGAACGAGAGACCCACAACGCAACCGATGAACAGCGGCAGTCGATCGGCCACCCTGTTGCCGAGGTCGATGAACAACGCCGTCTGCCCGCCAACAGTTGCAACCGCTGCGGTGCCATCGGTAAGCGAAGGCAGTAGTTCGGAGCGCAAACGCGCGACGAGATCGGTGGTGGCAGCGTCCTGGGGGGCGCTTCGCGGTTCGATCTGGATCACCGCAGCCTGACCATCGGGACCAACTACTGCCCGCGATACCTGCGCGACATCCGGGTCAGTTTTCACGCCATCAACGATCCGGGCCACCACCGCATCAGCGGCGAGATTCGAATCACGCAGATCGACAGCAACGATGAGCGGACCATTGAACCCCGGACCAAAACCCTCGGCAAGAAGGTCGTAACTGCGGCGCAGCGTGGAACTTGTGGGGTTCTGGCTGGCGTCGGTCTGCCCGAGGCGGAGATCAAGCAGTGGTGCGGCCAGCAAGAGAATCGTGGCGAGCCCGAGGAGCAAATAGCGAACGGGATGGTTCGACACATGGTGGGCCCAACGTGCCCAACCGTGGTATTCGCCATCATCAGTGCGAGTGCGCGATTCACTCACCCGACGCATACCCGGAATTCCGAAACGATCGATGTTGTGACCGGCGAAGCCCATGAGCGCCGGCAGCAAGGTGAGCGATGCGATGACCATCACAGCAACCACGATCGCTGCTCCTACACCCATCAGCGTGACGATGGGGATACCAGCCACCGCAAGACCACAGATGGCGATCACGACAGTGCCACCGGCGATGACCACTGCCTGACCGGCCGTGGCGATCGCCCGAGCAGATGCATCCTCAACAGTGAGCCCCCGATGGAGGCCGGCCCGGTGACGCGTGATGATGAACAGCGCGTAGTCGATGCCAACACCGAGCCCGATCATCGTGGCCATCGCTTCAGCACTCGAAGGAATGTCCATGAACGCCGACAGCAACTTGATCACAGCGAAGCCGAAGCCAAGTCCGAACAGGGCGGTGCCGATCGGCAATCCCATCGCGATCACCGAACCAAACGCGAACAGCAGGATCACCATGGCAGCAAGGAGCCCGATTGCTTCGGATCCACTCGCGGAAGGGCGTTCGACATGCTGGGGAAGCTCCCCGCCGTACTCCACTTCCAGCCCAGCGTCGCGCGCTGCACTGGTGGCGACCTTGAGGTCTCCATAGGTGTGTGCAGGGAGATCCCGCGCCTCGGTGTCGAATCGCACTGTGGCGAGCGCAATGGTGCCATCGGCAGAACGTTGCAGCGTGGCGCCGGGTGCAGGAGCTACAACATGGTCGACTGCAGCGAGACGATCGAGCGAGTTGCTCAGTGCGGCGGCGGCCGCCTCATCACTCAGCGTGCCGACTGGAGCGTGGAACACCACCTGTGCTGAACCGCCGGCCTGCGCCGGGAACGTGGTCTGCAGCAGATCGATGGTGCGCTGCGACTCGGCGCCGGGAATGGCGATTCGATCAGTGAACGAACCACCGGCGATCCTCCCTATGGCAACGACCGCCACAACGAGGATCAGCCAACTGATGAGCACGCGCCAACGATGCCGGGTACAGGCGCGCCCGACGCGGTAAAGAAGATTCGACATTTCGGGGGGGTCCTTCGCAGCGAGCGGGCGCCCGATCGGCACCTCGGTCAGGTCGTTCGCGAACCCTACCGGTCGGTGAATAGCGCCCCACAGCCGGGGATTCGGAGCTCCCGGACACGCCAGCCGGCGGCAGTACTGTCAGGTCCCATGGATCATCCCGTAGATCATCGCTCCACACATCGCTGGCCCATCCTCCGATCGGCAGCGTTCGCTCTTCTCGCCGCCATCTCGGCGATGGCGGTTGTCGCCACCAGTTGCTCGAGCTCACCGAAGTCCTCGTCGGCCGTCAGCGAGCGCCCCGCCGGCCCCGCTGCCGACCTCTCCCAGGAACTCACCGGGAGCCGGGCACCATTCATCGGCGCCGCAGCAGGCACCGCGATTCCCGCCGGCTACGTCGAGCAGGAGTTCGTGGCCGCTGGTAGCGCAACCTCCTATCGGGCCTCCGGGACCCTTGGCGCCGATGGCCAATGGACCTTCGAACCCGACACCTCTGCTGACTACCGAACAAGAGTCCTCGTTCGACGTCCGACTGACCCCGCTGCGTTCAGCGGCACAGTTCTCGTGGAGTGGCTCAATGTCAGCGGAGGAATCGACGCCAACCCTGACTACTCCAGCACCGAGGAGGAACTGGTGCGCCAGGGCCACGCGTGGGTTGGCGTGTCAGCCCAACTCATCGGCGTACAGGGCGGGCCGGTACTGGTGTCGCTCCCGGGAACTTCCGGACTCACCGGCAAGGGCCTCGTCGCCATCGACCCCGAGCGTTACGGCAGTCTCGTGCATCCCGGTGACGGCTACTCGTTCGACATCTTCACGCAGGTGGCCCGGGCGCTTCGCGAGGGCGGCTCGGCGCTCGGTGGCGAGAAGCCGAAACATCTGATCGCGGCGGGTGAGTCACAGTCGGCCATCGCACTCACCACCTACTACAACGGCGTCCAGCCACTCACCGAAGCGTTCGACGGTTTCTTCGTGCACAGTCGGGCGGCGGTCGGTCTCCCTCTCGTTGCGCCGGGTAAGTACGCCGACCTCGCTGGCTCGATGGCTGCGAGCAAGCCAACCATCCTGCGCACTGACCTGCGCGCACCGGTGATGGAACTTCAAGCCGAGAGCGATGTCACCGGCGTGCTTCGTTCAATCGATGCCCGACAAGACGACAGTGACAGGTTCCGACTCTGGGAAGTGGCCGGCACCTCACACGCCGATACCCATCTTCTCGGTGCACTGAGCACACAGACCGACTGCGGGCTGCCCATCAACGATGGCCCGATGCACCTCGTGGCCAAAGCCGCGCTTCGAGCACTCAACGCCTGGGTCGTCTCCGACACGCCACCAGCCGAGCAACCCCGACTCGCCACCACCTCGACGACTCCGGTCGCCATTGCTCGCGATAGTGACGGCATCGCCATCGGCGGTGTCCGTACCCCTCAGGTGGATGTGCCGATACAGGTTCTCTCCGGCGAGCCAGGCCCCAATCCCTCGTTGCTGTGCATCCTGTTGGGATCGACCCGACCACTTCCCGATCCCACATTCGTCGAGCGCTACGGCACAACCTTCGCCAGTCGCTTTGAAGCGGCACTGAACGCTGCGGTTATGGCCGGAGTGATCCTCCGCGAGGACACCGCCAACGCGACCGCGCAACAGACCAGCAACACCCCTACTTCGGGCTGAGCCATCGATTACCAGGTTCGAGCGTCCACCCGTACGATCGTCTCGAAGGGGGCACGGTGCTCATCACGCTCATGCGCAGCCATCTGCTGCCATACAAGAAGCTTCTGCTCGCAGTCATAGCACTGCAGATCGTCGCCGTCGGGGCGACCATGACGCTGCCGACTCTCAATGCGATGCTGATCGACCAAGGCGTCCTCAAGGGCAACACGCACTACATCATGAAGATCGGTTTCGTGATGCTGGCTTTGACACTGGTGCAGGCAGTGTTCGGCATAAGTGCAACATGGTTTGGTTCACGGGCCGGCATGGGCTTCGGTCGAGACATTCGTGACGATCTCTTTCACACCGTCACCGGCTTCTCCGCCCGCGAGGTCGATGGGTTCGGCGCGCCATCTCTCATCACCCGGATCACGAACGATGTCCTGCAGGTACAGACCCTCGTTGTCATGCTGTGCACCACATTCATCTCAGCACCCATCACCATCGTCATAGGCATCTTTCTGGCGGTGCGCGAAGACGCTCCTCTCTCGCTCATCCTCGTCGCCGCCATCCCTGTCCTTCTCATCAGCATCAGCACGATCATCATTCGCGTCGTCCCCCAGTACCGCAACATGCAGGAGCGCATCGACCGGGTGAACCAGGTACTGCGCGAACAAATCGTGGGCATGCGCGTGATCCGTGCGTTCGTACGCGAGCCCCTTGAAACCGACCGATTCGGCGAGGCCAATGACCGCCTCACGAGGACCGCAACACTTACCAGTCGCTACATGTCGTCAATGTTCCCAACCGTGATGCTCGTGCTCAACGTTTCCAGTGCGGCTGCGGTGTGGATGGCAGCCAATCGAATTGATGCCGGCGAGATGAAAGTCGGATCGCTCATTGCGTTTCTCACGTACCTCGTCCAGATCTTGATGGCAGTGATGATGGCCACCTTCGTTGCTGTCTCGTGGCCTCGCGCCGCGGTGTGTGCTGACCGAGTGCTCGAAGTGCTGCGCACCCAATCCTCCATCGTCACCGCCGACCATCCCGTTACCGCCATCGAGGGACGCGGACACCTCGAGTTCCGCAATGTCAGTTTCTCCTACCCGGGCGCGGAGAAACCGGTGCTTTCGAATATCTCGTTCTCTGCGGTGCCGGGGCAGACCACTGCGATTATTGGATCAACCGGCTCGGGAAAGACCTCACTGGTGAACCTCGTGGCCCGCCTCATCGACTGCTCCGAAGGTTCAGTCCTCCTCGATGGCGTCAACGTTCGTGAGCTCGAACCCGAGGTGCTGTGGCGCAATGCCGCCATCGTTCCCCAGAAGCCCTATCTGTTCTCGGGCACCATCCGTTCGAATCTTCTTTTCGCCGATCCCGACGCCACCGAAGCCGATCTCTGGAAGGCCCTCGAGATCGCACAGGCCGCCGACTTCGTCAACGCCATGCCCGAGGGCCTCGATGCACCCATCGCCCAGGGCGGCACCAATGTGTCGGGGGGCCAACGTCAACGTCTCGCCATAGCCCGGGCGCTGGTGCGACAACCATCCATCTATGTGTTCGATGATTCCTTCTCGGCACTCGATCTCGCCACCGACTCGCGCCTGCGAACTGCGCTCGTCCCCATCACTGCAGATCGCACCATGATCATCGTTGCCCAACGCGTTTCCACCATCCGCCACGCCGATCAGATCCTGGTGTTGGAACACGGTGAGTGCATGGGACTCGGCTCGCATGATGAGCTCATCAAGACCTGCCCGACCTATGCCGAAATTGTGGCTTCGCAGCTCACCGCAGAGGAAGCAGCATGAGCGAGGGCGGAGCACCGCAGCGTTCCCCCGCCGCCGAGGCACGGGCCACGGTCGGTCCGCGCATGGGCATGGCCACAATGCCGGTCGAGCGTTCGAAGGATTTCCGCAACTCCACCTTTCGCCTCATCTCATGGTTGCGCCCCGAACGCGTGCGGATGACCCTCGTGCTCATCTTCGCCGTCTTCAGCGTCCTGATGTCAGTCGTCGGCCCGAAGATCCTCGGCAATGCCACCACAACCATTGTTCGCGGTGTGATGTCGCCGAGCGGCATCGATTACGCATCACTGCACCGCACCCTGCTCATCGTCGCTGCCCTCTACCTCGGATCAGCGACGCTCGCTTACTCCCAGGGGTTCCTGCTTGCTGGCGTGGTACATCGCACCATGCGTCGCATGCGCTCGGCCGTTGAGGACAAAATCAATACGCTGCCGCTCGGCTACATCGATCGCACACCGCGCGGTGACCTACTCAGCCGTGTCACCAATGACATCGACAACATCGCCCAGAGCCTCGCTCAGACCTTGAGCATGCTGTTCATCTCGTTACTCACAGTGGTGGGCGTGTTCATCATGATGCTCACGATCTCGCCCCTGCTCACGCTCGTCGCCGTGGCCACTGTGCCAGTCACGCTTTTCACCATCAGATTCATCGCGTCTCGGTCCAAGAAGCGTTTCATCGCCCAATGGGCACACACTGGTTCGCTCAATGCGCTCGTTGAGGAAACGTTTGCCGGCCATTCATTGGTGAAGGTGTTCGGGCAGCAGCAGGCGACCGAGGACACCTTCCGGGGCCTCAACGAGAAGCTCTTCGATGCCTCGTTCGGCGCCCAGTTCATCTCCGGAATCATCATGCCGGCGATGATGCTGGTCAGCAATCTCAACTATGTAGCCATCGCCGTGATCGGTGGGCTCCGCGTCGCTTCAGGAAACCTCAGCATCGGTGACATCCAGGCCTTCATCCAGTACTCGCGCCAATTCACCCAACCGATCAATCAGCTCGCGTCAATGGCCAACATGCTCCAGTCGGGGGTTGCTTCAGCGGAGCGGGTCTTCGAACTCCTCGACATCGACGAACAACGTCCTGACCCCGTCGATCCAGCAAAGGTGCCAGAGCCCAAAGGCAAAGTCGCATTCGAGCATGTGTCGTTTTCGTACCGCACCGACAAGCCACTCATCACCGATCTCTCACTAGTCGCCGAGCCGGGACACAGCATCGCCATCGTCGGCCCCACCGGCGCCGGCAAGACAACGCTCGTCAACCTGCTCATGCGGTTCTACGAACTTGACGCAGGGGCGATCACCCTCGACGGCGTCGATATCGCCACCATGCGCCGAGACGATCTGCGTTCCAATATGGGCATGGTGCTGCAGGACACATGGCTGTTCGGCGGCACCATCCGCGACAACATCGCCTACGGCAATCTCAATGCCACCGATGAGCAGATCATCGAAGCGGCCAAGGCCACCTACGTGGACCGCTTCGTCCGATCATTGCCCGATGGCTACGACACAGTGCTCGATGACGAAGCCAGCAATCTCAGTGCCGGCGAGAAGCAGTTGCTCACCATCGCCCGTGCCTTCCTCGCCGAGCCAACCATCCTCATCCTCGATGAGGCCACGAGTTCGGTCGATACGCGAACCGAAGTGCTCATCCAGCGGGCTATGGCCGCGTTGCGAAGCAACCGCACCAGTTTCGTGATCGCCCATCGCCTCTCCACAATCCGCGACGCCGACACCATTTTGGTGATGGAACACGGTCACATCGTGGAGCAGGGCAACCATGAGCAACTCCTTGCCACTCGGGGCGCCTACTACACCCTCTACAACGCCCAGTTCGTGGCCGCAGCAGTCGAACTCGACGGCCAGGCCTCCTGAGCCGATCTCTCGGCCGGACCTGCCTAGTAATGGACCCCCACGAGGGCTAACCTAGAAGAGTTAGGTAGAAGTGTTTCAAGGTGCTCCTGTGCCAGTTCCCTCGACCGAGGACTCTTCCGATGTTGGATTTAGAGCGACGCAACAACAGGCGGGCCCCACTCAGCCTTCGTGTGAGGCTCGCCGTCAAACGAGGCATCGACATAGTCCTGTCCATCCTGCTCCTTCTGCTGCTCTCCCCGCTCCTCGCCCTGACAGCACTGATCATCCTCGTGAGCAGCGGAGCGCCGATCCTGTTCCGCCAGACCAGGGTGGGGCGGAACGGCCGCGAATTCGTCATGATCAAGTTCCGGACGATGTCCACCGATGCCGAGCAGCAACTCGATGAGATCAAGGCCGAAAACCAACGCACCGGCCCTCTCTTCAAGGTGAACAACGACCCGCGCGTCACCACCGTCGGTCGGGTGCTGCGTCGGTCCAGCATTGATGAACTTCCCCAGCTCTTCAATGTGCTCGCCGGATCCATGAGCCTCGTCGGGCCACGACCCGCACTTCCCGCCGAGGTCGTTGAATTCTCCGATGAGCTGCGCCGACGCGAGCTGCTCCCGCAGGGGCTTACCGGTCTCTGGCAGCTTGACGGTCGAACCGATCCGGACTTCACCAAGTACGCCGAGCTCGATCTCCGCTATGTCGAACACTGGACCCTCAGACTCGATCTCTGGATCATCATCCGCACGCCATTCGTCATTCTCGGTCATCTGATATGTCGTGATGCCGTCGACGCCGTCGAGCCAACCTCGAACGCCACGTCGAACACCACGTCGACAACTGGTGTCCCCTTCATCCCAGCTGATGCGTTGAGGACAGCTCCACGCATCGAACCCCAAATCGCAGATCTCGTGCGAAGGGACAGCTCACTCGAACTGGCAGAATGATTGGCATGGTCGAGACGCGCACCAACCACCAGTGAAACCAGTCAACTGGGAGATCCCTCTTGATCCAGCGTCAAGCCGGATTCTGGGATCGGGACTCGGGGCGCTCGAAACTGCTCCCGCTCCAATGGACTGGGCAGTCACCGACTCGATCATCATGCGGCATCGACTCCAGGGACTGCTCGTGCATGCCGTGGCATCGCAACACCTCTTCAGCACAGCTGACCAGCGCGCCGATGTTGCTCACCTTGAACTCGAGCTCACGAGGAACCGAGTGTGGCATGACATGCGCCTCGTGGAGATCACAGCGATGCTCAGCGACACCGGGATCGACCAGCGTGTCCTGAAGGGACCGGCGTTCGGTTCGCTCGACTATCCCGACCGCATCATGCGGCCCACCGGAGATATCGACCTCCTAGTTCGCAGCGAGGAACTCCCAGCAGCGGTCGCAACCCTGTGTCGCTTCGGAGGCCGGATCGTTGATCGCGAGCCGGTTGTCGGATACGCGCAGCAGATCGGCAAATCCACGACAGTCACGATGCCCGACCAACTCGAGGTCGACCTTCACCGAACTCTGACACGCGGACCCTTCGGCCTGCGCATCAGACTCGATGATCTCTGGTCCACCTCACGCAGTTTTAGCGTCGGTGGACACGAACTTCACGCGCTCGGCCGCGAAGAATCACTGCTGCACGCATGCTTCCACCTGATGATCCTGAGCGAGCAACGAGCTCTCAGCGTCCGCGATGTTGCCCAATTCCTTGCGCATCCAGAACTCGACATCGAACGGACAATCGAACTGGCAACACGGTGGAAGGCCCGAATCGTGCTCGCCTCAGCGGTGCTTCTAACCACCAAGATGATCCCGGCAGTAGCGCACACACCACTGCTCGAATGGGCACGAGTCATGCGCCCCTCACTGCTTGACCGAACATACCTACGCATCGCCCAACCCGGTAGCCCGATTGGTCCTGCCGAGTGGCCAGCCACCTTCGTCGAACTCCACTCGGCAAAGAAGCGCCGGATGCTGGTCCGTTCAATCCTGCGACCGATCCCCGGCACCAATCCCCCGTTTCGTAGCCGACTGGCGAAAGTGGTTCGTCGTAGCATGGGAACTCCCCGACCATCGAGCAGGATCTCAGCACGAGATACAAGGTCAACGATGAGCCGGCCACCCAGCATGGAGACGATCGAGAAATGATCATGACGAGTGTGGTCATCCCATCGTTCCAAGGAGGCGAGCGCCTGAAGGTACTGCTCGAGTGCCTCTCGAGGCAGGTCACCGATTTCGAATGGGAAGCAATCGTTGTTCTGGATGGAAGCACCGACGACAGCCTCGACGTGATCCGGGATTGGGCTGCCATCATCCCAGTGAGGGCCGTCGACCTCGGCGTGAACCAAGGGCGTCCCACCGCCCTCAACGCGGGATTCTCCGCAGCGAACGGGCGGGTGCTGATCCGCTGCGATGACGACCTCGCTCCCAGACCGCAGTACCTCTCCGACCACACCGCGCATCATCGCGACACCGACGAGGTGGGTGTCATTGGTCTCTATGACAACATCATTCCGCAGACCACCTATACCTCCGCCTACGGAGCACAGGCGCACGCGGCATTCAATCGATCCGTTCTTGCCACTCCGGCCCAGTACCTCTGGCGCTACTGGGCCGGCAACTGCTCGGTGACACGGACGATGTACGACCGGGTCGGCCCCTATGACACCGCGTTCAGGTACTACGGCTGGGAGGACACCGACTGGGGATACCGACTCGCACTCGCCGGCGCGTCCATCTGCGTCGACCCAGGCCTCGAGACTCCCCACCACACGCCTGCCGTGACCACCGAGATCCGGTCTCGGCGAGCCTTTCTCAGCGGTTCAGCGGCCACAAGATTTCTCGAAAAGCATGGCCCTGTCGACGACCCCACCTCGATCGAAGTTGCGCAGTGGACGGTCTGGACCACCGGAGTCCGGATCGCTTCGCTCGCGCCGAACTCGATTCGAGTTGCAGGCGCACGCTTCATCGATCGGGTAGGACACCGCTTTCCGCGAGGGATCACTCGGAAGCTCATCGCCCTTTCCGTGGAGTCCTCCGGCATGGCTGGTCGGCGCTGCGGCCCGAACCCACCGGCTTCTTTCGGCAAAGGCGTCTGACATGAGCAACATCTCTCCAACCGCTGGAGTCTCGGTTGTGATTCCTCACTACGGGGATCCTGCACTCAGTCAGCATCTCATCGACGCACTCCGGATGCAGACCACTGAACGCCCACTTCAGATCATCATCGTCGATGACCATCACCCCACGCCCTATCCCGACCCCAACCTGCCCGGTATCCAGGTCGTTCGGCGAGATGTGAATGGTGGCTTCGGGTCAACAGTCAACACGGGAGCGGCATATGCGCAGCACCCCTTACTACTCATCCTCAACAGCGATCTCACGATCGGCGTCACGTTCATTGAGGAGCTCTGTCGGGCGGCTGAGAAATGGCTTCCAGCGATAGTTAGCCCAACCGTGGTCGACGGCAACGGCAGCAACCAGTACGTCGGCCGAATGTTTCCGACCATCACCAGGTCAGTCATCGCCGGGCTCGTTCCGCTCGCACGTTGGCGTGATGACGCCCGATGGCACCGCGCCGTCGGACACGAGATCCCCGACCCACCTACAGAGGCAACGATCTGCGACTGGTTCATCGGTGCGGTGATCCTCATGCCCACGAAGGCGTTCCATCAGCTCGGTGGCTTCGATGAACGCTTCTACATGAACAGCGAAGAAGTCGACCTCCAACGACGGGCCCGAGAGATCAACCTTCCCTCCGTTGTGCTCGCTGACGTGACTGTTGAACATGTCGGGGGCGGATCCTCCGATGACGCCAGACGCTTTCTCTGGCTCATGCAGGGCGAGTGGCGTTATCGCACGAAGTGGGAAGGCAAGTTCCGGGCTCGGAGTTTCCAGGCTGCGATGTTGGGCGTCACGGTTATCAATCTCGTCTGGAACTCCGTTCGTTCCCTTTTCGGACGCCCAACGCGTCCACTACAAACCTTCCAGCGGGGCGCAAGCGCAATCATTCGGTCTTCTCGAGATTGAAGGACCAGAACCCTCAGGGCTCACTGCTCGAGGCCACAACGCTCCGCCGTCGAACCTGGTCTGCGCTCCAGAGCACCACTGCAGCCATAGCTACACCAACGGCGGTGCCCCCCAGGGCATCAGTCGGCCAGTGCATCGCGAACGCCACCGTGGCGTATGACGCCAACAGCGAAAGGCTCATCGCCAGTCCGATGATGAACATTCGCAATCTAGGCGATGTCTTCTCATCCGCAGTTAGCACGAAAGCAACCGAGAACAACACCGTGGCACTCATCGCCGCATGGCCTGATGGGAACGCAAGCGGTTGCCGAACCCTTCCGTAAAGCACTTCCGCTGGCCCCACCCGATCCAAGAGCACTTTGGTGGGCCACACCACGAGAGCGGTGCTGAGCAAGGAAAGAACCGGCACCGCGGCATCAAGCAGGCGGAGTTTCCGACCCCACGAGTCGCTCGGACGATCCGGCACCAGCACTACAGCCCCCCAAAGTGCGCAGATGGTCAACAACGGAACGATCTCACCGAGCGCGACAAAGGATGCAGCAACGTCGGTCACGAGTTTCCCTCGATGGGTGATCACGAAGGTGAGAACATTGCGATCCAAAGGCCCAGCGACACCACTGCCCAAAGCCAGCAGGAGGCACAGAGCAAACAGGGACAATCCAATGATGAATGCTGTAGCAAGAATCGCCTGGCGTTGTTGCTCCGAGACCGACCGACCTCCCCCACGCATGGTGCCGGCGATCGAACTCAACTCCGTCGGAGTTTGCTCCGCGAAGGCAGTTCGGAGTCATAGACCTTCTTGACTCCATCACCCATCGCGGTCTCAACCACGCGAATGTCACGGACCAGACGATTGAGCCCACCGACCTCAACCGAGGCAGATTGGTCCGTCCCCCACATCGCTCGGTCGAGTGTGATGTGGCGTTCGACGAAACATGCGCCAATGGCGACAGCAGCCACCGTGGTGGCCAGGCCAGTCTCGTGGCCCGAATAGCCCACGGGAACCCCGTACTCCTCGGCAAGGGTGTGGATCATCCGGAGGTTGAGTTCCTCGGCCGCGCACGGATAGGTACTCGTGGCATGCGCCAACAGAAGGTTGTCGCGGTCCAGAGCGCCGACAGCAGTACGAATCTCCTCAGCGGTGGACATACCCGTTGACATGATGACGGGGCGCCCAGTGGCCCGCAGCGCGGCGAGCAGACCCATATCGGTGATGGATGCCGAGGCCACCTTGTAGGTCACCGGGGAGTAGGCCTCGAGGAACTCGACCGAGGGTTCGTCCCACGGAGAGGCGAACCAATCGATTCCAAGCTCACGGCACTGCGCGTCGATGGCGTCGTACTCGGCCACACCGAACTCGACCCGATAGCGGTAATCGAGATAGGTCATCGTTCCCCAAGGGGTCTCGCGCAGGATGTCGCGCTGCTCCGGCGGCACGCATAATTCGGGCGTTCGCTTCTGGAACTTCACGGCATCGCACCCCGCGGCCGAAGCGGCGGCGATCATCTGCTGGGCAAGGTCAAGATCGCCGTTGTGGTTGATCCCGATCTCAGCAATGACATAGGCCGGTACACCAGCACCCACCCGTCGGTCGCCGATCATCACGTGGTCGCTCATCTGGGGCCTTCCGGTGGGAATATCTCATTGGTCGAATTGAGGCGGTCAAGGATCGCGTCAGCTAGGAATCTTAGGGCACCATTGCCACCCCGTTCGGGCAGCACAACATCTGCTTCGGCGAGCACGGTGTGATGTGCATCGGCGACAGCAACGGCACACCCAACCAGTCGCATGCAGGGGAGATCATTCACGTCGTTGCCGACATACATAGTGTTGGCAAGGTCGAGGTTACGTTCGGCCAACCAGGCGGTCATTGCCGGAACCTTGTCGTCGACTCCCTGCACGACCTCAAGGCCAAGTTTGTTGCAACGGGCAGTGGTGACCGGGTTCCGTTCCTTGGAGATGACCACCATCGGCATACCGACACCGCGGAGCATTTCAATGCCCATGCCGTCACTGCGGGAGCAGAACACCGCCTCGGTGCCATCCTGGAGGGTCAGAACCCGGTTATCCGTGAAGACCCCATCAAAGTCAAATACGATCGCCGAGACCGTTAGCGGAAGGTCGACCAACCTCCGATGGAGTTCTGTCATCAGAGGTACCTCCCGAAATGAAGTGGCCTGCCCCAGGACAACTGGGAACGGCCCGAATTGACAACACTATCGGCGACGGGGAGGGCAGGATCGCTCATGCGCCAGTCGACGGTAGCCACGAAACTCGCGACTCTGGCAGGAAGCATCCGTCAGCCGTCCCGTCGGGCGCGTTGGATCGCTTCGGACATCCGATTGGCAAATTCCGACTCCGAGAATCGCTCACTCGAACGGCGCACACCATCAGGTGGGAGGGAGTCCAGACGCAGTTCACGGATTGCCACCTCGATATCCACAGGTCCGAGGCCGAGGAGGAACCGCCCGTTGACCCCTTCAATGACCGTGTCGAGATAGCCGCCGAACGGCCTCGCGATCGTCGGCACCCCGAAACTCGCCGCCTCGATCGGCGTGAGGCCGAAATCCTCAAGGCCGACAGCGAACAAGGCTTCGGCCTTCGAGTAGAGCCACTGGAGTTGGCCGTCAGGGACATCGTGAAGGAAAGTCACGTTTGCAGTTGCCAACGCCCTGAGTCGATCACGGTCCGGCCCGGAACCCACGATGACCAGACGTTCCGTCGAAAGATACGCAAACGCCCCCAGGAGTGCCTCGAGGTTCTTGTAGGGCAGCAGCCTCGAGACACACAGGAAGAATCCCGGATCAAGGTTTTCAACAGGGATTTCCGTCCCCGTTTCGCAGATCCCGTGCGGTGGATGGATCACCTCCGAATCGATGCCATATGCATCGCGAACCATCTCGCGGGTCCGCGTGGAATTGACCACGTAGACATCTGCCGACCGAGCTGCTCGACGATCCCATCGAAGCAGTGGGGTGCGCAACAGCGCGAGCGCCGAGCGCACGGCAACTGATGACTCAGCGGTGTAGGCGGCGGACTGGTAAAGCCATCGTGCCGGTGCATGGCAATACACCACCTTCGACCCGGAGGTTCGCACGCCATGGGCCCACCCCGAAGAACTGCACACCGTGACCTCTGCGTTGACGTGCATTGCGGAGAACGCGGGAGCGAGTAGTGGAAGTGCGAGTCGATGTCGGGACCGCAATTGTGGCAACCGATTCAGCGGTGAGCAGTGGATCTGCCGGTCGCCGAACTCGGGATAGGTGCCCGAAGGCTCGTAGAGCGACGTGTGAATCGGCGCATCCGGGAGCATCCTGCTCAACGACAGCACCACCCGTTCCGCACCGCCGCGTTGGGTGAGGTAGTCATGGACGATTGCCGCCTCCATCACTACCGCCCAGCGCAGGTCGGGCGGGTCTGGCGTGGGTCAGCAACGGCTTGGGATTCGGACGCGGAGGTTGATGCAATCCACTCCACCGAAGAACACGCTGACATTCACATAGTCTCCCACAACAATGAGCGAAGTAAGCCGTAGACGCAATCTCACTGAACCGGTCAGCGATCGATCCCGCCTTACCCGCTGCGGCAACATCGAACTCGGCCAACTTCTCGATGACTTCGTACTGCTCGACCCACTGACACGTGGGACATGTTTGCTCGATGCTGAGACTGCGCGGGTCTGGTTCGAATGCGATGGCCGACCAATCGCCGATGTGCTCCGCTCGATATCTCGAGACTCACCAGAGTTGGACCGAAACCTTCTCGACACGATTCGCGCCCTGCGACTGCTGGGAATGATCGAGGATGCCCTTGAGGAAGAACCGCTTTGGTCGGGACCCGGTCCACTCGTCTCGCCACTGCCGCGGGCAATGCTCCCTGACTTCGACGATCATTCCGTTCCGGCCGAAGCCATAGCCCCCGGAGCCACCAAAGCAAAACCTCGACGTCTTCTGACCACAGCGCGTGAAGGCGAAACAGAGATCCTCTACATCGTTGAGCAGACAATCAACGAAGAGCAGGAACTCGGGATCGTTGATGCCCTGAGCACCCTTGCAGTAGTTCTGAACGACTGTTCTGTTGACGTCTTGGTCCAGATCTGCGGGCACTTTCGGGTCCTCATCGGACCACCAGACTGAACGGCCGTTACGACTGAGCGTCGCCCTCTGCGGAACCGTTGGTCGACGTCGGGGTCTGGGGGGCATCCATCGGTGCCACCGGCGTCGGCCTGACGCGTTGCCCCAGTTGCGCTGGCTGACCTGTTTGCGCTGGCTGACCTTCACCGGAGCTGTAATAGCCCGAGCCGTAATAACCCGAGCCGTAATAGCCCGAACCGTAATAACCGGAGCCGTAATAGCCCGCTCCGTAATAGCCGTAATAGCCCTCCATATCAGCGGCCGAGCAGCCATTGAAGATGGTGCCGATCACCGGTGCGCCGAAACGAGCGAGCAGGCCCGAAACACGCTCGGCCGCCACGGTTCGGGTCTGTCCGGAGCGAATCACGAGCATCGTGAGATCGGCCGACGCCAAGAGATCGGTGGCATCGTTCGTTGTGAGCATCGGCGGCGTATCGAGGAACACGATGTCGAAGTCATCCCGCCAAGAATCGATCACGCGCCCAAGTTCCTCGATGACGATTGCCGGACTTGCTGATGTGCGAGGCGCTGGGATGAACCAGAGGTTCTCGACCCGAGTTGGCTGCGGATTCGTGGGGTGTTCAAGGTCTGGGATCGGAGCGAGGTACTTACCGATCGAAGGTTTGCGATAGTCGCAATCAACGATGAGCGTGCGGGTTCCTGCGGCGGCGAACACCGAGGCGACATTGGCTGTGGTGGTGGTCTTGCCCTCGCCCGGGCTCGGAGAGGTCACGAGGATCACTGGAGTGCGGTCGTTTCTTGGTGAATCAGGTGAATCGCTGTTCGCCAGTGCAGCGAGCGACTCGGCTTCGATGGCAAACAGGATCGAGGTTCGCACAGTGCGATAGAGCTCCGCAGTGCGCGAGCGGGGGGCATCGAGCGCAATGACCGAAAGCTCCTGCCTCTCAGCACGGGTGAAGACCGGGACTTCGACGATCACCGGAAGTCCAGTAACGGCCTCGAGACCGTCGCGACGCCGGATTCGGTCGTCCCAGACTTCCAGGACAAAAGCGGTGGCGATACCGAGGATGAGTCCGACGAGGCCACCAATCAGGATGCGAACGGCCCGTGAGCTCCCGGAGACAACGGTCAGATCCGTTTCGGAGAATGTGAGTTTCGGAACGGATTGAGTTGCCGAGATAGACCCTCGGGAGTTCAAGTTGGCGTCGTAGCGAATAGCGAAAGCCCGACCGTTGATCTGAACGGCGATCGCCGGCTGGAACACCGTGAACGCAGCGACCGTCTGATCCGAGACCGCAATTGATTGGAATTGCTCGCGAGCCAAACGGTACTGGTTGATCACTGAATCCAATTCAGCCCTGAGGAGAGTCGCCTGCGATGGATTCCTCGCGATCTGGCTCTCGAGTTCATCCCGCTTCGCCGCAAGTTCGTCGATTCTTGCGATGACCGCATCACTACTCTCCGCTGCCCGGCGCTTCGAGTCAGTGGACCAAGAATCCATGAGGATCTTGGCGCTGGTGTCGGCAAGAGTGACCGCGAATTGCGGATCAGTCGAGATCGCTGTGACGTCGATGGCCGACACATTGCTCTGATCCTGCGCGGCAATGAGTCCCCGCAGCGTTTCAACCGGGAGGTTCATCGCCGTGGCGATCTGTCCCTGCACCTCGGCGGACTGGAGAAGGAATGCCACCTGCGAGAGATTCGCAGTGCCTGAGCCGTCAGCCTCGACGATGGTATTGGTCGCCTTGAAGTAACTGCTCTTGGGCGCCGTACTCGTCGCGATCACCGTGGAAATCAGGCCGCCGACCATTCCAAGCACAAGCCCCGCGGCGATCCATCGCCACCGACGTCGGACGACGGCCGCATAGTGCCGAAGCGCGGTCGAGGAACCGAACAGGTCGGGCTGGTTCGGACTCGAGTTCGCTCTTGAAAAATCTTGGGGGGTTTCAGGGGTGCTCACGCATTACTCCAGAGGAGGGACCACTCGGCGAGCGGGTCGCTCTCTATATTCTAGGTTGGGGACGCCGAAGGATAGGGTCACCCTCGAGGTTCTGTTTGAACAAGACAGATGATCAGGTACGAGGAACCATCATGGCTCGAAAACGGCTTCTGATCATTGCACCCAGCTTCCACGGCTACGGAACCGCTGCCGCTCGAGGGTTCGAAGCTCTTGGTACTGCCTCCGAGGTGTTTCACTACGACGGTTTGACCACGATCCCGGCGAAGGTGCGAAACAAGGTGCAGTTCGAGCTGACCGATCGGTTGCGCCCGGCCACTGCGGGCAGACGGATGGCTGACTGGGCGACAAAACACGCCACGGAGAGAATTCGATCCACCGATGCCACCCATGTGCTGGTGATACGGGGAGATCTGCTGCAGCAAGAGTTCTGGGATGAGATCAGACGTCGCTCACTCCCAACCGTTCTCTGGCTCTACGACGAACTCAGTCATATGTGCTTCGAGCCGGATCTCCTTCAACAGCCTCGTGCGATTGTCTCATACTCCCCTCCCGACGTTGATCTCCTCTCCTCTCGGGGACTACGGGCGAGCCATGTCGCAGATGCGTTCGACACCTTCACCGCTGTCGTGGCCGCCCCGAGCGAGTCCATCGTCTTCGTCGGTGCCCGATACCCATCACGGGAGCGGGTGATGAGCGCCCTCGTTGCGGGGAATGTCCCGGTCCATGCATTCGGGCGCGACTGGTCGCATCATCCGGTCGACAGGTTGCGGACGTGGCAATGGTCGAGACCCGACATTCCTGCGAGCCGCGACGTAAGCCGAAGTCGGGCCTACGGGATCATGGGTGGAGCGCTCGCCGCCCTCAACATCCATGAGGACCAGACCGGATTCACAATGCGAACGTACGAGATCCCTGGCTCCGGCGGACTCCAGCTCGTCGACCGGACCGATATCGGATTGATCTACGAACCCGAGAAGGAAGTTCTCGTGTTCACCAGCACCGATGAACTCATCGATCTCTGCCATCGTGCGCAGCGCGACAAACCATGGCGGAATCGGATTGCGGAGGCGGGACGACGACGAACCTTCGCAGAGCACACCTTCGTACATCGGGCGCAGCAGATCCAACCGCTATGGGACTGATCCACACCACCGATCTGGATGCGTGGCACGCATCTGTCGCCGCGCACAGCAGCCCCTTGCGCAGGCTCCGGAATCAGTTCAGGTCTGCCGCGCCAGAGCCAGCGGTTCTGCTCATGCCGGGAACATCGCTTGGTACAACCGGCGATACAGACCTCCAGCCGGACGAGAGCGTCGGCGTCGATGAAGTTGACATCCTTCTCGTTCTCGATTCTCTGAGCCCGAGTCAGCTCGCAGCGATCCTCGCACCGATGCGGCACCTCGAACGCTCGCGTGTCGCTGTACTCACCACACCCGCTGCGGCCGCCGGACTGCCCACTGCGGCTGGTAGCAAACCGCTGAGCATCGTGCAGGTTTCAGACCTCGACCTCGCACTTCCACATCTGAGATGCGTGCTTGCAGTGGGTGACTACATGCACCTCGGTGCCATTGCCCATGCGACCGCTCTTGGGGCAAACGCAGCATTTCTCGTCGCCCAGCACGGCATCGTGACCCCCCACGCCCCTCCACTGCCAAAGGGAGCAGAACTGCTCGCTTGGTCGGAGGAGGACGGCGAATTCTGGGCAGGCGGACGCAACGACGTCACCTCCCATACGGTCGGAGGCCAACTGCTCCATGAGGCACTTCGATCCGGAGACCAGCAACGGGTGGGTGGTGAAGCCACCAGCCTCACCTACCTCGGCCAATTGCACGGGCACGAGCTTCAGCGCCGATCCATGGCCAGGGCGGCAGGAGCGTTCTGCCGGACCACGGGAGCGCTCTATCGACCCCACCCGTCGGAGACCGACATCGCGTCACGAATGCAACATCGCCTCTGGCGGTTGCGCGGTATTGAATTCGAATCAAGTGGGATGCCGCTGCCAGAACTCAACACCGCTGTCGTGAGCGTGTTCTCCACTGGAGTCCTCGAAGCGGCAGCGGCTGGGATCCCCGCATGGGTGGACTTTCCCGAACCACCACAATGGCTCGAGGAAATCTGGCAGCGTTACGGGATGAAGCGTTTCGGGTCATCCGCTCCCACTGTGGTTCCACCCACCGTGAATGAGCCGGCAAAAGAGATCGCTGAAATCGTTCTCCAGCGGGCCGGGGGGCGGCGATGAATCTCCTCTGCGTGATTCCTGTCCGGGGCGGTTCGAAAGGAGTGCCGGGCAAAAATCTGCGCGACGTGGCTGGCCAACCACTCGTGACCTGGTCGATCGCTCACGCGCTGGAATCTCGGACTCCAATGCGCGTGATCGTTTCAACCGATGATCCATCGATTGCCGAAGTCGCCGCAGAAGCAGGAGCCGAGGTTCCATTTATGCGGCCCACCGAACTGGCGACCGATGAGGCGCCGACCGAGCCCACCGTGCGCCATGCAATCGAATGGGTCCGCAGCGAGGGCTGGGAGCCAGACGCCGTCATCCTCTTGCAGGCCACCTCTCCTGTCCGACTCCCGGAGTCCATCGATCGGGCGATCGCGCAGTTCATCGAGGACGACGCCGATTCACTTGTCGGCGTCGTTCGCTCAAGTCCGTTCCTCTGGTGGCGCGGGGTTCCGCCCACCGCCCACTATCCGGTCGACGCCCGTCCGAGGCGGCAGGACATGGACCCGAACAGCCTCCCGTTTCGCGAGACCGGATCCTTATACGTCACACGGACCCGGATCTACGACACTCTGAACAACCGCCTCGGCGGCAGGATCTCACTGTTCGAAATGGATGATCTTGAAGGGCTCGACATTGATACCGAACTCGACATCACTCTTGCTGACACCCTGCTGCGCACGATGAATCATGGATAAAATCGCCACGGATCGCTACGTAACCGGCTCGGAGCCCATCGCTCTATGGGTCGTGCCAGTGGGTGACTTCGGCGGCGTCGCCCGTCACGTGCTCGACGCCGCGACCACTGGCATCCCCGGTTGGCGGATCGTGGTGTTGGCGCCACCCGGAGCCTTCATCGACGCATGCCACGTCGCCGGGGTACCAACCATCGCAGCAGCGTTCGGGCCAGAACACGGACTCCTCCGCTCCGTCGCCACGCTGCGACGAGCCACTTCACGCCTGCGACCCACTGTGGTCCATACCCACCTCGCCTATGCCGACATCGCTGCTGGCATCGCATTCGCTACCCGGCGCGGACCCAAACTGGTGTCCACCGAACACGGGATCTCCGGAGATCCCTCCCTCTACCAGCGTTCGGGGCTCCATTCCGTGTTGATGACACGGGCGCACAGCCTTCGCCTCAGGTCGTTCGCTGGAGTCATTGCGGTGTCGCATTCCACGAGCGAGCAGATCCGAAAGCGCTGGAGACCTCCGGGACGCCTTCCCATCGAGGTCATACCGAACGGTGTCAACCCGGAACCTCGCGAGAGTTCGGAACTACGCCCGGGCCTGCGTATCGCAACGTTGTCGAGGCTCTCGCACGAGAAGCGACTCAAATCGACACTCGAGGCGTTCGCGGAATTGCATCGACGCGAACCCACCGCGACCCTCACGGTCGCCGGAGAAGGACCCGACCGTGCAGCGCTTGTCGACGTGTGCACTGACCTTGGTATCAACGAGGCGGTAGAGTTTTCAGGCTTCGTGGACTCACGCGAACTGCTCCGAAGAACTGACGTGATCGTGCAACTCTCAGCCTGGGAGAACTGCTCCTACACCCTCCTTGATGCTCTGGCCGCTGGTGTCGGAGTCGTCGCCACCCCCGTTGGGGGCAATCCTGAGATGCTCGGTTCGAGTGGTCTGGTTGCCTCCGATGATCCCCGGATCATTGCCGATGCATTGCTCGCACAGGCTCGGGAACCAATCCTCCGTCCGACGCTTCCGTCCGACTGGCCATCCCGTGCGCAGATGACCGCAGCGATCGCAGGGTTCTACGAGAGAGTGGAACGATGAGACTCAGGGAACGATTGGTCTCATCGAAGGTCAGCCGAAGGGCATTGCCAGGTCTCTGGGCTGCCATGGTGCTCATCGTCGGACTAAGCGCCGCCTACGCAAGTGCCACCAATTCCAGAGCAGCTCTCCTGCTCGTCGTCGTCGTGGCCGGCGGTACGTGCCTCATCACGATTTTCTCCCTCAATGTGAACATCCTTTATGGAACTGCATTCGCCGTTCTTCCCTGGATAGCGCTGAGCACCCCGGGTATCGGTCTTCCGATCGGCGAACTCCTCATGGGGATCGCAGTTGTGGTGGCCGTCACACAGAATCGACGTCGACGAGAGCCGCTGCCCGCGTTCCCGAAGGTTATGGCTTGCGCACTGGTGGCGATGATGACGATTAGTGGAGTGCTCAATCCATGGCTCGGTATCTTTGCAGCGAAGCGGATCGGCCACGTCTGCCTCTACTGCGCAGTGTTCCTTACCATCGGAGTCGGACTCTTCCCGAGGAGAGTTATCCAGAAAGGGATGCTCATCGGGCTCGCAATCGCCAGTTTCTTCGGAATCGTCTATCTCATGGCAGGACTGGCACCCTTTGGATATCCGGGGCGGCTCACCGGATTACTTTTCGGCGATCCGAACCCTGCCGCACTTGCGATTCTGGCCCTTGGCTTCCTTTCGATCGACATCGTTCCGGCCGGGTCGCGTCGCAACTCTGTGATTGCGGCGCTCGCGATCCCGTTTCTCCTCACCCAGTCTCGCGGTGCACTGGTGGGGCTGGCTCTTGCCATTGTGTGGTGGGCCATAGCGCGGAGGTTCCGCCCAGCCGCAGGCCTCGCAATCATCACCGGCACCAGCGCAGCCATCTCGGTGCTTCCGACCACCCTCCAGGACATCGGCATCTTCGGCTCACGTAGCGGGAGCGATGTTCTTCGGGCTTCAATCCTGGCCGAATCGACCAAAGCCGCGGTCCGAGGGTTCTGGACCGGCAATGGTCCAGGCACGGGGTTAGTCAGGGTCTACGGGAGCTACAACTTCTTCTTCCACAACAGCTACCTCGCAGTGATTTCCGAGGGGGGGATCATCTCCGCCGCCATCATCTCGTCACTACTGCTCGTGCATTTCCTCCGACTGATCGCACTTCCCATGCCCGTTCGCAACACATGGATCGAAATGGCGATGATCGTCATCGCAACCGCTGGGTTCCATCTCGGCGAAGTGCTTCTCGATCTACCGGCCGCCGTTGCGATCGGCCTCTGTATCGACTGGATCGCTCGTCCCGAAACCGGTCGGTCACTGGCCCAACCCACATTGGGCCTACGAGAGACACCGCGCAGAGTACTCACGCAATGAGGATCGACTTCCTCAGCAACCATGGACTCATGGGAGGAGGCGAGGTCATGCTTTTCCAACTTGCCTCTGCTGCCCAAGAGATCGGGCATTCGAGCATGATCATCGCTCCAGAAGCTTCCGAAGTGCACGAGCGAGCCGAGTTGCTAGAGCTTCCATGCATCGGACTCCCTGCGAACGGACGACGCTCACTGATACGTAGCTATCGAACCTACGCCCGAACCTCCGAAGCGGACCTTCTCTGGTGCAATGGTCCGGTTCCTTCCATCGCCACAACCAAGGCACGCGCGGCGAGGATCGTTCATCTGCACCAGCATCCCAGCCGACATCAAGCGGCTCTGCTGTGGTGGGCTCGCCGCAACGCTCTGGCGACACTTGTCCCGTCACACAACATGGCCCAGGCGATCGCCGGATCTACTGCGTTCCCCAACTGGACCGATGCGCCCGCAACTGAATTCACGCGCACTTCCGCTGATCCGACAACGCTGCGCATCGGATTCATCGGTCGGATATCCACTGGGAAGGGGCTTGATGTGCTGGCCGACGCTGTGGCGGAACTCCCCGCCAACCTTGGAATCACACTCATGGTGGCCGGTGATGATCGGTTCGTCGCCCCTGAGGAATCTGCCCCCGTACTAAGCGCACTCGAGCGCATCTCGGAAAAGGTTGAACTCGTCGGTTGGGCTGACCGCGACAAGTTCCACGCTCAAATCGATCTGCTCGTCGTGCCCTCGAGCCGGGATGAAGCATTCGGACTCGTCGCCGCCGAGGCAATGGCCCGGCGGACGCCACTGCTGGTTACCGATGCCGGCGCTCTCCCGGAGATCGTCGGACCTGACCACCCATGGATCGTCAGACGTCGCAACCCTGCGGCGATAGCAACTGCTATCTCAGAGATGATCAGTGATTCCGACCGGGTTCACGAATCGGTGGTGCGCGGCGAACAACGCTGGGCCCAACTGTTCTCCCCGTTCGCGGGCTCGCAGCGCCTCGAGAAGTTCCTCTCAGAGCTGTAAAGCAAGCCGAAATGAACGGCTCGTGAACTGGTCGCGCACGAAAGGCACTCAAGTGATCTCGGCCTATAATGAAAATATGTCTTCGTGCTTTCCCCCATCCTGCTGATGAGCGCCAAAACCTCATCGACACAGGATCCTGAAACCCCGATACGTGCGCTTGCTGGTCTGCGTGTCCTGCTCGGCCCGAGTTCGCCGAGTCGGCTCGTGATGATCCTGATGGGATCAATCTCGGTTTCCATCTTGGAGGTCATCGGCCTTCTTGCGATCGTGCCATTGGTGCAGTTGCTCAGTTCAACCGGAGACAGCACGGGTCTACTGGCCAAGATGGAGGACTGGTTCGGCAACCCCAGCCGATCCCGTCTGGCTCTCATTCTTTCGCTGATCGTGATGGGATCATTCATCGCGAAAGCTGTGTTCGTCGTTCTCTTCCGATGGTGGGCCAATGGCTACATCTTCGGGCAGGAGGCCCGCACCACCACTGACCTGCTCGATCGCTACATGCATGCGCCTTACTGGATCCACCTCGAGCGGAATTCGGCGGAATTCCTCCGCACGCTCGGGGACTCAATCTCCCAGGCGTATTCGGTCTACGTGATGGGAGCAGTGAGTTTCCTGACCGAAGCTGTCGTAGCCGCTGTGATCGTCATCGTTCTCATTGCGATTCAACCGATCGCCGCCATTGCCGCCGGGCTTTATTTCCTGATTGCTGGCTTTCTCTACATGCGACTCGTCGCCAAACGATCCACCGAAGCCGGAAGGATCCTGAGCGAACAATCAATGCGCTCGCTGAAGGCCTCCAGTCAGGCACTCGCAGGCGTCAAGGAGGTGAAGATCCGTAATCGACAGTCCTATTTCGTGGCCCAGTACGAGGCAGCGCGATACGAGATGGCCAAGGCCAAGCGGCTTTCCTCGTTCCTCAACGAGTTCCCGAAATACGTGCTCGAGGTCATCTTCATCACCGGAGTCGGCCTGCTCAGCCTCATTGTGGTGACGCGAAGCACCTCTGAGGATGTTCTCGCATTGTTGGCCCTTTTCGTTGCTGCCGGCTTCCGACTTCTCCCGTCTCTGGTCAAAATGCTGGCCTCATATGGGAGCATCCGAACCGGGCGCAGGGGATTCGAACTTGTGGTGAATGACCTTCTGGCGTTTCCTGATGCACGGGTCCCCGAATCCGTCGACTTCAATCCGGAGCCGATGCCGATCACGCGAGAACTCCTTGTCGACGCTGTCTCCTTCTCCTACGCCAGCAGCGCGATTCCGGTGCTCGATCGGGTGACCTTCACCGTCAATCGCGGAGAATCACTTGGAGTAGTCGGTGCTTCCGGGGCGGGCAAAAGTACACTCGTTGACCTCCTTCTCGGTCTGCATCTACCTGATTCCGGGCGAATCGTCGTCGACGGCCATGATGTCTCAGGCAATTTGCCGGGATGGCAGTCCTGTATCGGTCTCGTACCCCAAGACGTCTATCTCCTCGATGACACGCTCGCCGCCAATATCGCATTCGGCGTGGACGTGGATCTCATCGATCACGAACTGCTTCGCACCGTCGTGGTCCAAGCGCAGCTCTCGCAGTTCGTGAGCGACCTACCAGCCGGTCTCGAGTCGATGGTTGGCGAGCGCGGCATGCGCATCTCAGGTGGCCAGCGTCAGCGGATCGGAATCGCTCGATCCCTCTACACCCGCCCCAATCTGCTCATCCTTGATGAAGCCACCTCGGCGCTCGACAACGAAACCGAGCTTCGGATCTCTGAGACGATCGAGTCCTTGCATGGATCGCTCACGATGATCGTTGTCGCCCATCGACTCTCGACCATCCGAAAGTGCGACCGGATCCTCTTCCTCGAGAGCGGCACCGTGCGTGACATCGGAAGTTTCGACGAACTCGTCGAGCGCGATCCGGAGTTTGCGAATCTGGCACGACTCGCCAAGGTGAACCCCTCGGAGACTGTCCCTCCAGTTTCCTAGCCGTTGAGGCTGAATCCGCTCAGCCAGTGAACGACGGAGCCTGGGCCTCGATCGTGATCTCGTTCGTCTCGATCACACCCGGCACAGGAGTTCCATTGATCAGGAGATACGTGCTGCACCGGATCGTCATCTCAGTTGCGTCCGATGCAGCGGCGAACGTCTCGGTGAAGTCAACCGCACTTCCTGAGGGCACGGACTGCGATGCAGGAGAGAACGTCACAGTCAGTGGTTCGGGGCAATCCGAACTGAGCGAGACCGTGACGGAGACCGCCCGCACCGCAGCAAGAACCGCCGGCACGAGTGCCGCTGCCTCAGCAATCGTGGTGTAGGTGCCCCCAGTGGCCGCTGCCATTCGTGATCCCTGCCCGGCAGCACCGCCGGACGTGGGGCAGGTGGGCTGGTAGTCGTGCGCCCCACTGGTTGGGTTCTCATCCATCCCACCATCGATGGAGACAACGATCAACTCAATACCCGCCACCTGCAGCTTCGCAGTCACTGATTCCTCGGTGATGTCGTACTCAAGGCCGGAGATCGCCGCACAGATCGGGTCGTGCCCCGGGGCGTCGCCGAAGATCACGATCGCCTTCGAAGCACCGGCTCTGAAACCAGCAGGATTGGTCGGGTCGGCCAGCCGATCGAGAGCGAACAACTGAGCTTCAGGAGTGTCACACCCACCAGCGGCGCTCCATGCGTCAATGGCCGCGCCGACCGCCGTTGTGTCGGCGGTGATCGCCGACTGATTCTGGAACGTCAGGTTGCATGGACCCTCAGAGGTGAAGTCCTGGTACTGACCAACACCGAACCGCGCGTCGGCCGACTGCGCAGTGATCTGGGAGAACATCGACTCCGAACTGAGATGCACGGCATTGAGATACGAACTCATGCTCCCGGTGGAGTCGGCCAGGAGGTACACGTCGAGCGCCGCAGGCAACACCGGGGTCTGCGCGGTCTTTGCGACATCCACCGAGGACCCAGCAGCCACGGTTCGGACCACGAGATCGGGATTCAGGGAAGGCTCCGGAGCTGACTGCGCACCGGCCCCACCCGTGGAAGCAACAGCCGCGATCAGCGCCACGACCGCCACGATGCCCCGGAACGTCCTCGGTCGATTCTTCACCTGTCGAGCCATTGTCAGTTCTCCTCACAGCGAACGCAGTCGTTCGGTCAGATGTTTCTACGGCAGGGCTCAGCTCCGTCACATCACCCCACGCGTGTATTCGCCTGGCCTGATCGGGCGATTGACGCAGCACCCTCCGACGGGTGATGTCGGTGCAGTAGCCGCTCGCGAGACTCTGGACGTGCGCGATCGTCGCCACATGATCGGCGGATTCGAGGCCCACCAATGACTACGCAGCCAGCACCTCCCGGGCGACCACAGCCTCCGATGCACGCGTTCGCACC
>CAEMXZ010000016.1_pt1 | contig 29554 bp, 24 predicted proteins | sample 7263481 | NCBI WGS metagenome assembly CAEMXZ01 (sample SAMEA6813769, study PRJEB35770) | uncultured Microthrixaceae bacterium | biome: Freshwater; feature: Freshwater reservoir; material: water | place: Czech Republic | collected 2017-04-14 | depth 0.5m m
CATCGATCGACTATGCCGTCAAGGTCGCAGACTCCATCGTTCGCAGCGGAGTGGCCCGTATCCCGTGGCTGGGAGTCATGAGCGACGATCTCGATTCCATCACGACCGCACGACTGGGACGCTCGGGGACCATCCTCAGCGAGATCAGCGCCGACGGTCCCGCCGACGTTGCCGGACTAGAGGTGGGGGATGTGGTCGTGAGCATCGACGACTCGCCGATCTCGTCGGCGACATCACTGGTAGTCGCGTTGCGCAGCCGCGAGGTGGGTGATTCCGTGACGATCAGTTACATCCGTGATGGGGCGCAACGGGTCACGACGACGATCCTCGGGAATCGTCCCTGAACCGACGGCGGATCACCGCAACCACGGCACCAACGACAGCGACCGCGCCGAATGCTGCTCCGCCCAGGGCCAACTCCTGACGATGACGAGGGGTCAGGCGGGCCCACAGACCCCCGCGATCGGAGTCCACATACGCCTCTTCGTTCGTGAAGGCAGGTTCCCAGCCGAGCGCCCGTAGACGATCGTTGGCCACCACCCATGGGGCGGAACTGGCCACGAGCATCGATGGGTCCCCCGGAGCAAGGCCGAGTCGGGCACCAACGCCAGCAACCAGCACTGCCAACGACCGACTCAGGCGCACACGGGGGGCGGGCCCCTTCAGAGCGCTGACCTGACTTGCCGTGAGCCAACCGTCCGGAGCGAGGTTGATCGCTCCATCCGGACCGTTGGTGCGCAGAAGTTCGATGGCACTCACCAGATCGTCCACGTGCAGAAATTGAACCGGCCCGGTTCGATCGCTCACCTGGAGTCCGGCGGTGGACCATGGCGATCGAGCCAGCCACTGACCGTTGTCCGGTCCGACGACCACGCTCGGCCGCATGAGGGTGCAACTGATCCCCCGTTCACCGGCCCACTCCGAACACAGACGTTCGAGCGAGGCTCGTTCCATCGACGCCGGAATGGAAGCGTTGGGACGAACCCTGGCATCTTCGGTGAGCGGGACAGGATTATCGCGACGAGCGCCGTAGACCAACGACGAGGACAGCACGAGCAGTGAGCGCAGATGTGTGGCTGCTCCGAGCGCACCAAGCAGGGTGCGGGTGCCTGCGAGGTCGAGTTCGGCGCCCCCCGTTCCGTCGATGTCGAGTCCACCGCGGGGCCCGAGAAGCATCACCGTGGTCGCGGACTCGATGCGCGGCACGAGGGCGGGGTCGTCGAGTCCCATGCGCGCCATGGTGAGTCGGGCATCAACCACCCGGGTAATCGGCTCCCAAGCACCGTCTCGAAGGCGTCGGCCCACCGCCACGACCTCGGCAACATCAGGGGCCAACAGCAGCGAAGAGACCACTCGGTGCCCGATCGGACCGTCAGCCCCGGTGACCACGACGATCTCCGTCGGAACGATCAGCGGCACCTCGGGTTTCTCATCGACCGTGTCCACCTCTCCATCATGCCCCGTGGGGTGATGGACCTCTCGTTCCAGGGTCTCTCCATGATCCCGAGTCCCGCCCAATGAGCCCGGATGCACATGGAGTCCCGCCGCCCTAGCCTTCACCCCGTGAGTTCCGATCCCCCCGACCTTCCTCCCAACTTCCCGTCCGGCGCCCCCTTCGGCGACGACGGCTCCGATCCGTTCAAGGGCATGCCACTGTTCGGCGACCTCTCCCGGCTTTTCGCACAACAGGGAAATATGGGCTGGGATGCCGCCCGACAACTGGCACTCTCCGTTGCCACGGATGGCGGTCAGGAACCCAACGTCGACCCGCTCGAACGCATCCGGTTCGAGGCTCTGGCCCGCGTGGCCGAACTCCAGATAGCAACCGCCACCGGCCTGCCCGTCTCACGAAGTGGTCTCGGTATCACCATCACGCCGGTCACCCGTGGGCAATGGGTCACCAGTGCACTCGACGCCTGGCGCCCACTGTTCGATGCCCTTGCCGGTTCGCTTCAGAACAGCAGCACCGATGAAACCCCCGATCCCGGCAACCCGCTCGGATTCCTCGCCCCGCTCATGAAGATGGTGGGCCCGATGATGCTCGGCATGACTGCCGGGTCGATGGTCGGACATCTCGCCCGGCGATGCTTCGGTCAGTACGACCTGCCGATTCCACGCACGGGGAGCGATGAGCTGCTGGTGCTCCCGAGCAACCTCGACGCGTTCGGTGAGGAGTGGAGCCTGCCGTCCGACGATCTGCGGCTCTGGATCTGCTTGCAGGAAATTGCCGTGCACTCCGTGCTGCTCGTGCCCCATGTGCGAGCCCGACTCGATGACTATCTGCTTCGTTACGTCTCGAGTTTCGAACCAGATGCGGGGGCATTGGAAGAACACCTCGGTGAACTCGACATCACCGACCCTGCAGCGATCACCAACATCGAGGTGAGCTTCACTGATCCGCAGATGTTGCTCGGCGCGATGCAATCACCGACCCAACGCGAACTGCTCCCCGGCTTCGAAACGCTCATCGCCACAATCGTCGGGTATGTCGATCACATCATGGACTCCGTGGGAACCAACCTGCTCACGAACTATTCGATGCTTTCGGAGGCGCTGCGACGCCGGCGTGTCGAGGCCGACCCAAGTGACCGATTCGTCGAACGACTCTTCGGACTCGAGCTCAGCCAGCGCACCTACGAGCGCGGTGCCGCATTCGTCAATGGCGTCGTGGAACGCTCCGGAGACGAGGGTCTCGCCCGTCTTTGGGAATCCGAGCGAACGCTGCCGACCCCCAACGAACTTGATGCTCCCGGCTTGTGGCTGGCCAGGATCGAGTTCCCCGAAGACTGAGCACTCGAAGATCGAACCAGCCGAGCTCGGCTCAGTTCGGTCCTCAACTTCCCGCAGGGCGCCGGTCCTCGATTGCAGCTCTGAGACGCGCCATTTCCGCATCAAGTGTGGGTGTCGAGATATCCATAGCCTCAGCGATGGCGCTGATCCTCCATCGCCAATCGAAGCGCTGAAGCGCCATCCAGTTGTTGTACGCAGCCATCGATGGGTTCCACGCATTCACCGCTTCCCGGAGGATCGGCAGTGCGGGGTCACGCTCGATGGTTCCCAGATCGAGAGTCGCCCCGGGCCAGAGAAACTCTCGACTCGTTGCGCAGCGCGGAGCTCGACCAGCGACCACAGCACCAGCCCCGAGACTCTCGGCCCACCGTGGAGTCAGATAGTCGCGAGTCGGATGCGTATACGAGGCTGGAGCCTCAAGATTGTTGAACGCCAGAACGAATTTGCTCCGTGCCAATTCAGCCAAATAGTTCGTCTGATCGACGTGAGCCTCGGCGAGGATTTCCGGACGACCTTTGAAGCGGAGACCGAGGCTCGCACACGCGTCAAAGGAGAGTTTGTCGTCATCCCATTCGCTGGGTTGGCGACCGAAACGTCGCACGTCGACGTCGCGATCCGGCGATGCCGAGCCACCATCGAGTATGTCGGCGCCGATGGGCAACCAATTTACGGTGGTTCCCGTTATCTGCGTCCATGGGTCGACTGAATCAGCATCCGTCACGAATATTCGATCGAAGTCTGAACGCCGATGAGCGATCATTGGGATTCGGTCCTCCCAGAAGGAATCGATCACTAATCCGACGACCTGGCCATAGCCACTGCGGAGGTGCCCGCTCGACATAAGCGCCGAGAGATCTTTCGGATCCGGAGCGATCACGAGACAGGATTCATCTCCCCGTCGTCGTGGTGCACGAAGCGCGAGCCGATGCGACAAGGACGGCCGCGACACGGGTTCCGGAAGTTCAACAAGCTCTGCTTCAAGCAGTCGAGCAGCCATCCGAGCCAGCAACGTGATTGTGGTCCAACCCGAAGAGCGCTGAACCGAGGAGATCACTTTCATACCCAGAGTCTCCTCTAACAAGCAACGGCCTGCGATTCAGCCGGAGTAGCGAGACATCTGGGAATTGAGCGCCAGCCGTGAGGTCTGCACACGCTTCATGGCTCGTCCCTGTCGGGCTGCGGGAGCGCCGGGTCGTCCCATGCATCGGCGCTGAACAACAGCCCGTCCGAACGCTCGCTCGATGGCAGCGGGTTTCGCGCTAGCACAGGATTCCTTGGCGGGAGCGGGGCCGAGCGACGCATCCATCGACGGGCTGGATCGAACGGAGGATCAGGATCGTCTGATGGCGAGTGCACACTGACCGCTTCCGACTGCTCGATCTCGAATGGGCTTCCAACCGGAGCGGCACCGCCCCGTGCAGAACTGAAGTCCTCGGAATCCGGAGCGAACCCTTCGCGGGCGAGCACCTCGGGGTCGACTGCTGCTCGACGGCGGAAGCCGCGTGGCTGCGAAGGAATGCGACCGCTACGGATCTGCCGCAGGCCGATCAGATAACGGACGAGAGCCAGAGCAGCCACGATCGCTATGCACGCGAATCCGGCAACGATCGGAAGAGGAATGACGATGGGGATCAGGGCCCCGATGACCCACACCAACTGGAAACGGGTTTCGAACCGGGCGAACGAACGACCACGGTTCGCGTCGGGAGCGTCGCGCTGCACGATGGAATCGAAAGCCTGTTTGGCTGTGCTTCCGGTTGCACCTACAAACATCGAGAGCACCGCTGATCCGGCAAGACCGCCAATGAACGCGCACAGCGCGCCAGCGATCACCGTGAGGATGAGCGACGCGATGAGGATGCGCTCCTCGGAGAGCAGTCGACGAATACGCGGTGCCAGCAAGGCGCCGACAAAGAATCCGAACTGCGCCGAGGAGGCCACGAGTCCGAGCTGCCACAGAGGTGCATCGCGGTCCTTGAATCCGAATGCGAGCATGAACGACAGGAACCCGACGATGCCTCGAAGGAGACCCATCGCTGAGGAGGCAAGCACGATGCCCGCCGAGCGGAGTTCCTCACGTTCGGCCTCGTCGACAGGTTCCACCGCGACGACCGTGGGCCGGAGCCTGAGCGCCAACACGGTTCCGACCACGAACACGATGCCGCTGAGCCCGACGCTCCATGCACCACCGCCCAGCTTGAGCAAGATGCCTCCGGGAACAGCGGCGACGACGACAGCAAGCGCCGAGAGCACCGTGAGCTTGGAGTTGGCCTCAACGAGTTCGTCGTCATTGTGGACGGTACCCGGAACCACCGCGCTCTTCGAGATGGAATAGATCTTCTGGAGCACCAGCATGCCGAAGGCTTCGGGGTAGAAGAACAGGCTCTGCATGTGCTGGGTGATGAGAAATGCGAGCACGGCCCGGAGCAACAATGAGCCGACGATGATCCAACGTCGGCCACCCTTGATGCGGTCGATGGCGGGGCCAATGAGGGGGGCTGCTACGGCGAACGGGGCGATGGTGAGCACGAGATACAGCGCTACCCGCCAACGAGCAGAGTTGAAATCCAACGAGAAGAACACTGAACCGGCGAGGCCGATGGCGAACAGGGCATCGCCGGCGACCGACGCGGCATGTGCACGGGCGAGGAGCGAGAACGGGGTACTCGCCCAGGGCCGACGCGGGTCGCGGTCTGCGGCCTGATCGGAGAGGGGGAGCTCGGAGTCCACGTCACCCATCGTAGGAGCGGCCTGTGACTCTCCCGCTGAGCGCAGCGGGCCGATGCCTACGAACGGGGAACCTCGTACTTATACCCAAGTCCACGGATCGTGACGATCAATGCTGGATTCGCGGGGTCGGGCTCTACCTTGGAACGCAACCGCTTGACGTGCACATCGAGCGTCTTGGTGTCGCCCACATAATCCGATCCCCAGACCCGATCGATGAGGACATCGCGGGTGAGGACACGGCCGGCGTTCTCGAGCAGCAGTGCGAGGAGCTCAAATTCCTTGAGCGGCAGCTTGACGTCCTCGCCACGAATGGTGACCTCATGGCGGAGTTGGTCGAGTCGGACATCGCCGATCTCGACGGCATCGCCGGCGACCGCAACAGCAGTTCCCGATGCGGTCGTGCCGGAGTCAGGCTCGCCAACCGTTCGACGGCGCAGCACCGCTCGCATACGAGCCACGAGTTCCCGAAGTCGGTAGGGCTTGGTGATGTAATCATCGGCGCCGACCTCGAGGCCGACCACGGTGTCGATCTCTGCCCCTTTCGCGGTGACCATGATGATCGGGACATTCGACTTCGATCGGATCTCGCGGCATACGTCGATACCGGAGACCCGAGGCAACATCACATCGAGAAGGATGAGATCGGGAGCGAGTGCATCAAAGATATCGAGAGCTTCCGCTCCATCACGGGCGACCGTGACCGTGAATCCCTCACGAGTGAGTCCGCTATGGAGCGCTTCGATGAATGATTCCTCGTCCTCGACGATGAGTACTGAAATGGTGGTCATTGCGGTCCGTTCGGGAGTGAGGCGGGATCTGAGCTGGGATCAGGGCGAGACGAGGAATCGGACCCGGCGGATTGATCGTTCGATGGTGATGCACCATCGGAGACCGTGTGTTCGTGAGCACCAAGGAGCGACAGCGGCAACCGCAGTTTGAATGTGGACCCCTCACCTAGGCGCGACTCGACCTCGACAGTTCCGGCATGGTTCACCGCGACATGGCGCACGATGGCGAGACCGAGACCAGTGCCGCCGGTCTGTCGACTCCGGGCCTGATCCACTCGATAGAAACGCTCGAACACACGGTCGAGGTCTCGGGCAGGAATGCCGATGCCATGGTCAGTGACCGAGAACACCACATCTTCGGCACTCACCGCACCACGGATCTCGATACGCCCTTGGGGATCTGAATACTTGATGGCGTTGTCGAGGAGGTTCGTGAGAGCAGACACCATCTGTCGACGATCACAGCGGAGCGCGTCGTCGAGCTCAGCACCAAAGACCTCGATCGTCACCTTTGCCTGTTCCGCTGCGGGTCGGAGGCGATCGGCGGCCTCATCGAGGATCGAACCGATCTCCACGACATCAGCGACCCTGGTCTCGTCGATCTCGATCCGGGAAAGTTCGAGGAGATCCTCGATCGAGCGCCCGACACGGTACGACTCCATCTGGATCCGGCGGGCAAGACGATCTGCCACCTCTGGATCGTCTTCAGCCTGAAGCGTCTCGGCCAGTAGACCGATCGCTCCGATGGGAGTCTTCAACTCGTGGCTGATGTTCGCCACGAAATCGGTGCGAACTGCTTCGAGGCGACGACGCTCGGTGATGTCTTCGATGACAGCGACCGCGCAGGCAACACCAGCGACGCCTAGTGGTCGGGCGGTGACGACAACCGCGCGCCGGGGCGGCCCGAAGAGTTCGAGAGTGCGTTGCGCCGGGCGCCCGGCCAACGCCTCGGTCACAAGCTCGTTCACCACCCCTCCGATAAGAGCATCGGAATGACGGGCTTCGATGAATACACCAGCGGCGATGTTCCGGTCGAGCACAGTGCCGCTGGAATCAACCACCATCACTGCAAGCGGAAGCGCGTCGAGAGCCTCCTGCAGTCTTCCAACGTCTGCCCGTCGCTGCTCGGCGTTCTGACGTTGATCGCGAACTGCCGATTCGACAATCGAGAGCACGTCGTCAATGCCGTCACCTGCAATCACCGAACCACTTACGAGACCCAGACGATTGACAGCATCGACCATGCGGGCGCGCAGACGACGGGTGGTGAGGATTCCGCGCACGGCAATCCCCGCTGACGCAACTGCGATCACCAGCGCAGCGGCGAGCGCTATGTCGGAGACCGTGAGAGCTGCGAGGAGCGGAGTCACTACTCGTGATTCCGTTCGGTCTCTGCGGATGCATCCGCTTCCGTGTCCGGGGCCAATGAGTTACGAGCATGAAGACGTGCAGCCCCAGCTTGTTCAGGAAGCCATCCCGTGACCATGTACTGCACGCGCTGACCAATGTTGACGGCATGGTCACCAATGCGCTCGTAATAACGCCCCACCAGCGCGAGTTGCACTGCCGGCTGAAGCCCGAGGTCGTGGGCCGAGTGAGCGTCAAAGATGGCTTCGATGTAGTCGCCATGCAATGCATCGAGCGCATCGTCGATATCGTCGAGGGCGGCGCCGAGGTTTGCATCCCGTTCTACGTAGGCGTCGAGCGAAAGCGAGATGAGGCGTGAGGCTTCCTCGCTCATGCGTTCGATGAGACCACGCAACCGGGGATCAAGCGTTGCTCCATAGATGCGACGAGCGGCCTTGGCCACATTCACCATCAGATCGCCGGAGCGTTCGAGTTCGCCGGTGAGCCAAACCGCGGCGACGATGCCACGCAAGTCCGAAGCCATTGGCTGCTGACGCGCCAACACGCTGTAGCACTGCTCTTCGATGCGCAGTGTCTGGGCGTCGAGTTCGTCGTCAGCATCGATGAGTTCGAGCGCTCCGCCCAGGTCGCCGGTGAGAAGGACTTCGGTTCCGCGCGGGATGAATTCGCTGACCATCGCTCCGAGTCGGACGATCTCATCGCGAATCTCGTCAAGTTCCTGATGGAAGGATTTTCGTTGTTCAGGCATCGTCGTCTCCGGTGTGGTGGACGTGGATCTGTGGCGTATTCGTCATCGCCACATCAGCCGAATCGGCCAGTGATGTAGTTCTCGGTTCGTTCATCATCGGGAGCCGAGAAGATCTTCTGCGTCGTGGCGAACTCGACCAGTCGGCCTGTTCGTGTGTCGCTGTCGGGATTGACCTCGGTGGTGAAAAACGCGGTTCGATCGCTGACCCTGGCCGCCTGCTGCATGTTGTGTGTCACGATGATGATCGTGTACTCGGACTTGAGTTCCTGCATGAGATCCTCGATCCGTGCAGTGGCAATCGGGTCGAGCGCCGAGCACGGTTCGTCCATGAGGATCACCTCAGGTTCGACCGCGATAGCGCGGGCGATGCACAACCGTTGCTGCTGACCACCAGAGAGACCCATCGCGGACTTCTTGAGTCGATCCTTGACCTCATCCCAGAGCGCCGATCGCCGAAGGGCATGCTCGACGATGTCATCGAGATTCGCGCGGGTGCCTGCGATTCGCGGACCGAACGCGATGTTGTCGTAGATCGACTTCGGGAATGGGTTCGGCTTCTGGAAGACCATACCGATGCGCTTACGCACCTCGACCGGATCGATGCGGGGATCGTAGAGATCCACCCCGTGATAGAGCACCTGACCCTCGACCCTCGCCCCCTCGATCAAATCGTTCATGCGATCGAAACAGCGCAACACGGTTGACTTCCCGCAGCCGGATGGACCGATGAATGCTGTGATCTCGCGCTGACGGATCTCGAGGTTCACATCACGCACCGCACGGAAATTCCCGTAGAACACGTCGAGGTCACGAACGTCGAAGACTGTGGCCGGGTCGACAGCGGGGATCGCGGCCTCGGTGCTTTCAGGCGCGCTCCCGGTCATCAGTTCGGATGTTTCCTCACGAGTAATTCCTTCAGTCACGGTGAACTCCTGATGATCTATGCGTTGTGGCGGCGAGCCACCCTCGCCGAAACGACACGGGCGAGGATCGTGAGGATGAAGACAAGGGCGACGAGCGTGAGCGCAGCTCCCCAGGCACGGGCTTGTGCAGCTTCGAACGGTGTCTGGGCATTACCGAAGATCTGGACGGACAGCGCGGTGGTCGGGCCGTTGAAGATGCTCAGATTGAGATTCCGGGCTGCACCGATGGTGAACACCAGCGGAGCGGTCTCCCCTGCAGCTCGGGCAACAGCGAGCATCACACCCGACGTGATCCCGCCGAATGCGGCCGGCAGCACCACCGTGATGATTGTGCGCCACTTGCGATTGCCGAGCGCATAGCTGGCCTGTCGGAGTTCATCGGGCACGAGGCGGAGCATCTCCTCGGTGGTGCGGATGATGATCGGAAGCATCAGACAGGCAAGGGCCAGCGCACCGCCGAATGCGGACAGACCGTGTGAAATCGTCCAGACGGTGTAGACGAACAGCCCCATCACGATGGAGGGAACGCCGGTCATCACGTCGGCCATGAATCGGATGAGGCGCGCCAGACGACCCCGCCCTCCGTATTCGTGGAGGTAAATGGCACCAAGGACGCCGAGCGGCACCGCCATCGCCGCAGCAACGCCGGTGATAAGCAGCGTGCCCACAATTGCCGGCCCCATGCCACCACTGGCCTTGCGAGTGACTGCGGGTAGATCTTTGGTGAACCAGTCAGGGGTGAGCTGTCCGATGCCCTTGACAACGACGTAGCCGATGACGAGCGCCAGCGGGACGATAGCCACCAGTACTGAACCGGCCATCCAGATCGAGGCGAGCCGATTGCGAACTCGCCGCGAACGTTTGGTGGTTCCGCGCAGCAGGGCTTCGCCGGCATCGAAGTGGACGAGGAGTTCGTTCATCTCAGATCCCCTGCGCCCTTCGGTCGAAGCGCGCCACGATGGCTCGGGCCGACACGTTCACGATGATCGTGACAAGAAACAACACGACCCCGAGTCCGACCAGTGCCGCCCGGTGGTTACCGGATGCCTCACCGAACTGATTGACAATGACGGCGGCCATGGAGTCGCCTGCCTCGAACAGGTGCGTTGTGATCTGCCCCGGCTGGGAGCCGATGACGAGTGCAACGGCGATCGTTTCGCCCATTGCCCGACCGAGCCCGAGCATGACTGCGCCAACGATGCCGCCGCGGCCCCAGGGCAATACGGCGAGGCGAATCATCTCCCAACGAGTGGCCCCCATCCCGTAAGCCGCCTCCCGCTGCGCCTGCGGCACGGTGGCGATGACCTCGCGGCTCAAGGAGGTGACGATTGGGGTGATCATGATGGCGAGGATGATGCCAGCGGTCATGAAGCTCCGCCCGCTCGACCCGTTGAGGAACCAGCCGATCACAGGCCAGCCGCCGACGGCGTCGTTGATCGGGGCGTACACGCTCGGGCCGAGGAATGGTGCGAGCACGATGAAGCCCCACAGCCCGTAAACCACCGATGGGATCGCGGCCAGGAGATCCATGACGTAGATGATCGGGCGGCGGATCCGCGAGGGAGCTGCTTCATTGGCGTAGAGCGCGATGCCAAGACTCACCGGAACCGCGAGCAACAACGCAAGCACCGAAGAGAGAACAGTGCCATAGATGAATGCGAGCGCACCGAACTTGCCCTCTGCGGGGATCCAGGTGCTCGAGGTGAGAAACGAGAGCCCCTCGGATCGGAATGCCGGCCAGGCCTCCCGGGTGGTGGAGGTCGCAATCAGCCCGAGAATGGCGAGTACGAACAGGCCGGCAAGAAGGGCCACCGACCGGAACACCCGATCGGCGCGCCGACCGGAAGTCGCCTCAAGGAGAGACGCGGCGTCACCCCCGGAGCGGGCTCCGGGGGTGACGCCGAGTTCCGTGTGTCCTATCGCCATTCGGCGCAGTGCCTAGCCCTGGATCAACGCGATCTGGGCGATCGCCTTGTCACGCAGGCTGGTGGGCAGCGGTGCGAAATCGACCTCGGGAGCAAGGGTCTGGCCCTCGGTGAGCACGTAGTTGAGCCAACCGCGGATTGCGCTGGCCTGGGTCGGGTTGGAGATCGTGGAGTACACGATGATGTAGGTGCCAGCCGTGATCGGATACGAGTCGGCGCCAGCGGCGTTGAGTGCCGAGTAGGTGAGATCAGCATTGATCGTGGCACCAGCGAGAGCAGCGGACGCTCCCTCGAGGGTGGGCTGGACAAACTTGCCGTCCTTGTTGCCGATCGAAGCGAAGCTGAGTCCCGACGCAATGGCATCAGAGAGATCCACATACCCGATTGCGCCCTGGGTGGTCTTCACGATCTGGGCGACGCCAGCGTTGCCCTTGGCGGACTGGGCGCTGGGCCATGCCACCGTGTCACCAGCAGTGAGGGGGAAAGACTCGGGAGCAGCCGCAGCGAGGAACTTCGAGAAGTTCGAGGTCGTACCGGAACCATCCGAGCGAACCGCAACGGTGATCTTGGTACTCGGGAGCGTTGCCCCGGCGTTGTCGGCAGCGATCGCCGAATCATTCCAGGTCGTGACCGAACCAGCGAAGATCTTGGCGAGGGTTGACGGGGAGAGGTTGAGGCTCTTGATGCCCGAGAGGTTGAACGACACCGTGATCGGAGCTGCCACCGTGGGGAAGTAGAGGAACGGTCCCTTGAACGTGGCCTTGTCAGCATCGGCGACGAGGCTGTCGGTGCCCGCCCAATCGGAGGTACCAGCGGCGAGATCCTTCTTACCCTGGCCGGAACCGACGCCGTTGTAGTTCACGGTCACACCCTTGGCGACACCGGCGAAACCGGCGATGGTCTCCTCGTAGAAGGCCTTGGGGAATGTGGCGCCTGAGCCATTAAGTGTCCCTGAGAGCGAAACGTAGTCATAGGAGGAGGCATCAGGCTTGGCGTCCGAATCGGACGTGCTCCCCCCACACGCTGAGGCCACGACGCCGAACACGGCGAGCACGGCGACGAGCAATGCAACGGACTTCTTGGATGAACGCAAGGTGCTACTCCCTTAACAGATGGTTACAGGATCAACGGAGAGTCCGGATCTGTTGGCAAGTTACGGGCTCCAGATGACATCTGAGCGAGCACTAGGTGTCTACAAGGTGAACAACGGTGCAAGTCCTCATTCAGACCTGTACCAATCGAAGACTTTGAACGACGTGTTGTCCAAAACTCCGAGTGCAGCATCGCTGCATGAGCTCTCAGGGCGTGGCGAGACGGGAGAATGCGTCAAGCACCTCGACATCATGGGAATGGGTGAGCCGTTCTCGGGCTCCTTCAATGAGGAGCCAGTCCAGTTCATCCACCTCTTCGTTGACCCCGAACTCGCCAGAGGCCACGGTCATTTCCCAATAACGAACCTGCTTCACGCGGGACCTTGCATCGCGATACCGAACCGACGGGAGCTCACGACCGACCACGCACTGGAATCCGGTCTCCTCGAGCACCTCGCGGTGCGCAGCAGCTTCATCGGATTCGCCCGGTTCGAGCTTTCCCTTCGGGAAGGTCCAATCCCGGTACTTCGGACGATGCACAAGTGCCACCTCGATCCCGCGTTCACCGGGGCGCCAGATCACCCCTCCGGCGGCGCGCACCTGCGGCTCAACAGCTGGATCAAGAATCTCCTTGCCGGGGGCGGGATCCGGTCGGGTGGATCGACGCCGCCTCATGAGCGGAACCAGGCGACGGCGGAGCGATTGGAACATGCGCGCCAGGAATCGAGCCAGGCCCGTAGGGCCTGATCAGAGACGACCGATTGTGCGGCCACGAGCTGTCCGGCCACGAATGGTTCGAGACCTTCGAGTGATACCACCCGGCTGCGGAGCCAGCGCTCGCAGGCCAGAGCGTCGAGATGGCGCCCGAGATCGTGCTGGGCCTGTGCGGTGAGCGCCGCAAAGTCGCTCGCCGCTGCTCCGAACACCGGTACAGCCAGTTCGGTTGCACTTCGAATTCGGATGATCTGACCGCGTACCTGCCGGATCTCGCTCTCCGATGGCTCATCGGACAGGTCGCGAACAGCTGCCCGGACTCGCTTCCAGACCCGCATCATGGCCGACGGGATGACCTCGACGGCGGCCGCCGAGGTTCCCGAGAACAGCGCAGTGGGTCTGGTTATCGCAACGAGGGCATCGAGTAATGCGACATATCTGGTGGATCCGAGCACCTCGATGACACTGGCATGCGCTCGCTGACGCTCTCTGCGCGCTCTGTCGATCAGCCCCTGAACGGCAGCGACGTCATTATCTCGGGCCGAAGCAATGGCTCGCTCAACGCTCTCGACGAGAACGTCGGCCCGACGCAGGGTTCCGAACTCCTCGGAGAGCCACCGCATCTCGGTGCGCAGATGATCGAGGTACGCATCGTCGAAGTGTCTGGTGAACGTCTTGAGATCGGCTCGAATGCGACGCAGCGCCCAACGGGCTCGATGAAGTCCCATCGGGTCATCGTCGAGCCGGATCACATGATCGTTGACGACGATGTCGGACACCGCGCTACGAAGTCCCGCTGACATCACCTCGGCGATGGACGCATCACGACGTGGCACAGGACCCTCGAAAACACTTGGCGCCAGAGCCCGCGGGCCGAGTGCCCGAGCCACCTTCGACATCGGGTCAGGAGCACCTGCGCCGACCGCGAGCAATCTGGCTGACACCGCGTCGAGCAGTTCATCGGTTCCGGAATCCGTGAGCTCGAGTTCGATCTCGCGGAACGTCGCCGCAGTCACGCCGCCCTCGACCACCGTGACCCGGTCATCATCGACCTCGGCGAGATCCACACCAGCTCCGTCGATGAGAGCGAGACGCTCGCGGCGGCTGAGGATGTCGATAACTGCAACCAGCGGCTCAAGACGCGCCCACCCAGCGACGAGGCCGATGAACAGTTCCGGAACCTCGAGTGAGTCGCTCTCGATGTCGAACTCTCGGCGCTGGAGGACAGTGGTGGATGCACCTGCCGGCAGTTTGAGGGTCCATGTTGGAGGTCCGTCGCCGGTACGCCGACGCAGTGAAACCCCACTGCGCACGAGGCGGAGGTCGGCGGTGTCGTAATAGGTGGCATCCAGATCGAGGCGCGGCAGAGGCACCGCTGAGACGCCCGGGAGGACACCTGAAAGTTCAGGCATCTCGAAGCCGGGGGGACCTCCGAATTTGACCTCCCGTTCCACCGAACCAGTCATGAAACGTCGCGCCGTTCAAGAGCAAGTTCTTCGAGCACACGGTGAGTATCGATCCCGGAACCGCCGGGCACCTTCGACCAGGTCGAGTCGGCCTCGAGGCGCCACGCGAGCTGATCATCGGCCAATTGGACCTCGATGATCTGCTGCAGGCGGCGCTGGAGCGATTCATCCTCAATGGGGACCAGCGCCTCGACGCGTCGATCGAGATTGCGGGGCATGAGGTCAGCCGAGCCGATGTAGGAGATCGGCCCACCATCGTGTCCGTGATCAAAATGGTAGATACGTGAATGCTCGAGGTAGCGCCCGACGATCGAACGCACCCGGATGTTCTCGGAGAGCCCGGGCACGCCCGGACGCAGGCAACATATGCCGCGCACGATGAGATCGATGCGGTTACCGGCCTGTGACGCCGCATAGAGCGCGTCGATGAGCACCGGGTCGACGAGGCTGTTCATCTTGAGCACGATGCGGCCCTCAGGACCGTGCGCTGCTTCGCCGGCGATCAGTTCAGCGATGCCCGGGCGCACTGACCGCGGTGCGACGAGCAACTTGGCGAACTGAGGATCGCGAGCGAATCCCGTGAGCAGATTGAACAGCTGCGTGAGATCGGAACCGACCTGGGGATCACAGGTCAGCAGACCGAGATCGTCGTAGAGGCGGGCAGTCTTCGGGTTGTAGTTGCCGGTACCGACATGGCTGTACCGACGAATGCCGTCGGGCTCGTCGCGCACGACCAACGTTGTCTTCGTGTGGATCTTGAGACCCTTGAGTCCGTAGACCACATGCACGCCTGCGTTTTCGAGTTCGCGGGCCCATCCGATGTTCTTCTTCTCATCGAACCGGGCCTTCAACTCGACAAGCGCCGCCACCTGCTTGCCCCGCTCGGCAGCGCGCACAAGCGACTTGATGATCGAGGTATCGGAACTGGTGCGATAGAGCGTGAGTTTGATGGCCAGCACCTGCGGATCACGAGATGCCTGACGAATGAACTCCTCGACCGAGGACGAGAACGACTCATACGGGTGGTGGAGCAGCACATCGCCGTCACGGATCACCGAGAACATGTCAACGGGTTCATCCGGGGTGTCGCCCACCAAGCGCGCTTGCGTGATTGGAACCCAAGGTTCGTCCTTGAGGTCCGGTCGATCGATGCCATGCACCGTCCAGAGACCACCGAGATCGAGCGGGCCGGAGCACAGGTAGACATCTTCAGGATCGAGATCGAGTTCGCGCACGAGGAGATCGAGGATCTCGCCGGAGACGTCCTGGTCGACCTCGAGTCGAACTGCCCGACCGAACCGTCGACGTCGCAATTCGAGTTCAACCGCTTCGAGGAGATCGTCGGCGTCCTCTTCTTCGAGTGTGAGATCCGCGTTGCGGGTGACCCGGAACGCGTGATGCTGCCCGAGAACCATGCCGGGGAACAGCACGGCGAGATGCTCGGCAATGACCTCTTCGAGCGATACGAACCGCACCCCATCGGGCATCACGACGAACCGCGGCAGCAGGTTCGGAACCTTGACCCGGGCAAAACGATGATCCCCGGTCACTGGATCGTTCACCACGACCGCCAGATTCAAGGAAAGGTCAGAGATATACGGGAACGGGTGACCGGGATCGACTGCGAGTGGTGTGAGTACCGGGAAGATGCGTTCGTCGAAGTACGTGCCGAGATGCGCTCGGTCAGCCGCGTCGAGATCGGCGAATGAGGCGAAGACCACACCGGAGCGAGCGAGTTCGGGAACCAACTCGTCGAGGAAGACCGATTCGGCCCGACGGCGTTCGATCTGAAGTCGTTCACGGATCTCGCGCAACTGGGTTCGGGCGGATCGACCATCGGCGGTGCGATTCCCAAGGCCGGCAGCTACCTGATCTTTCAGACCCGCCACGCGGACCTGAAAGAACTCATCGAGATTCTGGGAGAAGATCGCCACGAACTTCAGGCGCTCGAGCAACGGCATCGCCGGGTTCGACGCCAATGCCAACACCCGTGCGTCGAAGTCGAGCCACGAGAGTTCGCGATTGAGAAATCGCTCCGGAGAAGCCCCTGGATCATCCGGTCCGCCGGAAAGCACCGGCCTCGACGTACCCACAGCCGCACATGTGGTGATGTCGCGCTCGGGTTGGTGGGTGGGGGAACCCTCGGACATCAGGCGAGCCTACATCCGGGTCCGGGCAAGCCATTGGCCTGCTCCGTGAAGTCCGATGACACCCAGACATCGCGTGTCATCGGTGAAGAGTCGACAACTGTGTGTCAGCCCTCTTCAGGCATTCCGAGATCCCAGGTGAGCACGAGATTCTCGCGCTCGGCATCGCGAACCACTCGTTCGCGGTTGCGGCGGAACTGCGGATCGTGCGGAGGAAGCAGAAGAAGACGAGCCATCACTCGCGAGCGGAAATCGTCGACGAGGCCGCGCACCTCGGAGTCGCCCTGGACATCCCAGTGGGGAGCGACCGGGCCGAGATAGATGACTCGGACATGGCCACGGGGCGGCTGATCAGTTGGGGTTTCGGTCATCGACATCAGCGGACTGCTCTTTCCTCGGCGCACACGCGTGCCTGAACTTGCGGGACTCCGCAGGGAACTCATCCTAGTGGCCGACCGGGACGGAACATCCAAGGGGGAACTTTGCCTCGACTTTGCCAACGACTTAGGGGACCTTTTCACCCCCGTCCGTATGTTGCGCCGCATGGAAACCACAACGGACTGGATGGACAACGGAATCTGCCGGGATCACCCTCCCGCCACGTTCTTCCCGAGCGATGGAGTCGGCGTCGAGGTGGCCAAACGCATCTGCGTCACCTGCCCGGTCGTCGACACCTGCCTCGAATACGCCCTGGAGAATCACATCGACCACGGCGTCTGGGGTGGGACCTCGGAACGTCAGCGTCGACGCATCCTGAAGGCTCGCGGGATCCGCATCCCTGCCTTCAGCGAGTGACCCTCAACTGATCTCCCCCCACAATCTGATCCTGCCCCACTGACGACGCACCCGTCGGTGGGGCAGGATCATCCAATGATCGAATCTGTCATCAACATCAGCGAGGGCCGCCGGACCGACCTGATCGACGAGATCGGCGCCGCAGCCGGGGCTGATCTGCTCGATGTGCACAGCTGTGTGCATCACAACCGCTCGGTGCTCACGGTGGTCGGCGAGTCGGCACCAAAAGCCATCGCCCGACGCACGCTCGACGTGCTCGACATCGCAATGCACGATGGAGCTCATCCCCGCATCGGGGTGCTCGACGTGGTTCCGTTCATCTCCCTCGAAGGATCGAGTGAGCGTGACGCGATCGATGCCCGTAACGCATTCGCCCGCTGGGCCGCCGAAGCGCTCGCACTCCCCTGCTTTCTCTATGGCCCCGAGCGCACTCTCCCTGAAGTTCGTCGGGGAGCATTCACCACGCTTGCGCCCGATCACGGACCACAGGAGCCGCATCCCACAGCGGGAGCTGTCGCCGTGGGGCAACGCGCTGCACTGGTGGCGTACAACCTGTGGTTGGCGGAACCAGACATTGACCTCGCGAAGCAGATCGCTCGAACCATCCGCTCGAGCTCGGTGCGAGCGTTGGGGCTGGAGGTGGGCGACCAGGTGCAGGTTTCGATGAACCTGATCGATCCGACCAGTACCCGACCGGATCAGATCTGGGACCGGGTGGAATCGATGGCGCTGATCAAGCGAGCGGAACTCGTCGGGCTGCTTCCGGATTCCGTGCTGGGCCGGATCCCGCCCGATCGCTGGGCACAGCTCGACCTCGGCACGGAACGCACGATCGAGTGGAGGCTCACAGAACGCGAACGACGCCTCGCCGAAGGCTGAGGCGTCGATCCGGGACTACTGCGGGGCAACTAGGCCGTGGCGGAGGTGCGGTCAGCGGCCGCTGCGGACCGGGCAAGGGCCCGCTGCCGACGGATGCGACGACGCTCACGCTCGCTCATGCCACCCCAGATACCGAATTTTTCGCCGTTGGCGAGGGCGTACTCGAGGCAGTCGTCACGAACGACACAGCCCCGACAGACCTCTTTGGCCTCACGGGTGGATGCGCCACGCTCGGGGAAGAAGAGGTCGGGATCGACGCCGAGACAGTTGGCGAGATCCTGCCAGGACTTATCCTCGCCGAACCCCACTGCGAAATCGGCGGCTGCGTTGGCGAAGGTCGCGCTGCCCGGGGCAGCTGCGGTGGTTGCTACGGATGAGGTTGATGCTGATTCGGTCATGTGCCGGTCCCCCAGGATCGAGATCAAGTACTGCCGTGTAATTACACGGGTGTGATCTTGCCCCCAAAATCGGGGAAATGCAAGGGGGAATTGCATTCATGGCCGACCGACACCCGGAATCACCCAGCGCGGCGACCCCGGAGAAGTTGACGCTTGTGCTCGATGAAGTCCACCAATACGTAATCGCCGAGGGTCTCAGGCGTGGTGAAAAATGCCCGACCCCGGTTGAGTTCGGTGAGTTTCTCGATGAAGTGCCGCAGGTCGGGGGTGGCGTCGAGCACGAAGGTATTGATCCGGATGTTGTCGCGGGTGCACAGCATCACTTCCTTCAGCGTGGCATCGACGGTGGCCTGCACCGGCGGGTAGTTGAAATAGACATCACCTGATTGGGTGATGTGAGCAGTGGGCTCACCGTCGGTGATCATGATGATCTGCTTGGTGCCGGTCTGACGCGAGAGCAGTCGCCGGGCGATCTGCAGGCCATGCTGCATGTTGGTTCCGTAGACGAAATCCCAGGAGACCTCGGGCAGCTGTTCGGGCTTGAGTTCGCGGGCGCTCTCGCTGAATCCCACGATGCCCATGTAGTCGCGCGGGAACTTCGATGTGATGAGCGAATGGAGCGCCATCGTGACCTTCTTGGCCGGCAGGAAGTTGTCGCGCATGGGCATGGAAAGCGAGAGGTCGATCATGAGCACGGTGCTGGACCGAACCATGTGCTCGGTGCGCTCCACCTCGAAATCGTCGGGGGTCAGGCGCACAGGCGAACCACTGCCGGCGCGCTGGATGGCGTTGCGAACCGTGCGCCCGATATCGAGATTGAAGGGGTCGCCGAACTCATAGGGCTTGGTCGAGTAGTCGCGCTCATGGCCGATGCCGATGCGTGAGATCTCGTGCTGTCCCGCCTTGTCCATCGCCATCTTGGTGAAGAGTTCGTCGAGAGAGTTCTTCCCGATCTGGCGGATGCCGCGGGGTGTGAGCTCGAGTCGACCTTCCTTGTTCTCGACAAGTCCGGACTCCTCAAGACGACGAGCCAGTTCGGCCATCTGTTCAAGGCTGCGAGCGGTCTCCTCGCCGAGAAGCTCACGAGCCCGATCGATATCAACCTCAGCCAATGCTCCGGGAGAACTCGCTCCCGAGAGCATGTTCTCGAGTTGATCGAGATCGCCGAGCTCCTGCAGCAGTTGATTGGCCTCGGCCATGTTGAGCGGATCCTGACCGGAGAAGTCGTACTGCTCGCCCCAGTTCATGTCAGGGAACATCTGCTGGAGGTTCTGACCGAGCTGGTCGACCTGCCAGCGCAGGTCCATATCGTCCATGAGCTGATCGGAAAGCGCCTGGAGCTGCGCTCGTTGCTCCGGGGTCATGGAGTTGAGCATCGCCTGGGCCGCGGCCATGCGCCGGGCCATGATCTCGAGCAGTTCGTCGAGGTTCTGCGGGTTCTCGGGGAAGAAGTCGCCGAAGCGCTCCATGAACCCGTCGAAGTCCGGCTCCTCGCCACGTTGGCGCGCCTCGAGCATCTGGTTGAGCTCGGCGAACATGTCCTTCATCCGGGCCATGTCCTCGGGGGTCATGCCCTCGACCGCGCCAGACATCTGATCGACGTACTGCTGCATGAGTTGCTCACGGAGTTGATCGATCAGTTGCTCGAACTTCTCCCGTGCCTCAGCAGAGGTGAATTCGTAGTTCTGGAGGTCGCGCACCATCCCGGCGAGATCCGGGGAGAGGAGGTCGAGTGCCGCATGTCGCTCGGCGTTGGTCTGATCGGTGAGCTCCTGACGACGGGCGTCGCCCGACTCGCGTGCTTCGTTCGCAGCTGCGTCGAGTGCGTCTCGTTCGGTATCGACAACGTCGCGCAACCCGCGCGCGATGTCGTCATAGACACCACCGAGGTCGTGGTTCTCGAGCGCCTCACGCCGCTTCTTGCGCAACTTTTCGAGCATCTCGCGCATTCCCTGCATGCGCTGGCCGTCTTTGGTGTCGAAGCCGGTCTGCATCATGCGCCGCAGCGCAGCATTGAGATCGCCGTGATAGAGCAGATCGTCAGTGATCTCACTGAAGATGTCGGTGGCGTCCAGATCGAATCCGACCTGCGTGCCGTCCCAGCGGGAGTACCTGACGCGGTTGTTCTTTCCCATGGGGGCACCGTAACGGGAATACTGCTCCGATGGCTGACGCAGCAGGATCTCCCCCCACTCTCGTCTGGGGAGCCGCAGCGAGCGCCCAGAGCACGCTCGGCATCGCTCCCCGCAGCACCTGGGCTCCTTGGGAAGGTGATGGCCGCCTGCCTCTCTCAGGAGAGGGCAGCGGATTCGGGGTCGACTTTCGGGCCGATCTCGCCCAAGCGGCCGAACTGGGACTGCGAGCGTTCCGTTGGACCTTCGACTGGGCCCGCCTCGAACCATGGGAGAGCCGGTGGGATGGCGAGGCGATCGATCAGATCACCGAGGTGCTGCGGGCAGCCCGTGAATGCGGGATCGAGGTGTGGGCCGTGCTCCATGACGGCGCGCTACCCGGCTGGTTCGCTGACGACCGCAATGGATTCGACGACGACTCCGGCCTGCGCCGGATCTGGCCCCGCCATGTCGATCGTGTGGCCGAAACCTTCGGGGCGCTCGTCGATGTGTGGGTGCCGGTGCTCGACCCCTTCACGATCGCTACGACTGGTCGCCTCGACGGCACACTCCCCCCGGGGCACCGCTCGGAGCAGGAGTTCGTGGATCATCTGCTCGCTCTGCACCTGGCGTCGTACGAAGCGCTCCGCCTCCTGAGCAGTGGCGACGCTCCCGTGGCCTGCTGCATCGACACCGAGCCCACCTTCGGTGGCGTGCACTCACGCGAACCGGACGAACGAATCGCCGCGTCGGAACGGGCCGCCCGTATCGATCGCATGCGGTTCGGTAGTTGGATCCGCGCGCTGCGTGACGGCGTGGTGTCGATTCCGGGCCTCGCCGAGCGCGAACTTCCGGGCCTCGCCGGTGGTTACGACATCATCGGATTCACCCAGCGCAGTGCACGAACTGTCTTCGCCGATGGCACCGATGGCCTCTACCCCGCCGATGCGGTTCCCGCCGCCGATGGTCGCGCCCCATGGGCAGAAGGTCTCGGGCTCACGTTGCGCACGCTCGCCGATGCCGAACTGCACCGTCCCCTTGCCCTGCTCGGCACCGGCCTTGTTGCCCATGAAGACGCCCGGCGGATCGAAACTCTCCAGTCCGTCGCCCTCGAGTTGGGGCGCGCGATCGATGACGGCGTCGAACTCACCCACGCCTTCTGGGAGACCGCTATCGACGGCTGGACAACTCAGTGCGGACTGTCGGCACCCACCGGATTCATCGACAGGGACCGAAACCCGCGACCGAGTGCTGCAGTCATGCGCGAACTCGCTGGCGGGAGCGCGAGACTTTCGCCGTGAGCGATGCAACTGCCCGTGACCGGGCCAAGGAAGAAGCTGGCCGCCACGCCGCCGGCTATGTCACCGATGGCATGAAGGTTGGTCTCGGCACCGGATCCACCGTGCACTGGACCATCGTCGAACTCGGTGAACGGGCGCTCGACATCATCTGCACCGCCACTTCGGTGCAGACCCATGAGCTGGCCACCTCGCTCGGACTCCGGGTGATCAGCCCCGATGAGATCGGCTCGCTCGACATCGCGATCGACGGCGCCGACGAGGTTGACCCTGCGTTCAATCTCACCAAAGGCGGCGGCGCTGCTCACACCCGAGAGAAGATCATCGCCTCGATGACCCCGCGCTTCATCGTCGTGGTCGATGAGACCAAGATCGTCGACGCTCTCGGACCCTTCGGCACACCGCTCGAGGTGCTCGACTTCGCGCCGGGCGTGGTCACCAACGCGGTCCTCGCTCTCGGTGCCACCTCAGTCACCACCCGGGAGCGCCGCAGCGATAACGGCAACCTGATCATGGACGCGCAGTTCGGCTCAATCGCTGATCCGGTGGCACTGGCCACCGCCCTGGCAACGCTGCCCGGAATCGTTGAACACGGGATCTTTCCCGGTTCGATGGTGGAACGGGTGGTGGTGGCCGGACTCGCCGGCGTGCACGAATTGGTGAACGATCGGAGCTGATCAGGTCCGATCGGACCTGATCAGGATCATCGGCTTCGAATCAGGAACGGCCTCGGTATTGCGCCCGTGATCCCGATGCTTCCTTGTTGAGTCGCTTCGACAGATGCAGGCCCTCGAGGATGAACTCGACCGCGCTGGCGACCATGGCCGGCGAGCGATCGGTGCCGATGAGTGCGGCAACAGAGGTTTCCAGGGCCGGCACCTCGGACAGCAGGGCCACGTATTCCGCGGCGCTGACGTCCTCGCCGGCCTGCACGATGCGATCGCCATCGAATGCCTCGACCACTTCACGGAGATTCTCGACCGCCACGTACTCACGGAAGATCGAAAGGATGGCGCTCTTGAGGATCACGTCGACGATCTGACCCTCACGGCCGTCCTCGATCGTTTCGATCTCGAGCTTGCCGGTGGTTGATGCCGCGAGCGCGTCGAGATCGCAGACCCGCGGGACAACCTCGGTATCGCCGAGGGGCAGCGCGCGTCGGGCGGCGTTGGCCACGAGGGTCTCGAGGTTGGAGACGGTGAGGCGGACCGACACACCGGAGCGCTGATTGATGTGCGGGCTGCGCCGTGCGAGCTGCGAGAACTCGGCGATGACCTCGGTCATGAAATGCGGCACCGTCACCGACACACCTTCGGCGACCAACGGACGGGCCTCCTGCAGCGCAATGGTGACCTCGGTCTCGACATCGAGCGGGTAATGCGTGCGGATCTGGGCACCGAAGCGATCCTTGAGTGGCGTGATGATGCGACCACGGTTGGTGTAGTCCTCGGGATTGGCCGAGCCGAAGAGCATGACGTCGAGGGGAAGACGCACCTTGTAACCACGCACCTGCACATCGCGTTCCTCGAGCACGTTGAGCAGACCCACCTGGATGCGCTCGGCGAGATCGGGAAGTTCGTTGATGGCGAAGATGCCACGGTTGGTGCGCGGCACCAGGCCGTAATGAAGGGTGAGTTCGTCAGACAGATAGCGACCCTCGGCCACCTTGATCGGATCGACCTCACCGATGAGATCGGCGATCGAGGTATCGGGGGTGGCGAGCTTCTCGCCGAAACGATCCTCACGGTTGACCCACGTGATCGGGGCATCGTCGCCCATCTCGGCAACGAGATCACGGGCGTGCTTGGACACCGGGTTGTAGGGATCATCGTTGATCTCAGAACCAGCGACGATGGGCATCCATTCGTCGAGCAGACCGGTGAGCGAACGGATCATGCGGGTCTTGGCCTGTCCGCGTTCGCCGAGGAAGATGACATCGTGGCCGGCGAGAAGCGCGTTCTCGAGCTGCGGGAGCACGGTGTCCTCATAGCCCAACACGTTGGCGAACAGTGCCTCGCCCGCCCGGATGCGCTCGATGGCATTGGCGCGCAGTTCCTCCTTGACCGGTCGGCTGATCCAGCCCGATGCCCGGAGTGCACCCAGAGTTGTGGGGGCCGGCGTTGAGGAACCTGTGATTGTGGTGCTGTCCGACATCGATCATCCTTCGCAGTGGCGTGCGCCTCAACCTATCGCCCACCGCTGCGCCATGACGCCCCGAGCGGCAGCCACGAACCCCCAGCCGACCGTGATCGCTAGCGTGGAGCGATGACCGAATCCCGAGTGCAGCGCCTGTCGGGAACATGGCGCGCCTTCGATCTCGGAAGCCCGATCGACGACAACGATCTGGGCTCGGAGGCCGACGCTGCGCACAGCCTCGCCGCGCCGGCGGTCGACGACAGTTCCTGGCCCGAACTGCCCGTCCCCGGCCACTGGCGTTCGCACGGAGCATTCGCCAGCAGCGATGGCCCTGTCCTCTACCGACGCACCTTTCGAACCGAGCCGCTGGGGCAAGAGGAACGCCGGTTCCTTGTGATCAACGGTGTGATGGCAGCAGGAGATGTGTGGTTCGACGGAACGTATCTGGGCGATACCCGCGGCTACGCGGTGCCGCACACGTTCGAGGTCACCGGCCTGCTCAGCGGATCCACGTCAACCGATGACCATGTCGTCGCCATCGAAGCCGGATTCGAGCCTGTGGGCACCGGCCGGGTGCGCGACCTCTCCGGGGCGTTCGGCCGCTCGGCGCTGATCGGCACCGGCCATAATCCCGGCGGCATCTGGCGCGATGTTGAACTGCGCTCCACCGGACCCGTGCGCATCGAGCATTGCCGTCTGCGCTGCACTGATGCCACGGAGGAACAGGCCACCCTCGCGCTGCGCGTCGTTCTCGACGCCGAACGAGCAGGCCCAGTCACCATCCGCACCTGGGTTCGTCGCGTGCAGGACCAACTCTCGTTGCTCGAACCCGGTGAGTCTGCTTCGATCATCGTTGAGCGCGATCATTCTCTTGCCGTCGGTGAGAACCGCACCGAGTTCGACATCGCAATCCCTGATCCGGCGCTGTGGTGGCCCCGAGCCCTTGGTGATCAGCCCCTCTACGACGTCGGAATCGAGATCCTGATCGACGGCGTCCCGAGCGACACCGGCGGCTGGAGAACTGGTCTGCGTACCGTCCGACTCGACAACTTCATCGCCACGGTGAACGGGCGCCGGATGTTCCTCAAGGGGATTTCGCTGGGTCCCACCAGCCTTGCCATCGGCGACTGTTCCCCTGAGGAGGTCGTCGCTGACATCGCAACAGTGGCCGATGCCGGACTCGATCTGGTGCGGATACACGGACACATGGCCCGCCCCGAGCTGTACGCCGAGGCTGATCGTCTCGGCATCCTCGTCTGGCAGGACCTCCCCCTCCAGTGGGCGCTGCTGCGTCAGGCCAAACCAGCGGCCCGACGCGTGGCTCGTTGGGTCGTCGACCAACTGGCCCACCACCCCTCGATCCTCGTCTGGAACGCTCACCATGAGCCGTGGGCCGGTGAACCGGCGTCATGGCGCAGCACCGGCCCAGCCGACCGCAGGGCGATGCGGTTGCGGATGATCACGGCTCAATTGCTGCCGAGTTGGAACCGCAGCCTGCTCGATCGGTCGGTGGCCGACACCCTCCGAGCGAGCGACCCGACCAGACCTGTCCTCGCCCAGAGCGGATCCTGGCCCGCGCTTCCCCGCCTCTCCGGTGAGGCCTCGCATCTCTGGATCGGTTGGCGTTGGGGTCGGATCCACGATCTGGCGCGATTGCTTCGGTGGTGGCCCCGACTCGGTCGATTCGTGGCCGAATTCGGCGCCCAAGCGCCCGCTGATGCGCACCTGCTCGCCACTCCAACCATCGACGCAGTCGCACATGCTCCCGATTCACAGTGGCCCGAACTGGACTGGCCCGAACTGGACTGGCCCGAACTGGACTGGAAAGGGATCGCCGATCGCAGCGCACTCGAGCTTCCCGCGCTGATCGAACAAGTACCCCCTGCCGACTTCGCCACGGCCGCCGAGTGGGTCACCGCGATGCAGGGACACCAGCGCGAACTCGTCGTCAGCCATGTCGAGACTCTGCGCCGCCTCAAGTACCGGCCCACCGGCGGGTTCGCCGCGTTCGCACTGGCCGACACCGCGCCCGCCATCTCTGCCGCACTCCTCGACCATCGCCGACGGCCCAAACCGGCCTGGGCGGGGTTCGTCGCCGCGTGTGCACCTGTCATCGCCGTACTCGAAGCCCCACCGATCGAACTGCGCACCGACGATCGGCTCGCCCTGCCGGTCCATCTCGTGAGCGATCTCCATCACGGGGTGGACGGCCTTCGGGTGATCGTCACCCTCAGTTGGCTCTCGGACCCCGACCGGGTGCTGCACCGGGCGGGCTGGACGGGCGCAGTCGGACCCGATGACATCGTTCGGGTCGGGGTTCTGCGAGCGAGAGTGCCGCAACCTGCGTCGACCACTGACACCCTCGCAATCTCGGTGGTGCTGACCGGTGAGGGCGTCGAGCGGCGCGAGCGCGTCCACCACCGTCTCGTGCGCCGTTGAACTCGGGCTCTCGACTCCGGCGAAGAAGCCTCCGACAGGGTTCGTCGGTGGCCGTGAACGCTGACTAGCGTGTCGTTGTTCATGGAGGACGAGACCCCGCTGTCTGCGGATCGGTCAGTCCCCCGTCACCAGCCCCACGCAGGAAAGGTCTGCACGTGACAGCAACCAAGGAACCGCCCGCACTCACGTCCGACATCACGTCGCCACCGATCGTGAAGCGCCATCAGCGCAGTGCGTTCCCGGTCATCGACCTCTGGAAGTCATCGGTCGGCAAGAAGTGGATCATGGGCGTCACCGGCGTCATGCTCATGGGCTTCGTGCTCTTCCACATGATCGGCAACCTCAAGATGTACCTCGGCGCCTCGCACTTCGACGAGTACGCGCACTTCTTGCGCGAGTTACTCGTGCCGATCATCCCCGAGACCGGCGTGCTGTGGATCCTGCGTGCCGGCCTGCTCGGGGCGTTCGTGCTGCATATCGCCTGCGCCTACAGCCTCACGCAGATGAACCGCAAGGCCCGCCCGATCAAGTACCAGTCATCGCGTGATTACGTGGCGGTCAACTGGGCGGCCCGCACCATGCGCTGGAGCGGCATCATCGTCGGCCTGTTCATCCTGTGGCACCTCGCCACCATCACCTGGGGCTGGGCCAACCCTGATTTCGTTGCCGGCGAGCCCTACGAAACCATCACCGCCAGCCTGCATAACCCGATCGTCGGTGTGCTCTACATCGTCGCCAACCTGGCATTGGGCTTCCATCTGTTCCACGGAACATGGAGCCTGTTCCAGACCTTCGGCTCACTGAGCCCCCGCTTCAACCCGCGTCACAACCCCCTGCGTAAGGGCATCGCCGCTGGTTTCGCCATCGTCGTCGCCGGCGCCAACATCACCTTCCCCATCGCCGCCATGACCGGCGTCATCGGCTGAAAGAGGAATCCATGAGCAACGTTGTTCTCGACTCCAAGGTTCCCGAAGGTCCGATTCAGGACCGCTGGGACAACCACAAGTTCAACATGAAGCTCGTGAACCCCGCGAACAAGCGGAAGTTCACGGTTCTGGTGGTCGGCACCGGCCTCGCCGGAGCTGCTGCAGCGGCGACGCTCGCAGAGCTCGGGTACCAGGTGAAGTGCTTCACCTTCCACGACTCTCCCCGCCGGGCGCATTCCATCGCTGCCCAGGGTGGCATCAACGGTGCCAAGAACTACAAGAACGATGGCGACAGCGTCTATCGACTCTTCTACGACACCGTGAAGGGCGGCGACTTCCGGGCTCGTGAGTCCAACGTGTACCGCCTTGCCCAGGTGTCGGTCGACATCATCGACCAGTGCGTGGCCCAGGGCGTTCCCTTCGCCCGCGAGTACGGCGGCCTGCTCGACAACCGTTCCTTCGGTGGCGCCCAGGTGAGCCGCACGTTCTACGCCCGTGGCCAGACCGGTCAGCAGCTCCTGCTCGGTGCCTATCAGGCCCTCATGCAGCAGGTGTCGCTCGGTCGTGTCGAGCTCCACACCAAGACCGAACTGCTCGACGTCGTGAAGAAGGACGGCGTGGCGGTCGGCATCGTCACCCGCAACGTCAACAGCGGCGAGGTCAAGAGCTGGTCGGGTCACGCCACCCTGCTGTGCACCGGCGGCTACGGCAACGCCTTCTACCTGTCCACCAACGCGATGAACTCCAACGTCACCGCAGCATGGCGGGCACACAAGAAGGGCGCCCTGTTCGCCAACGCCTGCTACACGCAGATCCACCCCACCTGCATCCCGGCCAGTGATGAGTCGCAGTCCAAGCTCACGCTCATGTCGGAGTCGCTGCGTAACGACGGTCGCATCTGGGTGCCCAAGAAGTTCGACGACAACCGTCCGGCCGATCAGATCCCTGAAGAAGACCGCGACTACTACCTCGAGCGTAAGTACCCGTCCTACGGCAACCTCGCTCCCCGTGACATCGCCTCGCGTGCCGCCAAGGTTGTGTGTGATGAGGGTCGTGGCGTTGGCCCGCTCAAGAACGGCGTCTTCCTCGACTTCAGCGAGTCGATCGACCGGCTCGGTCACGACACCGTCTTCGAGCGTTACGGCAACCTCTTCGACATGTACGAGCGCATCACCGACGAGGACCCCATGAAGGTCCCGATGCGCATCTACCCCGCCAGCCATTACACGATGGGTGGCCTGTGGGTTGACTACAACCTCATGACCACCGTGCCGGGCCTCTACGCCCTCGGTGAGGCCAACTTCTCCGATCACGGTGCCAACCGTCTCGGCGCATCGGCGCTCATGCAGGGTCTCGCTGACGGCTACTTCGTGGCTCCCTACACAGTGGGCGATTACCTCGCCGGGCTGCTGGGCCAGGGCGTTGTCCCGACCTCCGATCCGGTGTTCGTCGAGGCAGAGCAGACCGTGCGTGACGAAGCTCGTCGTTGGCTGTCCACCGGTGGCACCAAGTCGCCGGAGTACTACCACCGCGAACTCGGCAAGCTCGTCTGGGACTACTGCGGCATGGAACGCAACCAGAACGGGCTCGAGAAGGCACTGTCGGAGATCCCCGCTCTTCGCGAGGAGTTCCAGAAGAACGTGCGTGTGCTCGGCAGCGCCGAAGGCGTCAACCAGTCCCTCGAAAAGGTTGGCCGTGTTGCCGACTTCTTCGACCTGGGCGAACTCATGTGTCGTGACGCCCTCATGCGTGAGGAGTCCTGCGGCGGCCACTTCCGTGTCGAACATCAGACCGATGACGGCGAGGCCCAGCGCAACGACGACGAGTTCGCATTCGTCGGTGCTTGGGAATGGAACGGTGATGGCACCGCCCAGACCCTTCA
>CAEMXZ010000017.1_pt1 | contig 29385 bp, 28 predicted proteins | sample 7263481 | NCBI WGS metagenome assembly CAEMXZ01 (sample SAMEA6813769, study PRJEB35770) | uncultured Microthrixaceae bacterium | biome: Freshwater; feature: Freshwater reservoir; material: water | place: Czech Republic | collected 2017-04-14 | depth 0.5m m
ACCTGACCCTGGGAGAACGTGACCGCTGAGGGGTCGGCGAGCTCGAACTTCGGGAAGCGGGCGATGAATTCCTCGATGGCCACGACCATCTCGAGTCGGGCGAGGTTGGAGCCGAGGCAGCGATGGATGCCGAGACCGAATGCCGCATGCCGGTTGATCTCGCGATCAATGAGCACCTGATCGGCATTGTCGAAGAACTCCGGGTCGCGGTTCGCGGCCGGGAAGCTGAGCAGGATCCAGTCGTCCTTCTTCATCGGGCAACCTTCGAACTCGAAGTCTTCCTTGACCAGCCGGGCCATGGTGACCGGGGCGTAGGCCCGCAGGAACTCCTCGACGGCCGAGGGGATGAGCTCAGGGTGAGCGACGAGGCGGGCGAGATCCTCAGGGTTGTGGGCGAGATGCCACAGCGAGGATCCGATGGCGGACCAGGTGGTGTCGATGCCGGCCACGATGAGCAGGATGATGGTGCCGAAGACATGCTCGTCGAGCAGCTTGTTGCCGGCGATCTCGGCATTGAGCAGGTAGGTGATCAGGTCATCGGCCGGGTTCTCGCGATGGTCCTCGATGAGCTTGACGATGTAGGCCTCGATGGGAGCGAAGCGGGCCATGCGCTCGGCCACGGGCAAGTCGACCGCTTCGATGATTTCGTGCACGAATGAACGGAAGAGATCGCCGTCTTCGGGGGGCAGCCCGACCATCTTGGCGATGAGGCCCACCGGGATGTGCTGGGTGTACTGGACGCTGGCGTTGATGACATCGGCATCACCCATGTCGTCAAGGAGTTGGTTGCACAGCTCGCGTGAGAAGCCCTCGAGGGCATTGACCGGGCGGGGAGCGAATGCCGGGAGCAGGAGCCGGCGGGCCAACTCATGGAACGGCGGATCGGAGGAAATGGGGGGAGCCACGCCGATGGGTGCGGGAGGAGCTTCGTCGGTGGGTCGACCCTCGGTGATGATGATCGTGCGCGATGTGAAGTGCTCGGTGTCGTTGGCGATAGCCGAGACCGTGGCGTGGGTCATGGGCGCCCACATGCCGCCATAGCGCTCGCTATGGGCGACGGGGCAACGGTCGCGGAGGTCCTCCATGATCGAGTACGGATCGGCCACCCAGGCTTCATCGGTGTGATCGAAGTCGGTGGCGAAGTCGAGGACGGGGGGATGTTCCATGGTCAGTCTCCGATCACAATGGCGAACTCGGGGCAGTTGCTGGCTGCGAGCGTGGCCTTCTTGAGTTGGTCGTCATCGAGCTCTCCGGTCACGAGCACCACGGCAGTACCAAGGTCGTCGCAGTCGAACAGTTCCGGGGCGAGGCTGTAGCACCGGCCGTGGCCCTGACACTTGGCTGTGTCGAGATGGATCTTCATGGGACTCCCTGAAATGAGACGAACGTCACCATGCTGTCATGCCGAGTGTCAGAACATGAAGTGCAGGCGCTGAAATGCCTTTCTTGGGCAATCGGGATGTTCAGGCAATTCGCAGGGCAAAGGTCATCTCGACCGCTCCGCCCAGGGCGTCCTTGCGTGAACCGTCGAAGGTGCCGGTGCCGGTAACTGTTGCGTACTTGCCGGTGCCTGCAATCACGACGAGGTCGCTATGGAAGGTGGCATCGGTTGTATCGCTTGCGGCAACAGCGGTGCCCTTGCCCATGTCGAAACCAATGGTCGATCCGTCGGGATAGGTGAAGGTGATGACACCAGCGATGCTGCCGCTGCCATTGGTGTAGTTCACGGTGGCCAGCATCTCGAGGTTCACGGTGTCGGTTCCATTTGTTCCGTCACCGACCAGACGGTTCCAGCCGTAGATGTGTTCCCCGGAAGCCCCAGCGGTGTGGAGGACCTTCTCCGAGGAGGTTGCGAGAACGGTGATGGTCTGCGTGGGGGCGCTCACTGTCGTCGAAGTGGTGGCGTTCGAAGTACTGGAAGCCGAGGAGCAACTGGTGACGACGATGAGGGAGCCGACCGCAAGGAACGGAAGGACGAAGGCGGCGAAGGTTCGGAGGGAACGAGAAACTGGTGGTGTGCGCATCTCGCAACCGTACTTTGGTGGCGACTGTTAGTGTCCGGGCAGTTCATCGCTTCGCTTCGTCATCCCGACGGGTGAGATTCAGACGCAGGCGGAGCCTCATATGGCGCCGCTGGGCGCAGTCAGAAAACGGCACTTTCTTCAGGAGAAACCATGAAGTCAAAATTCGCAATTGGCCTTTTCGCCGTGTTTGCCCTTGTTGCTGTGGGAGCCGGGTGTTCCTCCTCGTCCTCCTCCTCGGAGAAGACGCTGCGCATCGGCCTTGAGGCACCTCTCACCGGTGAGCTCGCCGAACTCGGCACGGGCATGTTGAACGGCGCCAAGCAGGCGGCAGCCAAGCTCAACGCAGCCGGCGGCGTGAACGGCAAGCAGGTTGAGATCATCGCCATTGACGACGCGGGCGATCCCGACGCGGGTGTGGCTGCTGCCACGGCCGCGATCAAGAGCGGTCTCGACGGCATCGTCGGTCCCTACAACTCAGGCGTCGGTCTCAAGACCCTCCCGCTCTACATCGAAGCCGGTCTCGTTCCGATCCGCCTCACCTCCTCCGATGCCACTGCCGGCCTCGGCTTCACGCTTCAGCCGATGACCTCCCAGATCGCTCCGGTGGCCACCGATGCCCTCGTCAAGGAACTCAAGGTCACGTCGGTAGCGCTCATCGTTGATGACACTGCGGCCTACAACAAGTCCGCTGCGGAAGCCATGACGAAGTCGCTTGGCGCAAAGGGCATCACCATCACCGCTACCCAAACGGTCACCCCCGGTGCTGCTTCGTACACCGACGCCGTCGCTACGGTGCTTGCCACCAACCCCGACGCCGTGTACGTGGTCACCTACTTCCCCGAGGCTGGTTTGATCGCGCAGGCAATGGCGGCCGCCAACACCTCGGTGAAATGCCTCGCCGACTACGGCGCCTATGACAACGGCTACATCACTGCGGCCGGCGCAGCGGCCAGCACCTGTGCTGTCGTCGGTGTTCCCGCTCCCGATGAGTTCCCCGGATCCGAGTCGCTCGTCACCGCCTACACCTCCCAGTTCAACGGCGCCCCGGGTGCATGGTCGCCCTACACCTACGACTCGGTGCTCGTGTTGGCTGATGCCATCAGTCGAGCTGACGGCACCTCGAAGGACGCTCTCACCGCTGCGCTTCTCGCCACCAAGGGCTGGAAGGGTTGGACCGGTTCGGTCGCTTTCGAGTCGGGCACTGGCAACCGTCTCCCGGCTCCGGTCACGGTGGACATCGTGAACAGTTCGGGTGCGTTCGAGGTGGATCCGGCTTGGATCGCTGCCACCGGCTTCACCTACTGATCGCGTCACCCGGAACAGTCATGAACTTGCGCCGAGTCACCTCTGTCATTGCGTTCGCCCTCGCCCTCGGCGCCCTCTCAGTCAGCTGCTCGAGTAGCTCGTCGTCAGATTCAGCGACTGCGAGCACGACATCGACCGCTGTTGTCTCGGCGTCGACAAAGCCGGAGTCATCGCCACTGCTCGACAAACAGGCGACAACGGTTCTCGATCAGTTACTGACCTACCCGAGCAGCGGGCATGCGCAGGTTTCCTCCGCGGTGCTGACGTTTGCGCCCGGGGCGACGACCGGCCTGCATCGCCACGAAGCACCGTTGTATGTGTACGTGATCGAAGGAACAATCACCGTCGCCTACGACGGCGATGTGGTCAAGGAGTATTCCGCAGGGCAGGCGATTCTCGAGGCGGTAGGCACTGCGCACAACGGCACCAACCTCACCGATGCACCGGTGAAACTGCTCGTGGTCAACATGGGCGCCGAGGGCGTTACCAACACCGTTTCACTCTGATCCTGCGGGTTCACTCACTCGTGACCGGGGAAACCGCGGTGTCCAGTCCCATCAGCCAGCGACGAACGTTCTCACCGAGGCTGGCGACGTCGTAGCCGCCCTCCTGCAACACCACTGTCGGAAGGTCGAGCTGACGAACGACTCTGCCGCATCGTTCGAATCCTTCGGTGGTGAGCGCCAGATCGGCGATGGGATCGTCGATGAAGGTGTCGAGCCCGAGCGACACGATGAGAAGCGATGGTGCGAATCCACTGATGAGGTCGCAAGCCTGATTGAGCGCCACGAGATATGCATCGTCATCTGTGTCGGCCGGCAGCAAGATGTTGCTGGTAGTGCCCCGGCCACGGCCCGTGCCGATCTCCTCGGCGAACCCGGTGACGTAGGGATACGCCCTCACCGGATCAGCATGGAGTGACACGTACTGCACGTCGTCACGCCCGTAGAAGATCTGCTGGGTGCCGTTGCCGTGGTGGTAGTCCACGTCGAGGATGGTCACCCGGGCGCCGGTGGTACTGGCCACGTGATGGGCGGCAATTGCCGCGTTGTTCAGGAAGCAGTAGCCGCCGTAGAGCGATGTGCCCGCGTGATGACCCGGTGGACGGCACAACCCATAGGCCGCACGTTCCCCGTCGAGCACCAGGTTCGTTGCGCTGAGCGCGGTGTCGACTGCGCCGATTGCTGCGTCGAAGGTTCCTTCGGTGATCGGCGTGGTGACCTCGTAGGACCACCAGCCGAGTCGGGCCTCGATGGCTTGGGGTTCGGTGGTGGGGTCCATGCCGGCGCGCAGCTCGGGGCGGAGGAACACATCGGGAACGACCTCGCGCGTGCTCGGTCGGTAGTGCTGGTACTCGGACCAGGCATCGTGAAGGAACCGGATGAGGCCGGGATCGTGCACCGCCTCGATGGGCGAGGTCCCCCAGTTGTCGGGTTCGAGCAGTTCGAAGGCGGGGTCGGCCCGCAGCACACTGTGGATCGCCTCGGCCCGCCCGATGTGCTCGAACGCCGGTTGCAGCGCCGATGCTTCAATCTCGACCTGAGGGTCGTGCCCGAGATGACGGGATGTGTGGATCACCTTCACGCGTTGAATGCTCTCATCCCACGAGCGAGTGCGTTCGGACCGGTTGGCGGGGTCGGTAAGCGCCGGCGATGGCGCCTTAGTCCCTGATCAGGGTGCAGCGGTGTTGCCGGCGAGGGTCCAGCCGACCAACGCGTTCGCGTGCCCGTGCCCCATCTCGTACTCGGTCTTCAGAAACCCGACGATCGCCATGTGCTTGTCGAGTCCACAGCCGTTGATGATGGTCTGCCACTCGGCGATGGAACGGCCGTACTTCTTCTCGATCGAGGGAAAGTACGAGGGCGGTCCCTGCTTGGGCCACGGTGGTGAGAATTCAGCCATAGAGAGCGGGTGACGAGAGCCGTCGCTGCGCTCCTCCCGATTCCCGACCATTCCTTTCTTCGAGCGGGTGACGAGATCCGTCGCTGCGCTCCTCCCGATTCTGGGCGCCGTGCGTCACTTCGTGAGAGCGGGTGACGAGAATCGAACTCGCGTTCTCAGCTTGGGAAGCTGATGTTCTGCCTCTGAACTACACCCGCAGATCCCCGTGGGGAACGCTGAGACAGTAGCGACCGCAGTGGTGCTGTGGCCATACGGCGAATCGTCATAGAGTCAGGCGTTCGCATTTTGCCGAGGGGGCACATCATGACAATGACATTGCAGGAGATCTCCGACCGCATGGAGATCCAGGACCTTCTGGTCCGTTACAGCTACGCCGTCGACTCGCGGAACTTCGAGGACTTCGACAACGTCTTCACCCCCGATGCCACCATCGACTACACGGTGTTCGGCGGCCCGGTGGGCAATCGTGAGGAGACCAAGAAGTACCTCACTGAGACGATGCCGATGTTCGCCTCGTTCCAGCACATGGTCTCCACCAGCCAGATCCAGATCGACGGCGACACCGCCAAGGTCAAGACCATCTGTCACAACCCGATGGTCATGCCGATGGGTGAGCAGACCGCAGTGTTCTTCTGCGGGCTCTGGTACGTCGACGAGATGGTGCGCACCGCCGATGGCTGGCGCATCACCAAGCGGGTCGAGGAGAAGTCGTACATGCATGGCATGCCCGGCATCCCCGACTCCGGTCCCGCCACCGCCTGAATCACGCGGTTCGAAACCGACTGACTCCACCCGGGAAATTCGCGAGTTAGGTCCTGAAGTTCGAGGGATTGAGGTTTCGGCGACGCGGTGCCTTCATGGGATCGGGAACGGGAGCGAGTGGGAAGTTCGTTCAACCGGTGGGCGGGGATGAGATCGACTCACTTCGGGTGGATAGAACCTGAAGATCTCGGGAGATGGAAGCCCATCGAAGATCATCGGTGATCGAGAACCATGCACGATGATGACGCGAGGTTCGACGCGGTGGATGAGCGTCAGAATTCCCTCTCGCATCATCGCCTTGTCGTCATCTGAGCGACTGCAGCCGTGTGGAGAGATCGCCACGATCGATTGTTCTGGGATTCCTTCGAAGCAGAGGCCGAAATCGTCTGGTCCTGACCATCGAACGTTGGGAATGACACGCAGGCCATGGCGTTGGAAGACGGCTCCCACCTGTCGACTGAGAACCGTGTGTGCGATTCGCTGATGGGGATACATCTCTCGATAGAGCGAGAAATCCGGGCAGATAACGGAATGGAACCGACCGAGCTTCACAATGAATCGGTGTGGGTGCGTTGATGAACACTTCTATTGACCATCAGGCTCGAATCACCTCGACTCTGTGAGGAGGTCTGCAACGGGGATCAGCTGCCGAGTGGTTTCGTATCGCTCCTCAATAGTTGATTCCCAGAGTTGTCGGAAATCAGGAATTACCAGCGTCTCATTGCTCTGTGCAGTGGCGATGAAGAAGTCAGTTGTGAAGTCTCCCCCAGTGCAGATGGCGAGCATTCCCGACTCGAATTCGAAAACAAGTCCTCGGTCTGCAGTGAGGGTCCATGTGCACTCCTCGCCGACGTACCTCTCTGTGACATCTCGAACCACAGAGACCGAACGGACGACTTCATCCTTGAATTGGAAATAGAGAAGCCCCCGCGCCGATGCGATCTTGACCTCCTCGGGGTCTTCCTGAATATTGATCGAAACCACTTCGTCGGGGTTCTCACCGATGAGAACGTCCACGAGGGACGCGCTCAAAGTCACAGTTGCGGTACTGGTGCTGAAGAAGACCTTCTCGGTGGCGAAGGAGCCATCGGTGAGTGACTGACTGGCTCCGCGCATGTTCCACCGACTTCCCAGGGTCGACGCAATTCTTTCGAGGTCCGACTTCGTCAAGGTGAGGGTGGTGGTGTTCAAGATGGCTCCTTCATGAAGTGGATCTTCTGCCGCGGTGGGAGCTTTGCATTCGGATTCGGGTTGTGGACCTCAACGACAGGGCTGCCGTCAGACCCAGAGATGGGGCGGAGGACGACTCGCGACCCGTCGGAAAACTTGGCTGTGATTATTCGACCATCGTTTGAGTGAATGAGTTTGCCGCCCTTGGAGAGCATTTTGAAGAGATTCTGGGCAGATGCTGACGGGTTCGTGGCGTGATGCAAGGTGGGAATGCCCGGCATTCCTCCGGCGAGTAACGTCGGCGCTCGTGATCCTCTCCGACCACACCATTCGCGAAGAACTCGCCGCCGGACGCATCGTCATCGACCCGCTCGACGAGTCCTGCATTCAGCCCTCGTCGGTCGATCTGCGTCTCGATCGCTTCTTCCTCGTGTTCCGCAATCACACGATGGGTCAGATCGACGTCAAGAAGGACCTCACCGACCTCACCGAACTTGTCGAGATCGATCAGGACGGCGTGTTCATGCTGCACCCCGGAGAGTTCGTGCTCGGCTCCACCGCTGAGCGCGTGGCCATGCCCAACGATCTTGTCGCCCGCCTCGAGGGCAAGTCCAGCCTCGGTCGGCTCGGCCTGCTGATCCATTCCACCGCCGGCTTCATCGACGCCGGCTGGGATGGTCAGATCACCCTCGAACTGTCCAACGTGGCCAATCTGCCCATCACGCTCTACCCGGGCATGAAGATCGGCCAGATCTCGTTCGTGCAGATGACCACCGCGGCCGACAATCCCTACGGCTCGAAAGCTGTCGGTTCGAAGTACCAGGGTCAGGTCGGTCCCCGACCCAGCCGTTACTGGGAGAACTTCTCGTAGGAAATGCGTTCGGCCGGACCCATTGGGGATCAGTGGCCGATGAGCGCGAGTAGTTCGGTGGCGGCCCACCAGCGTGGCGGTCGTCCGCGTCGTGGGGTCTGTCTGGCACCGACTTCCTCGAGCACCCCGATAGCGACGAGCGCACTGACCGCCGAGCGAGCGCTGGCCCGTGATGATCCGAGTGCCTCTGCCGCCATGTCCACGGTGAGCACTGGCTGGGCCCCAAGAGTTTCGAGTAGTCGTCGCGCCCCGGCGTCGCTGCGCAGGGAGGTGGCGCGATGGTTCCAGTCGGTTGCGAGTTCTTCGATCGATTGGACCACGGTCGCCGCGATCGCCGCGGCGCTCACGACCGCATCGGCAAACCACCGGACCCAGTGATCGATGAAGCCCTGGCGATACAGCGTGAGTCCGGCTTGGTAGCCGCCGATATCACGGGCGAACGGAATCGAAAGCGGCGGAGGGAAGTCCACGCCGATGCCGCGACAGAGGCTTCGAGCGATGAGCACGCGGCCGATGCGTCCATTGCCATCGGCGAATGGATGGATGGTCTCGAACTGTGCATGGGCGATCGCCGCCTGAGTGACCGGGTCGAGATCGGTGCGCGCGATGAATGCAATGAGGTCTTCCATCGCGGCAGCGATGTCCTCGGCAGGTACGGCGACATGAGTGGCAACTATCGGATTCGCCCCACCGATCCAGCCGAGACGATCGCGCCATGCACCCACATGATGCGGGGCGAGGGTGTTGCTGTGCTGCATGAGTCGGCGGTGCCAGCAGAGCAGGAGTTCGGCGTCGATCGGGGATGGGTCGACGATTGCTTCGACAACGACAGCCAGGTTGTCCGCCACCCATGCCGCTATGCCATCGCTCGTGCTGTCGACCTCGGCGCGAGCAACATCGACAACGGGGGCCCGCAAACCCTCGATCGCGCTCGAGGCGAGGCCTTCAGATCGCAGGAGCATGCGGCCCGCAACCTCGATCGCAGGGCTCTGGCGGTGTCCGGACGCGGCGACTGCGGCGATGGCCTGCTCGGTGCGTCGCACGGTTGTCGTCGTCAGTTCGAAGACAGCCGCTTCGATGAGGTCGACCCGGGCCGCATCTACCCGGTGCCCATTCCAATCCACGGCGACCGTTCGCATTCCGAAACCTCCTTTTCGTCAGCTTAGATGAATAAACTGACGAAAATCGGGGAGTTGTGAAGGTTTAGGTCAGAACGCGAACGATGCGCTCCGAAGAGCGCATCGTCGTATGTAGCGAGTTGTGTCCGGAGTTGGTTGGTGCCGGACTCAGGCGTGGGCGCCGGGCGGAAGAGCAGACAGTGCGTCGGCCTCGCCCTTCTGGATGGCTTCGAGCAGATGCATCGAGATATCGGCGACCTGCACCTCATCGTCGCCGACGCCCTGACCCTTCACGCCGTCGTCGATCATGATGTAACAGAACGGACAAGCCACGGCGATCTTGGTGGCACCGGTGGCGAGCAGTTCCTGTGAACGCTCGACATTGACCTGCTTGCCGGTGCTCTCCTCCATCCACATGCGAGCACCACCGGCGCCGCAGCACATGCCCTTGGTGCCGTTGCGTCCGGCCTCGACCACCTCGATGCCACCGAGTGAACCGATGACATTGCGCGGGGCCATGTAGACGTCGTTATGACGACCGAGGTAGCAGGAGTCGTGGTACACGACGCGCTCCTCGAGGCGGGCGTTCGAGAGGTCGAGCTTGCCCTGATCGATGAGCCATTCGAGGAACTGGCTGTGATGCACGACCTCGTAGTTGCCGCCCATCTGCGGGTACTCGTTGGCCAGCGTGTTGAAGCAATGCGGGCACTGCGTGATGATCTTCTTCACGCCCATGCCGTTGAGGGTCTCGACGTTCTGCATGGCGAGCATCTGGAAGATGTATTCGTTGCCGGAACGACGGGCCGGATCGCCGGTGCACATCTCGGACGGGCCGAGGATGGCGAAGGACACGCCGGCACGCTGCAGCAGCTGCGACATGGCCTGGGTGACCTTCTTGTTCTTGTCGTCGAACGAACCGGCGCAACCGACCCAGTAGAGGTAGTCGGCTTCGAGCGGGCTGGTTCCGTCGAGGATCTCGATGCCCTCGATCTTCTCGGCCCAATCGGCACGTTCGGCCTGGCTGAGACCCCATGGGTTGCCGGAGTTCTCCATCGAGCGGTAGGCGTTGCCCAGCTCGGTCGGGAAGTTGGATTCCATGAGCGACAGGTAGCGACGCATGTCGAGAATCTTGTCGAGGATCTCGATGTTGACCGGGCAGTTCTCATCGCAGGCCTTGCAGGTGGTGCAGGCCCAGATCTCTTCGGGCGTGATGCGCTCGAAGACCGAGTTGGCGGTGACGGTGAGTTCGGCAACGTTGCCGAGCGGCGGGGACACGACAGGGTCGCCGGTGGCGGCCATGACCTGACCGACCTTGAGCACGATCTCGCGCGGGTCGAGCGGCTTGCCGGTGTTCTGGGCCGGGCACACCGCAGTGCATCGACCGCACATGGTGCAGGCGTCGGTGTCGAGCAGCTGCTTCCAGGTGAAGTCCTCGATGACCGAAGCGCCGAAGCTTTCGAGCTCGGTCTCCATGAGGTTCGGCATGGGCTTCATTGCACCCTTGGGACGCTCACGGTCCTTCAGGTACATGTTGAGCGGCGAGGTGAACATATGACGCAACATCGTGACGGGCAGGATCACGAGGAAGGCGAAGAAGGTGAGCACGTGGGCGGCCCACCAGATCTGATGCCCGCCGGCGAGATGAGCATTGCCCTCGATGAGCTTGGCGATCGGGTAGCCGACGAATGACCATTTCTCGAACTCGGGCATGCCTGTTTCGGCGATGCGCCAGGCCTCGGTGCCGAAGCCCGTGACGGCGAGGGAGAGGAACACGCCAAGGATGACGGCATGCTCGGGCTTGGTCTTGATGCGGATCCGGTACGGCTTCTGCACGTAGCGACGCACGATCGCCCACACGGTGCCGATGAGCAGGCAGAGACCGGCGAGGTCACCAACGAACGAATACGCCTGATAAATACCGCCGTTGAGGAACTTCCAACCCTCGGGGACCTGGTGGTTGATCTCGAGGATCGTGGTGACCGCGAGCAGCACGAGGAACGAGAAGTAGATGAGTGAATGCATGATGCCGGCGGCGGGATCGCGCAGCAGGGTCTGCATGTAGACACCGGCGCGGAAGTCCTTGAGACGGCGCTTGGCGTTCTTCGTCGTGGTGGACCGGTTGTCGGGCTTGCCGCGGGTCCAGTTCTTCACTCGCTGACCGAACATCACGGCCCCGTAGATGAGCAGGACGCAGGTGAGCACGTAGAACGTGGCCTTCATGGCGTCGGGGATGCCACCGAACACCTCACGGGTCGTGGGCGAATCATCGTGCTGCTGGAACACCGACGCCGCGACACCCGACAGGGCGGTCACAGTGGCGAAGGCGACACCGATGAGCAGGACGAGCTGGGGGCCTTTTATGCGCTTGCGATCCATACGAATGGAAAAGCTAGCCGCGCCGCCTCAGGAGAGACGCACTGACTGCAGCGATGGTGCCGTCAACTCCGTTGGCCGGCGAACAGCCAGCCGGGTGGGTTCAGCTGCCGTCGGCCTCTTCGCGATCGATCATCCGCTGGGCGAGATTGCGAAGCACGCGCACGGCGAAGCCGGGAACCTCTTCGAGCAGACCGCTGAACTCGCGCTCACCAATGACGAGGAGATCCATAGAGGTGTCGGCAACCGCGGTGGCGTTGCGGGGACCGCCGGTGAGCGGTGCCAATTCACCGAGCACCTCGCCGGCGCCGAGCGTGGTGATGGTCTCACCCTTGCGACTGACGGTGGCGGTGCCGGAGACGATGATGAAGCACTCGTGGCCGCCTTCGCCCTCACGTAACAGCACCTTGCCGGGTTCCACGGTGATCTCGATCGTTGCCGCCGCAACCTGCTGAAGTTGCTTCGTGTCGCAGTGGGCGAACAGGGGAACTTGGGCCAGGTGATCCAACCATGCGTCTCGTGCCATGGGCGCAGCATACGAACTACCGCCGCTCTGTGCTTGCTGTCGTGGCTTCACATCTACGAAACAGTGGCGAAACAGGGTGTCCGTAGGTTGGACCCCGTGGATGTCGTCCTTCTTCATTGGCCACTCGAACGAGATCGCCGCACAGCACTGGCTGCGCAGGGATGCCCGCGCCTACTCCTGATCGACGCCGAGGAGGCACCCCCCCTCCCCGGCGACTGCCTTGAGGATTGGGTCCGGCTCCCTGCCAGTCAGGGCGATATCGATGCCCGTGTCGCAGCCATCGCCCATCGGGCTGCCAGTCATGTTGCCGAGCGGCCTGTGCTCGATCCTGATGGTGTGCTTCGATGCGGCTCCGACTGGGTGTCATTGCCGCCGGTCGAAGCCCGTTTGCTCGAATCCTTGCTCAACCGCTTTGGTGCCGTGGTGAGCCGCGAGGCGCTGGCCCGTTCGGGCTGGCCCGCTGGTGCACCGGGGCGCAATGCACTCGACGTACATGTGCTGCGTCTACGTCGCCGAATCGCCCCGCTCGGGTTCGTGATCAAGACCGTGCGATCACGCGGCTACCTACTGGAGCGAGGCACTGCCCTGCTCGCGGTGGAATCGGCCTAGAACGTCGTTCGCCGCCGAGCGCGATGGGTTCGACGGTATTGGGTTCGACGGTTTTGCGCTTGTTCAGCCGGCCTGCTTGGCCACCGCTTCAGCAGCGGCCTTCGCTGCTTCGGCATCGCCCAGATAGCGATCGGTGAGCGGCATGGATGCTGCTGGCACCATGGCGTCGGTGAGTTCGAAGCGGATCGGGACGCCGGTGGGCAGGTTCACATCGGCGATATCGGCATCGGAGATGCCATCGAGATGCTTGATGAGCGCCCGAAGGCTGTTGCCGTGAGCGACCACGAGCACGGTGTGGCCGGCGGCGAGATCAGGAACGATGCCGTCGTACCAGTAGGGAAGCATGCGGTCCACGACGTCGGCGAGACATTCGGAGGCGGGCAGGACATCGGCCGGCAGTGAGGCGTAGCGCTCGTCGAAGCGGGGATGGCGCTCGTCATCGAGTTCGAGGGCGGGGGGCGGGATGTCGTAGCTGCGACGCCATTCGAAGACCTGATCCTTGCCGTACTTCTCGGTGGTCTGCTTCTTGTCGAGACCCTGCAGCGCGCCGTAATGACGCTCGTTGAGGCGCCAGGAACGGCGAACCGGAACCCACAGACGCCCCATGGCATCGAGGGCGAGATTCGCCGTACGGATAGCCCGGGTCTGCATGGAGGTGTGCAGCACAGTGGGGGCCACACCGGCGTCGGCCATGGCGCCACCGGCGGCGCTGGCTTCGGTGCGGCCCTGATCGGTGAGATCGGCGTCGTACCAACCGGTGAAGAGGTTCTCGAGGTTCCAGGTGCTCTGACCGTGGCGGAGGAGGATCAGCGTGGAGGACATGGTTGTCAGTCTGCCTCATGGCCCCGCCGGGAATGTTCGGGCCCGATGTGAAAAATCTCGGGGAATCGGGAATGATGGAGCCAGCGTAGAAGTTGATACGCTTGCACTCAACTTTTCTGACGCACATCACTCATTCTCAGTACCAGCAGTCTGAAATCCCCCCCCCGCAATTCGAAACACACAGTCCGAAACCCCCACAGTCAGAATCACCGAAAGAGGAGCATCATGCCCAAGGCAGTCGGTATCGATCTCGGTACCACCAACTCAGTCGTCTCCGTCCTTGAAGCCGGCGATCCCGTTGTCATCCCCAACGCCGAGGGGAGCCGCACCACTCCGTCGGTCGTGGCCTTCGCCAAGAACGGCGAGGTTCTCGTCGGTGAGGTCGCCAAGCGTCAGGCCATCACCAACCCCGACCGCACCATCCGTTCGGTCAAGCGCCACGTCGGCACCAACTGGACCACCGACATCGATGGCAAGGCCTATACCTCCCAGGAGATCTCGGCCCGCACGCTCATGAAGCTCAAGCGTGACGCCGAGGCGTATCTGGGCGACACCGTCACCCAGGCGGTCATCACCGTGCCGGCGTACTTCGACGACGCCCAGCGCACCGCCACCAAGGAGGCCGGTCAGATCGCCGGTCTCGAAGTGCTGCGCATCATCAACGAGCCCACTGCGGCCGCTCTGGCCTATGGCCTCGACAAGGAAGGCACCGACCAGACCATCCTCGTGTTCGACCTCGGCGGCGGCACCTTCGACGTGTCCGTGCTCGAGATCGGCGACGGCGTGTTCGAGGTCAAGTCCACCCATGGCGACACCAAACTTGGTGGCGACGACTGGGACGACCGCATCATCAAGTGGATGGTCGATTCCTTCAAAGCCGCCCACGGCGTTGATCTGGCCAAGGACAACATGGCCACCCAGCGTCTGAAGGAAGCCGCCGAGAAGGCCAAGATCGAGCTTTCGCAGGTGCAGCAGACCCAGATCAACCTTCCCTTCATCACGGCCACCCCCGACGGTCCGCTGCATCTCGATGAGCAGCTCACCCGGGCCACGTTCCAGGAGATCACCTCTGATCTGCTCGAGCGCTGCCGTATCCCGTTCGAACAGGCCATCAAGGACGCCGGTCTCACCAAGGGCGATGTCGATCACGTCGTGCTCGTGGGTGGCTCCACCCGTATGCCGGCTGTTGTCGATCTCGTCAAGGAGATGACCGGTAACGATCCCCACAAGGGCGTGAACCCCGACGAGGTCGTGGCCATCGGTGCTGCGGTGCAGGCCGGTGTGCTCAAGGGTGAGGTCAAGGACGTTCTCCTGCTCGACGTCACCCCGCTGTCGCTCGGCATCGAGACCAAGGGCTCGGTCATGACCAAGCTCATCGAGCGCAACACCACCATCCCCACCCGTCGCACCGAGGTGTTCACCACTGCTGAGGACAATCAGTCCTCGGTGGAGATCCACGTGCTGCAGGGCGAGCGCGAGATGGCGAACTTCAACAAGACCCTGGGCAAGTTCCAGCTCGTCGATCTGCCGCCCGCCCCGCGCGGCATCCCGCAGATCGAGGTCACCTTCGACATCGACGCCAATGGCATCGTGCATGTGTCGGCCAAGGACCGGGCCACCAACAAGGAACAGTCCATGACCATCACCGGTCAGTCCTCGCTCTCCAAGGACGCCATCGATCAGATGGTGAAGGACGCCGAGGCCCATGCCGAGGAGGATCGTCAGCGCCGTGAGGAAGCCGACATCCGCAACTCCGCCGACTCCCTCGTCTACCAGACCGAGAAGTTGCTGAAGGATCAGGGCGACAAGATCACGGCCGAGGAACGGGCGAACGTCGAGACCAAGTTGGCCGATCTCAAGACCGCCATCAGCGGCTCGGAGCTCGAGACCATCAAGTCGGCCACCGAAACGCTCATGACCGCCAGCCAGGAATTCACCCAGAAGCTCTATGAGCAGGCTGCAGCCAACGAGAGCGCCGGTGCTGCCGGGGGCGCGAGCTCGGCTCCCAGCGACGATGAGGTCGTCGATGCCGAGATCGTCGACGACGAGGGCAACTGAACATGACCGACTCGCAAGGCGACGCCGCCGGATCCGATCCGGCGGCGGAACCTACTGACGATGAACTGCTCGAAGCCGCTGCTGGCGGCGAGCAGTCCTTCGATGCGGCCGCCGAAGACGGCGACGCCTCGAACGGCGACACCGATCTTGTCGATGTCGTCGCACTCATTGCCGAGCGCGACGAATTCCGCGACATGTTGCTCCGGGTCAAGGCCGAGTTCGACAACCATCGCAAGCGGGTTGCCCGCGACGACATCGAGAAGCGCGAGCAGGCCGGCGCAGTGCTGGCCGAGAAGTTGCTCGTGGTGCTCGATGCCTGTGACGCGGCCATCGCCCATGGCTCAACCGATGTCGAACCCATCGCCAAGATGCTCGGCGAACTGCTCGAGCGCGAAGGCTTGGAATGGGTCATGCCCGCCGGCGAACCCTTCGATCCGAACCAGCACGAGGCCGTGATGCATGAACCGGGCGAAGGCGGCGACCCCGTCGTGCTCGAAACCCTGCGCATTGGTTATCGCTGGAAGGGTCGCGTGCTGCGACCGGCCATGGTCAAGGTCCAGGGCTAGGTCGACTGCCAACATGGCCCCTCAGCGCGAGTGGTTCGAGAAGGACTACTACAAGGTCCTTGGTGTGTCGGAGAAGGCTCCGGCCAAGGACATCACGCGCGCCTATCGCAAGCTCGCCCGCGAACTGCATCCCGATGCCAACCCCGGTGACGCGTCCTCCGAAGAGAAGTTCAAGGAGGTCTCCGCTGCCTACGACGTCGTGGGCGACGAGACAAAGCGCAAGGAGTACGACGAAGTCCGCGCCATGGGTCCGATGGGTGCCGCCGGTTTCGGTGGCCCCGGCGGTGGTGCCGGATTCCGACCCGGTCCCGGCGGCTTCAATTTCGAGGGTGGCGACATCTCCGATCTGCTCGGCGGCATGTTCGGTGGCGGCGGTCGACGCGGTGGTCGCCCCGGACGCGGCACCGGTCCGCAGCGCGGTGCTGATCTCGAGGCCTCGTTGCATCTGCCGTTCCGTGAAGCAGTTGCCGGTGTCGAGACCTCTCTGCACATCACCAGCGATATGCCGTGCAGCACGTGTCACGGTTCGGGTTCCCGGCCCGGCACATCGCGCACCACCTGTGGCAATTGCCAGGGCCGTGGTGTGCTCGATGACAACCAGGGCATGTTCTCGTTCTCACAACCCTGCGGAGCCTGCGGCGGCGAAGGTTCGATCATCACCGATCCCTGCCCGGGTTGTCGCGGTCGCGGCATCGAACGTCGCGCCCGTGAGGTGCGTGTGCGCATCCCTGCCGGTGTTGCCGATGGTCAGCGCATTCGTCTCGCTGGTCGTGGTGGCGCGGGGCGCAATGGTGGCCCGGCCGGCGATCTCCATGTGCTCGTGCATGTCGATGCCGATGCGTTGTTCGGTCGTGATGGTCGCAACATCACGATCACAGTGCCGGTCACGTTCAGTGAACTTGCCCTCGGTGTGAAACTCACCGTTCCCACGCTCGAGGACAAACCGGTCACCCTCAAGATTCCTGCTGGTACACCGAGCAACAAGGTGTTCCGGGTGAAGGGTCGCGGTGTGGCCACCAAGAAAGGCACCGGCGATCTGCTCGTCACCGTGCAGGTGGTTGTCCCCACCGATCTGTCCAAGGAGCAGCGCAGTGCCATCGAGGCACTGGCCGACACGCTCCCTGCTGCATCGCGTGAGCATCTGGGGGTCTGATATGACCGAGCCGCTCGATCGTTCCGCACAGGTCCGGGCCGTGTACGTCATCTCGATCGCCGCCGAACTGTCAGGCATGCATCCGCAGACCCTGCGTATCTACGAACGCAAAGGCCTGTTGGAGCCCGCTCGTACCCAGGGTGGGAGCCGTCGCTACAGCGAAGCCGACATCACCATGCTCCGGCGTATCCAGGAGCTCACCGAAGAGGGACTCAACCTCGCCGGTGTGAAACGGGTGCTGGCCCTCGAAGCCCGCCTGTCGGCACTTGAAACCGAACTGCACCAGGTCCGAACCGAAGCTGCTCGTGCGGTTGATGAAACTCATCGCAGTTATCGCCGTGACCTCGTCCCGGTGCAGCAGGCGGTCGCTCGCTATAACGAGGCCGCGCATGTGCTGCGTCGGCTCTCCGGTCAGTAACCGTTCGCTTCTCGTCCCGCAGTCCTCCTTCCTGATCCACCGGCGCCGAAATCACCGACCTCACGACCACCAGCACCGCATCCACTGACACAGCAGGAGAGCGACACCACTTCATGGCACTCGATCCGAACCGCTGGACGCTCAAGACCCAGGACGCCGTCAACGTGGCCATCGCCGACGCGCGCACGTTGAACAATCCAGAGGTCACACCTGATCATCTGCTCATGGCGTTGCTCGGTCAGGAGGAGGGGATCGTGCTGCCGCTGCTGCAGAAGGTGGGCATCGCCCCCACGCAGCTTCGGGCGCGCACCCAGGAGGCCATCGACGCACTACCGAAGGCCTACGGCGGCGAGTCCCGGGTGGGTCGCGACTTCACGGCATTGTTCGATCGGGCCGATGAGTCGCGCCGCGAACTGCACGATGAGTACCTCTCCACCGAGCATCTGCTGCTGGCGTTCGGTGATCGATTGGGTGCCGATCGTGAGCAGCTGCTGCTGGCGCTCGCCGATGTGCGCGGCAGTCATCGGGTCACTAGCCAGAACCCCGAGGAGCAGTACCAAGCGCTCGAGAAGTACGGACGCGATCTCACCGAAGCAGCGCGGGCCGGAAAGATCGACCCGGTCATCGGTCGCGACGATGAGATCCGTCGGGTCATCCAGGTGTTGTCGCGTCGCACCAAGAACAACCCGGTGCTCATCGGCGAACCCGGTGTGGGCAAGACCGCCATCGTCGAGGGGCTGGCCCGTCGCATCGTCGAGGGCGATGTGCCCGAGAGCCTGCGCAACAAGCGACTCATCTCCCTCGATCTCTCCTCCATGGTCGCCGGCGCCAAGTACCGCGGCGAGTTCGAGGAACGGCTGAAGGCAGTGCTCAAGGAGATCACCGACTCCGAGGGTGAAGTCATCACGTTCATCGACGAGATGCACACCGTTGTGGGCGCTGGTGCGGCCGAAGGTTCCATGGATGCCGGCAACATGCTCAAGCCGCTGCTGGCCCGCGGGCAGTTGCGCATGGTGGGCGCCACCACGCTCGACGAGTTCCGCAAGTACATCGAGAAGGACCCCGCGCTCGAGCGTCGCTTCCAGCAGGTGTTCGTGGATCAGCCCTCGGTCGAGGACACCATCGCCATCCTGCGCGGCCTCAAGGAGCGCTACGAGGTGCATCACGGCGTGCGCATCCAGGACGCCGCGCTCGTGGCCGCCGCCGTGCTCTCGGATCGCTATCTCACCGGCCGCTTCCTGCCCGATAAAGCCATCGATCTCGTCGATGAATCGGCCTCGAAGTTGCGCATCGAGATCGACTCCATGCCCACCGAGATCGATGTTGTTGAACGACGCATCCGGCAGCTCGAGATCGAACGGGTGGCGTTGGCCAAGGAAACCGATGCACCTTCTATCGAGCGGCTGGCACTGCTCGACGAAGAGCTCGCCAATCTCACCGAACAGATCGATGGCATGAAGGCGCACTGGAACGCCGAGAAGGACGCCATCGATCGCATCCGCGACCTCAAGGAGCAACTCGAGGTGAAGCGCGGGGAGGTTGAGCGCGAGACCGATCTCGAAAAGGCCGCCGAGATCCGCTACGGCCAACTCCCCGAACTCGAACGACAGGTCGAAGCTGCATCGGTGGCGCTCGATGAACTGCAGTCCACCGAGAAGATGCTCAAGGAAGAGGTCGACGAGGAGGACATCGCCGAGGTCGTCAGTAAATGGACCGGTGTACCCGTCAGCCGCCTCATGGAAGGTGAGATGGCCAAGCTCGTTCGGCTCGAAGACGTGCTCCATGAGCGCGTCATCGGTCAGGACGAAGCGGTCGTCGCCGTGGCCAATGCCATCCGTCGTAGTCGGGCCGGGCTGTCGGATCCGAATCGTCCCATCGGATCGTTCCTGTTCATCGGCCCCACCGGTGTGGGTAAGACCGAACTCGCCCGATCACTCGCGGACTTCCTCTTCGACGATGAACGGGCCATGGTCCGCATCGACATGAGCGAGTACATGGAGAAGCACTCGGTGTCGCGACTCATCGGTGCTCCTCCCGGCTATGTCGGCTACGACGCGGGTGGTCAGCTCACCGAACTCGTTCGTCGCCGGCCCTATGCGGTGGTGCTGCTCGACGAGATCGAGAAGGCCCATCCCGACGTGTTCAACGTGCTGCTGCAACTGCTCGACGACGGTCGACTCACCGATGGTCAGGGACGCACGGTGGACTTCACCAATGTGGTGTTGATCATGACCTCGAACCTCGCAGGCGACCCCACGCAGTTCTTCAAGCCCGAGTTCATCAACCGCATCGACGACATCGTGAACTTCCGCTCGCTCACCGAGGCCGATCTCGAGCACATCGTGGACATCCAGCTCAAGGGACTCATCGAACGGCTGGCCCAGCGGCGCATCACCCTGCAGGTCACCGCCGCAGCCAAGCACGCGCTGGCGGCCGATGGATTCGACCCCGCCTATGGCGCCCGGCCGCTCAAACGGGTCATCCAGCGCGAACTGGCCGACCGGTTGGCGCTCTCCATCCTCGAGGGCGAGTTCGGCGACGGTTCGGTCGTCACCGTCGATGCGGTCGATGGCGAGCTCGAAATACGGGGAGCACTGCCCGCCAGCCTCTAGCGTCCGTGCGTGCCCGACGCCACCACCGACCCCATCACCTCCGAACCGAACCCGGAACAGGGTCTTCCCACTGCGTCGCCGCGGGCGTTGCGCATCCGGCTGGTCGTGCTCACGTTCCTCATGCTGTTCGTGGAACTGGCGCTCATTCGTTGGCTCGGTGGCAGCGTCGTCTACCTCTCGTACTTCTCGAACATCGTGCTGCTGGGTTCGTTCCTCGGAGTGGGACTCGGCTTTTTGTGGGCCGGCCGCTCGGAGTTCTCGTTGCTGCGTTTCACCCCGCTGGTGCTCGGCGCACTCGTGCTGTTCGTACATTTCGTGCCGGTCACCCTGCAGGCGGTGGGTACCGATCTCATTTTCTTCGGCCGCGAACTCAAACCCAATGGACCGCCGCGCGAAGTGTTGCTGCCGGCCATCTTCATCGTGGTGGCCGCCGTGCTGGCCTGCATCGGCGACGGCATCGCCCGCACCTTCCGTCAGCTGGCCAATCTCGACGCCTACCAGTTCGATCTCATCGGCAGCATCGTCGGCATCGTCATCTTCACCATCCTCGCCTTCGTCGGTGCCCAGCCCATCGTGTGGGCCACGGTCACCGCGGTCATCCTGCTGTGGGCTCTCCGCCCGAAGAAGCTAGGGATGCTGGCGCTGGTGTGTCTGCCGCTGATTGCCATGCTCGGCACGCTCGGCGTTGAGTCCACTAAGCCCGGAGTGGTGTGGACCCCGTATTACAAGGCCAGTTACGCCGTGCTCGGGCCCAACGGCATCGGCGTGTTCGTGAACGGCATTCCGCACTGGTTCCAGGTCGATGAGACCGCCGAACCGATCTACAACACGATTTACGAGCGCCGGGCGGCAATCACCTCACCGAAGAACGTGCTCGTCATCGGCGCCGGTAGTGGTAACGACGTGCAGAAGGCCCTCGACGAGGGTGCTGAACATATCGATGCCGTTGAGATCGATCGTCGTCTGCTTGATCTCGCCGCCGAGTATCACCCGAAGCGTCCCTACGACGATCCGCGTGTGACTGTGCACGTCGATGACGGGCGTGCCTTCCTCGAACAGACCGATCAAAAATGGGACATGATCGTGCTGGCCCTGCCCGATTCGCTCACGCTCGTGCAAGGTGCCTCGTCGGTGCGGCTCGAGAGCTTCCTGTTCACCAAGGAAGCGGCCGAGTCCTATCGGGCGCACCTCACCGACGACGGCGTGTTCGCCATGTACAACAACTACCGCGAGTTCTGGTTGGTCGATCGCTACGCCAACACCCTTGAGCAGACCTTCGGCACGTCGCCGTGCGTGACCCATCTCGAGAATCGCGGTCAGGCCGTGATCACGGTGAGCATGCAGCCCACCTCGGTCGCCTGCCCGGCCCAGGACCAGTGGATCCATGACGCCAGCACGCCGGCACCGGTCAACGACGATCGACCGTTCCCGTATCTGAAGAACCCGTCGATCCCGTCGTTCTATCTGGTGGCCCTCGGCCTCATCCTGCTGGTGTCGCTGCTTAGTGTGCGCCTCGTGGGCGGACCGCTGCGGGGTATGGGGGCGTACACCGATCTGTTCTTCATGGGTGTGGCGTTCCTTCTGCTCGAGACCAAGAACGTGGTGCAGTTCGCCCTGCTGTTCGGCACCACATGGTTGGTCAATGCGCTGGTGTTCGGTGGCGTACTGGTGGCCGTGCTGGGCGCGGTCACGCTGTCCAAACGGATCCGGGTGCAGTCACCATGGTTGCTGTACGGCCTGCTCGCCGGCTCCATTGTCATCAACTGGTTGATCCCCCAGCATCTCCTGCTGGATCTGCCCTTCGCGCTGCGCCTGATCGTGGCGGTGGTGCTGGCGTTCTCGCCGATCTTCCTGGCCAACATGGTGTTCTCGCAGCGGTTCCGCGATAGCGGCGACACCACCACTGCGTTCGCCGCGAATCTCATCGGCGCCATGGTCGGTGGCGTCCTCGAGTATGTCTCGCTGGTGGTCGGGTACCGCAACCTCATGATCGTGGCGCTGGTGCTCTACGGCCTGGCGTTCCTGTTCGGGCGCCGCCACCTCGCTTCGGGTGTCTCGTCGAGCGCGGCCTGAGGCCCAATCAACTGCGATTCCGCAAGGGCCAACAGGTAGTGTCTACCGGTCCCCCAAACCCCTTCCCAGGAGTTCATCGTGCCAGCCACCGTCGTCGTCGGAACCCAGTGGGGTGACGAAGGGAAGGGCAAGTTCACCGATCTCTTCGCCCGGGATCAGCATCTGGTGGTCCGCTACCAGGGTGGACATAACGCCGGCCACACGCTCGTGGTCGATGGGGTCAGTTTCAAACTCCAGCTCGTGCCCAGCGGCATCCTGTATCCGCACATCACGCCAGTCATCGGCAACGGTGTCGTGGTCGATCCCCGCGTGCTCATCACCGAACTCGACATGCTGGAGTCGAAGGGCGTCGACACCTCGAAGCTGCGCATCAGTGGCAACGCGCATTTGATCCTCCCGTATCACCAGGAACTCGACAAGCTCACCGAGCGTCGTCTCGGCAAGAACAAGGTGGGCACCACCAAGCGCGGCATCGGCCCGGCCTATGCCGATAAGGCGGCACGCGTTGGTCTGCGGGTGCAGGACTTGTTGGACCCGAAGATCTTCCGCCAGAAGCTCGACGTGGTGCTGAAGGAGAAGAACGCCATCTTCGCCAAGGTGTTCAACCAGCTTCCGCTCGACGCTGATGTCATCGCTGATGAATACCTCAACGTGTGTGCGCCGCGCCTCGCCCCGATGATCGGCGACTCGGTCGGCATCGTGCATGACGCGCTCGAAGCCGGCGAGAGCGTGCTGCTCGAAGGTGCACAGGCCACATTCCTGGATCTCGATCACGGCACCTATCCCTTCGTGACCTCCTCGAACCCCATCGCCGGTGGCGCGTGCGTGGGTGCCGGTATTGGTCCGCGTTACATCGACTCGGTGGTCGGCATTGCCAAGGCCTATGTCACTCGCGTTGGTGCGGGTCCGTTCCCCACTGAGCTCACTGACGAGATCGGCGATGCGCTCATCGACATCGGCCATGAGTACGGCACCAACACCGGTCGTCGTCGTCGCACCGGCTGGCTCGACGCCGTGATGCTTCGTCATTCGGTTCGGCTCAATTCGCTGTCGGAGTTGGCTGTCACCAAGCTCGACGTGTTCGACACCTTCGACACCATCAAGATGTGCGTGGCCTACGAACTCGATGGCGAGATCTTCACGCAACTGCCGTATCACCAGTCGGTCGTGCATCACGTCACGCCGGTGTACGAGGAGTTCCCGGGTTGGAAGTGCGACATCTCCGGCATCACCACTCGTGAAGAGCTGCCGGCCGAAGCGCTCGCGTATCTCGTGGCCCTCGAAGCGCAGGTGGGTGTGCCCATCGGTCTTGTCGGTGTCGGTCCCGGCCGCGAGCAGTATCTGCGCTTCAACGTCTGATGAAGATCTGCGTTGTCGGTTCCGGCGGTCGTGAGCACGCGCTGGCCACGGTGCTGCGTCGGCATCACGAGGTCGTGGTCACGCCGGGGAACCCGGGCATTCCCGGTTCTGTGTCCACACCGGCCACGGAACTCGAGGCTGATCTCTATGTGATCGGTCCCGAGGCGCCATTGGTGGCGGGTCTGGCCGATGAACTGCGGGCGATGGGACGTTTGGTGTTCGGTCCCGGTGCTGACGGTGCGCGCCTCGAAGGTTCGAAGGCGTGGATGAAAGATGTGCTGGTCGAGGCCGGTGTGCCCACCGCCGCGCATGGCACCTTCGATTCGATCGAGCCGGCCTTCGCCTTTCTCGACACGCTCGATGGGCTCTATGTGGTGAAGACCGATGGTCTGGCCGCCGGCAAGGGCGTCGTGGTGACCACCTCGATCGATGAGGCCCGCGACGCCGTTCGCGACTACCTCTCGGGCGAAGCCTTCGGCGATGCCGGCCGCACGCTGGTGATCGAAGAGGGCCTCACTGGTCCGGAGGTTTCGGTGCTGGCGATCTGTGATGGCACTCGTGCGTTTGCACTCTCGCCGGCCCAGGACTTCAAGCGAATCTTCGATGGCGACCTCGGCCCCAACACCGGTGGCATGGGCGCGTACTCGCCGGTTCCGGTGGCCACTGATGATGTCGTGGCCATGGTGATGAACGATTGCGTGGCGCCCACGTTGGCCACGCTTCGGGCTAAGGGCATCGACTATCGCGGTGTGCTCTACGCCGGTCTCATGCTCACGCCCACCGGCCCGAAGATGCTCGAATACAACGTGCGGTTCGGCGATCCGGAAACCCAGGTTGTGCTGCCCCGACTCACCAGCGACCTCGGTGAACTGCTGGCCCAGGCCGCCGCCGGCGAACTGCGTGACGCCCCCACCTTCGACGATGGCGCTGCGGTCACCGTGGTGTGCGCCGCCGAGGGGTATCCGCGTGATGTGCGCACCGGTGATGTCATCGAGGGGCTCGATGCCGCTTCGGCCATCGAGGGCGTGAGTGTGTTCTGCGCCGGAGTCGGCGCCGATGCTGATGGTCGATTGATCACCGCTGGTGGTCGCGTGCTCGCGGTCACCGGACAGGGCGCCGATATTGCCGCCGCCCGTGCTCGGGCATTCGAAGCTGTGGGCCATATCTCGTGGCCCGGTCTTCAGCACCGCAACGACATTGCTGCATCTGCGATCATCTGATCTGTTGTCACACCACCGGCGTCGCATTCGCGTCGGCAACTACCCCGAGGAGAAGCTCCGATGAAGGTCGCCGTGCTGATGGGATCGCCGAATGATCGCGACAAGATGCAGCCCGCGGTCGACACGCTCGACCAGTTCGGCATCGAAGCAGATGTTCGTGTGCTCTCCGCCCATCGCAATCCTGCTGAGGTGACCGCGCTGGCCACCTCAGCTCGTGCCGACGGGTATGTGGCGTTCATCTGTGGTGCCGGTATGGCCGCACATCTCGCCGGTGTCGTCGCTGCCCACACCACGCTGCCGGTGGTGGGTGTGCCGCTGTCGGGTGGGGCCATCAACGGCGTCGACGCGCTGTATTCCACAGTGCAGATGCCCAAGGGCATCCCGGTGGCCACGGTGGCCATCGACGGTTCGCTCAACGCCGCGCTGCTCGTGGTCGAGATGCTGGCCATCACCGACACCGGTCTGCAGGAGAAGCTCCTCGAAGACCGCGCCCGCCGCGCCCAGGGCTGACCCGCCGACTCCGGTCTGAGTTGAACGACTCTGGAGGAGCGCTGTCTTGGAGCCGATCTCTCTGACCGCCGGGGCATCGAGGCTCTCAGGTAGGATGTACAGGAACCTGTACAAGGAGTGTTCATGCCGGAGACCATCAGCGACGCACGAGCCAATCTGACCTCGCATGTGGCGCGGTTCCGAGCAGAGGGGATCAGCGCTGAGCCCGTCGTGTTCGGTGATCATCGTCTGCCGGAGGCGGTGCTCCTCCCGTTCGAGACCTTCGAACTCCTACTCGATGTGGCTGAGGACATCGTGATCGCCGAGCGGATCCGCGAGCGTGACGCTCATGATTCCGGGAACCGCACAACATTGGCTGAAGCGGCCGCCGAACTGGGCATTGATCTCGACGAACTGTGAATCAGCGCCGTTCGCAGCCGTATCGCAATGTCTTCCTGCGCGACGAGGCCCTCGATGACCTGCGTGAGATCGCACAGAGGTCTCGTGAGGTCGCGATCGAGGTGCTTCGATTGCTCAAGCTCCTCGACGCCGGGCGACTGTCACCAGTTCGACTGAATGACTACGTAAAGACCGGCGACCTGACTGATTGCGGGAAGATCGTGGTCGAGGTCAGCGGGCATCCGGAGCACAGGATCGTCGTGCGCGATCTGGGACGCGGTCGTTTCGAGGTTTCCGAAGTCATCGCGATCGAAGCTCGCGCCGAGGACCTCGCTTACCTGCTGGCGGGTCTGCGGTTGGGTCGGATCGAGGACCCGGTGCGTCGCTCGGACACGAGCCGACGAGTTGACCGGATCCGCCGTGCAGCGCGCCCTGCTGAGTCGTCGGAGGAACGGCGAGATTGAGCCACCGGCTCAGTCCTCGGTACTCGCCGAGGCCAGGGATTGGCGGACGTTCAGCAGGTAGTACAGCGAGTACAGCCCGCCGATCGGGCCGCAGATGACTGCGAACCCGATGATCGAGATGATCCAGTTCCGCTTGGTCTTCGCCGTCGGTTCGAACGCTGAGGCTGGGCGACGGGATGCATCGACCACACTCCAGACCACGAGCCCGAAGATCGACGCCGAGAGACACCACCACAGGTATTGCACGTGATCATCATGCCTTCTTGTCGGAGATCGACGCCGGAATCGTTCAAGGCTGGCGGTGGTGCATGTCGTAGCCTGAGGGGTGCGCCCGCTGCGGGTGCATGAGGAGATCCGATGGCATCCACATCCGTGCCCAACGTCCTGGCCGCCCGCTATGCGAGCCCCGAGATGGCACGCGTGTGGTCCCCGGAGCACAAGGTGGTGCTAGAGCGCCAGTTGTGGATCGCGGTGCTCGAGGCCCAGCGCGACCTCGGCATCGACGGGCCCGCCGAGGCCATCGACGCCTACCGCTCGGTCATCGATCAGGTCGATCTCGCCTCCATCGACGCCCGTGAGCGAGTCACCCGCCACGACGTGAAGGCCCGCATCGACGAGTTCTGCGCACTGGCCGGTCACGAGCAGATTCACAAGGGCATGACGTCCCGCGATCTCACCGAGAACGTCGAGCAGCTGCAGGTGCGCGCCGCGCTGGTGCTGGTACGCGGACGCATGCTCGCTGCGCTCGCCCGTCTTGCCGAGCGTGCTGCCGAGCACGCCACATTGGTCATGACCGGTCGTTCGCACAACGTTCCGGCGCAGGCCACCACCCTTGGCAAGCGCTTCGCCAACGCTGGTGAGGAACTGCTGCAGGCTCTGCATCGCGTTGACGATCTGCTGGCCCGCTATCCGCTGCGCGGCATCAAGGGTCCGGTCGGCACCCAGCAGGACATGCTCGACCTGCTCGACGGCGACGATGCGCAGCTCGCCGAGCTCGAGACCCGCATCGCCACCGGCCTCGGCTTCAGCGCCGTGCTCACCAACGTCGGTCAGGTGTACCCGCGTTCGCTCGATCTCGATGTGGTCTCGGCGCTCGTGCAGGCTGCCGCCGGCCCTGCCGACCTCGCGCTCACCATCCGCCTCATGGCCGGTCAGGAACTCGCCACCGAAGGGTTCCAGCCCGGTCAGGTCGGCTCCTCGGCCATGCCCCACAAGATGAACAGCCGCAGCTGCGAGCGCATCGGCGGGTTCCTCACCATCCTGCGCGGACACCTCACCATGGTCGCGGCGCTCGCCGGCGATCAGTGGAACGAGGGCGATGTGTCCTGCTCGGTCGTTCGGCGCGTGGCGCTGCCCGACGCGTTCCTCGCCATCGACGGACTCTTCGAGACATTCCTCACCGTGCTCGACGACTTCGGTGCCTACCCGGCGGTGGTCGAACGCGAACTCGATCGCTATCTGCCGTTCCTTGCCACCACCAAGGTGCTCATGGCCGCCGTGCGTCACGGCGTGGGTCGCGAGCAGGCCCATGAAGCGATCAAGGAACATGCTGTTGCTGCTGCGCTGCGACTGCGTGAGCAGGGGGCCGAGGGCAACGACCTGCTCGACCGACTCGGCGCCGATTCGCGGCTCGGTCTCGACAGCGGCGAACTCGAATCGGTGCTGGCCAGTCCGCTCGACTTCGTGGGTTCCGCGCCCGCGCAGGTCGCCGCGTTCGTCGCAACGATCGATGCGCTCGTGTCGGCTGATCCTGCTGCAGCGGGGTACCGTCCGGGTTCGATCCTCTGAGGATCGTTCTCGCCGGCACACGCCTCGCCGGTGGCTGAATCAGCTGCTCAGCGCAGCGATCCTGTCGATCATCCGACGAGCGGCGGATTCGGTCACGGGTTGCTGCGGCTCGCCTTCTGTTGGTGGGTACGCATCTGAACCACGAGCCAGGTTCACCAGCCGGAAGGTGACGATCTGGTCGTGCACGACGAAAACACTGTTGGCGAACCAGTAGCCCGATCGATCGTTGGTGACGAAGGTTTGGTTGGGAACTGACGTGCCGCTGAGCGATGGTGAGGTCTTCAGTTCGCCGTTGGTTGCGGGATCGTACGGCTCGACCCGGACTCCCAGGGTCCACTGTCCAGCGGTGAAACCGCAACCGCTCGCATCAACGCCCAACAACCTGGCCTCTGCGCCAAGTACTCGTGTCACGAAATCCGCATCAACATCACCGCAGGAAGCTGGCGGACCGAGATCCGGCCTGACACTGAGTTCCGGGTCCACGGTGGTCGCCGTGATCCCAACCGGCGCAATGGTGGAGGTCGCGGCCGTCGATCCCGGCGTGCCATCAAGCTCGGGTGCGATGTTGGTCGCAGTGGTCGCAGTGGTCGAGGTGGTCGCGGTCGTCTCGGGCGAAGCACTGGTGTCGGTCGCTCCAGCGGTCGATGTCGCTCCGCCGGACGCGCATCCAAGCGCAGCTGTTCCGAGGAGAAGACTGATCCCGGCGATGCCGAGCCACCGGAACCGATCCGCTGTCATCTCGCGAACGGTAACCGAGGCGCCTGTGAGTGCGCCCAGAGTTGTGGAAGCGATCGATGCGCTCGTGTCGGCTGATCCCGCTGCCGCGGGGTACCGTCCGGGTTCGATCCTCTAGTTCCGACGGCCACTGGTCGTCTCCGACCCGAAAGGCCCGCCCGTGACCTCCGAGGAACTCCCGCACATCTATTCAGGCAAGGTGCGAGACATCTACGAAGCCGGCGACGGTCGTCTGCTCATGGTCACCTCCGATCGCCTTTCGGCCTTCGATGTGGTCATGGCCGAACCCATCCCCGACAAGGGCCGCGTGCTCACCGCCATGAGCGCGTTCTGGTTCGAGCAGTTCGGTGGCCTCGTCGGCAGTCATCTGCTCTCCACCTCACTTGCCGATGTTCCGGCCTCGGCCCAGAAGCCGGAGTGGGAGGGCCGCATCATGTTGTGCCGTCGGGCCGAGATGCTGCCCATCGAATGCATCGTGCGCGGCTATCTCACCGGATCCGCGTGGAAGGAGTACCGCACCAGCGGAACCATGCACGGCCAGGTGCTGCCCGAAGGACTGCTCGAGTCCT
>CAEMXZ010000018.1_pt1 | contig 29294 bp, 28 predicted proteins | sample 7263481 | NCBI WGS metagenome assembly CAEMXZ01 (sample SAMEA6813769, study PRJEB35770) | uncultured Microthrixaceae bacterium | biome: Freshwater; feature: Freshwater reservoir; material: water | place: Czech Republic | collected 2017-04-14 | depth 0.5m m
AGACCCGCTTCCCCGTGTGACGGTCAGGCTGCCTGCGGCACATCGGAGTTCCTGCTGAGAGCTGCTGCCTTCCGGCCCTGACCCGGTTCACAAGTTCCGATTGCACAGGACCCGACCGCCACACGCGAAAGCGGGTCGGCTGACACGATACCCTGTCGGCTCGGCACTTCATCCGGTCACCCCGGATGGAATCCCTGGAGGGGTGCGAGAGCGGCCGAATCGGCACGCTTGGAAAGCGTGTGAGGGGCAACCCTCCGTGGGTTCGAATCCCACTCCCTCCGCCATGTGGGGCCCGGTCGAACTCGACCGGGCTCTGCTGCACCCACGAGGAGCACTTGATGACTGATGACGAACTGATGGGGCTGGCCCTCGAAGAGGCCCGGGCCGCCGCCGAACATGGCGATGTACCCATTGGTGCGCTCGTTGTCGTCGATGGACTGGTGGTGGCCCGGCGCCATAACCAGCGCGAACAACTCCAGGACCCGACCGCCCACGCCGAGGTGCTGGCTATTCGCGATGCTGCCGCTGCACTTGGGTCCTGGCGACTCGAGCGCGCCACCGTGTTCGTCACGCTCGAACCGTGTGCCATGTGCGCCGGCACGATGGTGAACGCCCGGGTCGAGCGATTGGTGTTCGGTGCCCGCAGCCTTGATAACGGGGCCTGTGGCTCGCTCTATCACCTTGGTAGCGATCCACGTCTGAACCATGAATTCTCCACCACGGCCGACGTGCGCGCCGATGAGTGCGGCGAACTGCTCTCGACCTATTTCGCCGGCCTTCGCTGAATGACTCCCGCCACCTCGTCCATTCGCAGAGCTTTCGGGAGCGCCACTAAGGTCGCAGACGGAGAGTTGCCAGAGCGGACGAATGGGACGGTCTCGAAAACCGTTGAGGCTTCACGGTCTCCGAGGGTTCAAATCCCTCACTCTCCGCCACCGGAACCGGCGCCCATGGGCGCCGGTTCTTCGCGTCCCGGCCCTAGGGTGTTCTCTCCATGCAAAGCCCCAATATGCACATGATGTCAATGATGTCGGCGAACCGCGATGCGATCGCCGGCCAGAAGTTCGGCCGCCGAACCATCATGCGCGTCCTCTCGTTCGCCCGGCCGTACCGCAAGGCCATCACGCTGTTCGTGATCGTCATCGTTCTCCAAGCCCTGTTGGGCCTGGCCCCGGCCCTGCTGTTCCGTCAGATCATCGATGTGGCCATCCCGCAGAGTCGTCGCGGGCTCCTTCACGTGCTGGCGGCTGCGGTGGTGTTGGCAGCGGTCTTCAACGCCGTACTCTCGTTCGTCGAGCGTTTCTATTCCTCGCGCATCGGTGAGGGTCTCATCTTCGATCTTCGTTCCCGCCTGTTCAACCATGTGCAGGGCATGCCCATAGGTTTCTTTACCCGCACCCAGACCGGTGCGCTCATGAGTCGCATGAATAACGACGTCATCGGCGCCCAGCGAGCCGTCACCACCACGCTTGGCTCTGTGGTCTCCAACGTCATCGTGCTGGTCACCACCCTCACGGCGATGATCATCCTCGAATGGCGGCTCACCCTGCTCGGTCTGATCGTGCTGCCGGTCTTCATCATCCCCGCCAAGCGAGTCGGTCGTCGTCTCTCGAGCATCACCCGAGAGGGGTTCGATCTCAATGCGGTGATGAACACCCAGATGACCGAACGCTTCAACGTGTCGGGAGCCCTCCTCGTGAAGCTCTTCGGTGATCACGATCAGGAATCCAAGGAGTTCTCCGACCGCGCCGCCCGTGTGCGCGACATCGGTATCCGTAGTGCGATGTACAGCCGCACGTTCCTCATTGCGCTCGCACTGGTGGGGGCGTTGGGGACTGCGATGGTCTACTGGCTCGGTGGCCAACTCGTGATCTCCGATGCCATCTCGCTCGGCACGCTCGTGGCCATGGCCGCTCTTGTCACCCGCATCTACGACCCGCTCACGGCGCTTTCCAACGCCCGGGTCGACATCATGACGGCGCTGGTGTCATTCGACCGGGTGTTCGAGGTGCTCGATCTGAACAATCCGCTCGTCGACCGTCCGGGTGCCATTGATCTCGTCGATGCAAGAGGTGCGATCGAGTTCGACCACCTGACATTCCGTTATCCGTCGGGTGCAGACATCTCGCTGCGTTCGCTCGAGATCGGCACGAGCGGTTCGGTCGACGACGGCCCGGGCGCCGAGGTCCTTCACGATGTGAACGCCACCATCGAGCCTGGGCAACTCATCGCACTCGTCGGCCCGAGCGGCGCGGGGAAGACCACGCTCAGTTCGCTTGTTCCGCGCCTCTATGACGTGAGCGAGGGTTCGCTACGCATCGATGGCCACGATGTTCGTGATCTCACTCTCGACTCACTTCGCTCGGCGGTTGGCGTGGTTTCGCAGGACCCTCATCTCTTCCACGACACGGTTGCGGCCAACCTGCTTTATGCCCGACCGACCGCCACTCGCGAGGAATTGGCAACGGCCTGCAGGGCCGCCCAGATCCACGACGTCATCGCCGCTCTTCCCGATGGCTACGACACTGTTGTGGGTGAGCGCGGGCATCGCCTCTCCGGCGGCGAGAAGCAGCGACTCGCCATTGCCCGGGTGCTCGTGAAAGATCCGGCGATCGTCATCCTCGACGAAGCAACCAGTCATCTCGATTCCGAGAACGAATCGTTGGTGCAACAGGCGCTGGCGCACGCGCTGCGGGGTCGCACAGCGCTGGTCATCGCGCATCGCCTCTCCACGATCACCGACGCCGACCAGATCCTGGTGCTCGATGGCGGGCGCGTGGTCGAGCGTGGTCGTCACGACGACCTCATGCACGACGAGGGGCTCTACGCCGACCTGTATCGCACGTTGTTGCGCGGCGATGCCGAAGGTTTCGACCGCACCCCCTGATTGTTCTCAGTCAGATTCCGGCGAGCCGGGCGCGTAGAAGTGGGAGCACTTCGGCGCCGAGCGCAGCGATCTGTGCCCGGGCCACATCGGCTGCGATTCCGGGTGCATGAATGCGCAGGTTGAGACAGGTTGCATCCGCGTCGACCACCGCACCGGCGATGGATTCGGCGAGTCGGCTTGGATCGTCATCGCAGATCCACCCGTTATCGCGCCAGTGCGCGAGCGCGGCATCGGTCGAGTAGCTCCGATACACATCGAACTGATCCTCGAACGCTTGCCGGGGCGGGGCGCCGAGCCACGCGCGACGGATGAGGATCCGCGGCCCGGTTCCGCCGGCCCCGGTGTAGGCCTCGGTGAGTTCGCGCACCCGGGTGATCACGGTCCCACCGTCGAAAAGCACTCCTGCGCCCGCCTGTGCAGCGCGGCGCACCGCAGCCGGGCTCATCGCGGCGCTGATCACCGGGATGGGCCGGTCGGCGAGGAGTCGCAGCGCGCGATCACCCTCAAGCGGTCCGAGGTCGCGCCCGGCGAGCATGGCGGTGAGGCGGGGGAGTCCTTCTCGGAACAGCGGCATCATCAAGGACTGGTCGATATTCATCGCCTCGAAGTCGAGGGCCAGCGAACCCGGAGCCACCCCCACACCGACCCGGCCGGGGAAGCGGGCATCGAGCCAGGCCACCTCCTCGGCGAGCATGGCCACCGGTCGCAGTGGCAGCAGCAACGGGCACGGTGCCGCCCAGCCGTGATCCATCGCTGCGAGTTGGAATCCGGCGGTTTGCAGCGGGTTCGGGAGGTAGCCCGCAAACCCACCGTGGTGCTCGGCGGTCATGACGCCGTCGAAGCCCGAGTCGATGGCCAATGCTGCCTGTGCGCACAACTGATCGACGATCTCGATGGCGTCGAGTTCGTTGTGGGGGTAGATCCGCAGCGAGATCGATCCATCGGCGAACACGGCAGAAGGTTCGTTCACGATGCTCGCAGCAGCCATGGGTCGACATTACGGCCCGGCGGATCGCGGGTGTGGCGGAACCAGCGTCCTAGCGTGGGGGAATGGTCGCCCTGCCCGAGAACAACCTCGAGAAACTTGTCGCGTACGAACAGATCCGTCAGTTAGCGGCTCACTATGCCGTTGCCGTCGACTCCCGTGATCTCGACGCACTCGTTGCGCTGTTCATTGATGATGTGCGCGTCGGGCGCGACACGTTCGGCCGGGCCGCGCTGCGAGAGTCCTTCGACACGTCATTGCGGAGTATCGGTGTGTCGATCCTCAATGTCGGCACGCATGCGATCGACCTGCTCGACTCCGACCACGCCACCGGTACGGTCTATTGCCACGGGCAGATCCAGGACGGCGATCGTTGGATCCATCAGATGATCCTGTATCGCGACACCTATGAACGTCGTGAAGGAACCTGGTTCTTCATGCGTCGTATCCATGAGCTCTGGTTCGGCCAGCAGGCTGAGCGGAATCCGTTGGACCAATCGCCGGCGAACTGGCCCGAGCATCACGACGGACGCGGCACCGTGCCTGATTCATGGCCCACCTGGTCGGCGTTCTGGTCGCCGCAGTCGTGAGTGTCGGCTGTCCCCGATGAACGGTTCCCGACGACCGAAGGTCGCGTTTGTCACCACACTCGACACAGCGATCCTGCATGACGACTTCGACCACCCATTCCACGTTGAAGCTTTCGCTGCGGCCGGCATTGATCTCGAACCTGCAGCATGGGAGGACCCTGCCATCGATTGGGAAGCGTTCGACCTGGTCGTGGTGCGCAGTCCCTGGAACTACGTCGACCGTCTCAATGAGTTCAGGCAGTGGATGCGCGCCCGGCGAACGCTCACCACGGTGCACAACTCGGTGGACCTCATCGAATGGAACCTCGACAAGCGTTATCTCGCGCAACTTGCCGCGGCTGGCGTGAGTGTTGTTCCCACGACCTACGCATCGGACAGCGAAGAGCTCCGAGCTGCACTCGAATCCGTGACGTCGGCGCAGGTGATCGTGAAACCGTCGATCTCGGCGGGTTCACGTCTCACCGGACGTTTCGCGAACGGATCAGCCGCTGCGATCGAACTAGGGGAGCGGATCCTCGCCGCCGGATTCACTGTCATGGTCCAACCATTTGCGTCGTCGGTGGATGCTGTCGGTGAGGTCGGCACCGTCCTCATTGATGGCGTCATCTCCCATTCCTTTCGCAAAGGTCCGCTCCTCGCTGATGAGGGGGCGTTGCGGGGCGGTGAGTACTGCGAGGAGGTGTCAGCAGCCGAGCTCTCCGATGACGAACGAGTCCTCGTGATCGCTGTGAACGAGGTGGTGGAGCGCATTGTCCGTGGGCAGAGCTGGATCAGTCCGGAGGCACATCTGCTCTACGCCCGCTACGACATCATTCGGCTCGACGATGGAACCCCGGCACTGCTCGAAGCGGAACTGTTCGAACCGAGTCTTTTCCTGATGGTCGATCCGGCCGCGCCGGCCCGCTTCGTCGCAGCGGTGGAATCACTTCTCAGGAAGGGTGGTTCGTACGACGAGAACTGAGCCGCGCTCCGAGCCGTTTGGTGAACGGACGATCGTTGTGACTCGACGTTTTCGAAGCGTTCCATCGAAGGGAACGGGTCGTGATCCAGTTCGATGTCGAGAGGCCACCATCCACGACGAGATCGGCGCCGGTGATGTATGACGAGGACAGATCGTCGGTGAGAAACAGGATTGCGCGTGCGATGTCTGATGGACTCCCTAGTCGGCCGATTGGGATCACCTGCTGTCTGATTTCGCGGTTGAGATCATCGATGGGGTTGCCGACGGGATCGGAATGAACATCGCCGGGGGAAACGGCATTAACCCGTATTCCCTGCGGTCCCAGTTCGTCGGCGAGTTCCCGCACAGCCATGGTGATTGCAGCCTTGGACATGGAGTAGTCGAGCGACCGTCTGACGCTGGCGGAGTGAAGTGAGGACACGAACACCACGGCACCATGCAGATCGGAGTCGATCATCATGCGGACGACGCTTCTTGTGAGTGACAGAGGTCCGAGCAGGTTTGTCCGCCAGACCTGCTCGATCACGTCATCGTCGAGCTCTAGGAACCGACGACTCGCAGCGATGCCAACGTTGTTCACAAGTATCTGCGGCACCGCACCGAATTCCTCAAGTGCAGCCACGAGATCAGCGGGGTCCCCGGCCATGTCGTGCACAATCTGAAGCTCGCTGATATCTCGACATTTCTGGTGCAGCGCCGAGCCGTTTATGTCGATGGCGATGACTCTCGCACCTTGCTGGGAGAGTTGCGAGGCAGTGGCGAGTCCGATTCCGTTTGCTGCTCCGGTGACCACCGCGACCTTGCCAGCGTGGCTGCCCGATGTGTTACCTCCTGTCACGAGGCCAGCGTGCCGGCGAAGATCTGCCAGGCCAGCGCGCTCTTGGCCACAAGGCTGAGCACGAGGTACACCTTCTCGCCGTAGAGGTAGTCGGCGAAACGGCCACGACCTCGGTACTGCAGCCACTGGTTCAGCGCGAAGCAGTTGAACAACACGAAGAGCGAAATGACGATCCCGAAGACGAACGGCGGCACGCCATCGGGATTCGCTGCCACGCCGTTGATGACTGTGTTGTCGGTCGAAGCGGTGACGAGGGCAAAGGTGATGGCGATCCACGGAATGATCCCGACGATGCAGCCGAAGATGAATGGCCACCAGTTGACGGTTTCACGATCGCGGTTCACCTGCTCCATCACCAGGCCGAACAGGATCATCGCGGCGTTCACCCCGAAGATCGCCATCATCGCGTAGAGGTTGTTGATGCCGTTCAGTAGACCGATCAGCAGGATCATGATCGAGGCGCTCACGGAGTATTCGATCCACCGGGCGTAGTTGACTCCTCGCAGGAGATTCGCCTCGTACCAACGTCGCAGCGGCGTGATCGACATGAGCAGATGGTCGCCGGCGGCGAGGAACAAGAAGATGGCGATGGCGATCGGAAAGCTGAACTCGAAGAACTGCTTGGAGAGGCTGAGTGAACCCTCGGCACCGGGAGGTCCGGTCTGCACCGTGGCCACCACCGGGATGGCGAACGATGAACTGATCAGCAGGATCACGATTCCCTGGACGAGATGCAGGGAACCGACTCCGACATTCCAGTTTCGAAGGTTCCGCATGCGTGAGTGGTTTGCTGTTTCAGCCATGGTGGAACGCTAGGCCCCAGTATGGGATGAACGTGGTTCTTGGTCCCTGCCAAGCGTCTGTTGGGCAAAGCGTCTCTTGTGCCAAGCCCCTGATGGACCAAGTCCCGTTGTGAGATGCTCACGAGATGCGCGTGCACCTCGTCGACGGAACCTACGAACTGTTCCGGCACCATTTCGCCCTTCCGTCCCATGTGAACGCCGAGGGGCTCGAGGTGGCGGCCACCCGCGGGGTGCTGTCCTCGATGATCGGGATGCTCGAGGAGGGAGTGACCCATATCGGCGTTGCCACCGACCGGACCGTCGAATCGTTCCGGAACGACCTCTACGAGGGATACAAGAGCGGCGAGGACCTCGACCCGGTGTTGGGTAATCAGTTCCCGTTGCTCGACGATGTGCTGCGTGCCGCCGGTTTCACCGTGTTCTCGATGATCGAGCACGAAGCTGACGACGGCATGGGTTCTGCAGCGGCACTCGCTGCCGCGGATCCCCGGGTCGAACAGGTCATCATCTGCACCCCCGACAAGGATCTCGGCCAATGCGTGGTCGACGATCATGTCGTGCAGTTCGATCGCCGCAAAGGTCTACTCATCAACCGACAGGGTGTGATCGACAAGTTCGGCGTTCCACCCGAGTCCATTCCCGACTACCTGGCGCTGATGGGAGATTCATCCGATGGCTTCCCCGGTCTACCCGGTTGGGGAGCGAAATCAGCCTCGACCGTGCTCGCTCGCTATGGGCACATCGAGCACATCCCGGCTGATGTTGAACAGTGGGATGTTCAGGTTCGCGGCGCCGCGAAGTTGTCGGCAACCCTCAACGAGCAGTTGGAGTTGGCCATGTTGTTCCGCACCATCGCCACGGTCGTGACCGATGCGCCCACGATGCAGTCGGTCGACGAACTGCGCTGGACCGGTCCCACCTCAGAGTTCATGGCGCTGTCGGAACGCATCGACGCCACTCGCATGATGGTCCGGCTGGAAAAGGCGATGGCCGCTCGTTGAGCGGCCATCGGGTGAACATCAAGCGAAGTCGTGCGCCACGGCGCATCAGCCGCTGATCAACTGTCGGACTTGGTGTCCTCGGTCTTGGCTGGCGTGACCTCGGTCTTGGCTGCGGCGCCCTCGCCATCACGGAGGCCCTTCTCGAACTCGCCCTTGGCGGAGCCGAGGGAGCGGGCCAGCTTGGGGAGCTGAGATCCGCCGAAGATCAGAGCGACGATGATTCCAACAATCACCCATTCGTTCATTGTGAGGTTCTCCTGAGGTTTGGCGAGGAGGTTCCGCAGGGTTGCGGACCATCTAGCCCCAGCGTAGGCCCTATGCCGGGCAAAGGCTCACCGCCCCCATTCCGACCCACCTTCTGCATATCGGTAGTCTTGCGGCCATGTCCGAACATCCCATGACGCAGCGCTTGGCCGAACTCGCCGAGCGCAAGCAGGAAGCCCTCCATGCCGGTTCCGAGCGCTCGGTCGAGCGGCAGCATTCCAAGGGCAAGATGCTGGCCCGTGAGCGCATCGACTACCTCCTCGATGAGGGGTCATTCCACGAACTGGACATGCTGGCCCGCCACCGTGCTCATGAGAGCGGCATCGAGGAGCGCCCGTACACCGATGGCGTCATCACTGGCTGGGGCACCATCGACGGCCGCAAGGTGTTCGTGTTCTCGCAGGACTTCACCGTGTTCGGTGGTGCGCTCGGTGAGGTCTTCGCCGAGAAGATCCACAAGGTCATGGACCTCGCTCTGTCAGTGGGCGCTCCGCTGATCGGTCTCAACGACGGCGCCGGTGCCCGCATTCAGGAAGGCGTCGTGTCGCTCGCCAGCTATGGCGGCATCTTCCATCGCAATGTGCAGGCCTCGGGTGTTACGCCGCAGATCTCGGTGATCCTCGGCCCATGCGCCGGCGGTGCGGTCTACAGCCCCGCCATGACCGACTTCATCTTCATGGTCGATCAAACCTCGCATATGTTCATCACCGGCCCTGATGTTGTGAAGACCGTGACCGGCGAAGAGGTCACGCTCGAGGAACTCGGCGGCGCCAAGAGCCATGCCACCAAGTCTGGTGTGGCCACCTTCGTGTCGCCCGACGAGCAGTCCTGCCTCGACGACGTCAAGTACCTCTTCTCGTTCCTACCCTCGAACAATCTCGAGACCCCGCCGGAACTGCCCACCGACGACGACCCGATGCGTCTGTGTCCCGAGCTTGTCGACATCATGCCGGCCAGCCCGAACATCCCCTACGACATGAAGAAGGTCATCGCGTCGGTTGTCGACGACGGCGACTTCTTCGAGTACTTCCCGCGCTGGGCTGGCTCGATAGTGTGTGGCTTCTCTCGCCTCAACGGTCAGACCGTCGGCATCATCGGTAACCAGCCCATGATGCTGGCGGGCGTGCTCGATATCGAGTCCGCCGAAAAGGGCGCCCGGTTCGTGCGCACTTGTGATGCCTTCAACATCCCGATCGTCACCTTCGTCGATGTTCCCGGCTTCCTGCCCGGTGTCGACCAGGAGTACGGCGGCATCATTCGTCACGGCGCCAAGCTGCTCTACGCCTTCTGTGAGGCCACTGTTCCTCGCATCCAGGTCATCACTCGTAAGGCCTACGGCGGCGCGTATGTGGTCATGAACTCCAAGTCCATCGGCGCCGATCTCGCCTTCGCCTGGCCTTCGGCTGAGCTGGCCGTGATGGGTCCGCAGGGTGCGGTCGAGATCCTCTATAAGCGTGAACTCCAGAATGCTGCCGATCCGGTCACCCGTCGAGCTGAGTTGGTCGATGACTACACCGAGCGATTCGCCAATCCCTATGCGGCGGCCGAGCGTGGTTTCGTCGACGATGTCATCGACCCCGCCGAGACTCGCATCAAGGTCATTGCCGGGCTCGAGATGCTCAAGTCCAAGCGCGAGGAACTGCCGCATCGCAAGCACGGGAACATTCCGCTGTGACCGACAGCGCTCGCGTGTCGATCACGCCGGAGCCCACCATCGAGGAGGCGGCGGCCATCGCCGCCGCCATCGAGGTCACGCGCCCACAGGTGGTGCTGGTCGAACAGCGCGCCCGCGAGTCGCGCTGGCGATTCTCGGGTCGGTGGTGGGCAACCCCGCTGCCGCAGCGTCGCCCCCGCCCCTAACGAACCGGGCGTTCGCCAGTTCGGTCAGTTCGGGCCGAACACCTTCGAGGCAACCTGTCCGAGCAACTCGACGCGCTCGGGGTTGTGACCATTCGCGGGCAGCGCACAGGTGATTCCGTCGATGCCCATGGCCTTCACGGTTTCGAACTGTTCGCCGAGTTCATCGGGACCGCCCCAGTTGACGAGACCCAGGAAAACCTCGCGAGTGGCGTCGTCGACGGCGTCGAGGTCGATGCCCCGGGTGAGCATGAAGGCCTTGGCCTCGGTGTAGGCCTCATCGGCGGTGGGGGCGATGACGCATTGCATCATCTTGGTGACTGAGATGGTGCTGCGGTCGCGACCGAGACGATCGCAATGGGCGGCGAGCGCATCGAGCTTGCGCGGCACTTCGTCGAGCGGGCAGGTGAAGTTGGCCTCATCGGCGTACTGGGCCACCATGCGCAAGGTCTTCTTCTCGCCCGAGCCACCGATCATGATCGGGATCCGGCTGAGCGGAGCGGGCTGATTGATGGCGTTGTCGACGCTGTAGTGCGTGCCGCTGAAGGTGGGTCGCTCATCGCGCAGCATCGGCAGGATGATCTGGAGCGCTTCCTCGAGCTTCTCGAAACGATCGGTGAACGTGCCGAACTCGAAGCCCAACGAGTTGTGTTCGAGCTCGAACCAACCGGCGCCGATGCCGAGCTGCGCCCGTCCCTTCGACACGATGTCGAGGGTGGTGATGGTCTTGGCCAGCAGCGCCGGATTGCGGTAGGTGTTGCCGGTGACGAGAGCAGCGAGGCGCACGGTGCTCGTGTGCTGGGCCAGTGCCGCGAGCAGTGAGTAGCACTCGATCATGTAGTCGCTCGGAGCGCCCAACATGGGTAGTTGGTAGAAGTGGTCCATGACCAAGACGGTGTCGAAGCCGGAGCGGTCGGCAGCAGATGCTTGGGCCGCGATCGTGTCGAAGAGATCGACATCGGCCACGCCGGGATAGGTGAAATTCGGGATCTGATAGCCGAGACGGGTCATGGTTCCTCCTGAGCGAAGGCCGTATCGTACGCCCATGCAACTGATCTTCGACCGGATCGAACTCGCCGACGGACGACGGGCGCCGCTCGGCGGATCGCCGGGTGGTGAACATGCCCTCGATCGGTTCGTCATCGGGATCGCTCCATCGATCACGGCATCGCATGTCTTCGACACTGCGGCTCAGGCGCATTCCTGGTCTTGGTCGATCGCCGCCGATGCTCTTGCCGGCCATTCGCTTCGATCGGTTTCGATCGTGCTGCGGGTGGTCGATGGTCGCGGCCCACTGCGCATGTTCCGGCACGGCTATCAGTCTTGGAGTCCCTGTGATGTTGCCGTGTTCGGCGTGGATCGCGATCCTTCGTTGGCCGAAGGCTCGCTGGAGTTGGTGCGCGGTGTGCATCAGGCGGACCAACGCGTTGTCACCGATCGCGACGAACTGCGCTCGGAATGGCTGACCCTGCTCATCGACGACACCGGCTCGCCGGTCCTCGTCGGTTTCGACGGCGGTACGCGGCACGACGGCACGTTCCGTCTGCGCAACGGCGCCACCGGGCCCGAGTTGTGGTGTGAGGCATTCCTCGGTGATGCCGTGCTCGCTGCGGGGGAGGAACGCCACCTCCATGATCTGCTCATCGCGAGTGGTGCGCCGGCGGAGGATCTCCTCGCCGGATGGGCCATTCACGCTGGACAGGTGGGCCGTGCCCGCGTTGATGCGCCCTACCAAGTTGGGTGGTGCAGTTGGTACCACTACTTCCACGACGTCACTGAGGCCGATCTCGATCACAACCTCGCCCTTGCCGACTCGTGGCCATTCGATGTGTTCCAACTCGACGACGGCTATCAGTCCGCCATCGGCGATTGGCTGATCACCAACGAGAAATTCCCGAGCGATATTGGCTCCATCGCTGACCGCATCGCCGCGGCCGGTCGCACGCCCGGTATCTGGATCGCCCCGTTCCTGGCCGCTCCCGATTCGCAGATCGCCACCAAGCATCCCGAGTGGCTCGCCACCTTTCCCGATGGTTCGCCGCTCATCACCATGTTCAACCCGCCGTGGGGTGGCGGCATGGGCGGGTTCATGTACGGCCTCGACACCACCCATCCTGAGGTGATCGAACATCTCGAAGGTCTGGCTCGCACGCTGGTCAATGTGGGCTTCGACTATCTGAAGCTGGACTTCACGTTCTCTCCCGCATACGACGGGGTTTGGCATGACTCATCGCAGACACCAGCGCAGCGGGTGCGTTCCGGTTACGACGCCATCCGGCGGGGCGCGGGCGATGCGTTCCTGCTCGGCTGTGGTTCGCCGCAGTCCAATGTGGTGGGTGTGGTCGACGGCAATCGCATCGGTCCCGATGTGGCGCCCTCATGGCCGATCGAGGCGAAGACCGAACCGCTTGCCGGGTATCGGGGAAGTCAACCCTCAACACGAAACGCGTGGTTCAACACTGCGGCCCGATCGTTCATGCATCGTCGTCTGTGGCTCAACGATCCCGACTGCCTCATGCTGCGCAACGCCGAGACGGAACTCACCGCCGAGCAGATGCGCACCTGGGCGCTTGCCGTCGGTGTGTCTGGGGGCATGGCACTGGTGAGCGATGACCTCGCGCTTGTTGATGCCAGAGGGCGGGCGCTGCTTGATGAAGCGATCGAGCTCGGTCGTGCTGCCGATGAAGCCGCCCGGTCCGGCGAGGTTCCGACCAGCCCGGATCTGCTTGCTGGTTCCGCACCCACCGCGTTGTCATCGCAGTCCTTCACCCTCACGGTCAATGCCGAGAGCGGCGGTTCTCGCTCCGACTGAGCCGGCCAGCACCGAACCCGCTCGATCCGGAACCGACCCTGCTCGCGGCGGACTGCAGGCGAGGCCACCGCAGCCGTTACCGTTCGGACATGTCCGAGGCCCCAGCCCCTCTTGCCGATCTGCGTGTCATCGATATGGCCACGGTGCTGGCGGGGCCCGGTTGTGCCCGTCATCTGGCTGACTTCGGCGCGGATGTCATCAAGGTTGAGCGGCCGGGTTCGGGCGACACAGTGCGGGCCATGGGCTGGCGTGATCCATCCGATGACGTCACGTTGTTCTGGAAGCTCGCCGGTCGGGGCAAGCGCAGCATCGTGCTCGACCTGAAGCAATCCGAGGAACTCGACATCCTGCGCCGCCTCATCGCCACCGCCGATGTGCTGGTCGAGAACTTCCGCCCCGGCAAACTCGAAGCACTCGGCCTACGCCCCGAGGAACTCATTGCGGCCAATCCGAAGCTGGTCATCACCCGGGTGAGCGGATTCGGTCAGACCGGCCCCTACGCGCATCGGCCCGGTTTCGCCACGCTGGCCGAGGCCATGTCGGGATTCGCCAATGTGAACGGCGAACCCGATGGTGGTCCGATGCTTCCACCCATCGCCCTCACCGACGAGGTCACGGCACTGGTGGCTGCGTTCGCCACAATGGTCGCGGTGCATAGCGGCGTCGGGCAGGTGGTCGACGTCAACCTGCTCGAGTCCATGCTGCATCTCATGGGTCCGCTGCTCTCGGCCCAGGTGGTGTCGGGTTATGAGCAACCGCGACTCGGCTCCGGTATCCCGTACTCGGTGCCGCGCAACACCTACCGATGCAGTGATGGCCGATGGGTGGCCATCTCCACCACCGCCGAGAGCGTGGCCCAGCGGCTCATGGCCGTTGTTGGCTATCCCGATGATCCGCGCTTCGCCGGCTTCGACAATCGAGTGGCGAATCGCGAACTCGTGGACCAGTTAGTTGGCGACTGGATCGCCCAGCGCACACTTGATGAAGTACTGGCCATCGCCGATGAGGCCGAGGTTGCCGCTGCCGCGGTGTACTCGATGGCCGACGTCATCGCTGATCCCCATGTGATCGACCGCGGGATCGTTCTCGATGTCGCTGGGGTGGGCATGCAGAATGTCATTGCCCGGTTGTCGAAGACGCCCGGCGGCGTTCGGTTCGCGGCCCGCCCCCTTGGCGCTGATCGCGACGATGTGATCGCTGAGTTGGAGCGACTCGAAGCATCCGACGACTGAGACCAGTCGGGTGTGAAGAACTCAGGCCCGGTGCTGCGCAGCCAACTCGGCGATATCGGCCATGATGCGGCCGAGTTCGAAATCCTTCGGTGTGTAGACACGGGCCACGCCGGCGGCCAAGAGCGTGGGCCGGTCTTCCTCGGGGATGATGCCGCCCACGATTACCGGCGCCGTGACTCCTTCGGCCCGGAGGCGTTCGACCACATCGGGCACCAGTTCGAGATGGCTTCCCGAGAGGATCGAGAGGCCGACCACGTCGACGTCCTCGTCGCGAGCCACTGCGGCGATCTGCTCGGGGGTGAGGCGGATGCCCTGGTAGATGACTTCCATGCCGGAATCGCGGGCGGCAACGGCGATCTGCTCGGCCCCGTTGGAGTGTCCGTCGAGCCCGGGCTTGCCGACGAGCAGGCGTGGAGGGCCACCGGCCATGGATCGGGAGATCTCAGCGACGGCTCGCAGATCGGCGGGCAACTGGCCGATGCCGATGGCCGCGGAAACTCCGGTGGGGGCGCGGTATTCGCCGAACACCTCGCGCAGCGTGTTGGCCCATTCGCCGGTGGTGCCGCCCGCATGGGCAAGCGCGATGGAGGCCGCCATGATGTTCTCGTCGGATTGCGCAACCCGACGCAGTTCGTCGATGGCAGCAGCGACGGCAGCGTTGTCGCGTGAGGCGCGCCATTGTTCGAGCTCCGTGATGGTGAGTGCCTCGACGGCGGAGTCGACGCGCAGGATGTTCTCCTCGCCACCGAGAGGTGATTCGGCGGTCTCGGTGAACGAGTTCACGCCCACGACCTTCTGATCACCGGACTCGATACGACGCACCCGCTCGGTGTTGGAAGCCACGAGGCGACCCTTGAGTTCCTCGATGGCGGCGAACGCGCCTCCGTGGGCCAGCACATCATCAAGTTCAGCTTTGGCATCGGCCACGAGTTGCGCGGTGAGCCCCTCGATCACATGGGAGCCGTCGAGGATGTCGCCATATTCGAGAAGATCGGTTTCGAAGGCCAGCACCTGCTGCATGCGCAGCGACCACTGTTGATCCCAAGGGCGGGGGAGGCCGAGTGCCTCGTTCCACGCAGGGAGCTGCAGCGAACGAGCACGGGCGTTCTTGGAGAGCGTGACGCCGAGCATCTCGAGCACGATCCGTTGCACGTTGTTCTCGGGCTGGGCCTCGGTGAGGCCGAGCGAATTGACCTGCACGCCGTAACGGAACCGACGGGCTTTCGGGTCGGTGATGCCGTAACGCTCGAGCGTGATTTCATCCCACAGCTGCGTGAAGGCGCGCATCTTGCAGGTTTCCTCGACGAAGCGGATGCCGGCGTTCACGAAGAACGAGATGGACGCCACTACTGCGCTCATCTCTTCGGGCGTGACCTGTCCGGAATCGCGCACGGCATCGAGCACGTCGATGGCGGTGGCCAGTGAGAACGCGATCTCCTGCACCGGCGTGGCGCCGGCTTCTTGCAGGTGGTAGCTGCACACGTTCATCGGATTCCAGAACGGCACATTGTTGGCGCAGTAGGCGATCATGTCGACGATGAGTCGACGCGAGGGCTCGGGCGGGAAGATGTAGGTGCCGCGAGACAGGTATTCCTTGACGATGTCGTTCTGGGTGGTTCCTCGAAGCTGCGTGCTGGGAACTCCCTGCTCCTCGGCATGGGCCACATAGAGCGCGAGCATCCAGGCCGCCGGTGCATTGATGGTCATCGAGGTGTTCATCTCACCGACCGGGATGCTGTCGAGCAACTGACGCATATGGCCGATGTTGGCCACGGGCACACCGACCTTGCCGACCTCGCCGCGGGCGCGGGGGTCGTCGGGGTCGTAACCGGTCTGGGTGGGCAGATCGAAGGCGATCGACAACCCGGTCTGGCCCTTCGAGAGATTCGTTCGGTACAGCTCGTTCGAGGCCTTGGCAGTGGAGTGCCCCGAGTAGGTGCGCATCATCCACGGGCGATCGGGCTTGGTGGTCATGGTCCTATCGTTCCTCACGGATCGGTCGTCTGTCACGATGACAGCGCGTGGCGGAGATGGTCGAGGTACTCGGCGCGGCTGATCTCGATGGCGCCGAGCGAGGCGAGATGGTCGGTGAGCCACTGCACGTCGAGCAGGACGACCCCGATGTCGCGGAGATGCTCGACCAGACCGACCAGCGCGACTTTTGATGCATCGGTGGCCTTGTGGAACATGGATTCGCCGGCGAACAGACCATCGATATGAACGCCGTAGAGACCGCCGACCAGCGAGTCGGTGGTTGGGTCCCAGCATTCGATGGAATGGGCCCAGCCGAGTTCGTGGAGACGGTTGTACGCGACCCGAATCTCATTGTTGATCCAAGCACCGTCCCGCGATGGGTCGGCACAGGCCATGAGCACCTCGTCGAACGCGGTGTCGATCCGTATTTCGAAGCGACGGCAGGACCGTCGGAGCGAACGCGAGACGACCAGGGCATCGAGGGGGAGAATGCCGCGACGCGCCGGTGACCACCAGCCCACGAGTCGCTGACCGGAGAGATGCATCGGGAAGATGCCCGAGCGGTACGCGGCCAGCAGTGTGCCCGGTTCGAGATCAGCACCGATGCCGACGAGGTCGTCATCGCCCGCGCTGTGAGCCGATGGAAGTTCCCATTGTGTCGGTGCTGGCTCGATGGGCACGCGTTGGGACGGAACCGGTTACTTGCGGTAGTCGAAGAAGCCCTGGCCGGACTTGCGACCGAGGTGACCAGCAGTGACCATGCGACGCAGACGGGGGACAGGGGCGTAGTTCGGATCGCTGAACTCGTCGTAGAGCGCATCGAGGATGGCAACCGAGGTGTCGAGACCCACGAGGTCGAGCAGAGCGAGCGGGCCCATCGGGAAGTTGCAGCCGCCCTTCATGGCGGTGTCGATGTCGTCGCGGCTGGCGACGCCGTTCTCGAGCATGCGCACTGCGTTGTTGAGGTACGGGAAGAGCAGTGCGTTGACGATGAAGCCAGCGCGGTCGGCGACCTCGACGGCGTTCTTGCCGCAGGCATCGGCGAAGGCCTTGACCGAATCGATGGTGGCATCGCTGGCGGTCATCGGGCGCACGATCTCGACGAGTGACATGGCCGGAGCGGGGTTGAAGAAGTGCACACCGCACACCTGATCGGGACGGCCGGTGACCATGGCCATTTCGACCACGGGAAGGGTGGAGGTGTTGGTAGCGATGATTGTGCCGGCGCCACAGATGGCATCGAGTTCGCGGAACAGGGCCTTCTTGACCTCAAGATCCTCGACCACGGATTCGATGACGAGATCGCAATCGGCGAGATCGGCGAGATCGGCGGTGGCGGTGACCCTTGCGAGGGCGGCATCGGCGTCGGCCTGCTCACGGCGGCCCTTCTCAACCTGACGGGCGAGGGACTTGGCCAGCCCGGCGACCATGGCCTGGGCGCTCTCGAGTGAACGGGAACGCAGCACGACCTCGTGCCCGGTGGTTGCGGCGACCTCGGCGATACCCGAGCCCATGATGCCGGAGCCGACGATGCCGATACGTGCGATAGCCATGATGGTTCCTCTTCGTGGTCGCCGGCCGAGGTAGGTCCGGACAGGAAAGGGACAGGTTACCGCTCGGTAGGTTCCATGATCCAGCGAACGCCGGCCAGCGAACGCCGGCCAGCGAACGCCGGCCAGCGCTCACCAAGTGGCGGCAGATCGGGGACATCGGTGCATTCGCTAGCGTGCTCTTCCGTGAGGTCGGCTAGGTGACGGCGAACTGTTCGCCGATGCGAGGGTCGACATCGTCGGAGGAGAAATCATGAACGGACCGCTCGCGCTCGTCGGAGGCGATGAATTCACTGCAGGGTGTGACTTCGACGCCCGACTCATTGCCGATGTTGGCGCTGCCGAGGTGCTTCTGCTGCCCACCGGCTCCGCCTACGAGAACCCCGGTCGATTGGTGGCAGCGGCTGAAACATGGTTCGCCGGTCTTGGTGTGAAGTTGCGAACGCTTGGCGTGTACACCCGGTCCGACGCGTTCGTCGCCGAAAACATCGCTGCGGTGGCCGATGCTCGCATGATCTATCTCGCCGGCGCCTCACCGATGCATATGCGTTCGGTGCTGAAGGACACGCCGTTGTTCGAGGCTTTGCAGGAGGCATGGCGATCGGGAGCGGCATTGCTCGGCGCCGGCGCCGGTGCCGATGTGCTGTGCGATCCGATGGTTGATCAGCGCGGCGGTGCCTACACGGTCGGGTTGGGGCTCGTGCCGGGGGTTTCGGTGATCCCGGTCTCCAACACCTGGTCCAAGGAAAAGGTGCATCGCACTGTTGCGCTGGCTCCGACCGATGTTGTTGTGGTCGAACTCCCCGAGCGCACAGCCATCGTGCTCGACGATTCCGATGGCTGGCACAGCATCGGTGTGGGCGAGGTCATCGTGCACACCGGACACGGCGTCGGAACGCTTGCCGATATCCCGAAGCCGGTCTCCTGAATCTGGGCTGTGAATCAGAACTCAGACATGGTGTTCTGAGCGCAGATTCAGGTCTCGTGCGTCAGGCTGCGGTGATGGACTTCAGTTCAACCACGAAGATGAGAGTCTCGTCCGGGGCGATTTTGATGCCCTGTCCCGATGAGCCGTAACCCTTCTCCGGTGGGATGACCAGCTGACGAATGCCGCCGGCCTGCATCCCCTGCAGTCCCTCGGTCCAGCCGGGGATGACCTGGTTGAGCCCGAAGGTGGCTGGCTGGCCCCGGGTGTAGGACTCATCGAAGATGGCGCCAGTGGAGCAGGACACGCCGAGGTAGTTCACGGTGACCTTGTCGGTGGCGGCGACCGCCGGCCCGGTACCGGTCTTGACATCGGTGATCTGCAGACTGGTCGGGGGCGGACCGATCGGGACGTCCACGGTGGGTGCGTTGGGCGGAGGGAGTTCGGTCAGTGCGACGCAGGGCTTGCCCGCGGCCGAAGCTGCCTTCGGCGTGGTGCTGGTCGGCGTGCTGGTCGGCGTGGTCGTTGCCGTGCTCGCCGTGGTCGATGAGGAGGTGGCCGAGTCGGTCGCGGTGCCGGATCCCTTGCTCAGCACCATGAACAGACCAATGATCACCAACACGGTGATCGGGGTGGCCACAGTGATGATCAGCCGTCGACGACGCTCATAGCGGGCCTGTGCTGCTCGTTCGGCGGACAGGCGGGCACGGTGGCCGGCCTTCTTACGTTCACGCTTGTCGGTACCCATATGGGGCGAGACGCTAGCAACTGGAGCTCAGCGAGGTATTTCGCCGCTCCGGACGACGGTGATGCCCGTGATGGTGACCACGTCGGTCGGCTGCCCGCTGCGTGAGGCGAGCGCGTTGATGGCCACCAGGGTGTCGAATCCGTCGAGGAGTGTGCCAAAGGCGGTGGCGCTGTCATCGATATCGGCGGCCTGCTCGAACGTGGCGAGCAGGAACTGGCCCTTACTGGCACTTCCCACGCCAGCGGTGCCGACCATCGCGATCGAACCCGGTCCGAAGATCTGACCAGCAGGAGCAATCTCGTTGGGGATTGCGAACATGGTGTTGGGCGACGTGAAGGACACGCCGACCGTGAATGACTTGCGGGGGATGATCGATGTGATCGGCTGACCGTCGTAGAAGTGATAGCGGGCCAGTGCCACGAAGGCGTTGACGGTATTCGGCGTGCGCTCAGGGTTGAGTTGCACGGTGAGGTCGCCCTTGGTGGTGGAAATCACGGCCCGGTAGAAGTGGGTCGGGTCGATGCAGTTGGCCGGCGCCTCGGCGAACGATGTGGTGCGTGGCGAGGAACCGTCCTCGGCCGGACATGGCGTGGGGCCACTGAGAGCAGCGCCGGGGCTGGCCGGTGGGGGCGTGACCCCGGAGTTCGGAATCGCCGATGTGGTCGGGCCGCTGGGCAGGGTCGTGGTGCTGGTGGCCGGGGAACTCGTCGTGCTCGAACCGCCGAGGTATGCGCCGAGGATCGAGAGAATCACGACCACAATGACGATGGTGCCTGCGAGACGCTGACGTCGTTTTGTCCGGTCACGGGCGTCCGCGGCGGCCACTGTGCGGGCCTGTCGGCGTTGGAGTTCTCGTTGTCGTCGATTGCGCTGATCAGCCATGTCGTCACGGATCATAAATCTGATTCCGTGTCCACGGTGGGTGGCCGGTAGCGTGGCCGCCCGTGGCTCTCCTCGTTCAGAAGTTCGGTGGTACCTCGGTCGGCACACCTGACCGCATGCGCGCCGTCGCCGAGCATGTCGCCCGTACGGTTCGCCGCGGTGATCAGGTCGTGGTTGTCATCTCCGCCATGGGCAAGGAGACCGACGATCTGCTGCGCATCGCCAGAGAGGTCTCCAACACCCGTCCCGGTCGCGAGATGGACATGCTCATTACCGCTGGTGAACGGAAGGCAACCGCACTTCTGTGCATGGCCATCGCCGATCTCGGCGTGGAGGCCGAATCATTCACCGGATCCCAAGCCGGGTTCCTCACCGATTCCACGCATACCAACGCCAAGATCATCGAGGTGAAGCCCGATCGCATCCGCGCCTCACTGGCCGCCGGCCGTGTTGCGGTAGTGGGTGGGGCCCAGGGCCAGTCCGCCGAGCGCAATGTCACGTTCCTCGGACGTGGCGGTTCCGACACCACGGCGGTGGCGTTGGCCCATGCGCTCGGCGCCGATTCCTGCGAGCTCTACACCGATGTACCGGGTGTGTTCACCAGCGATCCACGAATCGTCACCAACGCCCGAAAGATGGAGCACATCACCTTTGATGAGCTTCTCGAGATGACCGCCAATGGCTGCCCCAAGCCGGCGATGCGGTCCGTCGAATATGCCCGCACCCATGGGGTCGAGCTGCATGTGCGCTCGGCCTTCACCTGGGAGTCGGGCACCGTCGTCACCAAGGAGTCCACCATGGAACAGGCAATCGTTTCCGCAGTCGTGCATGACGCCGACGAAGCCAAGGTCACCATCGGGGGCGTTGCTGATCGCCCCGGCGTGGCAGCGCATGTCTTCCGGGCGCTGGCCGATGCCGACGTCAATGTCGACCTCATCGTGCAGAACACCTCGGAGCAGGGCGTCACCGACATCTCGTTCACGGTTCCTCACGGCGACCTCGAGAAGGCCGTCGCCATCTGCGAGACCGCTGGTGCCGAGGTGGGCTTCACCAGCGTCACTGCCGAACCCGCCATTGCCCGCGTGAGCGTGGTCGGTGCCGGAATGAAATCGCATCCCGGTGTGGCGGCCACGGTGTTCGAGACTCTCGCCGCCAACGACATCAACATCGAGATGATCGCCACCTCGGCCATCCGTGTGAGCTGTGTGGTTGCCGAGGCCGATGTGGAGCGCGCCGTGGTGGCACTGCATGATTCCTTCGGTCTGGCCAACGGCCCCGTCTACGTCGACTGACCCACCGAGGATCCCTTACACCCCTTGGTCTCGCGGAAATCAGTTGGCATCGGCCCCGGGGGGTGCCGGTAGGGTCTCGCCCCTATGCGTATCGGAATTGTGGGAGCAACCGGGCAGGTCGGCGCCGTCATGCGGGCCATCCTCGCCGAGCGGCAGTTTCCCGTCACCCAACTTCGTCTCTTCGCCTCGGCTCGTTCAGCCGGTCGCACCCTGCCATGGGGTGACGGTGAGATCGTCGTCGAGGACGCCGACACCGCCGACTACAGCGGCCTCGACATCGTGCTGTTCTCCGCCGGTGGTGGCACCTCGCTCGCACTGGCGCCGCGTGTTGCCGAATCCGGCGCCATCGTGGTCGACAACTCCTCGGCATGGCGTATGGATCCGCAGGTGCCGCTCGTGGTGCCCGAGGTCAACGCCCACGCCCTCGACTTCATCCCGAAGAACATCGTCGCCAATCCCAACTGCACCACCATGGTCGCCATGCCGGTGCTCAAGCCGCTCGATCTCGAGGCCGGACTCCGTTCGCTTTCGGTCACCACATTCCAGGCCGTCTCCGGGGCTGGTCTGGCGGGCACATCGGAACTCGAGGAGCAGGTGCGAGCAGTGGGCGATGGCGCCTCTGCACTCACCATGTCGGGCTCGGCAGTCGACTTCCCGCCGGCATCCAAGTTCCCAACCACAATCGCCTACAACGTGATCCCCTTCGCCGGGAAACTCGTCGAGGACGGACTCGGTGAGACCGACGAGGAGCAGAAACTGCGCAACGAGAGTCGCAAGATTCTGGAACTGCCCGAGCTGCTCGTGAACACCACCTGTGTGCGAGTACCGGTGTATGCCGGCCACTCGATGACGATTTCCGCTGGATTCGCCGAGGAACTCACCCCGGAGAACGCCCGTCGCCTGCTGGTCAAGGCTCCCGGTGTCGAACTGGCCGACATCCCCACCCCGCTCATGGCCGCCGGGGCCGACGACACCTTCGTCGGTCGTATCCGAGTTGATTCCACCATGAAGAACGGTCTGTCGCTGTTCCTGTCGGGCGACAACCTCCGCAAGGGGGCAGCCCTCAATGCCGTGCAGATCGCCGAAGCGCTGCTCGAACGTCGATCCTGATCGGCATCGACCCGATCAGAACTTGAGGCTGAAATGCAGATGACCCCCATGCATGTGCATGAGGGTCATCTCCGGGTCGGGCTGGCGGGATTCGAACCCACGACCTCTTCGTCCCGAACGAAGCGCGCTACCAAGCTGCGCTACAGCCCGTGAGGGTGCGACTCTATCTGACCTCGGCCAGTGCCACGAATGGCGGGTTCAGTTGCCGACGGAGAGGTCGCTGGCTTCGCCGGTGATGAGCGAGATGGCGTCCTCGAAGCCCTCGCCGGCCAGCAGCGCGGTTGCGGCTCGTCGAATGGTGAGCGAGTCGAACGGCTTCACGATGAAACCGTCGGCATCGCAGCGCTGGGCCTGGAAGAGGTCATGCACCCGATCGAGTAGCAGCAGCACCGCGGTGATCGGGATGCGGTCGACGCTCTCGGCATTGCGGATGGCCAGACAGGTGGCGATGCCGCCCATGTTGCCGATCTGCTCATCGAGGATCACGAGGTCAGGCGCGACCTGATCAATTGCCTGCAGCACATCGATGCCAGCGCGCACACGGAACACCGTGGTGTCGCCGTCGGAGAGAGCGGCATCGACCTCGTCGAGGATCCAGTCGGCATCGGTGGCAAGAAGGATGTTCGGCACGTCGCCGAGGCTACCGGTTCGGCCCGGAGCCGCCCAACCTTCGCCCGGTGGCCTGTTGGAGATCGAATGGAAACTCCGTGGGGACCAGTTGGCGATCAGGCCGGGAAGATATGCCCGGTGAGCCGCTCGAGTCCGGCGAGGTCGTGCACATCGGTGTCGAGGAACGGCACCGTGACGACCGGCGCCGCGGGAAGGGCCGCGGTGAGCGTGGCGAGGTGATCGAGTTCGGTTGTTGCGATCTCGACCGATTCGAGCAGGGCGGTCGCGAAGGGGCCCAGCGGGGTGGTGGCGAACTGATCGAGTTGCGCATGGAGTTCACTGAGGCTCTGTTCACCGAACTGGGGGTGCACCCGGTTGACGATGAGCGCATCGACGGAGATTCCGGCCATGCCGAGATCGGTGACGAACGCGGTGGCCTCCTCAGCGATATCTCGCCGGGGAACGGTGACCAGCACGAATGTGGTGGTGTCGGCGGCGAGCAGTTCGCGCACCGCCACCGCCCTGGCCCGGAAGCCATCCTCCATGCCCTCGAAGTTCGCGAAGAACTCGATGACGTCGTCGACGACACTGGCACCAACGACCCGCGAGATGCTGCGCAGGAATGTTTGGGCTGCGAGGTTGACGGCGCGGGCCAGACCCCGTGATGGCGTGACGAGCATCTTGTAGAGGCGATGGTCGAGAAACCGGGTGATGCGATTCGGGGCGTCGAGGAAATCGAGCGCATTCGTTGTTGGTGGCGTGTCCACGATGACGATGTCGAAGCGGTCGTCGTTGTGCAGCTCATAGAGCTTCTCCATTGCCATGTACTCATGGGTGCCCGACAGCGCATCGGCGATGTTCTTGAAGAACGTGTTGTTCAGAATGTTCTGCGCCTGCTGCGGGCTTGGTGCGTAGGTGCGGATGAGGTTGGCGAAGGTTGCTCGGGTGTCGAGCATGACTGCCCACAGCTCACCGTTCCATGGACCGGCCACGCGCATGGCCTCGGAACCGCGGGCGGTGTCGGCATCGAGACCCATGGCATCAGCCAGTCGACGGGCGGGATCGATGGTGACGACGCAGGCCCGACGACCGCGCCGAGCGGCTTCGAGTGCGATGGTGGCGGCGCTGGTGGTCTTGCCAACCCCGCCGGCGCCCGTGCACACCACGACCGAATGCGTGTCGAGAAGCTGGCCGATGGGGTCGTGCAGGTCGGGGATGGGGACGCTGGTCATTGTTCGACCGTCTCGGCGATCTGATGCAGCCCTGTCGTTAGTGCAGCGATGAGATCATCGAGGTGGGTTGGCCCGAGATCGGTCGAGAACTGCAGCGGCAGGCTGATGAGGGGGAGTGGGAGTTGGTCGGCGAGCCGGTCGAGCTGCTCACGCTGGCGATCCATCCATGTGGTTCGGAACGCAGCCGCTTCCGAGAGCGCCGTGAGCAGCGGCACGTCGATAGTTCCGGCAAGGGATGGGCCGAGGTTGTCGACGATCTGTCGGATGTCGAGGTCGAGACCCTCGAGCCGTGGGGCGAGACCGTTGACCACCACCGGGCCGAGTTGCACGCCGACGTCATCCTCGAGAGCGAACGCAGTTTCGATCAGCTCGTTGACCGGGGTCTCCTCGGGAAGGGTGACCAGCAGCACCCGACAGCGTTCCGGGTCGGCCAGCATCTCGAGTACCTCGATGCCCTGGTTGGCGATCGGGCCAGCGGTGACGGCATCGCGTAGGCCGGCGGGGGAGCGCAGGAACGACACCGCGTGGCCCGCGGCAGGGGCATCCAGGATGATGAGATCGGCAGCTCTCGCGAGTTCGAGCTGCTTCACCCGGCCGAGCACGAGCAGGTCGCGGATCCCGGGCGCTGCGGTGGTGACCACATCGAGTGCTCCCGAGGTGACCAGCCGTTTGGTGATCCTCTGGAGCCCGTGATCCTCGAGATAGTCAAGCAGTGCGTCATCGGGGGTGACGAGGCGGCCAGTGATGGGTCCCCGACCCTCACCCGCGGCGCGCAGGAGTGAACCATTGCTGGTGATGGGAGCGGCCCCGAACAGCCGGTGAAGCGCGCCGCCGGGGGTGAGCCGGACGATCAGGACCGAGAGGCCGGCCTCGGAGGCGGCCCCGGCGAGGGTCGCGCATACAGTGGTCTTGCCCACGCCGCCCTTACCGGCGACGATGAGCACCCGTGATGCTGCGAAGAAATGCGCAGGGTCCATGTTCCCCTCGGAGGCTCGACGTGCGCAGACTACCCACCACCCCGGGGATCCTCACTGCCCGGCGCCGAACGGGTTCCGCGCTGCTGCTCGCCGGGCTCGTGCTTTCGATCTTTGCTGCGCTCGCACCCATGGCCAGCGCGGCCTCCGAAACTCCGGCCTCGGACGCGTCGAGCACGAGCGTCACTCAACTGGCCGATGCGACGACCGAAGACGCCGGATTCGTTGCGGTCGTCGAGGCTGGCGGACTTCTCGATCCGGTGATGATGGACTTCCTGCGTCAGTCCATCGTCGATGCCGAGACCGAAGGGGCCACGGCACTCGTGTTGCAGATGGATGCTGATGGCGTGGTGGTTGACACCTCGGCCCTCGGTGCGCTGCTCTCCCAGATGCTTGCATCCACGGTGCCCATCGCAGTGTGGGTCGGACCCTCGGGTTCAAGTCTCACCAGCGCGGCGGCTCAGCTGGTCGGTGCGGCTGATCAGGTCGGTATGGCCCCGGGAACCCGACTTGGCAATGCCGGTGCACCGATCATCGATGGCCTCGACCTGCGCCGTCTCGATCCGATCCGGGACACCACGGTCGGCAGTCAGGAAGCTGCCGATCTCGGAATCACCACCGCTGCCGCTCCCACCATCGGCGATTTCGTCGTGAACCTTCCCGGCGTGCGTACCCGTGAGGTGCCCGCCGAAAACGGGGAGACCCGCCGCGAACCGATCACCCAGGTGCGGTTCGGCCAGCTCTCGTTGTTCTCGCAACTCATGCACACTGTTGCCAGTCCCGCGGTGGCGTATCTGCTCCTCACGGTCGGCCTGGCGCTCATCATCTTCGAGCTGTTCACCGCCGGTGTCGGCGTTGCCGGTGTGGTCGGTGCTGGTTCGTTCATCCTCGCCGGCTATGGCCTCGGCGTCCTGCCCATCCGCTGGTGGGGCCTGGTTCTCATCGGGCTGTCGATGGTGGCGTTCGCTGTTGATGTGCAGACCGGCGTCCCCCGGTTCTGGACCGGCGCGGGTGTGGTCATGTTCGTCCTGGGTTCCCTCACGCTCTATGACGGTGTGTCGTTGTCGTGGATCACCCTCGGCTTCGCCATCGTCTCGGTGGTGTTGGCCTTCGTTGCCGGTATGCCCTCGATGGTCCGCACCCGCTTCTCCACTCCGACCATCGGCCGCGAGTGGATGATCGGCGAGGTCGGGCGGGCCGTCAGTTCTGTCAACCCTGATGGTGTTGTGCAGATTCGCGACGCCCTTTGGCGGGCCTCCACCAACCGGGCCACGCCGATCGAGGAACTCGAAGCGATCCGGGTCGTGGCGATCGATGGACTCGTGCTTGAGGTGGAGCCGGAGTCAGGCGGGGCCAAGGATTACCGCGACCGATCCGGTGGGGAATCTCCGAGCGCCGATTAGCGCTAAAAGATACGAGACTTTTGTCACATTTTCGTCTTGCGGTGTGTCATTGGACACACTACGTTCCCCCTTCGGAGAGGGGGCTGGACCACCGTGAGTGCTCAGCAGATTGCAATACAGGCCGACGAGAACTGGCAACTGAAGGCCGCATGCCGCGGACCTCACGCCACTGTGTTCTTCCCGCCGCCGCAGTTCGAGCGTAAAGAGGACAAGCTCCGGCGCGAAGCCAGGGCCAAGGAAATCTGCGTCGACTGCAGCGTGAAGCGGGCCTGCCTCAACTACGCCATCGAGATCCGTGAACCCCACGGGATCTGGGGCGGTCTCAACGAAGCGGAGCGACGGCAACTGCTGGCGACAGAAGTGGGCTGAGGCCGCCTACACAGACTGCGACGCTTGTTCGGGGGGACAAGCGATCGCTGCATACCCGGCGCTGGGGACGGTCCGTCCGACCCAGCGCCGGGGCATTTTCGGGGACGCTGCGCCGGTGCGCCGGCGATGAGTTCCTAGCGGCGAAGTTGCCAGCGCAACCGGTTGAATCGCCGGTGCAGACGATCGCTCGACACGTTGAGTGGAGGGACTTCCCAGTCAGGAAGCGCGTCGACCTGAAAACCCATTCCCTCGATGAGCGCCGGGATGATTGATCCGCACTCCTCCATGGCCACGTCGTAGTCCACCCATGTCAGAGCGGGGAACAACGCATTGAGCGAATCGAAGTCAAGTATCCAGGAATCCGGCTCGATGTAGAACCGTGAGTGCGGGTCGGAACTCGGTTCGTATGACCGCAATTTCATCCACTTGCTGTAGGAGCGCAGGAAGTCATCGGTGTTCCGTCGAGCGGCGATGAATTCGAGGTCGTATCCCGTCAGAAGTTCGCGTAATTGATCAACTTCATCGGGGAAGCGAATGAACGAAAGTTCCTCGTTGGAGATGATCAGGTCGTCGCCGTTGAGTTCCTCCGCCAGATGCTCGAAAAAGCGCAGCGCGAAGTCTGGGTGCTGACCGATGTCGTGCCATCTCTGGTGGCCCACAAATTTGCGCTCCGGCCGCAGACACATGAGCGCGAATTCGATATGGGCGAAGTTCGACGGGTCCGACGTGAACTGGCCCGTGTATCGATCTGAGGAGAACATGCCCTCGAAGAATCGGTATCCGGTTGCGTCCTTGATCGCCGACTTGTTGGCGTGGGCCCAGCGCTGAAACGTCGTGGTCCCAGTCTTGTGGGTTCCAACGTGGACGATTGCCTTCGGCATTCGCTCAGGATACGGGTCGCAGGAGAGGTAGAGCTGCCACGTCATCTGCGACCCACCGGTAGCGTCAGCGCCATGTTCGTCGTGCTGAGGGTTCCCCTGGGCAGTTCTTGGCTGGGTGTGAAGTGGCGATGCAGCGGTCTTCAGAGCTGACTGCGCACATGCCGCACTCGATGGCGAATCCGCTGGGTGTGGGCGCGGATGCGGCGCCGTTGTCGGGCGATTGAGGTCCGAATGCCACCGGCACGATTGCGAGCGGGAATCCGCCAGTCCGGCACGGAGGCCGGATCGAGACCCATCTCTTCGCACAATGCAGGAATGATGGATCCGTACGTTGCCATCGCCTCGTCGTAGTCCACCCACCGCAGGCCGGGGAACAACGGATCGAGTGCGTCGAAGTCGAGTAACCAGGTGTCGTCCTCGACGTAGTACTCCGAGGTCGGGTCCGTGCTGGGCTCGATCCGTTGGTTCACCATCCACTGGCGATACGACCGGAGGAACTCCCGGGGATCCCTTCGGACGGCGATGAACTCGATGTCGTATCCAGACAGCAGGTCGCGCAAGCGGTCCACCTCGTCGGGGTGACGCATCAACGACAGCACCTCGTTCGAGATCAGGACATCGCCCCCGTCGAGTTCTGAGAGCAGATGAACCCGCAGTCGCTCGGGGAGCTCGGCCACTATCTGCTCGGAGAACGCATCCCTGAAGGTGCGCACCCGTTCGGGCCGCAGGCATTCGATCAGGAATTCGATGGGCGGGTAGATCTCCTTGGAGTCTCCGAACACTGACCGGTAGTAGCGGAGGCCGGTTGTTCGACGCAGAGCCTCTCGATTGTGCGTCGCCCAGGTCTGAAAGGTGGTGGTACCGGTCTTCTGGGTCCCGATGTGCACGACCGCCCTTGGCATAGTGGCGAGCGTACCGTCGGCGTGCAGAACGTGGGCAGAGAAGGAGCGCCGGTAGAATCTCGAAATGTTCGTCGTGCTGTTTGTGTTGTTCGTCGTGGCTCCGTTGGTGGAGTTGTACGTCCTCGTGCAGATGGCGCATCTGATGGGCCTGTTCCCGGCACTGGCACTTCTCGTGGTGCTCAGTTTTTTCGGCGCATGGTTGATGAAGCGGGA
>CAEMXZ010000019.1_pt1 | contig 28079 bp, 30 predicted proteins | sample 7263481 | NCBI WGS metagenome assembly CAEMXZ01 (sample SAMEA6813769, study PRJEB35770) | uncultured Microthrixaceae bacterium | biome: Freshwater; feature: Freshwater reservoir; material: water | place: Czech Republic | collected 2017-04-14 | depth 0.5m m
GCAGTTCGCACGGCATAGAAGACGCTCCGGGGGAACGTGCGCGACAGGAGCAGGAACGACACCACGTCGAGCGGGTCCATCGATGTTCGATGCGCCCGCCGGTAGGCCTCGAGTGCGGAAGCAGACCGGAGGGTACCGACCCACTCGTGGAACCCTGAGGCCTCGAGATACTGCTGGCGCACCCGCAGCAGCCGTGATGACCATTCGGCCCGTTCGAGATTCCACCCGAGCTTGAGGAACCGCCAACCCTCATCGCGGGCGAGAGTCTCCGTCGCGACACCGGCGACGGTCTGGCACTGCTGGCGGACAAAGCCATACAGCTCATGGGGCTGCTGTTCGACCTCACTTCGCAGGTTGCGTGAGCGCATCGTGAGGCAGAACGAGTTGAGGGTCTCCCAGACCTCCGTGGAAAGCGATTCGCGCACCGTTCGGGCGTTCTCACGGGCGGCCTCGATGGCCGACACGATCGAACCGGGATTCTCGTGATCATCGACAAGGAAGGCCGACACCGCCGCACCGGTGACCGGGGCACGGCTCTCCTTGTAGGAGTCGTCGAGACCAACGGCGTGGAGCACGCCACGCCATGCTGTGCGCTCCTCGGCAACGGTGGCTTCGAGCAGTCCGTGATAGGTGACGTCAAGCAAACGAGCGGTGTCCTCCGCTCGTTCGAGGTAACGGCCCATCCAGAAGAGGTTCTCCGCGTCTCGAGCCAACATCAGGCCGTGACCTCCACATCGCCGGTGACCTCGAGCAGGGGTGTCGTGCTCGCGATCGCCGCCTCATCTTCGACCGGTTCGGGTGCCAGCACCCACGTGTCCTTGGAACCTCCACCCTGCGAGGAGTTCACAACGAGTGAGCCCTTTCGCATCGCTACACGGGTGAGCCCACCCGGGATCACTTCCACGGTGTCGCTGGTGAGCACGAACGGACGAAGATCGATATGACGACCTTCGAGATGATCGTCGATGAGCGTCGGGTGCCGCGAGAGCGAAACCACTTCTTGGGCGATCCAGTTACGCGGATCGGCGCGGATATCAGCCCGACATTTCTCCAGTTCGGCTTCGGTGGCGATCGGCCCGATCGTGATGCCGTAGCCGCCAGCTTCAGCGACCGGTTTGATGACGAGACGATCAAGGTTCGCCAGGACGAAGTCGCGCTGTTCCTGCTCCCAGAGCAGATAGGTGTCGACATTGGGAAGGATCGGTCGCTCGCCGAGGTAGTACTCGATCATCTGCGGCACATAGGCATAAACCGCCTTGTCATCGGCCACACCATTTCCAATGGCATTGGAAATGGTGACGTTGCCTGCACGCGCTGCCGCCATCAGTCCGGGTACCCCGAGCGTTGAATCCGGGCGGAAGGTCACCGGATCAAGAAATGCATCGTCCACACGCCGGTACACCACATCGACACGCTTCAGACCACGGGTCGTGCGCATGTACAGCACGTGATCATCGACGACGAGATCACGACCCTCGACTAACTCGACACCCATGTGGGCGGCGAGGAACACATGCTCGAAGTACGCCGAGTTGAACACCCCGGGGGTGAGCACCACCACAGTTGGGGAATCACCGGCCGCCGGAGGCGCCACACGACTGAGCGCACCGAGAAGTGAGCGGCCGTAGTGATCGACCGGGCGAACGGGCGCATCGGTGAAGACGTTCGGAAGCAGGCGGGTCATTGCGACACGGTTCTCAACCACATACGAGATCCCACTGGGGCTGCGCAGGTTGTCCTCAAGCACACAGAACTCGCCGTTGCCGTCCCGCACGAGGTCGATGCCAGCTACAAGACATCGGGCGCCGAGCGGCACAGGTATGCCGAACGCTTCGCGGGAGAAGCCATCGGAGGAGGTCACGAGCCACCACGGGATGATTCCGTCATGGATTGCCGCACGTTCGCCGACGTAGAGATCGTCAAGGAAACGGTTCAAGGCTGTGACCCGCTGTTCGAGCCCCGCTTCGATGACCTTCCATTCATCGGCCGTGATCACCCTGGGCAACAGATCCATCGGGAAAGTGCGCTCAATCCCTTCATCCTCCTCATACACCGTGAACGTGATGCCCTGACTACGAAACGCAGCATCACGGCGTCGCTCACGGCGGGCGAGATCATCAGCGCTGAAATGGCGCAACCGATCGAGAAGCCCGACGTAATGCTCTCTCACCTCTCCGGAGGGAGTGAACACCTCATCGAAGAAGCTTTCGGGGTCGTAGTCATCGAACAGTTCACCGGCCACGAAGTGAAAGTTACGGCACAGATTTGCCGAATTCAGCGGCGATCAGGCCACTTCACAGACCGTTCACAACTCCGAAACGGCCCGAAACAGTGTCAGCGGGTGGCCATGAACAGCTGAGCTGAACCAGCAACCAGAATGGCGAGTCCACAGGCGAGGGCGAGAAAGATCAGCTTGCGGGTGCTCACAGCGAAGATCGTAGCCTTGGTGCGGAATTCTTCAGCAGATGGGCATACGTTGACCACGCCCGGTGTTGTTTTCCCAGTCACGACCGATCAGGAGATCGCCCACAATGTCCGAAGCCACAAACTCCGATGCCGACAACACTGAAGCTTCCAGCGCCACAGGTGAGCCAGCATCAAGCACCCGACGGATTGCGATCACCGGCGCATCCGGGCTGATCGGCTCGGCGCTCAGCGCCGCGCTCCGGGCCGACGGAGACACTGTCGTACCCCTCGTACGCAGGGAGGTTCGCCAGGGCGAGACCGCCGTGCGGTGGGATCCCGCTGCAGGGACCATCGACGCCGCTGCACTCGAAGGTGTCGATGCGGTCGTACATCTCGCCGGCGCCGGGATCGGTGACCGCCGGTGGACAGACTCCTACAAGCGCGAGGTGCTCGAGAGCCGTACCAAGGGCACCGACCTCCTCGCCCGAACCCTCGCCGGACTCGAGACCCCGCCTTCGGTCATGGTGAGTGGAAGCGCTATCGGCATCTATGGCGAGACGGGCGAGAGCGAAGTGGATGAATCCGCTCCCCATGCCCGGGACTTCCTGGCGTCGGTATGCACCCAGTGGGAGGCAGCGGCCGCGCCAGCAGTAGAGGCAGGCATCCGCGTGCCGTTCCTGCGCACAGGGATCGTCCTGTCCCCCGACGGCGGAGCGCTCGCCAAACTGCTCCCTCTGTTCAAACTTGGTGCCGGCGGACGCATGGGTTCGGGTCGTCAGTGGTGGAGTTGGATAAGCCTCGCCGATGAGCTCGCAGTGATCCGCTGGTTGCTCGACAACGAGGTGAGCGGACCGGTCAACGCAACCGCTCCCGAACCCGTCACCAATGCCCAGATGACCAAGACCCTCGGCTCGGTGCTGCATCGACCCACACTGTTCCCCGTGCCCGCATTCGGACCCAAGCTCCTGCTCGGCAGCGAGCTCGCCCAAGCGCTGCTCTTCACCAGCCAACGGGTGGTTCCGAAGGTGCTCACCGATCACAACTTCAGTTTCGCCCACCCGACGCTCGAGTCCGCCCTGCGGGCCATGCTCGGCCGACCCGCTGCGGCCTGAGAGACTTGACCATGGCTTCGAAATATCCCGTCAAGCAGGTCTCGGTCTCCAGGTTCATCGCCGCGACACCCGAATCGATCTTCGATGTGCTCGCCGACCCGGCCAAGCACCCGATCATCGACGGCTCCGGCAGCCTCAAGAAGGTGAAGGGGAATCCGGGTCGACTCGAACTCGGGTCGCGTTTCTCCATGGGCATGAAGATCATCTTCAACTACTCGATCAAGAACACCGTTGTGGAGTTCGAGGAGGGTCGACGCATTTCGTGGCGTCATTTCGGTCGCCATATCTGGCGCTACACGCTCGAGCCTGTCGAGGGCGGCACCGAAGTGACCGAGACCTTCGACTGGGCGCCAGCCATCTCCCCCGGGATGATCGAACGGCAGGGTTACCCCACCAAACACCCGATCGATATGGCCAAGACCCTCGAACGCCTCGACACCTACGTCACCACCGGCGAGATCCCCGGAGCATCGTGATCGACGCACTGTGATCGATCCTGCGTATTCGAGCCTTCTTCGCCTCGGCTGGGATGAAGGTTGGGAGAAGGCTCTCTCCGAGATCGATCCACGAGCGCTACCGGGACGGGTGCTTCTCCACCATGGCGTCGGCTTGGTCCTCGCTCTTCCCGAAACCGTAGAAACGATCATGCTCACCCAGCGTCTTCACCCCGCACCTGCCGTCGGGGATTGGATCGCGGTGGTCGATGACGAAGCTGTGGCAATTCTCCCGCGCCGCTCGCTGTTGCGCCGGCGAAACGCCCACGGCGATGGCGAACAGCAACTTGCCGCCAACATCGACGTGGTGCTGCTCGTCTGCGGTCTTGACCGACCAGTGAAAGACGGCCGCATCCAACGTGGGACGGCAATTGCCCACGATGCCGGGGCGCGTCCCGTCGTGGTACTCACCAAGGCTTCACGTGATTCGGAGGGCATCACTGATGCCAGCGCCGCTGCTGACGAAGTTCGACTCGCTCATCCCGGCGTCGAGGTCGTGATCACCTCGGTCAAGGAGGGCGAGGGGCTTGACGATCTGCGTCGGATCATCGGGGATCGAACGGTCACCCTCCTCGGGGAGTCGGGAGCAGGGAAGTCCAGCATCGTGAACGCTCTGCTCGGTTCTGAGGTGGCCGCCACTGGCGACGTTCGCGAAGGTGATTCCAAAGGTCGACACACCACCACCAGCCGTGAGCTCCATCTGCTCCCCGACGGTGGCATCCTCATCGATACTCCCGGCATCCGGGCGGTCGGACTCGTCACCGACACCGATGCGGTGGCCGAGACCTTCACCGACGTCGATGAGCTTGCCGAGTCATGCCGATTCGCTGACTGCCAGCACGCAGGGCAGCCGGGATGCGCGATCGCCTCAGCCCTCGAGGCCGGCGAGGTCACGGTTGATCGCGTCGAGGCCTGGCGTCGTCTACGCGATGAAGCAGCTGATTCCTCTGCGAGTCGCCCCCGATGGACGCCACCACCGCCACGAGCTCGTCGACGGGCCTGAACATCAACCCTGCCGTGGAACGATGCGCCCAGCGCACGACCCCTTCAGAGTCAAGGACGACGACGGACCGCCGGTAGAACCCCATCGGGCCGAGCACTCCGTAGGCGGCCCCGACGGACCGATCGAGGTCGGCCAACAATGGGAACGCAAACCCTCCGTTTTCACGAGCAAAGACCTCGTGAGATTCGACCGATTGCGGGCTGATGGCGAGGACTGCAGCATCGACGGCGGAAAAGTCTGCGAAATCATTGGTGTAGCTGCGCAGTTGCACCGTGCAGACCGGAGAGTTGTCCGCGGGATAGAAGACAAGGACGACGGGACGCCCCAGGGTGCCTGCGAGCGAAAACTGCCGATGCTCGAAGGTCGTCCCATCGACCCCTTCGAGCGTGAAGCCCGGCGCGGAGTCTCCCTGACCGATCAACGCAGTCTGATCCGGGCCGGTGGTCGAAGCACTAGGAGATGCCGAGGGCCGTGTTCACTCGTCGCACAGCCTCGGCGACGGCCTGCGCAGCAGCGTTGAACTCGGCGACTGGAGGCCTGCTTGCACCCGTGAACTGAGCGACGAGTGGCTCGAGAGCCTCCTGCGCTGTGACCAGACCCGCGAGTTCAGCCTTCACAGCGGCAGGACAGTCGAGCGCCAAGACGGCGGCGTCGAACGTCTTCATGGCATCGACATAGTTGGCCGCGAACTGGGCGAACTGTGCGTTCATCTGCCCGTCCTGCGCCGCCTGTGAGAAGTAGCGCGCGATCCCATTGAGCTTCGACGCGGCAGCTTGGTACTCGAACTTGCATGCATTCGTGGCGACAGTGGTCGACGTCGAGTTCGCGGCGGTCGATGAAGATCCCGAGCAGCCGGCAAGGCCGACTATGAGCGCAGACGCGATGGTGACTGCGACAACGCTTCGACGCAATGAGCCGAGCACTCAGAACTCCAGATCCTGCATGAGTTCATCGGCAATATCGAAGTTCGAGTACACATCTTGGATGTCGTCGTTGTCCTCGAGCGCGTCGATCAGTCGGAGCACCGATTTCGCGGCATCGGCGGTTTCCAGAGCAACCGAGAGGTTGGCGACCATGGTGGAGTCAGCCGACTCGTAGGCGATACCTGCCTCGTCGAGCGCAGCACGAACCGACGGGAGATCTGTGGGTGCACACGTGAGGCTCCATGTGTCACCCTCGTCGGCGAGGTCCTCGAGGCCGGCATCGAGCGCGGCCATCATGATGTCGTCTTCATCAACGCCCTTGGCCAGGGTGATGATGCCCTTTCGTTCGAACTGCCATGCGACAGCACCCGGCTCGGCGATCGAGCCACCGTTCTTCTTGAGAATCGACCGCACATCGCCACCGGTGCGATTGCGATTGTCCGTGAGCACATCGATGAGCACCGCGACGCCGTTGGACGCGTATCCCTCATAGGTGATCTGCTCGTACTGGACGCCCTCGAGCTCACCAGTGCCGCGCTTGATCGCCCGTTCGATGGTGTCGATGGGCACCGAGTTGTCGCGAGCCTTCTGGAACATCGTGCGTAGCGCAGGGTTCATGGCCGGATCGCCACCGCCCTCGCGCGCTGCGACCTCGACCTGACGGATCAATTTGGCGAACACCTTGGCGCGCTTCTGATCAGCAGCGCCCTTCTTGTGCTTGATGGTCGCCCATTTGGAATGCCCTGACATTGCAGTCTCCTGTTCAGAACTTCGGGTCCGTACCGACCGAGGGTTCGGCGAATCGGACGGTGATCATGCTGCCACGCCAGCGAGGAACAACTCGTGCACACGCAGGTCGTCGGCGAGTTCGGGGTGGAATGAGGTGACGATCACTGCACCCTGACGGCAGGCCACCGGTCGATCGCCGTCGATCGTGGCCAGCACCTCGACCTCGGCGCCGGTGCGCTCCACAACCGGCGCCCGGATGAACACGGCGTGGATCGGAACCTCTCCGATCTCCGGGAGCTCGAGCTCGGTCTCGAAGGAATCGTTCTGTCGCCCGAAGGCGTTGCGACGCACATCGATATCGATGGCGGCGAAGGAACGCTGATCGGCGCGTCCATCGAGAACGCCGGCGGCCAGCAGGATCATGCCGGCACAGGTGCCGAGCGCGGGCATACCGTCGTGCAGTCGAATCTGGAGTGGGTCGAAAAGCCCGTTGAGGACAAGAAGCTTCGACATCGCCGAAGATTCGCCCCCGGGGAGGATGAGGGCGTCGACCGTGTCGAGCTGCGTCGGGGTCCGCACCATCACAGCCTCGATGTCGAGACGCGCAAGGGCACTGGCATGAAGGTCAACTGCCCCTTGAAGGGCGAGGATTCCGATCGTGGGCGACACCTGGGGGCTCCGATGACTGCATAGTCAACACCTCGATGAGAGCGGCGTAGCCGGACTCACCAACCGCGGTCGGCGAGCTTGGTCTCGAGGGAACCGATCTCGAGGCCGGGCATGGCGTCGCCGAGTCCGCGACTGACCTTGGCCAGGACGTCGGGGTCGTTGAAGTTGGCGGTGGCCTCCACGATCGCCCTGGCCATACGCGAGGGGTCTTCGCTCTTGAAGATGCCGGAACCGACGAACACTGCCTGGGCACCAAGTTGCATCACGAGAGAAGCGTCAGCGGGGGTGGCGATACCTCCGGCGCAGAACATGGGTACCGGCAGCGTGCCGGTGCGAGCGATCTCCTGCACGAGCGGGAGCGGAGCTTGAAGTTGCTTGGCCCATTCGAAGAGCTCAGCTGAATCAGCGGTGCCGATCTTGCGGATATCGCCGAGGATGCTGCGCAGATGACGAACAGCCTCGACAACGTTGCCGGTGCCGGCCTCACCCTTCGAGCGGATCATGCAGGCGCCCTCAGAGATGCGCCGAAGTGCCTCACCAAGATTGGTGGCGCCGCAGACGAACGGCGTGGTGAAGGCCCACTTGTCGATGTGGTGAGCCTCGTCGGCCGGGGTCAGCACCTCGGACTCGTCGATGTAGTCGACGCCGAGCGACTGAAGGATCTGCGCTTCAGCGAAGTGACCAATGCGGGCCTTCGCCATGACCGGGATCGTCGTGACCGCCTTGATGCCCTCGATCATCTCGGGATCGCTCATACGAGCCACGCCGCCGTCGCGACGGATGTCGGACGGAACGCGCTCAAGTGCCATGACGGCAATGGCGCCGGCATCTTCGGCGATACGAGCCTGCTCGGGGTCAACGACGTCCATGATGACGCCACCCTTGAGCATGTCGGCGAGTCCGCGCTTCACGAGTTGCGTACCTGTTTCCCTCACGGGCTGCGCATGGACGACGTTCTTGGACTTCGGTGCCTTTTTCGCTGCGGACTTGGTGACCGCGGCCTTTTTGACTGCCACTTGCGCCTCCTCGGCGGGATTCTTCCCCCACTCTACGGGCCAGTTCGGTGGGAATCCCAAGTGGGAGCCAACACTTCGTGATCAGTGGCGGACCGGCTGTGCGGCACCTGCCGGACCGGTGAGTGTCAGCGCTGGGCGGCGCTCAACTGATCGACGAAGGTCTGATCTGCCGCCCCGTAGGTCGTGACCGTCGAGCCCGTGCGGGGCAGTTCAACCCAGGTGCGACCCGGAGTGAGTTCAACGACTGCTCCGGCGGTATCCCGCAGCACTGCCGGCGAGAGGGCGTCGACACGGGACCACGTGGCTTCGATGGCATGCCCATCGGTGTACACGAGTGCTCGACCGGATCCGACGGTGAGCGCCATCGGTGAGCGACTGTCGGAGGGGCTCTGGCCGTACTGCGTGAACATCACGACGACATTGGCCGGGGTGACCTGACCGCCAGCGACATCCATGGTGGCACTGTCGGCCCGACCATGACGCGCGTCGACCTGAAACCGACGCCAACCTCCACGGGTGCCATCCCAGAGGTAGTCGATCACCGTTCCGCCACCGAAGTCGACCGAGAGTCCCAGCGTCGGAATCCCACCTACTGATGTCCCGGACTTCCTGAAGGCGAAAAGTGGTTTCGGCGCACCCTGACCCTGCGGAGCTTTCAACTCAAGGAGTTTCGGAAGGTTCGCATAGAGATTGTGCGGTGCCACCCGATCGTTGGATCGGAAGTAGGCGCCGAACGCGGCACTGTAGGAGGCATCGGTGAGCAGTCCCTTCCCTGCGGCGGCGGCAACCTCACCCATGACGCCGGGGTTACCACCCGACCATGCAAACAGCGGTTTCGAGAGACTGCTGACGAGATCGATATCGCTGGACCGGGCCGACCGAACCGGACCAACGGGTTCGGGAAGTTCCGAATGGAACACGAGGGCATAGCGGGTGATGCCCTCGACGAGCAGTTCGTAGACGACGTCGGCTCGCTCGATCCCTGTCTGCGGACGAGCGTCGGGGCTGTTGTCCATCTTGACCACGATCGCCGGGTGATCGCCGTCTTTGGCGGCGTCGGCCGCCGGAAGCCCGGTGAGTGGAAATGTAGGAAGCACCATTGTGGTTGAGGTCGTGCTGTCGACAGGGGCGGCGATCTTCTTCGATCCACCACAAGCAGCGGATACGAGTGCAAGGACCGTGACAGCCGCGATCAGGAGCAGCGCAAGACGACGGGTCATGGAATTCTCCGCTTCAGAGGAGTCGAAGCGCTTCGATGCGCAGATGCAGCGACGGACGATCAGCCACCGCGCGACCCTCGGCGCCGGTTGCGGCCATCCAGAGATGGTCGATTGTCGGATCGGGGCGGGTGAGGGCGGTGCCGACCCGCTCGCAGGCCTCCAACGCGGAGACGAGGCCTGGGGGATACCGGGTGAGAGCCACGCCCGCCTGATCAAGCAGGAGGTCACGGTCGGCGTCGGTGACGTAGGCGGCACCGGCGGCGATGAGACCCGAGAACGGACGGGCCAGAAGCGCCCCGAATCCACCCCCGTCGAGAGAGGTCGAAGGCCGACCCACTGATCGGACCGCCAGTGTGCCCGCAGGAAGGTCACCCTGACGGATCTCAGCGATGCCGCGACCGACGATTGCTTCGAGTTCGATGCGATCGAGCGCCATGAGAAGTCCGGTCGTGACGACCAACGCCGACTGTTCAGGGGTCATCCCGACGACGAGCATGTTCGCTGCGGGATCATCGACGATGCGCAGTGCGGGCACCGGCACACCTCGCTGAGCGGCGAGCCCCTCGGCCAGATTGGTGAGTCGGGCTTCGAAGGGGCCGCTGACCGGTTCAGCGCTGATCCGCGCCAGCACTTCGGCCTCGAGACCGATGCGTAGACGGCGAACCCGCACGACAGCGGCGATCGCGGTACCCACGATTCCCAGGACGAGCCCGAGCAGACCCAGTGCCAGCAGTAGGACTGCGCTGATGATGATGCCGAACGAGACAACGGGTACCACCGTCGCGAGCAGCAACGGGCGGATCGCCTTCGGGGCGTATTCGACAGTGGTGGTCACGCGAGAACCTCGGGACCTGAAACCTCGGGACGGGTCATGATCGGACCAGCCTACCGGCGCCCGAGCACCTGCTCGTAGAGCCCCTCATAGCGCTCGGCCAACTGGGCCATCGAGAAGCTCTCCGCACGAGCGCCGCCAGATTCCGTGAGTCCCTGGCGCAGGTCCGGCTCGTGGAGCACGCGCCGCAGCGCCGTTGCGAGTTCATGGGCGTTGCCCGGCGCAACCAGGACCGCGTCGAGGTCGGCGCGGGCCACATTCGCATAGCCCGGCAGCGATGTGGCCACCACTGCAGTGCGTGCCGCCATGGCTTCAAGGAGCACAACCCCGAATGATTCACCCCGCAGCGATGGCGCACAGAACACCGTGGCCGACCGCAGACGATTGATCTTCTCCTGCTCGGAGAGTCGGCCCAACCATTCGATCCGGACGTCACCGGCGACCCTGCGTCGAAGTTCGGAGGTCTCGGGACCATCACCTGCCACCCAGAGGCGCACCTCGGCTGGGAGTTCGCCCATCGCTTCGAGGAGCACGGAAAGGCCCTTACGCGGTTCGTGACGGCCAAGAAACAACACCGTCGGGTTCACGGTCTTCTCGACCGGAGCACCTTCATAGGCATCGAGATCAACGCCATTGAAGAGCAGTTCGTACTCACCGCCGACAGCTGTTCGGGCCATCTCCCGAGCGTCAGCGGAGACGGCACACCGCAGGTCGAGCTTCGCGGCCAACCAGCGCACGATCGGATTGAGCCAGCGATACCCAGCGCTTTCACCTGCAGCGTGGAACGTACCGACCAGTGGCTGCGATTTGAACAGCAGCGCAGTCTGGGTAACTCCGGGGGCGAGAGGTTCGTGGAGATTGACGATATCGAATCGCTCGTCACGAAGGGCCCTGATGGTTCGCAATTGGGCCGCAGGATCGGGAGCGATCGGCGCCATCGAGCCGTTCGCCGCCGTGGGAAGGCTGTCGCCGAGTGGCGTGACGCCGGCATCGGGCGGCGGGCCATCGCAGGGCCCGAGCACACGGACATCGTGCCCACGCGACCGCAGCGCGTGGGCCAGGCCCAGCACCTGACCCTGCACACCACCGGGCAGGCTGAGGCTGTAGGGACACACCAGTCCGATACGCATCTCAAACCTCCCGTCGGGAGGCGGGTCCCGCTGCGGGTCGGGGATGCGGCTTGCCGATCGCCTCGAGCAATTCGTAGTCGCTCGGCCAGTTCGGCTGTTGGAGATGCCACTGCTCGGGGGCGCGTCGTATCAGCCCCTCGAGACGGTCGACCATCTCGTGGGTAACCCGATCGACGTCGTCGCGGAGCCGGCCGCGCCGCTCGGTGTCGAGCGGCGGTTGCACAACCGCCCGATGCCCGTGGGCGCCCTCGAAGTAGATAGCCGCCGTCAGAAGCGGCGCTCCTGAACGAAGCGCCAGCATGGCCGGACCAGCGGGGATGGAGGTGACTTCGCCGAACATCTCGAGTTCGATGCCGTCACCGTTGATATCGCGGTCGGCGAGCAGACAGACGACATGGTTCCTTGCAAGTGCCCGGAGGATCTCTGTACCCGAGGAGGGTCCGAGCGCAATGACATTGATCCCGAGTTCGCGTCTGAACGACGCAAAGAATTCGAATAAGGCCGGCGGCTCAACTGCTTCGACGACGACCGTGACCTCATAGCCGCGTACAGAGGTGAGCCAGAAGCCCGACCAGTCCCAACCGCCGAGATGCGGCATCGTGACCACGACACCGGTGCCGGCATCGATGGCGTCCTTGATGTATTCGAAGTTCTCGACGACGAAACCGGCATCGACCTGCTCCGGCGACATGTCGGGGAGCCGGAAGGATTCGACCCAGTACCGGGCATAGCTCTCGAAGGTCTCGTCGACGGCTCGACGAAGGGCGCGTCCGTCGAGTTCGGGCCGAACCCGCTGCAGATGCCGGGCGACGATCATGCGCCGCTCCCTCGAGACCCGCGCCACAGTCCGGCTCAGTCCATTGGCCGTGAGATCAGCAAGCCGAAGTGGCAGCGTGCGCGAGGCGAACGCTCCGGCCCTGTAGGCCGCGGTGACGATATCGAGAGCCATGCGGCCCTATCGACGGCGACGTGACTGCAGGTTCTGTCGCCACGCGGTCGAGGTCGCCCGGGCGGCGCGACGACGAGGTGCTCGCCGGGTGGATGCGACCACCGGCCGTTCCATCGAAGCTTGGCGCCAGACCTTCACGAACCGCTGGACTGCGGTAACAGCCGTGAGCACAAGCATGACCCACAGAATGGGTACCAGGAGGGCCTGGAACAGCAGCCCGAGCCCGAGGAGGATGATCCGCTCTGCGCGTTCCATCACTCCACCCTTGGCGTTGAACCCAAGCGCTTCGGCCTTGGCCCGCTCGTAGGAGATGATGAGCGAAGCTCCAAGGACAGCCATCGGAAGCAGTGGCATCAGCCCCGGATCTGTCGAAGCGAGATGCCAAGCAACGCCGAGGAGCAGGAACGTGTCGGAGATGCGGTCGGCAACCGAGTCGAAGAACGCACCGCGAGGACCGGCGGTACCCGCAGCCTTGGCGACCGCGCCGTCGAGGGCATCGGGCAGACCGGTGAGCACGAGCAGCAGCAGACCGAGGGAAAGATGCCCGGTGGCAATGGCGATACCCGATGCCGCGGCCATGACGACACCGGCACCAGTGAGAACATCAGCGTTGACGCCGGCACGCCGGAGTTTGATGCCCACCGGCTTCAGACCTCGTTCGATGCTTGCCTTCCATCGACCATCGAGCATGGAGTTCTCCTTGGGCGCCCAGACAACTCGGGCAGCACATGTGGCGGCTATCACCAGACCTCCCAACGGTAGCAGTCGCCCGCCGCGCCTCTCCGGACTCTGTGGAGAACAGTCCTATCGAACCGATACCGTGAGCGCGTGACCGCTGACCACACCCCGATCGCCCCATCTGACGCAACGATCGCCCTGCGATCATTTCCTCGGCGCTATAGCGCTCTCGTGCTCCCGATCGCCGACCCGGTCATGGAGGCCCGGTCCCAGCAGGTGGGCCCCGAAGGCGTTTCGGCGCTTGAGTTGACCGCCGACACGGTGCGCACCTGGCTCATCCAGCGGGAAGCACTTCGACAGACCCAGGTCCACGACTTCCCGATCTTCCACCCCGCCATCCTCGACCCCGCCGAGCGAAACTGGCACAACCCGGTGGTCGATTCCTGCGATGCAGTGCTTGATCAGCTGGCTGATCTCGCCACGGATCTCGCCGACGATCTCGGGTCCATCCACGGCGACCAGTGGTACCGCAGCGGCACCATCGCCGGTGGCGGATCAGTCACAGCGCTCGAAATCCTCGATGCTGCAGTCGTCGTCGGCGCCGAGAACCTCCGTCGGATCGAACGGATCCTCGCATCGATCAGGAACTGAGCGCCGCCCAATCCTCAGGGTTGTCTTCGACGAACCACTCAACGATGGAGCCATCGACTCCGTCGACGAGAACCAGGCCTCGCTTCTCGGGCGGGTCGTCGGCGGAGTAGACGAGCACCCGCCAGGTGGGACGGCTCAGCAGACCGCGCCAGCCCATCTGAGCCGAGGCATGACCCACGGGAAAGCCGACCTGACGAGTGGCAGCCACGAGCGCATCGGATTCATCGATCGCAAGGTTCCATCCGGCGATGAAACTGTAGAGACCGATGAGGGCGAGCACCACTGCAGCGACGAGCATGCCGTTGTTGATGAGCACGGGCTCGTGGCCACGTCGAACGAACCACACGATGATGCACACCGCAGAGATAGCCCAGTAGAGATACGCGGGAATCCGCCGGCGATTGTTGTTCGGGAAGAGGTACGGCCCGACATAGCCGGCGGCATCGAGATCCTCGGGCAGCGCGTCGCGGATCTCCGCATCGCTCAGGGCCGAAGCCTCCGGTGTTCCATCGTTGGATTCAGACATCGCTGCGACCGTAGTCGGTGGGCCACGCAGCCCGAAGCCTCGTGCACGACACATCGAGGGGTTCGGGCAGCACCCGGGTGAGCGCCACCGAGGTCATGAAATTGGTGTCGCCTGCCCATCGGGGCAGCACATGGGTGTGGAGATGGGTAGGAACCCCAGCCCCGGCCGCTTCGCCGAGGTTGGTACCGACGTTGACTCCCTCGCAACGGTAGGCGGCTCTGAGCGCAATGACCGCCGCGGTGGTGAGGTCGGCGAGTTCATGGCGTTCCGGCACGGTGAGGTCCTCAAGTTGCGCGACAGCCCTGTTCGGAACGACGAGCATGTGGCCGCTGCAGTACGGATACGCGTTGAGCAGAACCGAACACGTGTCGCCGCGGTGCACCACGAACGCGGCATCATCGTCGAGACGAAGGATTCGCTCGAAGAGGGAACCGGTCTCGTCAGGCTCGAGCGAGGTGTCCCCGGGGGTGCTGACCGCAGCGATGTAGGAATGTCGCCAGCCGGCCCAGAGATGATCGAGTCCGGAAGCGCTCATGGCTCAGGCGTGGGACGTGACGTCGTCGCCGAGGCGAGCGATGAAATCGTCGATCGTGATGTCACGTTCCACATCGCCACCACGGGGGTTGACGCCGACGGTGCCATGGGCGACATCGTCGTCGCCGACGACGAGCACGTACGGCAACTTCTCCATCTTGGCCTTACGGATCCGGGCCCCCAGCGGCTCATCCGCCACAACTGTGTCGGCACGGAATCCCGCTGACTTCAACCTGTTGACGAGATCGCGAGCGAACTCATCGTGATCATCACGAACCGGCAATACCCGCACCTGCACCGGAGCCAGCCAGGCGGGGAATGCGCCCGCGTAATGCTCGAGCAGGACGGCGAAGAAGCGTTCGACCGAGCCGAACAGCGCCCGGTGGATCATGACCGGACGATGACGCTCGTTGTCGGCACCGACGTAGCTGAGATCGAATCGCTGCGGGAGTTGGAAATCGAGCTGGATGGTCGACATCTGCCAGGTTCGGCCGATGGCGTCGCGGGCCTGCACGGAGATCTTCGGGCCATAGAACGCACCGCCACCTTCGTCCATCACCAGCGTCATGCCCTTGTCGAGCGCCACCGTGCGCAGGACCTCGATGGCTTCCTCCCATTCCTCGTCGGTGCCGACCGCTTTGGTCTCGGGTTTGGTCGAGAGCTCCACATAGAAGTCGTCGAGCCCGTAGTCGCGCAGTAGATCGAGCACGAAGTCAAGAGCACGTGCCAACTCATCCGGAGCCTGCTCAAGGGTGCAGAAGATATGAGCGTCGTCCTGCGCGAACCCGCGGGCCCGGGTGAGCCCTTGAACCACTCCGGACTTCTCATAGCGGTACACCGTTCCGAACTCGAAGAGTCGCAGCGGCAACTCGCGGTAGGAACGCTGACCCGATCCGAAAATAAGAATGTGGAACGGGCAGTTCATCGGCTTGAGGTAGTACTCGGTACCGCCGTCGAGTTCCATCGGGGGGTACATGCCATCGGCGTACCAATCGAGGTGTCCACTCTTCTCGAAGAGGTTCGACTTGGTGATGTGCGGCGAGTAGACGAACTCATACCCGGCCTGCTCATGACGGACCCGCGAGTAGTCCTCCATGATGCGCCGGATGATGCCGCCCTTGGGATGGAACACGGCGAGACCGGAGCCGATCTCCTCGGGGAAGGAGAAGAGGTCGAGTTCGACACCAAGTTTGCGATGGTCGCGCTTCTCTGCCTCCTCAAGACGAGTGAGGTACGCCTCGAGTTCTTTCTTGGATGGCCACGCGGTGCCATAAATGCGCTGCAGCATCGGGTTCTTCTCATCGCCACGCCAATATGCGCCAGCAACACGCATCAGCTTGAAGTGGCCGAGTCGGCCGGTGTCAGGGACATGGGGTCCACGACAGAGGTCGATGAAGCGCGGCGGGTTCTCATAGGTGCGAACCAGACCGGTCTCGGTGGCCGACATCGGGTCCTCGGCGGCACCCCGAATGATTTCGCACTTGTACTTGTGATCACGGAAGAGTTCGAGCGCGCTCGCCTCGGGGATCTCGTCGCGGATAAAAGGTTGATGTTCCTTGATGATCTCGCGCATACGCGCATCAATACGCTCAAGATCATCCGGCGTGAACGTGCCACCTTCTGCGAGCTCGAAGTCGTAATAGAAACCGTTCTCGACGGGCGGACCGATGGCGAAGGTGGCGCCCGGGAAGAGGTCGAGCACAGCCTGCGCAAGCACATGGGCCGTGGAGTGACGGATCGTGTAAAGCCCTCGATCGTCGGTCTCGGTGATGATCGAGACAACATCGCCATCGGTGAGCGGCCAGACGAGATCGCGCTCGGTGCCGTTCACCGAACCGATGACTGCGGCCTTGGCGAGACGAGACCCGATCGAGGCGGCGAGATCGCGGATAGTGGCCCCTTCGTCGAGTTGACGCTCGGAACCATCAGGAAGGGTGATCGTGATCTGCGCAGACATGGAGCCGAGGTTACCTGAGGGTCGAATGAACTCCGGATGGATCCCGGGTGGTTCCCGGACTCCTGAACGGTTCAGACCGTGGGCTCTCCGACGAGGAACACTCCGAGCAGGGCTGCGGCACGCACCACGCTCTCACCGCGAGCGACCGCCGCATCGATGACCGCAACGGCTCCCGGTGTGTCGAGATCGTCGTCGAGTCGTGCCCTCACCTCATCGAGGGCGAGTTCGCTGTCGGGAACACCCTCAACAGTTGAGGTGGCGAGCCACGCATCGAGGCGGTTGGCGGCGGCGGGCATGATTTCGTCGTTCCATGACCACGAATCCCTGTAGTGGTGCGCCACGATACCGAGGCGGATGGCCCGGGTGTCGTAGGTCTTGCGGAGTTCGCTGATGAAGACGAGGTTCCCGAGGGACTTGGACATCTTCTCCCCGTCCATGCGAACCATGGCCTGATGCATCCAGTGCCGAACGAACGGAACGCCCGTTGCTGCCTCGCTCTGAGCCGCCTCACATTCGTGATGCGGGAAGATCAGATCGGATCCGCCGCCATGGAGGTCGATCGTGGTGTCGAGTTCGCGAAGCGCAAGGGCTGAGCATTCGATATGCCAGCCGGGTCGACCGGGACCCCAGAGTGATTCCCACGCTGGTTCATCTGGCGCAGACGGTTGCCAGAGAACGAAATCCAGGGGATCACGTTTGTTGGGATCATCGGGATTACCGCCGTGCTGGCGGGCCAGCTCGATCATCTCGTCGCGGGTGAAGTGCGAGATCTGCCCGAAGGTATCGACAGTGCTGACGTCGAAATAGACGGAACCACCGCTCACGTAGGCATGCCCATGCTCGAGCACCATGCCGATGAAACCGCGTATGTCGGCGATGGCCGAGGTTGCCCGCGGTTCGCTCCAGCATTCGACAACGTTGAGCGCCACCATGTCGGCATCGAACCGGGCAGTCTCAGCAGCGGCGAGATCGAGATAGTGAACACCGAGCTCGCGAGCTTTACGAAGAAGATCGTCGTCGACATCGGTGACGTTGCGCACGCAGCGAGTTTCATGACCGAGATCTCGCAGGCGCCGCTGCAGCACGTCGTAGGTGACATAGGTGGCGGCATGCCCGAGATGGGTGGCGTCGTACGGGGTGATGCCGCAGGTGTACATCGTGACAACGGGACCCGGTTCGAAGGGTACGACAGCACGACGGGCCGTGTCGTAGAGCCGCATCATGATGCGACTTCAGCGAACGACATGAAGATGGTGTTGTCAGTCATCGATGATCCCTGGGCTCAGAACTCTCGCAGGCTACCGGTTCGCAACCAGGTTGCTGAGCACCTAGGCGGGAAGATTACGACCGGTGAACTTGATCGCCACCCGGGTCTTGTAGCGCAGGTTGAGTTCCAGCAGCACTGCTGTGAACGCTTCGATCGGTGCGGCCTGCGTGAGGTCGCCGGCATCGAGCACCCGCATCACCGGGATCTGACCGATGAGGTCCATGCAGATCCGCTTGGCATCAGCGTGATCGGAACAGACGAGCACGTCGCTCTCAACCGGGTGGGCGAGATCGCCGAGCTCCTTCGCCGGAACATGATGCAGCGCCGCGACAACGCGACAGTCAGGCACCGCCGCCTGCACACTTGCTGCGACCGAACCGCGGGGCGGCACGAGCGGCTGGAACTCATGCCCGACGCGCACAAGAGCGTTCGCCATGGAGAGGACGACCTTGCCGTGGAGGTGTTCGCCGACCGCCTTGGCAGTGGTCCAGGCCGCGTCCCATGGTGTGGCGATCACGATGAGATCAGCCATTGCCGCGCCTTCGTTGTCAGCGGCGGAGATGCTGAGTTCGTGCTCGGGCCAGCGACCCTTCAGTTCGTTCACAACCTCCTGGGCTCGTTCTGCCGAGCGGGAGCCGAGGATGACCTCGTGACCCGCAACGGCGAGCCTCACGCCGAGACCACTTCCAGCAGGACCAGTTGCACCAAGAATTCCGATCTTCACGTGCGAGACCGTAGTCGCATCGGGCTGTCTTTGTTACCGATCGGTAAGTTCGGCTTGGGAGCAGTGTCACCGCGGATCAGTCACGCGGTCCGGATCACGTCGACGCGACGCCTATCGTTCGAAGACATCCATAGGAGGAACCATGGGACTTCTCGAAGGCAAACGACTGCTCATCACCGGTGTGCTGACCGAAGCATCAATCGGGTTCGGCGTTGCTGCGCTCGCCCAGCAGGAAGGGGCAGAAATCATCCTCACCGGTGCCGGCAATGGAATGAAACACACGGAGAAGAGCGCAAGGAAACTTCCGACCGAGCCCGTCGTGCTCGAATTCGATGTCTCTGACCCGAGTCACATCCCCGCCCTGCGAACCGAACTCGAGCAGCGTTGGGGAACCCTTGACGGCGCACTTCACGCCATTGGATTCGCCCCTTCGGTGTGTCTTGGCGGAACGTTCATGGACGCCACATGGGACGACGTCGCGGTGGCATTGAACATCTCCGCCTACTCGCTGAAGGCTCTCGCTGAGGTGGTCGCTCCGCTCATGCCGAACGGTGGTTCAATCGTCGGACTCGATTTCGACAACACCGTTTCGTGGCCCTCCTATGACTGGATGGGTGTAGCCAAGTCGGCATTCGAATCCACCTCCCGGTATCTGGCTCGCTATCTCGGTGCGCAACAAATCCGGGTCAATCTCGTGGCGGCCGGTCCGATCAAGACCATCGCCGCTCGATCGATCCCCGGCTTCTCCAAGTTCGAGGATGTCTGGGATGAGCGGGCGCCACTCGGCTGGGATGTGCGCAATGCCCCAGGCGTGGCCAGAGCATGTGTGGCACTGCTTTCGGACTGGTTCCCGCAGACCACCGGCGAGGTCATCCACGTCGACGGCGGATATCACGCCACCGGCGCCTGACCGGACACGAACTCCCGTCACCCGTATTGCTCCCGCGAGCGGGGCTCTCAGTCGGCGGTCGTGGCGCCCTGGGGATCGCCCTCACCGGTGAGCTCATTCAGGAGTCCTCCGAGGAGATCGTCGAGCGTGACGATCCCTACCATTGACCCACTATCGGGATCCACGACCTTGGCAATGTGGACACCGGTCGCTTGCATCGCAAGCATGACTGGTTCGACTGTTGAATCGGCCACAGCTACCGGAAGCGAGCGGGTGATCTCCCCGACGGTGGTTGACGTCATGACTGATCGATCAATCGTCAGCAGGTCTTTCGCGTGAAGGAAGCCACGCACATCCTCGGCTCCCCCCTCCCCCACGACGATCAGCCGGGTATGCAGCGAAGCGGCGAAGAGTCGCTCTGCATCGAGGGTGGTGTCTCGCGCCGACACCGTGCTGATCGCATCACGCTGGACCATCATCGACCGAACCTCTCGACCACCGAAATCGAGCACACCTGAGAGGATCGCCGCCGCCGTGTCGGGGATCACGCCACCCTCCTTCGACGCCGCAACAAGTACTGCGAGCTCCTGTGAGGTGTGCGCACTCACCAGTTCGTCGCGCGGTTCGACACCGAACATCCGAACACCGGCATTCGCCGCAACATTCAGAACCGTGACGAACGGACGGGCGAGGATGAGGTACGGCCGGTTCGGCCCGGTCAGAACGCGAAGCGTCGCCTCCGGCCGGCTGAGGGTGATGTTCTTGGGAACCATCTCTCCGAACACCATGTGCGCGAACACAACGATAAGAAGCGCAATCACTGTGGCGATCGGATGCACCCAGCCCTCCGGAACCTTCGGGAGGTGCTCAATGGGCGTAGCGAGGAGATGTGCGATCGCTGGTTCCCCCAACATGCCGAGCAGCAGCGACGCGATCGTGATGCCGAGTTGCGCGCCTGCAAGTTGGGCGTTGAGGTCGCGCATGGCGGCAAGGGCACGCGCTGCCGATCGGTCGCCGCTGTCAGCAAGCGGCTCGAGCCGGCTACTGCGCGACCCGACAAGAGCGAACTCAAGGGCAACGAAAAACCCATTGACGGCAAGGAGGACAAGGATGATCACGAAGGGCCACATGGTCATCGACCTCCTGAATTCGGATGGTCGACGCCCGACGAAGCACCTGTTGGCAATCTGCGGACAAACGTTGGCGACTGCACACGGACCTCAGCGATGCGGCGACGGTCCATGGACTCAACGCGCAGGGTCCAGCCCTCGAACACGACGACCTCTCCAGCACCGGGGATGTGTCCGAACAGGTCGAGCAGGAACCCTGCGAGCGTCTCATACTCACCCTCGGGGATCTCCAGGGTGGTTCGATCGGTGAGTTCATCGGGGTGAGTCGTGCCCGCAAGAATCCATTCGCCGTCGGCGACCGATCGACTTATTGGCTTTACACGGGGATCGTGTTCGTCGGCGATTTCACCGACGATCTCCTCAAGGATGTCCTCAAGCGTGATGATGCCCGCCGTGCCGCCGTATTCGTCAACGACCACGGCCAGATGAGCATTCTCACGATGGAGGTCGATGAGTACTTCGGCGAGGTCGCGACTTTCGGGCACGGCGAAGACGGGTTCGATGAAACCAATGACCGGCGTTGACGGTCGGTCCTCGGCGACAACTCCGTGCACCCTGCGGACATGGACCACCCCGAGAATCTCGTCGAGGTCGTCGTCGTACACCGGGAACCGGGAATGCCCCGAGGCGATCGCAAGAGCAACGAGGTCATCAATGGTGGCGTCGCGGGGAAGTGCTGCGACCGCAGTGCGAGCAATGAGGACGTCCTCTGCCACCTTGCCCTCGAAGCGGATCGTGCGGGTCAACAGCTCGCTGGCCCCGATGTCGAGGGTGCCCTCTTCTCGCGAGGTCTCGACAAGCGCCTTCAATTCCGGCAGCGTACGAACCCGCGACAGTTCGTCAGCCGGTTCAACCCCGAGGAGTCGCACTGTGCGGTTAGCGGCGCCGTCGAGGAGCCTGATGAGCGGGCCGAAGATGACTCCGTAGACAGCAATAGCTGGCGCCAGAAGAAAGGTCGTGGTCTCGGGACGAGCGATGGCCAACCCCTTGGGGACCAGTTCGCCGACAATCATCTGAACAAACGTGGCGATTGCGATTGCGAGAGCGAGTGATATTCCGCGGGTTGCGCCTTCACCCACGACCGAAGAGAGCAGCGGTTCCAGAAGCCGAGCAACCGCAGGTTCAGCAACGATGCCGATGAGCAACGACGTGATCGTGATACCGAGTTGTGTCCCTGAGAGGTGGAACGACAACCGCGGGAGCAGCGACCGCGAAGTTCGCGCTCCACGACGACCCGCGTCCGCAGCGAATTCGACGCGATTCGGATCGACCGCAACCAGCGCAAATTCAGCCGCGACGAAGAATCCGTTGAGGAGGATGAGAAGAACAACAGCGAGAAGACCGAGCGCGGTGGCGATGAGGGGAGCCTACTGTCGCCGTTCAGTGGTGTTGCGGCTTGCCCAGGCCCACCAGCGCCCATGACGATGCTCAAGTTCGAGCGGCGTGCCGAAGCATGTCGAGAGGGCGTCCGCTGACAACACCTCGGCGATCGTTCCGGCCTGCTGCACCCCACCATCGGCGATGAGCAGGACGTGCGTGAAGCCCTCAGGAATCTCCTCGACATGGTGGGTGACCAACACCGTGGCCGGCGCGTCGGCGTCACCGGCGAGATCACCGAGTGCACCGACGAGATCCTCCCTGCCGGCGAGGTCGAGACCCGCTGTCGGTTCATCGAGAAAGACGATCCCCGGTCGTGGCATCAGGGTGCGGGCGAGAAGCACTCGCTGCCGCTCCCCAGAGGACATCGAGACGAAGCTTCGCTCGGCGAATCCACCGACCCCCAGCCGTTCGAGACAGTCGAGGGCCCTGGCCCGATCGGCATCATCGTAGGAATGCCACCAGGGCTCCAGCGCAGCATTCTTGGCCGTCATCACAACATCGATCGGAGTGAGATCTGATCGCAGCATGTCTGCCATACCGTTGCTGGCCACGCCGACCAGTCGACGCAGGGAACGCACATCGGTTCGACCGAGTTCATGCCCGAGCAATCGAACCGAACCACTGCTCGGATGGAGATACAGCGAGCCGATCCGTATCAGCGAGGACTTGCCACAGCCATTTCGACCGAGCACCACCCACCGCTGGCCCGCTTCGACGGACCAATTGATACGACGCAGGATCGACCGGCCGTCGCGCACCAAACCGACATCTTCAAGTACGAGCGCCGGTGCGCCGGGAACCGGTTCGACGGCCGTGACGGCCAAGGTCTACTTGTCGATCAGGAGGGCGAGAGCAATAGACGTGAAGGTGAACACGACACCCGCAACCACTGTGAGTCGATCGAGGTTCTTCTCAACGACCGTTGAGCCTGCTGCCGAAGCGCCCAGACCGCCACCGAACATGTCAGAGAGACCACCGCCACGGCCGCTATGGAGCAGCACGAGGAAGATGAGAGTCAGCGAAACGGCGACGTGGAGGATGAGGACGGCGATGAGCACGGCTGCAGACGATATCAGGCGAGTCGGTACTGCACGATTCGGGCGAATTCATCGGCGTCGAGCGCCGCCCCACCGACCAGAGCACCGTCGATATCGGGCTGGGCCATCAGTTCTGCGGCATTCGTGCCCTTCACCGAGCCGCCGTACTGGATCCGAACCGCAGCGGCAGCATCGGCGCCCTTCATTTCGGCGACCTTTGCCCGAATCCAGGCGCACACCTGCTGGGCGTCCTCGGAGCTTGCGGTGCGGCCGGTGCCAATGGCCCAGATCGGCTCATAGGCGATGACCATGGCCGCCACCTGCTCGGCTGAGAGGGCATCGATTCCTGCATGCACCTGACCGGTGACCTTGCCGTGAGTGGCTTCGCCCTCACGTTCGGCGAGGGTCTCACCACAGCACAGGATGGGGGTCATGCCATTGGCGAACACAGCGGTGACCTTGCGGGCGACCTCGATGTCGGTCTCTCCGAAGATCTCGCGCCGTTCGCTATGGCCCACGATGACATAGGCGACGTTGAGCTTGGCAAGCATGCCGGGGGCGATCTCGCCGGTGAATGCGCCGTTGGTCTCCCAATGGCAGTTCTGGGCACCGATGGAAATGCTCACCTTCTCGCTTTCGAGGAAGGTCTGCACGGTACGGATGTCGGTGAACGGTGCGTGCACCGACACATCGACTGCTTCGTAGTCGTCCTTCGTGAGCAGATACCGCAACTTGTCGAGGGTGGAGGTTGCCTCGAAATGGTTGAGGTTCATCTTCCAGTTACCGGAGATGAGAGGTTTACGAGCGGGCATTGGATGCTCCTCTGAGCGCAGCGAGCCCGGGAAGGTCGCCGTTCTCGAGCAGTTCGAGTGACGCACCCCCACCGGTGGAGACATGGTCGACCTCGTTGGCCAGACCAAAGGCGTCGAGAGCTGCGGCGGAATCGCCACCGCCGACCACGGTGAAGCCGCGGGCCTCAGCCATCGACTGCGCGACGTGACGGGTGCCGGCCGCGAAGCGGGGGTCCTCGAACACACCCATCGGCCCGTTCCAGAAGATGGTTCGGGCTTCGCCGATGATGTCGCCGAATTCGGCTGCCGTTCCCGGGCCGATGTCGAGACCCTTCCAACCTTCGGGGAGATCGGAACCCATCTGCCGAACCTCGCCCCCGGCAGAAGGATCGCCGATCTGACCGCCCGGGCCGAGCGCGGTGACATCGTGCGGGATGTGGATGGTGATGCCCGAATCGAGCAGTTCACGGCAGGTATCGATCTGGTCGACCTCGAGCAGGGAATCGCCAACGCTGTGACCTTGGGCCGCCAGGAAGGTGAAGCACATTCCGCCGCCAATGATGAGCGCGTCGGCGACCTCGCTCAGCGCCTTGATGACCCCGAGCTTGTCGGAGACCTTTGACCCGCCGAGGATCACCACGAAGGGTCGGGCCGGCGACTCACGCAATGGGAGCAGCACCTCGACCTCGCGTTCGAGCAGACGACCGGCGGCCGAAGGCAGGAACTGCGGTGGACCGACGATGGATGCATGCGATCGATGCGAAGCACCGAACGCGTCGTTGACATAGAGATCCTGGCCGGCAATGAGGCTCTGCACGAAAGCCGGATCATTCGCCGTCTCGCCGGCATCGAATCTCAGGTTGTCCAGAAGTTCCACCCCCGGAGCGAGCTCCGCCAGACGGCGGCGCACCGGTTCCACGGAGTACTTCGGATCCGGAGCACCCTTCGGTCGACCGAGATGGGTGCAGGCCGTGACGGTGGCACCACGACTGGTGAGCCACTCGATCGTGGGGAGCGCGGCACAGATGCGGAAATCGTCAACGATCTCGCCGTCGGCGATCGGGACGTTGAAGTCGGCGCGCAGCAGGACTCGCCGACCATTGACGTCGCCGAGGTCCTCGAGGGTGGGAACGCTCATGGGTCAGTGACTACTTGGAGGCCATGACCGTGACGAGGTCGACAAGACGATTCGAGTAGCCCCACTCGTTGTCGTACCAGCCGAGGATCTTCACCAGGTTGCCCATGGCCATGGTCAGCTTGGAGTCAAAGGTGCATGAGGCCGGCTCACCGACGATGTCGGAGGAGACGATGGGCTCGTCGGTATAGACCAGAACCTTCGAGAGCGGACCAGACGACGCCGCCGCCTTGAAGGCCGCATTGATCTCGTCGACGGTGACATCACGCTTGAGCACACCGACGAAGTCAGTGATGGAACCGTCCGGGACGGGAACTCGCAGTGCCGTGCCGTCGAGCTTTCCCTTCATGGCTTCGAGCACGAGGCCGGTGGCCCGTGCCGCTCCGGTGGACGACGGAGTGATGTTCGCGGCCGAGGCGCGGGCACGACGCATGTCGGAGTGCGGTCCGTCGACGAGGTTCTGATCGCCGGTATAGGCGTGCACAGTGGTCATCAGACCCTTCTCGACGCCGAATGCGTCGTCGAGGACCTTGATCATCGGCACGAAGCAGTTCGTGGTGCACGAGGCGTTCGACACGACCTTGTGGATGGCTGGGTCGAAGGTGTCGTCGTTCACGCCGACCACGAACGTGGCATCGGCCTCGGTGGCGGGTGCCGAGATGATCACGAACGGGGCGCCGGCATCGAGGTGGGCTGCGGCCTTCGAGCGATCAGTGAAGAACCCGGTGGACTCGACGACGATGTCGACACCGAGCTCGGCCCACGGAAGATCCTTGGGCTCACGGATTGCCGTGATCTTGAGCAGCTTGCCGTCGACGAGGATGCCGTCGTCAGTGGCTTCGACCGTGGCGTCGAGACGACCCATGACCGTGTCGTACTTGAGCAGATGGGCCATGGCCGGGACAGACCCAAGGTCGTTGGCGGCAACGATCTCGATGTCGGCGCCCGACTGGCGCACTGCGCGGTAGAAGTTCCGTCCGATGCGGCCGAAGCCGTTGATGCCGACGCGGATCGTCATGATGGGTGAAGCCTCCTGGGGCTGCGTATAGCGACGGGCAGACCTTAGGCCACGCGCCCGACAACACCAGCGAACCGCTACCGCCCGATGTCGCGATGGGTGACCCGCAGGTCGGAACCCCGCTCGCGCAGGACCGCTGCCACTGCCTCGGCGATCGCCACCGAGCGGTGTCGACCACCGGTGCAGCCGAACGCCACCGTGAGATACGACTTCCCTTCGGCGACGTATGCCGGCAGGAGCAGCTCCAGAAGTCCATCGATCTGGTCGAGGAACGCCTGGCTCAGTGGCTGGCCGAGGACGTAGTCGCGGACATCGGAATCGAGGCCGGTATGGGGTCGGAGCTCCTCGATCCAATGGGGATTCGGAAGGAACCGGCAATCGATGACGAGGTCGGTGTCGAGCGGCAACCCGTGCTTGTACCCGAATGAGGTGATCGTGGTCTGCATACCGCCGGCCGGTGCGTCAGCAGCGAAGAGGTCCAGCATCCGGCTGCGCAACTGATGCACGTTGAGGTCTGAGGTGTCGATCACGACATGGGCCTCGGCCTTCACCGGTTGGAGAACCTCGCGTTCCTGCTCGATCGCTTCGGCGAGCGTGAATTCGGCGGTAGCCAGAGGATGTCTGCGCCGTGTGCTCTCGTAGCGCCGGACCAGCACATCGGTGCTTGCTTCGAGGAAGGCGATCCGCAACCGGAATCCCTGTGCTCGCAGCTCCGCCAGCGCAGGGAGTGCATCGGAGTGGTACGGCCCGGTGCCAACCACGAGCACGATCTTGGAAATGCTGGTGCCGGGCGCCTGCGCCAATTCGGCGACCTTCGGGATGAGCGCGGGCGGGAGGTTGTCGATGACGAACCAGCCGAGGTCCTCGAGGATGTCGGCAGCCTGGGATCGGCCAGCACCTGACAACCCGGTGATCACCACGAAATCGCTCACATCGCAACGCTAGCGGCGCGACGTCAAACGGGCGATCCCGACCACATAGAGTCAGTTCATGGACCAGCTCGTAGCCCTCGCCCGCTCCGCAGACCTCTTCCAGAGCAAGCTCAGCAAAGTGCCGCCCTCAGCGATGCAGAACCCCACGCCCTGCGAGGGCTGGGACGTCGCCGAACTCATCCGCCACTCGATCGCCGGCGCCACCATGTCAGCCGCCCTCATCCGCGGCGCCAGTCGCGAAGATGCAATCGCCTTGCTCTCCGGAACCCAACTCGAGGCTGATGTCGTCGGGCAGTTCCGTCGCTGTGCCGATGATCTCGCTGCCGCCTTTGCCGAGCCCGAAGCACTCGATCGCATGGTGGCCCATCCGGCCATGGACATGCCCGTGGGCCAGATGCTCGGCTTCCGCATCGGCGACAACCTCGTGCACGCATGGGACCTCGCCCGGGGCGCCGGTGTTGATGAGACTCTCGACGATGAACTTGTGGCAATGGTGTGGGAGAGCGTGCAGCCGATGCGCCCGTTCATCGGCCAGGTCGGCCAGTTCGGCGAGGGGCCGAGTGGAAGCCGCGACGACGCTCCGCTCGACATCCAACTGTTGGACTTCATGGGCCGACGTCCCTGAGCGTCCAATGCCTCAGCCGACCGATCGGCAACCTGCCGACCATTCACGGCCGATCAGTCAGTACGTCGACGAGCAACCAACGTGAGGAGCCGCGGGATGGTGGCTACCTCGACGTACTCCGGGGCCCGATCGATGAAGCCCTGCGGTGGGGCCGGTTCCAGCAGTCGCTCCAGCATCAGTCCATTGTCGGCCATGGTGTTGATGTAGCGGCCCAGGGGTCGGTGCACGAAGCGGATGAACACATCCTTTTCGACCTCTTCGACCACTGCCTGCTCGACGAGGTACGGACCGATCCGCCAGTACTGCTCAGGCGGATCGATCA
>CAEMXZ010000020.1_pt1 | contig 27959 bp, 24 predicted proteins | sample 7263481 | NCBI WGS metagenome assembly CAEMXZ01 (sample SAMEA6813769, study PRJEB35770) | uncultured Microthrixaceae bacterium | biome: Freshwater; feature: Freshwater reservoir; material: water | place: Czech Republic | collected 2017-04-14 | depth 0.5m m
CACGCGCTTGCGCGACCAGGCCGGGGAATCCGAACCGTCGCCGTCGGAGCGCAGGACCGCCATCAGTCGTACCAACCCTCGATCGACCATCGGCCGTGCTCACAGCACACCAGAACCGCCCGACCATCGGCGAGCAACAACTGCAGTCGAGCCCGACGAACATGGGCGACGGGATCCCACCAGCGTTCGTCGGTCAACCATGGTCCGGCCCATGCCGCGATCGGCAACGCGGCAGCTGCACCCACTGCACCCACTGCACCATCGACGATGTTCTGCTCCCCGAGGGTGGCGGGAGCAGCGCTGAGTGCGCCGCGACCCGAGACTGCAACCACCGAGCCGCGCTGATCGCACACCAGCGCCGGCAGGGGTTCGGGTAGGACCAGTGCCGGGGTGGGCGTGGGCACCCGACCGGGCCAGGGTGCAACGAAGCGCGACTGGTCGTTCTCTGGCTGACCGCCACGTGACATCGCGAGTTCCACAGTTGCTGCCGGCACCCGCACGATCTGTTCGATGGGACTTCGACCACCACGAACCTCGGGCACCGTGACCGCCGCGACACCGACAATGCCCTGCACCCGGGCCATGGCCCGCATGGCTCGTTCGTCGGCTGCGGTCTCGCCACCCCAGAAACCGAGCTGACGACCGCGGGCCGGACCCACCTCATCAGGGATGAGCGTGAGTCGGCTCACCCCACTGGTAGGACGCAGCACCGCCGGGCCATTGAGCCAACCATCGAGTTGCCAACGCACCCGCTCGATGATCGCCCCCACGCCGAGAGCACCCTCATGGCGCCAGATGCGTTCGTTGCACGCCCCGGTATCGGTCTCGGCTGTGATGCACACCCGGGTGCAAGCCAGGCCCTCGGCGTCGAGCCCGTCGTGAAGACGTTCGGCCAATCCCTTGGCCACGAACGCAGCCTGATCCACACGTTCGACCGGTGGATCGAGTTCGATACTCACCGTGAGATGTGGCGGTGGTGGCGCGGTGTGTGGCGGTCGTTCATCGAGGCCTCCGGCGACGCGATGGGCGACCAGACCATCGGCCCCGAACCGGGCCACCACATCAGCGGCGGGAAGGGCGGCGAATGCACCGAGCGTGCTGATGCCGAGCCGACGTAGGACATCGCAGAGTTCGGGACGACCGAGCATCCCGGCCGGCAGCGGGGCGAGGAACGACGCCGAGGTACCCGGTTCGAGCACCGTGACCCCGCCGACCCGGGCCACCTGCTCAGCCACGAAGCGACCATCGGCGACACCGACACCCACTGAGTCGGGCCAACCCAGACCGACCATGATCCCGGCGACCGCAGTCATGACCTGCTTCGCCAGGGCATGGTCGCCTCCGAAGTAGCGGGAGGGGCCACGGGTGGGAAAAGCAGCGACTCCCGGCACCGACAGTTCGATGCGGGGTGTGATGTGTTCGAGCGCAGCACCGATGGCGTGGAAGAGACGCGCATCACGATCGTGATCCGGCGGATACACCACCACTGACGGACAGCGCCGTTGGGCCTCCCGACGACGATGCCCGGGTTCGATCCCCTCGGCCCGCGCCGCCGGGGACACCACGACCACCCGACCACCCTCGATCACCACCGCGGGCTGATCAGGCGTGGCACCTGCGGCCACCAACGGCCAGTCGGCACAGCGCACCACGAGCGAACGTACGACACGATCAGCGGACCGCCCCTCAGTCGATGACATCGACCGACCCCTGATCAGCGGGCAACAACACTTCGAGCTGTCGGGGCCGGGCGGCGCGACCACGACCAACAGCATCGATCCGGACCCGACGACGACGCAACGTGCCGTGTCCCTCCCCCAATCCCTGCCACTGTGACCCGGCCACGGTGAGCACGACATCAGGGGACCATCCCCCCGCCGCCTGCGACATCGACGTCCTCGCTGTTGATGTTCTCGTTCTTGATGTTTGTGACAGCGCTATGACCGGAGCCATCGAACAGACCGGTTCGACCATGATCAGCACCGAGCCGCGTTCGCGAAGACGAGCAGCGATTCGACGGGACTCCGCGCCGCTCAGCATCATCCGGGCATCGAGCAGAACGAGGTCAACCCCGTCGAGAACAGCAGCGATGAGCTCCGCACTGCGGCGTGTGGGCGGGGCATCGATAAGCGCCAACCGGTCGAGGACGAGTCCGTGTTCAGCCGCGGCCACCAGCCCCAACTCCGGAAGGCCGATGACCGCAGACCAGGATCCATCACGCGAGCCGGCCGCCATGAGTGAGAGCGCGAGCGAGGTCGCTCCGATCCCGCAGACCCGCAGGAGACTGCCGCGGGTGAGCGCACCATCGGCAAGCAGCGGAGCCAATGGCTCGAGCACGGGGAGGGTCTGCTCGCGGGCGAACGTGACCGGTCGGATCAGTTCCGAGAGTCGACGGATGACCGAGCCCGGATCGGTTCCGGGATTGGTTCCGGGGTCGGGCCCGGCGTTGAGGAAGGAGGGACTCGGGGAAGCGGTCACCCCCCCAGTATCGAACACCTGTTCGATACTGGCAACCGGGTTTAGTCCCTGATGGCGAGGAACCGTTCGAGAGCGCTCAGATCGAAGGCGCCCCGGGCTCCGGTCATGAGGATGAGATGGTCGGCGCCGGCCTCGAGATAGGCCTCGACGGCATCGATCTCATCGGCACCGATACCCACCGTCCGCTCGATCTCACGAGGATCGCGGCCGATCTCGGCGCACCACTGATCGAGGATGGCGTTCTTGTGGGCGAAGTTCTCGGGGGGCCCGAAGGTGTTCCACTGGTCGGCGTACTGGGCCGTGATGCGCAGGGTGACCTTCTCCCCTCCGCCACCGATCATGATCGGCAGTGCCCCGATGGGAGCCGGGTTGAGTGCTGCGACGCGGGTGCGGATGCGCACGAGTGCGTCCTCCAGTGCCCGCAAGCGGGAACCGGGGGTTCCGAACTCATAGCCATACTCGTCGTAGTCACGTTCGAACCAACCGGCACCGAGACCGAGACAGGCCCGACCGTTGCTCACATGATCGAGGGTGCGGGCCATATCGGCGAGCAACTCGGGATTGCGGTAGGTGTTGCCGGTGACGAGCATGCCGACCTGCGCATGCGAGGTGTCGGCGGCCATGGCCGCCAACGTGATCCAGCCCTCGAAATGAGCCCCGTCGGGGTTGCCGTAGAGCGGGAAGAAGTGATCCCAGGTCCAGATGGAATCAGCACCCATGGCATCGGCGGTCCGCCATGCGGTGCGCAGATCCTCCATCGTGGTGTGCTGGGGCTGCAGTTGGATGCCAACCTTGAAACGGGACATGGAAGATCCTCTCGATCTTGCTATGGGCTGCACGGAACTGCGCGGAACTGTGGGAGCGGTGCGGAATTACTCGGCGGCGGGCGCGGGTGCCTCCAATGACGGCACCTCGACCCCTTCGCGGTAATAGATGTAGATGTCCTCGATGACCTGCTTGAGGCCGGCGGCACCATCGGAGCGCGAGAGATGCACGGTGATGACATTGGCGTTGACATGCACTGCAGCAACACCACCATGTTCGAACAGTGCCCGTGCGATGAGGTCGGGTGGGCGGTTCGCCTTCACGTCGTCGAGGGAGCGGTACGACTCATGCCCCATGCCCGTGAGCGCACGATTGGTCTCGAAACGGACCACATCGGGATACGGCGATGCTTTTTCGATGACGGTGACTGGCTGACCCATAGGACTCCGAGCGTAGTCGGCGCCTACCGACCCGCCCGAGCCGGATCGACCGCAACACTGCGGGCCGCTCTCCCTGCATTCCCGTCGGCCACCTTCCAGAGTCCGGCAGCCAGTGCTATCGAGATGAGCCCGAGCACCGCATGCACGATCTTGAAGGGGGCACCATGGGTGGGGTCGTCGTCGAGGAACACGATCTGCGGGACCCGAACGAGCCACACCACCACAGTGACGATCGCAGCCGCTCGCAGCGACACCAGAGACGTTGACGACATCGGCGTCGACCAACTACGAACCAGCGCAACCACCACCGCCGCTGCCAGAGCGAGCATCAGGATCGACAGCACGGTGGAGAACACCTTGCCGCCCGTGGACTCCGTGGTGGAACGCAGTGTGTTCGAGATGCGACTGATCCACACGAAGGCGGTCCAGGCCACGAAGGCGATGAGGATGGCACGGCCCGATCTGGTCATGGTTCGAGGGTAGTGGCGCCCAATGCGTGGAACCGGATCAGAACAGCGTCGGGGCCTCGTCGAACGCGGGCATCCTCACCAACCCCGACCAGGGCAGTCCTTCCATGAACGACCAGGAGCGCCGGTGGATCGAGGTGGGACCGTTTGCTTCGAGCGCCATACGGTGCTTCGGGCACGGATACCCCTTGTTGGCATGGAACTCGAACCCCGGGAAGTTCTCGGCTTCGGCGCGCATCATGCGATCCCGACTCACCTTGGCGAGGATCGACGCTGCTGCGATCGAGACACAGACGGCATCCCCTTTCACGATCGTGCGCGTGATGCCGCCGCCCACGAAGTCGACCGAGCCATCGAGCAGCACCCGATCGGGAACGACGTCGAGCGCGGCGAGCGCCCGCTGTGCAGCCAACCGCAACGCAGCCGACATGCCGAGCGCATCGCATTCATCATGGGTGACCACGCCAATGGCCCATGCATCACACCACTCGGCGATGCGATCGAAGGATCCTTCCCGCTCGGCCTCGGTGAGCATCTTGGAATCACGGATCCCGTAGGGGCGACGATCCTTCGGAGCGACTGCAGCACCGATCACCAATGGTCCGGCCCATGCGCCACGACCGACCTCATCGACCCCAACAACAATCCCATCACCGGCGGCCCACAACTCCCGCTCGACCGTGAGTGTCGGCGCCTTTCCCCGCAACGCTGCTCGCATCGGTCGCGCTCGGGTGGCCACCCGGTGACCGTACCCCTGTCGGTAGTCTCAGGATGTGACCAACCAGCACAATGCCGCTGCCCGAAGGATGAATCTCGGCAGCAAGCGTTCAACATCTTGGCGTTCCACGCGCAGCGAGTTCTCGGCCCTGTCGTTCAGTTCGCTGTTCTCGTTCGGTTCGATCTTTTCCATCGGATCGGCCGGATCCATCCTCTCCATCGGATCTGCCGGATCAATCCTCTCCATCGGATCGAGTGGTTCCATCCTGAGCATCGGCAGCACCGGATCGATCCTCTCGATCGGAGGCGCCGGCACGATCCTCGGTCGACGCTCGCGTGGACGACACTCCACTCCGGCATCGGAAGAACCGCTCCACTGACGAACCGCTCCGGTGGCGCGAAAAGGGCCCGGCGCTGTTGCGCCGGGCCCCGATTCACTGCATGGTCGAGCGGAGTTGCTACTCGATCCAGGTCTGGGTGAGGCGAACCGCTCCGTCGAAACCGGCGAGCATCGCCGCTGAGGGCTGCCCGTCAGGAAGACTCACATTGGTGACATTCCGAACGTTCTTCGCTGCACCGATGGCCCACTGGGTGTGTGCCAACCAGATGTAGGGAACCAGTTCCGTCTGACGCTTCTGCAGATCCGCATAGGCCTGCTTGCGTACCGTTTCATCCTGGGTGGCGCGGGCCTTGTTGAGCGCGGCATCCACCTGCGGATCGTTGAGACGGGCGAAGTTGAGGGTGAGCGGACCAACAGCGTTGGCACCGATCCACCACTGGTAATCACCATCGGGATCCGGAGCGGCAAACTGACGCCAGTAGTTGGCGTCGAACTGACCGGTGGCCGCATCAAGCACGAACTTGCTCTGCTCGGTGGTCTTCTGCTGGACCTCAACACCGCAACGTGACCACTGCTGGGCGATGAGCGCGGTGACGGCGGTGTTGCCGGGAACCGGGGTGGTGCCGAGGCTGAAGGTCAACGGACCCGGATTCTCGGCCTTGTAGGCATTGATGAGTTCAGTGCCCTTGGCCACATCATTGTTCGGGAAGTCGGTCTTGACGTAATACGGGGAATCGGCGGCGAACTGGCTGTCAGCAGCACGATCGGCCGGCGACTCGCTGACCACGAGGACCTGATCACGATCGGTGCAGTAGGCCAGACCGACACGCACACGAACATCGTTGAGCGGGGCCTTGGAGGTGTTCAACATGATGAAGTTCTCCTCCGTCTCGCCACGATCGGCGACGAACTGAAGGTTGCCGGCTTCGGCCTCGGACTGGAGCTTCGCGATGGAAGCCCAGTCGGTGGTCTGCATCATGTTGATGTCGCCACCGATGAGAGCACTGGTGCGAGTCTGCGGATCGACGATCGGACGGAACTCCACCGAATCGAGATACGGCAGCTTGTTGCCCTTCTCATCGGAACGCCAGTAGTTGGCGTTCTTCGTGCCGACCCAGTAGCTGTCAGGGATCCATTCCTTCTGGATGAACGGACCTGAGCCGATCGGCTGGTTCGACGAAGCCGGCTTTTCAGCGTCGAGTTGGGCCGGGGCAACGATGTAACCGACCTGGGTGCTGAGCAGCGCAGGAAGCGAGGCCCATGCATCGACCGTGGTGACGATTGCATTGAGCGGATTGGCTGGATCAACGGTGGCCGAGGCCATGTTGCGCAGCGCGATGCCGACGAGCGCATCCTTGCGGGCCGCTTCGAGTGACTTGGCCACAGCCGCACCATCGACGGGGGTGCCGTCGGAGAACGTGACGCCCGGTCGCATCGCAATGGTCCAGGTCTTGAAATCGGCGCTCGGGGTGAACGACTTGGCCAGATATGGCTGCCACTTACCGGCGGAGTCGTAGGCCGACAACGGATCGAACACGGCGTTACCAATCATGTAACCCGAGACCGCCCAGCGGTTCGTGGTCGGATTGAAACCGTCACTCTCGGCCTCAAGACCGAATTTCACGGTGCCACCGACCTTCGGTTCACCGGATGCCTTGATGGTGACGTCGGTAGTGGTCTTGTTCGCTTCGGTTGACGACGAGCTACCGCATGCTGCCAGCGCAAGGCTGAGTGCAACGGCTGCCGCCCCGAATTTCGCCCAGCGGCGTGTTCCCGCTTGAGATGCCATGTGTGATCCCTCCTCGGCCGCGACCGATGGTGTTGTCGTTCCGCCCCAACTCGGACGTGTTTCACCACGCTAACCCGCCAAGCAACCCTCCCCGGCACCCGAGCGGGACGAGACGCGACGGGGGTCCGACACCGAAGCGCCGGACCCCCGTTCAGACTGCATGTTGCGAACCAGATGGTTCGAGAGCGACTGCTACTCGATCCAGGTCTGGGTGAGACGGATCGCTCCACCGAATCCGGCCACCATCGGGGCAGCGGACTGACCATCGGGCAACGACACATTGGTGACGCTGCGGATGTTCTTGGCTGCACCGATCGCCCACTGGGTCCGTGAGAGCCAGATGTACGGGACCAGTTCGGTCTGTCGCTTCTGCAGCGTGGCGTAGGCATCCTTGCGCACCGCCTCATCGGGGGTGGCCCGGGCCTTGTCCAGTGCCTCGTTGATCTGCGGATCGTTGAGGCGGGCGAAGTTCAGGGCGAGGGCGCCAGTGGCGTTCTTGCCGGTCCACCACTGGTAGTCGCCGTCGGGATCGGCAGCGCCGAACTGACGCCACAGATTTGCCTCGAACTGGCCGGTAGCTGCCTCGAGCACGAACTTGCTCTGCTCGGAGGTCTTCTGCTGGACGGTGACACCGCAACGAGCCCACTGCTGGGCCAGCAGCGCCGTGGTGGCCGTGTTGGCCGGGACCGGCGTGGTGCCGAGGACGACCGTGACATCGCCGGGATTCTCCGCCTTGTACGCGTTGATCAACTCGGTGCCCTTGGCCACGTCGTTGCTCGGGAAGTCGGTCTTCACGTAGTACGGGGAGTCCGGTGCGAACTGACTGTCCGCCGCCTTGTTTGCCGGGGTCTCGTTGATGGTCAGGACCTGATTACGGTCGGTGCACCAGGCCAGACCCAATCGGACGCGGGGATCGCTGACGGGAGCCTTGGATGTGTTGAACATGATGAAGCTCTCCTCGCTCTCGCGACGATCAGCGACGATCTGGAGATTGCCATCGCCGGCCTCGGCCTGCAGTTTGTTGATCGTGGGCCAGTCGGAGGTGTGCATCATGTTGATGTCACCACTGATCAGTGCGCTCACACGGGTCTGCGGATCAACGATGGGGCGGAACTCCACCGAATCGAGATACGGCAGCTTGTTGCCCTTATCGTCGGAACGCCAGTAGTTGGGGTTCTTCGTGCCCACCCAGCGGTTGTCTGGGATCCATTCCTTCTGGATGAATGGACCCGAACCGATGGGCTGGTTCGACGAGGCCGGCTTGCTGGCATCGAGCTGCGCCGGGGCGACGATGTAGCCGACCTGATTGCTGAGCAGCGCAGGAAGCGAGGCCCACGGATCGACGGTTGTGACGATCGTGTTGAGCGGGTCAGCGGGATCGACAGTGGCCGAGGCCATGTTGCGAAGCGCGATACCGACCAGGGGGTCGGCGGCAGCGGCGGAGAGAGACTTCGCCACCGCAGCACCATTGACAGGCGTGCCGTCGGAGAAGGTCACACCGGGACGCATGGCGATGGTCCAGGTCTTGTAATCGGCGCTCGGAGTGAATGACTTGGCCAGATATGGCTGCCACTTGCCCGCCGGGTCATAGGCCGCCAACGGATCGAACACGGCGTTGCCGACCATGTACCCCGAAACAGCCCAACGGTTGGTCGTGGGGTTGAAGCCGTCAGTCTCTGCCTCGAGACCGAAGGTGACGGTGCCACCCGACTTCGGATCACCAGATGCCTTGATGGTGACGTCAGTGATGTCATCAACGGCTTCATTGCTCGAGGACGAAGATCCGCCGCATGCAGCCAGCGCAAGGCTGAGTGCGATGGCGGCGGCGCCGAGTTTCACCCAGCGGTTTGAGCCCGCGTGAGATGTCATGTGAATTGCCTCCTTCGGCTCGCGCCGATGGTGTCGCCTCTCCGCACCGGAGCGGATCGTGGTGAACACACTTTAGGCGTGACGGACGCCACACGCGTGATGGATCGTTCCCGGCCCCGGATCCTGACTCGCCAGGGCCGTCGCCCGACGCGCCGGAGGGCCCGATGCGCTGGCATCGGGCCCTCCGGTTCACGCCATGATCGAGCGGAGTTGCTACTCGATCCAGGTCTGGGTGAGACGAAGCGCTCCGTCGAAGCCGGCGAGCATCGGCGCCGACGGCTGGCCATCGGGAAGGCTCACATTGGTGACGTTGCGGATATTCTTGGCCGCACCGACCACCCACTGGGTATGGGAGAACCAGATGTAGGGCACCAGTTCGGTCTGCCGCTTCTGCACCGTCGCGTAGGCCTCCTTGCGCACCGCTTCATCCGGTGTGGCCCGGGCCTTGTCGAGCGCTTCGTTGATCTGCGGATCATTGAGGCGGGCGAAGTTCACCGTCAGCACCCCGGTGGCGTTCCGCCCAGCCCACCAGTGATAGTCACCGTCGGGATCAGAAGCAGCGAACTGCCGCCAGATGTTCGCGGTGTACTGGCCGGTGGCGGTGTCGATGATGAACTTGCTCTGCTCGGTGGTCTTCTGCTGCACCGTGACACCACAACGACCCCACTGCTGTGCCAACAACGACATATTGGCGATGGCCGCCGGAGTCGGTGCCGCGCCGAGAACGATCGTGACATCGCCGGGATGATCGGCCTTGTACTCGTCGATCAGGGTCTTGCCCTTGGCCACATCATTGTTCGGGAAGTCGGTCTTGACGTAGTAGGGGGAGTCTGGGGCGAACTGACTGTCGGCAGCCCTGTCAAGCGGCTCCTCGTTGGCAGTCAGGTACTGATCGCGGTCGGTGCACCATGCCAGGCCGACACGCACGCGGACGTCGTCAGCCGGAGCCTTCGTCGTGTTGAAGAGTACGAAGGTCTCCTCGGTCTCCCCACGATCGGCGACGAGTTGGATCGTGCCCGCGGAAGCCTCGGACTGCAGCCTGTTGATGTCGATCCAACTACTGGTCTGCATCATGGTGATGTCACCACTGAGCAATGCGCTTGCGCGGGCGCTGCTATCGATGATCGGACGGAATTCGACCGCGTCAAGATACGGCAGCTTGTTGCCTTTTTCATCGGAACGCCAGTAATTCGGATTCCTGGTGCCCATCCAGTGGTTATCGGGAATCCATTCCTTCTGGATGAACGGACCCGAGCCGATCGGCTGGTTCGACGAGGCCGGCTTCTCGGCATCGATCTGGGCCGGGGCCACGATGTACCCGGGCTGGGCAGTCATCTGGGCAGGGAACGACGCCCATGGATCGACTGTGGTGACGACCGCAACGAGCGGGTCGGTCGGATCCGCGGTGACCGACGCAATGTTGCGCAGCGTGATCCCGATGAGCGGATCGGCAATGACTGCTCCGAGCGATTTCGCCACTGCAGCACCGTCGACGGGCGTGCCATCGGAGAAGTTCACACCGGCACGCATGGTGATGGTCCAGGTCTTGTAATCCGCACTGGGAGTGAAGGACTTCGCCAGGTATGGCTGCCATTTGCCCGAGGCGTCATAGGCCGCCAGTGGATCGAACACGGCATTGCCGATCATGTAGCCCGACACCGCCCAACGGTTCGTGGTCGGGTTGAAGCCGTCGGACTCAGCCTCGATGCCGAACTTGACCGTGCCACCCGTCTTCGGCTCTCCCGAGGCCTTGATGGTGACATCGCTGACCTTCGCTCCCCCGTCGTCCGATGATGACGATGACGAGCCACCGCAGGCCGACAACGCGAGACTCAGCGCGATCGCCGCAGCTCCGAATTTCACCCAGCGGGGTGATCTCTCACGTGATGTCCTCTGAGAAGTCCACGGACCTGCCATACGAATTGCCTCCCCGGCCAACGCCATCGGTGTTGAAGCTCCATGACCCCCACGAAGCGCACCGGCGGCGACTATAGGCAATAGGAAAATCGCGTGTCGGCAATTTCCCCGCCTGCGTCATGGGGAACCGTTGGCCTCAGCTGAACGATTCGCCGGGGCTGGGCGCCGTCGGCGGCCGGGAACCGCTCGTTGGCCCGGCTGCCGGGTCAATCAGCACTTCGGAATCTGCTGGGGGCTCGACGTCCATAGGGGGGACGGCCGCTGACGCTGCGAGGTCCGGGTCTGGTGGGGCCAACAAGGCCTCTCCCCGCAACTCAGTGGTCGACCAGGTCGGATCGAGACCAGTGCAGCGCAGTCCGATCGGAACTGCAGAACTCTCGGCAGCGCTGATTGACACGTCTTCATGCGGGCGAAGATCCCACAACAGTGCCGGTCGTTCGCCGTGCCAGCGGACTGCGAACGAGAGCTTGCCGTGGCTCGTCGGGAGATCGTGCACCTCGATCGGTTGACCCAACCATTCGGAGGGCACAACTGGGAAGAGGTCGACGACGTGTTCGTCATCGATGACGGAGAACGAGCGGGTCAGCTGCAGGAACGCCGCGGTCGAGACCGGTGAGTGACCGTCGCCGGAGCAGCCATCGCCGGTGCGGGGATGTACCGACTCGGGCCAACTCCAGGTCGGCGCACCGATCTCGAGCATCCAGCGCAGTGCTTCCACTGCGTTTCGATCGCCGAGTCGAATCCTCGCCACCGCCAGCGCAGCAGTCAGACGCGGACTCAGCGCAGCCTCGCCGATCCGCTGGACCACTGCACCGCGGACCGCTCCCCGGCTCGCCTCATCAACAAGAGCGTCGAGTAGGACCTGATCGATGAGGGCGGCCGAGTCAGACTCGACGAGCGCCACTACTGCGGCGACCGCGGATTCGGGAGTCAGGTGGGCCGATGCGAGTGCGGCGTCGACCTCACCGGCCAGACCCTCAGCGAGTTTCTCAATCTCCCGTGCCGCATCCGGCTGCTCCGCAACACGCAGTGCGGTAGCGGCCGAATTCAAGCCACTGTGGGCCCAGACAAGATCGTGTACCCGCAGGCTTTCCGGCGTGGTTGTCCAGACGGGGCCAGTTGAGCGCCGGGCCCGGCGGCGGTCCTTGAGCGCAACCACATCACGATGCACCCGATGGGCGACCTTCGCGATCTCACCGACCGAGACCCGGGCGAGCGCGACATCATCGGCCAGGCGGATATGACGCTCAACAGCATGGAGCCACGCTGCGCCGGCATCGACGCGGTGATGCTCGAGTTCGAAACGGCCATCGACATCGATCCGATCGACGAGCCCCATCAGCAACTTGGCGGCCTCAGCATGCAGACCGTGCTGGTCCAGAGCGATGATCAGCGCGCACGCGTCGAACACGCCGACGAGTCCATCGGACCATGACACTGCATCGTCTCCGGCCGCATGGAGAAGCGCTGACCGGCGGGCGGAACGCACGGCCTCATCTGCTCGCAGTTCGAGAAGTTCCATCCGCGGTGATCGTCGGGTCTGGACCTCCCAGCCCGCAGCAACCCGGGACGCATCAGGAGCAGCGGCCGGGTTCACCGGTGCCGACGGCAGTTCCCGATGGCGGAACCCGAACAGCGAACGGCGCTGCTCAATGGGTGCCGATTCGAGGACGAACCGGACCGTGGCGGTGTGGGGCAACGGGAACAACAGCGCCGCAGACGCCCGACCCTCACTGCAGCGAACGCCGCCATCGGGCCACTGCGAACCAGCAGCGCCGGATTCCACCACGTTCAGCGAATCGCCGAGCGATGCCGACCCCACAGCGACCCGGGAAGGCGCCTTGGCGAGATGCATGACCGGATGACCGTCGACGCGCACAACTGTTCCGTCGAGATCAATGGCCTTGATGGCCGTTCGACTGATCGGCCCGAACGGTCGCAGCGCAATCGCCACCGCAACAGGCACCGTCGCTGCGTTATGCAGTTCGATCACGATGCCGCCACCGGGCGGCATACCCGCCCCGGGAGCCACACCCCACACCCGGTGCACGATCTCGCCACCGGGTACGCGCATCGTGGTCTCCACGATGGGTGAGTCGTCGACCAGACGCTGCCTGATCCCGGCTGATCGTGAGGGCAGATGCCACCGATCGTCGGCCCCCACCCACCAATCAACCGAGAAGCCATCGACCTTCCGGCTCACGAGTCCACGGGAATCGACCGCTGCATGGTCGACGTCACCGAGGGTGCCCACGAGGGTCCAGCTTCGGTGCGTGGTGTTGAGGTCTGCACCTTCACCGATGATCACATCAGGCGAGGAGGGATCGAGTTGGCGATGCATCCACCATGGGAGAAGTTCATCGGGGTCGGGCACGGCGCAGGACGCTACCGCCCCGCGCCCCTACACTCAGCCTCGTGACCAGTCAGGGTGAGCGCGTCGCAGTCCTCATCCCCGTCAAGGCGTTCAGTGTTGCCAAGGGTCGTCTCGCAGGAGCACTCAGCCCATCGGAGCGCGTCGAGCTCGCACGATCCATGGCTGGTGCAGTCGTGGCCGCAGCGGCCCCCCGACCCGTGCACGTGGTCTGCGACGACAAGGAGGTCGCCGACTGGGCGGTCACAGTCGGGGCGGCTGTCATCTGGAAACCGGGCCGGGGACTGAACGCTGCGGTCTCCGAGGGTGTCGCCGAACTCGGCGAAACCGGCTTCGATCGGGTGATCGTCGCGCATGCCGATCTGCCCCATGCACTCGGTTTCGATGTGGTTGTGCCCGGCCTCGATGGAACCCCCGAGGGCACGACCGCCCCTGTCGTCCTCGTACCCGATCGTCATGACGACGGGACGAACGTGATCTCGCTACCCACGGGAACAGGATTCCATTTCGAGTACGGCCCCGGCTCCTGTGCCCGACATCGGGCGGAAGCACAACGACTCGGACTTCCGGTCGTCGTGGTGCGCGATGCACGATTGGGATGGGATGTCGACCGACCGGCCGATCTCGAGCCGCCAGACTGGAGCATGCAACCGTGACTTCCCCCGAACCCGACCCCGGCCGTGACTCCGAATCTGAGGGCACCCTGCCACTCGGAGGGTTGACCGAATCTGCCCTCCCGTCGCGCGATCTCCCGATTCCGACGAGCGCGCTCGCCATCGTCGCCCACCCCGACGATGCAGAGTTCCTCTGCGGCGGCACGCTCGCCAAGTGGGCGGTGGCGGGATGCACGATCCACCATCTGATCCTCACCGACGGATCCAAGGGATCTTGGGATGCAGGCGCAGACACGGCCGAACTCATCGAAACCCGACGCAACGAACAGTTGAGAGCCGCCCGCGTGCTCGGCTCGAAGGGCAAGGTCATCATGCTGGGTCGGGTCGATGGCGAACTCACAGCGAGCAGCGACGTGGTCGACGAGGTGGCCTACTGGATCCGCGTCACGGAACCGGCAGTTGTACTGGCCCATGACCCCTGGAAGCGCTACCGACTGCATCCCGATCATCGCAATGCCGGTTGGATCGCGCTCGACAGTGTCGTGGCCGCACGCGATCCACACTTCTTCCCCGAGCACGACGTCCCCCATCATCGTCCGAGCGCACTCCTACTGTTCGAGGCCGACCAACCCGACCACGTCGAGGACATCACCGAGTACACCGACGCCAAAGTCGACGCGCTTCTCACCCATCGAAGCCAGTTCCACACCACCCACGGGATCGGCGATCCCGACGATGTCGAGCAACGCGAACGGTTCCGCGAACGCGTCACCGAGCACGCAGCCCGTCTCGGTGCCGCCAACGGTGTGGGTGGAGCCGAGATCTTCAAACTCATCACCGACCTCTGAGGCCGGAGTGAACGGAACACAGGCCGGCGAGCCGACGCATGCCGACACAGTGCGCCCGCTCGATCCCGCTGGAGGGCCCTACCTCGTGGGAGTCGATGGTTGCCGGGCCGGCTGGGTGGCCGCAATCGCACGCTGCGCCGAACCACGCCGCCTACTGTCGATCGAGGTGCACGAGCACATCGATCCACTCATCACAGGCGTGCGTAACGGGGTGATCGCCGTGCTCGCCATCGATATGCCTATGGGTCTGCCCGATACCGGCCCGCGCCGATGCGACATCGACACCCGCACACGCCTGGGTCGGAAGTCGTCATCGGTATTCCCGACCCCGGTCCGACCGCTCCTGCACTGCACGGACCACGCGCAGGCCGTGACACTCGGACGTTCCATCGATGGGCGCGGCATCTCGATCCAAGCGTTCAACCTGCTCCCGAAGATCGCCCAGCTCGACGCGAGCATCCGCGAGCACTGCCCACCGGAACTCTTCGCACACATTTTCGAAGCGCATCCCGAAGCCGCATTCGCCGATCTTGCCGGCGATCCACTCGAATCGAAGAAGCGATCCGTAGAAGGCCGGGCAGAACGCCTCGCATTCCTTGAACACGAGCTCCCCGGATGCGGCGACCTGCTTACTGCCCGCTACCGCGGCGCCGCTGCCGACGACATTCTTGATGCGGCCGTTCTCGTGCGCACGGCACGGCGCATTCTCGAAGGCACTGCCTCGATGCTCGGAGATGGATCCTCAGACCGCCACGGCATTCCCATGCGGGTGGCGATCTGATCCAACGGTTCCTTCGCGCGAAGCCAACTCTTGATGAACGGCCGATGACAACTCCTCAGCCATCCGCGCGCGCGACCCCCTACAGGTGTTGGATACGGAGGTCCCGCCATTTCGACTCGTGAGTTGGAGAATCGTGACCGCATCCGAAGCCGCATCAAGCCCTGCCTTCGAACCCGCACCGAGCCCTGCACCGGCCGAGGCGCATGAGCGAATGCCGGCGGTCCGCGACTCCCGCAGGATGTACGTGCTCGACACGTCAGTCCTCCTGGCTGACCCACGAGCAATGTTGCGATTCGAGGAGCACGCAGTCGTGCTGCCGGTGGTGGTGCTGCTCGAACTCGAGTCCAAGCGCAATCATCCCGAACTCGGATGGTCGGCCCGTCAGGCACTGCGTCAACTCGAGACCTACCGGATCGAGCACGGCACGCTCACGACGCCGATTCCGGTCAACGACCACGGCGGCACACTGCAGGTCGAGATCAACCATCAGGATCTCAGCGCCCTTCCCCCATCGCTCGCCGGTGACACCAACGATCATCGAATCCTCGCCGTGGCGCATACTTTCGCCGCAGAAGGCAACCTCGTCACGGTGGTCTCGAAGGATCTCCCTCTTCGATTGAAGGCCTCGATCGTCGGCCTCGACGCCGATGAGTACCGCAATGAACTCGCCCGTGACACCAGTTGGAACGGCATGGTCGAGATCCCCGTCGACGGACCGCTCATCGATGATCTCTTCGCGCTCGGGGTGATCGATGACGAACGGGCTCGCGAGCTTCCGATCAACACCGGCGTCGTACTCCACTCAGGTTCACAGTCGGCGCTGGCGCGTGTGCACGCTGACAAAGCGTTTCATCTGGTCCGACGCGATGGCCACCTCTTCGATGTGCGGGGTCGCAGCGCGGAGCAGCGCATCGCTATCGACATGCTCGCCGACCCGACGCTCGGCATCGTGTCGCTCGGTGGACCCGCCGGCACTGGCAAGAGCGTGCTGGCCCTCGCCGCTGGGCTCGAATCCGTCCTCGAACAGCAGTCGCACAAGCGTGTCATCGTGTTCCGGCCCCTGTTCGCAGTGGGCGGGCAGGATCTCGGTTTCCTCCCTGGTTCAGAGTTCGAGAAGATGAGTCCCTGGACCGCCGCTGTGCTCGACGGCCTGGAATCCATCACCGGACCCGAGGTCATCGACGAGGTCATTCACCGCGGACTCCTCGAGGTGCTCCCCCTCACCCATATCCGAGGCCGCAGCCTCAACGACAGTTTCGTCATCATCGATGAAGCCCAGAACCTCGAACGACCGGTTCTGCTCACCGCACTCAGTCGGCTCGGCGAGGGCAGCCGGGTTGTGCTCACGCACGATGTCGCCCAGCGCGACAACCTTCGGGTGGGCCGTCACGATGGGATCGTGTCGGTGATCGAAGCACTTCGCGGACACCCGATCTTCGGCCATGTCACGCTCACCCGCTCAGAGCGCAGTGAGATCGCCGCTGTGGTCACCGAACTGCTCGACGGTCCACTGCTGGGCTGAAGTCGACCCCGAAACTGGACCGACCCTGCACTGTCACATGGGCCTGCGTAGCGTGTTCTTGTGAAAGCAACCGAACCCAACCGATTCAGCGGCCTCATCCCCACCGGGTTCTTCGCCACCGGCGACACCCTTCCGCTGCTCCCGTTCGCGGTCATCGACGTCGAGACCACCGGCCTGCGCCCCCGCCATGACCGCGTCATCGAGGTCGCCGTTGTGCGCTGCGATCCCACTGGGTCCCCCATCTCGGAATGGTCCACCCTCGTCGACCCGGGTCGCGATCCAGGTCCCACTCGGGTCCACGGCATTTCAGCTTCGGACCTCATCGGCGCTCCCACATTCGTCAACGCCCTTCCCGAGCTGATCACACAACTCGAAGGTGCCGTGGTGGTCGCCCACAATCTCTCCTTCGATGCAGCGTTCTTCTCCCACGAATTCCAGCGAGCAGGGAGCGCACCTCTCGACTGCTACGGCCTGTGCACCCTCGAACTTGCCCGAGTCGTCCTGGAAGGGCAGTCCGGATTCTCACTCGGGGCCTGCGCCGCAGCACTGGGGATCGAGCACCCCGATGCCCACCGTGCCCTCGCCGATACCCGGGTCACCGCGCTCCTGCTGCAAGAGCTCATCGGACTCATCACCACCGATGAATCGTCAACTCCCCCCCTACGGCTGACCGAATCCTGACCATCGGGCCGATCAGGCCCTGTTCCCCTCCCACCGCCATCGGCTCGACCGATATCTCACACTCAGCCGCGACCACGCCCCATCGCCGCTGCCTCGCGACACCGTCTTCGACGCTGCCGCCGTCACCCTCCGACGAACGAGGCATCCATGTCCACACAACCGTCCGCTCCAACGACCCACACCACGCACAGTTCCCTACGCGGCAGGAGCTCCGAAAGTGACGTCCTGTCCTGCGAACTACTGCACCAGGTCTCCTCACAACTGCGCCGATTCCACCGGATCCTCGATCCCTCAGGCACCGGGCCGACCACCTGCGAGCCCACTACTCCCGCACTCGTCATCGTTCACGACGAAGCCAGTTGTCCTCAAACCGCATCGCTGATCGAGTGCCGGGCGCTCACCGATCCCGACCCGATTGCGTCACTCATCGGTCTTCGTGCCGAACCCTCATGGGTGATCGTCGGCATCGTCGCCGGTGCCCTGGCCCGATCCGAGCAACCCACATCCGACGAGTCATCATGCGGTCTCGTCCATCTGCTGCATCGCAGTGGGGTCTCGATCACAACCATCGAACGCCATGAGGCCGAATCGATCCGTCTCGGACCCGATCCAACCATCCGCGACGGGCGCGTCCCCGATGTCTGTCGACGCATCTTCGATCTGGCCACGGCCCCGGCTCCTGCGGACATGACCAGATTCGTTCTCGACGCATGGCTGAGCCTCGTCCTGCGCTCGGCGCTCATGCGGCCCGGACTCCGCTGGCCCGAGATCGAGCAACTCAGCCTCGTGCATCACCTCGTTGGGATACCGGCACCCGCGTCACCGAGCACGCCTGCGGGCCTCGCCGGCCTCACCCGTTCTGCTGCCGCTTCGCTCGACTGGCACCGTTATCGAGCAGCGTGTGTGGCCCTCGGCGGCTGCCCGGTGAGCGACCTCACACCCCATGCCATCGAGTGGATGGACACGGGCATGTTCGCCCGATGGAGTTCCGCTTCTCTACCGGGTACCGACGAACTCCTTGATCTTCTCGAACCCGTGCTCGACCCCACAGCCTTCGATCGGCTCTGGGCCACCATCTCGCTCTGCCACCCAGACCGCACCCCCGAGCCCCAACCGGACCGGTAGCGTTCTCGTGTGCCCGAGCCGACCCCAACGCCCGACACAACGGTCTCGCGTCGTCGGTTCCTCGTGCTCGGAGGTACCGGCATCGCCGCTGCCACTGCGCTCGCAGCCGGATGCGGCGGCGGGAGTGGTTCATCAGCGGTGAAGGTAAACGAACCGCTCCGCATCGATCCGCCCCGACTCGCAGGTTCCGCCGACCCTCCCCCCGACTCCACCGTGTTCGACACCGTGATCCAGGGCGGGCGCGTCATCGACCCCGACAGCGGATACGACGCCATCGCCGACGTCGGCCTTCTCGGCGATCGCATCGCCCTCATCAGCACCACCGCACTCACGGGCAAGACCATCATCGATGCCAACGGACTGGTGGTCGGGCCCGGCTTCATCGATGTGTTGTCCTACGAACCGAACTCCTATGGCGTCTGGTACAAACTCGGCGACGGCGTCACCACCAATCTCGGAATGCATGGCATCAAGAACCCAGTCAATGCGAATGGCTTCTTCTCGACCTACACCGGCTCGGCCACACCACCGATCCACTTCGGAGGAGCATTCTCCGACCAGTGGTATCGCGACTCCATCGGGGTGCGCTCAACGGCCAGCGCGGCCCAACGGTCGAAACTTGAAGAGAGTCTCGACCAGAGCTTCGACGCCGGCTGGATCGGCGTCGCTGTCGATCCCGAATACGCCACGAGCATCGACACCACCGAATGGCTCGGGCTGGCACGGGTGGCTCAACGCAACGGGATGCCCCTGTTCACCCATATCCGCTACTCGTCGCCCGGGCCGGCCGGGAAGTCCTCACTCGACGCACTCGATGAAGCGCTCCGAGTCGCCCGCGAGACCGGTGTCGCACTTCATGTCGACCACATCCCCTCGATGGCCACCCATGTCATGCCCGAGGCCATCTCGCGCATTGAAGCCGCCCGCACCGAAGGGCTCGACGTCACCGGATGCTTCTACCCCTACACCTTCTGGGGCACCTATCTGGGTTCAGCACGTTTCGCCGGGGACTGGCAATCCCGGTTCCGCATCACGTACAACGACCTTCAATTGGCTGGGTCCACCGAGCGACTCACCGAGGCCAGCTTCAAGAAGTACCAAGCCCAGAACAAGCTCGTGGTGGCCTATGCCATTCCGCAGGAAGACGTGCTCGCTGCTGCCAGGGCCCCCTGGACCCTTCTCGGGTCCGACGCCATTCCCGAGTCCTCGAACAACAACCATCCTCGGGGCGCCGGCTGCTTCTCCCGGCTGCTTGGCCCCTACGTGCGTGATCTGCAGGCGCTCTCGCTCACCGAGGCACTGGCCAAGTGCACCGTGCTACCCGCCAAGCGCCTCGAGGCCCGGGTTCCGATGCTCAGCCGCAAGGGTCGGATGCAGATGGGAGCCGATGCCGACATCACGGTGTTCGATCCGATGACAATCGCCGATCGCTCGACTGTCGATCGACCAGCGGTGTTCTCCGAGGGCATCGAGCATGTGTTCGTCATGGGCAAGCACGCGCTCACCCCACAAGGCGTGCAACGCAACGTGCTCGCCGGACAACCCATCAAGGGTCAACCCGCCTGAACAGTCGACGAGATCAGTCGCCGTACCGCGGCACGCCGTGTCCGCTGTCAGTAGCCTCCGCGGCGTGACCTCTTCAGATTCTTTCGCTCCACTCGACGCCACCGCCCAAGCTGCGCTTGTCCGCAGCGGCCAGGCCTCTCCCCTGGAATTGGTCGACGCCGCCATCAGCCGCATCGAGGCGCTGAACCCGCAGCTCAATGCCGTCATTCACGAACGGTTCGAACAGGCCCGGGCCGAAGCAGCAGGAACACTTCCCGACGGACCGTTCCGCGGTGTGCCGTTCGTGCTCAAGGACCTCCATGCATTCAGCGCCGGCGACCCCCATAACGCCGGCGCAGCGTTTCTGAAAGATGCCGGATGGACAGCACCGGGCGACGATCATCTTGTCGCCAGACTTCGCTCCGCCGGTGTTGTCTTCGTGGGCCGAACCAACACGCCGGAGTTCGGCACCACAATCACCACTGAGCCCACCGCTCATGGTGCATCGCATAACCCCTGGAACCTCGAGCATTCGACCGGCGGCTCATCCGGCGGTTCCGCAGCGGCCGTCGCCTCACGCATGGTGCCCGCCGCGCATGCCAGCGATGGCGGAGGTTCCATCCGGATACCGGCCAGCGAATGTGGACTGGTGGGACTCAAGCCCACACGGGCGCGGGTACCGCTCGGTCCCGAAATCGGCGATTCCTGGGGCGGCGCCACGGTGCACGGTGTCGTCACCCGCACGGTGCGCGACACCGCCGCACTTCTCGATGTGCTCAGCGGCCCAGTGGCCGGCGATCCCTACCCAGCACCGCCACTCACCGGCCCGCTTCTGGCCGAGGTGGGGCGCGATCCGGGACGACTCCGTATCGGCGTGCTCGATCACCCGTTACTGCCCGGGGTCATCGCCGACCCGGACACCGCTGCGGCCGCACGACATGTCGCCGACCTGCTCTCACAACTCGGCCACATGGTCTCTGATGACCATCCTGCGGCCATGACCGAGAGCGCCTTCAGCGCCACCTTTTCCACGGTGGTGGCAGCCTCCGTGGCGCTCGACCTCGCTGTCTGGGGCGAACAACTCGGTCGCGAGATCGGCCCCGACGACATCGAGGAGCGCAACTGGATGTTCGCCTCGATCGGTCGGGCCATCTCCGCTCCCGACTACTTGCGCGCCATCCACTGGCAGCAGTCCTGGACCCGACGCATGGTCGACTGGTGGCGCAACACCCCCGAGGATGACGGCTTCGACATCCTCGTCACCCCGGTGCTCAACGGCCCGCCCCCGAAACTGGGCTGGCTGAGCGATCCGGTTGAGGGCCTGCAGCGGGTCACCGACATGATGCAGTTCACCGCCCAGTTCAACGTGACCGGCCAACCGGCCATCTCGCTGCCACTGTGGTGGACCCAATCAGGCCTGCCTGTGGGTGTGCAGCTTGTGGCCCCCTTCGGGCGCGAGGATCTGCTGATACGCCTCGCCTCCGAACTCGAGGCTGCGAGCCCGTGGGCCAACCATCTTCCTGCCGTGCACGCTTGAGCTGGGGCAGCACTGCCGAAGCACACACAACAGCTAGACCACCAAGAACGCGAAGCGACCCGGCGCCGAAGCGCCGGGTCGCATTTCTTCCATGGGGTTGGAGAACTAGATCGCGGTTGAGAGATCCTCTTCAACACCGGTGGCATCACCGGGGCTGAGGAAGCGCCACACGAGACCGGCAATGGCAGCGCCCACGATCGGGGCGAGCCAGAACAGCCAGAGCTGCGGGATGTAGTCGCCACCAGCGAACAGCGCCTGGCTCGTGGACCGGGCCGGGTTCACCGAGGTGTTGGTGACCGGAATGCTGATGAGGTGGATGAGTACCAGCGCGAAGCCAATGGCCATGGGTGCGGCAGCACCGACTGCCTTCTTGGCCGTGGTGCCGAGGATGACGAACAGGAAACCTGCTGTCATGACCACCTCGGTGATGAGCGCTGCACCCATCGAGAACCCACCGGGCGAGAGCTTGCCGTACCCATTGGCTGCAAATGCACCGGCCTGGGTGTTGTCGATCGTGTAGCCACCCTCCTGGCCCTTGGCGATCACGAGGATCACCGCGGCGGCGAGAATGCCGCCGATGACCTGCACCACAACGTAGGGAACCACGTCCTTGGAGGGGAATCGCTTGCCGACCCAGAGACCCACGGTGACCGCAGGATTGAAGTGTCCGCCGGAGATATGGCCAACGGCATAGGCCATGGTGAGCACGGTGAGGCCGAAGGCCAACGAGACTCCGAGGAGTCCGATGCCGATGAAGGGCTTGCCGGCGTCGAAGCCGAAGACTGCGGCCAGCACTGCCGAACCGCAACCGCCGAGCACCAACCAGAAGGTGCCCACCGCCTCGACGATGAGTTTCTTGCTGAGGTCCATCGATGATTCTCCGTTCGTGATGTGTGTTCGAAATACGGGTGTTCGAAACATGGGTGTTCGAAATTTGGATGTTCAGTCGTCCGATGCAGAATCTGACTGCCATATGACGGACGTCACCATCGTAAGGTGCCAACGAGACCGCATAGTGGATGCCGTTCATCGCGGGTGGCGGAGCGCCCCTGCGTTCATGGCAACCTGAGGGGGTGACACTCGAACTCCCCCCCGCCACGGACCTACGCACCCTGCTCACCCTCGATGCCATGAGCCCCGATGTGTTCCTCGCCCCCAGTGGATTCACCGGCTGGGGTCGGCTCTATGGCGGTCAGGTCATCGCCCAGGCCCTGATGGCCGCAGCCCGCACCGTGGACCCGGCCCAGCATCCGCATTCCCTGCACGCGTACTACGTGCGCCAGGGAGAAGAACCGGCGCCAGTGGTCTACGAGGTACAGCGCATCCGAGATGGTCGATCGTTCTCGACCCGCCAGGTCGTCGCGTCCCAGGCAAATGGCGCCATCCTCAACCTCATCGCCAGCTTCCATGCGCCGGAACCATCCGAGGAGCGGGACTCGAGCACCCTGCCTGCCGATGCCCCCCAGCCCGAGCAACTCGCCGACGACGAGGGCCCATTGTTCTTCCAGAGCCGCGCTGTGCGCGATGAGTTCGACATGGCCACGCTGGCGTGGATGCGCACGCTCCGGAACTCCGGCGACGATTTCGGCGACGACCCGATTTTCAACGCATGCGCGCTCGCGTATCTCTCTGACGAACACCTTCTGGGCGCCGCGCTCACCGGTCACAGCCTCCTCGGCGATTGGGACAAGTTGATGACTGCAAGTCTCGATCACGCGCTGTGGTTCCACCGACCGGTACGGGTGAGCGAATGGCACTGCTTCGTGCTCGAGGGCCAGGGCATGGCCGACGCCCGCGGCCTCTCGATCGCCAAGATCTTCGACCGCTCAGGGCTGCATGTCGCCACCGCCACACAGGAGGCGTTGGTGCGCCTCCGCCGATGATTCACCTGCTGTCCACCGAAATGCGACCTCAGTCGCCACAATGATGTGAGAAGGTCGGGGGGCAGGCGTTGGTCACCCGAGGTTCGTGAACACCCTGTTCACCCACTCCCAGACCAGTCACCACGATCCCTGACTCTCGATGTCCCGACACACGAATGCCTGACACATCAATGACTGACACACACCGTTCCACCGATCCACGTAGCGCCGATCACCCCGATGCGGTGCCGGCACCGGCCACCGGACTGGGTACCGAGCGACCCGAATCGCTGCCACCCACCGGCGGTCCGGTCGAACTCGAGCGAACCTTCGCGTTCATTGACATCTGCGGTTTCACGGCTCTTACCGAACGCCATGGTCCCCGACGGGCCATTCGGGCGCTTGAGGTGTTCCGATCGGCGGTCAAGGAAGTCGCCGGACGTCGGGGCGCCCGGGTGGCGAAATGGCTCGGTGATGGCGTGCTCCTGGTCGGCGTCGAACCGGGTCCGATCGTGGCCACCGTGGCCGAACTCACCGGCCGCTTCGAGTCCTTCGCCATCGACCTGCGCGCCGGCGTGGCCAGTGGTGTGGCCCTGCTGTTCGACGGGGACGACTACATCGGACGACCCGTCAATCTTGCCGCTCGCCTCTGCGATGAAGCCGGACCGGGCGAACTTCTCGCGCACCCGTCCTCGCTCGATGGCGTGCCGGAATGGGTCGATATCGGTGCTCCCAGGATGGTCGGCATTCGCGGTGTTGGCGATATCGAGGGAGTCTGCGCGCTCCGAGTGGCACCCGATGTGCAGTTCCCCCCCGAACCCAATCGGGAAACTGAACTCTGAGCTCCTGAGCTTCAAATCGACGCTGGGGCATTTCTGCCCTCTGCCGACGCACCGCAAATCAGTGACTTCGGCTAAATCCGACCCAACTGTGACGAGAGCAAACATCGTTGGCTCAAGGTCTCCGTAGTTTCCCGTCATGGGTTCGCCAACGCGAAGTGCTGCTTCCGTCTGCCTGCTGGTTGCGGCCACGACCGTGCTGGGACTGATCTCCCTGCAACCGGCTCACGCGCGACACGCGTTCATTGCATCTAGGCCGGGACCGGCCCCCATGATCGCCCCGGAGAACACCGGCGCGACCACAGTTCGGCTCCCCGAGGTCGATGAGCAGGTAGGAGTCCAAGTTCGAGACCAGGGTCGCACCAGAGTCATCGTGCGCCTCAGTACTCCTGTCACCGGTGACGACTTCTCCCGATCCGAACAGAGTGCCGCTGCAGCAGGGAATTTGCTGCGTACCCTGCCATCCGGCAGCTACGAACAGATCACGAATCCGGAGACCGTGCCAGTCATCATCCTCGCCGTGGATTCCTCGGCGGTTGATGCACTGTCGAAATCATCACTGGTCGCGTCCGTCGAATCCGACGTCGTCGTGCGACCCTCGTCGCTCAACTCGACAACGGTGCTCGGTGTGCAGCGAGCTGTCGCCAGTGGTTGGGACGGGACGGGCCAGACCATCGCTGTCGTCGATTCCGGGGTGCAGAGCTCACATGCGCTGCTCATGCGCGGGGCCACACCCAAGACCATTGCCGAGGCCTGCTTCTCATCCAACACCACAACAATTCGATCGAGCTGTATCGGAGGGACACCCATGGCGGTCAACGCGGTCCCCTCCCGCGGTTCCGCTCAGCCCTGTGATCTCGCCGTCTCGGTCGCTTGCGGCCACGGAACCGCCGTCGCTGGAGTGGCAGTGGGCGGGGACGGCACGGGCACTGTCTCGGGAGTTGCTCCCGCCGCATCGCTGATCTCAGTCAAGATCTTCGGCCACGACGTGGCCGACCCATCAGCAATCGGTGCATCACTCTCTGATGTCAACACCGCGTTGCAATGGCTCTACAACCGTCGGGCCGACTTCCCCGGACTCGTTGCCGTGAATCTGAGCCTCGGCGGGGGCAAGATGACCACAGACTGTGGCAGTGGGTCGACGCAGGCGTACATCCACCAATTGCTGCTCGTGGGAATCGCCACCGTTGTCGCCGCCGGCAACGATGGCTTCAACGATGCCGTCTCAGTGCCCGCATGTGCACCGGATGCGATCGCTGTTGGATCAATCGATGACACGACAGCCGCTCGGTCCCCGTGGTCGAACGTCAGCCCGAAGGTCGCCCTTTATGCGCCGGGCACCTCGATCGCCAGCGCGAATGCGGCGACCGGTGCCCGCAGCAACTTCTCCGGCACTTCGCTGGCTGCGCCAGCCGTGACCGGAGCATGGGCCGTCGTTCACCAACGGTTCCCGGACATGACAGGGGCCGACATCCTCGACCAACTGCGCAGCAGGGGCACCACCATCACCACCGATACCGCGAGCCCCGTCGCCCGCTACCAGATCCCCCTTATTCGGGTCGACCTCGCGATGCGCTCGCCCGTCGGATCCGAGTCCCAACCACCCGATGTACTCACCGCCGTGACGCCCGCCCGACTCATGGACACCCGGGCGGAACCAACCATTGATTCGCTCTACACGAATACAGGTCCACTCACGGGTGGCGAAACCCGCCGGCTGCGGGTCACGGGACGCGGATACATACCCGCGAACGATGCCGCGTCGGTATCGGTCAACGTGACCGTCGCCGACCCCACTACCGCTGGATTCGTCACGGTGTTCGGCGGGGGTGCCAGCCGCCCAACAGCATCGAATCTGAACTTCACCCCCGGTGAGGTCACTGCGAATCTGGTGATGGTGCCCGTCGGAGCGGATGGCACGATCTCGATCTATAACTTCACCGGCTTGAGCCACGTCATCGTCGACGTTCTCGGTTGGTTCCCGAGTGCAGGGGCTTTCCGACCGATCAATCCAGCACGCGTCATGGACACCCGCGATGCCCCCACCGTCGATGGTCGTAGCCGAAACACTGGTCCGTTCGGACCAGGCGAGAGTCGCAGCCTCGTCATCGCAGGGCGTGGCGGCGTCCCGGCCTCTGGGGTCGCCGCCGTTGCGTTGAACGTGACTGCGGTGAACTCCACCGCAGCGGGCTACCTAACCGTGTATCCCTCTGGAAGTACGCGGCCCACAGCCTCCAACCTGAATTTCGGGGTCGCCGAAGTGGTTCCGAACATGGTGATCAGCCCGCTGGACTCGCTGGGTCGCGCACAACTGTTCAACTTCGATGGACGCACCGACATCGTGGTCGATGTGCTCGGTTGGTTCCCGCGCACACCGTCCTTCACCGCGCTGGTGGCCGCGCGCCTGCTCGACACCCGCGGCGGTCCAACGATCGACGGCATCTGGAGCGGCGGCGGTCCGATCCTCGGCGGAACCCACCTCGACCTCAAGGTCACCGGCCGCGCCGGCGTACCCAGCACTGGTGTGGCAGCAGTCGTGCTGAACCTCACGGTCACCGAACCAACCGCCAATGGCTTCCTCACCGTCTATCCGGCCGGAATCCTGAGGCCCCGGACGTCAAGTATCAATTTTACATCAGGCCAGACCCTCGCCAACCTGGTGATCGCTCTCGTGGGAGTCGACGGTCGGATCTCGCTCTACAACCTGCAGGGCGCAACGCCAACGATCGTGGATGTCGTCGGCTGGTTCGGCTGACACGCATCACTCGATTCGTCGAATCCGCGGGCAATCCACCCGCAAATATTACGAAAAATTGGCAATTGCTTACAGAGCCCCTGACCCACAAACGGGGTATCTTTGGCCATGCGTCCAATGCCTCCACGTCAGTTGATGGCCGTCACGATCTTTGTTTCCCTCTTCTTCGGAGTTGTGGCGCTGCCCACGATTCAGGTGCAGGGAGGAGCTTCCGCCATTCGATCGGCCGACCTGACGGCAATCAGTGCCAGTGAACCTGATCAAGCCGCCACGGGTTCATCACGTCCCAACACCCCCCTGTTCGACCCCACCTTGGACGAACAGCTTTCCGAGTCGACGATGACCCCAGTGATCGTGCGACTCGACACTGATTTCACCGGCAGCGACGCCGACCGTTCGGCCGCAGCATCTGCTGCCGTGGCCGAACTGCTCGCCACACTCCCGCCGGGCAGCTATCGCGGTGTCGCCGACAGTGGAGTGCTCCCCGTGACCACATTCGAGGCATCACGCGCCGCCGTTGAGGTCCTGCGCTCCTCACCGCTGGTTCGAGCTGTGGGTGCCGATGATCCCATGGCGGTAGCCAGTGAGCACGCCCAGTTCCGTGACGGAGCGGCAACCAGTAACGCCAACGGCTTCAAGGGTGACGGCACCACCGTGGCCGTCATTGACTCCGGGATTCAGTCCGATCATCCATACC
>CAEMXZ010000021.1_pt1 | contig 27560 bp, 19 predicted proteins | sample 7263481 | NCBI WGS metagenome assembly CAEMXZ01 (sample SAMEA6813769, study PRJEB35770) | uncultured Microthrixaceae bacterium | biome: Freshwater; feature: Freshwater reservoir; material: water | place: Czech Republic | collected 2017-04-14 | depth 0.5m m
GCGCTCGGCCTGCTCACCATCGCCGCACTCCGACGCTTCGGACGCCCCTGCACGATCATGGCGGTGGCGAAGTACCCCACCCAGCATCGCCTCGCTCTCGAACTCGGTGCCGACTCCGTGGTGCTCCCGCATGAACTCACCCGGGCCGTTCGTCGGGCCAGTGGCTCGCTCGCACTCGGCGATGGCGACATCATCCGACTCACCGGTGGCGCCGACCATGTCATCGACTGCGTGGGCAGCGAGGAAAGCCTCAGCGAGGCACTCGGCGTCGTGCGCCCCAAGGGCCGCATCACGATGGTCGGCATGCCCGGTCAGGTCTCAGTCGACCTCACCGGTCTCTGGCAGCGGGAGATCACGCTCGCCGGCGCCTATGCCTATGGCACCGAGACCCTCCCCTCCGGGCAGCGTCGCCGCACATTCGACCTTGCTTTCGAACTTGTGGAGGCGGCCGATCTCGGTCGCCTTGTCAGCGCCACCTATCCCCTCTCGCAGTTCGAGACCGCTATCTCCCATGCCGCGACCGCAGGTGCCCGCGGCGCAGTTCGCATCGCCTTCGATCTCCGCAACGAAAAGGAACGTAACCGTGCCTAGACCAGGGTTCGTACTCGACGTCGATCGCTCGACACCCCCGATCCTCTTCCATCACGGCGAGGGATTCCGACTCGAACGGCTCCCCGCCGGCCGCAGTCGCGTCATCTATCCGGCCGAGCCCATCGAGCCGCTCAAGAACCCGGACGCCGCCATTCGCCATGCGTTGGTCAACCCGATCGGCGACAGCGAACCACTCACGGCACTGCTCAAGCCGGGCATGAAGCTCACCATCGCATTCGACGACATCTCGCTTCCGCTTCCCCCCATGAAGCGACCCGATATTCGTCAGCGCGTCATCGAGGCCGTGCTCGAACTGGCCGCAGCGGCAGGTGTCGACGATGTCATGCTCATCGCCGCTCTCGCTCTGCACCGGCGCATGACCGAAGCGGAACTTCGTCATGCCGTCGGCGACCGCGTGTACGACGCGTTCGCACCTCAGGGTCTGCTGCTCAACCATGACGCCGAGGATCCCGACAACCTCCTGTTCATCGGCACCACCGAGAAGGGCGAGGAGGTCGAGATCAACAAGCGGGCCGCCGAGAGCGACCTCATCATCTACGTCAACATCAATCTCGTCTCCATGGACGGCGGCTGGAAGTCCACCGCCACCGGCCTCGCCAGCTACCGCTCCCTGCGTCATCACCACAATGTGCGCACGATGCAACATTCCCGATCCTTCATGGATCGTCACGCGTCCGAGCTGCATTCGGCCAACTGGCGTATGGGCAAGGTGCTCAAGGACTCCGGTGTCAAGGTCTTCCAGATCGAGACCACGATGAACAACAACGTGTTCGGCACCGAAGGCCCGATGAGCGTGCTGCAGAAGCGCGAGTGGGAGTGGAGCCTCTCCGATCGCATTTCGATGGCCGGCATGAAGACCGCGCTTGATCTGATGCCGCAGCGCACCCGCCGGCAGATCTTCCAGAACTGGCAGGCCCCGCACGCGATGACCTCCGTGCAGGCCGGTGAGGTCGAGGCGGTACACGAACTCACCACCGCGAACGTCTACAAGCAGCATCTTGTACCGGTCGAGGGACAGACCGACATCATGACCATGGGTCTTCCGTACATCAGCCCTTACAACGTCAACTCGATCCTGAACCCGATCCTGGTGGCCTGTCTCGGTCTCGGGTACTTCTTCAACCTGTACCGCGGAAAGCCGCCGGTGCGCGAGGGCGGAGTGCTCATCATGAGTCACCCCACACCATGGGAATTCCACCCGGTGCACCATCCCAGCTACATCGACTTCTTCGAGCAGGTGTTGTCGGAGACCACCGACCCGATCCGAATCGAAGCCGAGTTCGAGAAGTCCTTCGCCGAGGACGAGTGGTACCGCCATCTGTACCGAACCAGCCACGCCTATCACGGTGTTCATCCGTTCTACATGTGGTACTGGTGCTCGCACGCCCTCCAGCATCTGGGTCAGGTCATCATCGTCGGTGGCGATGTCCGCGCTGTTCGCCGACTCGGGTTCAAGCCGGCCAGCACATTGCAGGATGCGCTCGAGATGGCCAGTGATGTGGTGGGTCGCGACGCCACCATCACGCACATCCACAATCCGCCCATTCTCATGGCCGACGTTCACTGAGGCCTGTGCCCATGGCCCGCATGCCCATCAATCGTTCGCAGACCACATCGGTCCTGAAGCGACTCCCCATCAACCGCGTTGTTGCCAACACGGTTGGTCGCACCAACGCGTCGGTCGGCCGAATCGCCCGCTCAGTCCTTCGCGAACCAACCGTTCCCGCTGGCGTGCACAAGGAGCAGAAGATCAGCACGGTCGGGGCCAACTACGACACCGATTGGGCCCGCAATTATCCCGCTCGGTTCGCCCGACTGCTCGTGCGCACCATCGTGATCAAGCCGATCGTTGAGGCGCTCGCCAGCCCCACGATCATCGGCGCCGACCGCCTCGCCGATGTCGATGGCCCGGTCATCTTCGCGGCCAACCATCGCAGCCATGCCGATACACCTCTCATGATGACCGCCGTTCCCGAACCATGGCGCGACCGACTCTTCATCGGAGCAGCTGCCGACTACTGGTTCACCAATCGCATCTCCTCGCCGTTCTCGGCACTCGTCATCGGAGCGATCCCAGTAGAACGCAAAAAGGTGTCCCGCACCGCGATCGATACCTCGCTCGAACTGCTCAATGAAGGCTGGTCGATGCTGATCTTCCCTGAGGGCGCCCGTTCGCCCGATGGTTGGGCCCAGGAGTTCACCGCCGGAGCGGCGTTCCTCGCGATCAAGGCCGGCGTTCCTGTGGTGCCGGTCTTCCTGATCGGCACCGACAAGGTGTGGCCGAAGGGATCGAAACTCCCCAAGCGGGCGGAGGCCACGGTGGTGTTCGGCTCCCCCATCACGGCCCTGCCAACCGACGACAACCGATCGTTTGCTCACCGGATCGAGGATGCCGTGGCCATGGTCGCCGACGAGCACAGCACGGATTGGTGGCAGGCCAGACGGCGGGCTGCTGCTGGAACCACTCCCTCACTGCAGGGCCCACCGGCCGCTTCGTGGCGCCGCTCATGGGCCCGGTCCGAGCCTCGCCGCAGCGGCGGGCGTCGAACATGGCCCTCGGTCTGATCCCCGCGATCGGTCTCAACTGATGACCGCCGCTGGGGTCGGTTACTGCGCGGCCGTGGTACTGGCCGCACTGTTCGCCACCGCATCAATCGCAAAACTGCGTGATCTTCCGGCCACACTCACCCAGTTCACCGATCTCGGTCTTCCACGCCCGGGCGTGTTCACCCGGATCGTGCCGCTCGCCGAACTGGCACTCGTCACCCTGCTGCTCGTGGTTCCTGCCGTTGGAGCGATTTTCGCACTGGTGACCCTTGCGTTCTTCACCACCTTTCTCGTCGGCCGAGTCCGAGCGGGAATCACTGCGCCATGCGCCTGCTTCGGGGCCACGGTGAGCACTCCGCTCTCCCGCGTCGACATCGTGCGCAACCTCATGCTCATGGCGCTCGCCGGTCTGGTGCTCATGGCCACACGTCCGATCGCACCGGCACCTTTGGACCTCCTCGCGATCGGCATTGTGATCGCCGTCGGAGCCGGACTGCTCGCTGTCCTGCGACGCCGGTAACCTCTGGCCACCATGACCGACCCGTGGGGCAACCCCCTCCCGCAGTCATCCGACCCGATGGCGCCAGTTCCGACGCCAGCTCCGGTTCCGGCGCAGACTCCTGACCCCGCCCCGCCGTCAACCGAACTTCCTGCGCCGCCTCCCCCAGTCGCACCATCGAACCCGGCATGGCCCGGTGTTCCGGTGGCGCCGGCGCCGCCCTCGAATCCGGCATGGCCGGCAGGACCTCCGCCGCAGATCTCCCTGCCCAAGACCTCTGGGACGGCTGTCGCCTCACTCGTGCTCGGCATCACCTCGTTGACCTGCTCGGGGTACCTCGGCTTCGTGTTGGCGCCTCTCGCCGTGATTTTCGGCGTGCGCTCGCGTCGCACCATCGCCGCCTCCAATGGTTGGCGGCGGGGCGACGGTATGGCCGTTGCCGGCATCGTGCTCGGCATCATCGGCATCGTCGTCTCGATCATCTACCTGGTGTTCGTGCTCCGGAACCCTCAATTCATCCAGGACTTGATCGACCGGCTGCCGACAACCACCACGGTCGACACTGGACGATCCGGCCTGAACAACGCCTGACGCAGAACCAGCTAGCGCCTGATGAGGTCGGCAGGCCTGTTGTCTATGATCGAACAAGTCGTGCGGACGCATTGTCGCCGACTATTGAGAAAGGCTCCCCCATGGCTGTTGCTGCCAACACTCCGATCGAACTGATCAACGCCGTCTACGGCCGCCTCGCCGAGCGAATCACGCTCGGCCGTGAGCGCCTCGGCCGTCCTCTTACCTTTGCCGAGAAGGTTCTCATCAACCATCTGCGCGATCCGCAGAACCAGGAACTCGAGCGCGGCCGCAGCTATGCCGATCTCGACCCCGATCGCGTCGCCATGCAGGACGCCACCGCTCAGATGGCATTGCTGCAGTTCATGACCGCCGGTCTTCCCGAGGCTGCAGTCCCCTCCACCGTCCACTGCGACCATCTCATCCAGGCCAAGAGCGAAGGCCGCATCGATCTCGCCGTGGCCAACGATGTCAACGCCGAGGTCTACGACTTCCTTGAGTCCGTCTCGGCCAAGTACGGAATCGGGTTCTGGAAGCCGGGCTCGGGCATCATCCATCAGGTCGTGCTGGAGCAGTACGCATTCCCCGGCGGGATGATGATCGGCACCGACAGCCACACACCCAATGCCGGCGGTCTCGGCATGATCGCCATCGGTGTCGGCGGGGCCGATGCCGTCGACGTCATGACCGGCTATCCGTTCAATGTCCGTTGGCCGAAGCTCATCGGCGTCAAGCTCACCGGCACGCTTTCGGGCTGGTCAGCACCGAAGGACATCATCCTCGAGGTGGCCCGCATCCTCACCGTGAAGGGTGGCACCGGAGCCATCGTCGAGTACTTCGGTCCCGGCGCTGAATCCATCTCCTGCACCGGCAAGGCCACTATCTGCAACATGGGGGCCGAGATCGGCGCCACCACCTCGCTGTTCCCCTATGACGCCGCCATGGGTCGCTACCTCGCATCGACTGATCGCGCCGACGTGGCTGCGGCCGCCGACGCGCACGCCGCCCATCTCCGGGCCGACGACGAGGTGCTCGCCGATCCGTCGGCGTACTTCGATCAGGTCATCGAGATCGATCTCTCCACCCTCAAGCCCCTCATCAACGGACCCCACACCCCGGACCGTGCCCGCAAGGTGAGCGAACTCGGCGCCGAAGCCGCTGCCGAGGGCTGGCCGATGGAGATCTCCTCGGCCCTCATCGGTTCCTGCACCAACTCCTCCTACGAGGACATCAGCCGCGCCGCCAGCATCGCCCGCTTCGCCGCCGATAACGGTCTGGTGGCCAAGACTCCGCTGCTGGTCACGCCCGGCTCTGAGCAGGTGCGAGCCACCATCGAACGCGACGGTCTTCTTGCCGACCTCGAGCGCATCGGCGCCACTGTTCTCGCCAATGCCTGCGGCCCCTGCATCGGCCAGTGGTCGCGCAGCGATGTCGTCGAGGGTGACACCAACATCATCGTCACGTCCTACAACCGCAACTTCCCCAAGCGAAATGATGGCCTTGCCTCGACGCTGGCTTTCGTCACCTCGCCCGAAACCGTCGTCGCGATGGCGCTGGCCGGTCGGGTGGATTTCGATCCCACCGTCGACACGCTCACCAACGCTTCAGGCGAGTCGGTCACCATTCCGGTTCCCGAGGGAATGGAACTCCCCAGCAAGGGCTTCACGCCCGGCGAGAGCAGTTTCATCGCCCCGCCCGCCGACTCCTCAAATGTGTCGGTGAAGGTGTCGCCCACCTCCGATCGCCTGCAGTTGCTCGAGCCCTTCGACGCATGGGATGGCAAGGACTTCATCGGGCTCCCCATTCTCATGAAGGCCAAGGGCAAGTGCACCACCGACCACATTTCGGCGGCGGGCCCGTGGCTCAAGTACCGCGGTCACCTCGAGAACATCTCGGGCAACATGTTCATCGGTGCGATCAATGCGTTCAACGACGCTGTCGGCCAGGGCAAAGATCAGCTCGACGGTTCAACCCGTTCGTTCCCCGATATCGGCAAGCACTACCACGAGGCCGGACAGAGCTGGGTGGCCATCGGTGATGAGAACTACGGCGAGGGTTCCTCTCGTGAGCACGCCGCCATGGAACCCCGTTTCCGCGGCGCCAAGGTCGTGTTCACCCGCAGCTTCGCCCGCATTCACGAGACCAACCTCAAGAAGCAGGGCGTGCTTCCGCTCACGTTCGCCGATCCGGCGACCTACGACCTCATCGATGAGGACGACCGCATCAACGTGCTGGGACTTGCCGAACTCACTCCCGATGCGCCCGTGGCCTGCCAGATCGTGAAGCCCGACGGCTCGACCATCGACTTCCAAGGTCTGCACACCATGAACGATGAGCAGATCGGTTGGTTCCGCGCCGGCGGTGCTCTCAACATCATCCGCCAGCGTCAGGGAGTCTGAGCCCGGCGGTCACCGCCGAACTACTCTCTGTGCGATCCGTCACAGGGCGATGCCCGTGACATCACGCAGAGGGGGCTCCACGTGACCGAAGCATCCACCGCCGAAGTCGGCGGCACAAACGAGATCAACAGCAGCAATTCCGGCTTCAGTACCGAACTTGCTCCCTTGCTCCGCGCCAGCATCGCGGCGTGCGCGGCCGGTGCCGCGGCCATCCATCTCGCGATGGTGCCCGCCCATATGTCCGAATGGGCAGCCGAGGGCGTGGCATTCGTGATCTCGGGTTGGATCCAGTTGGCAATCGCCGCCCTCGTGCTGGTGCGCAATCGTCGCTGGGTGCTTCTCACCTCGATCATCTCCAGTGCGCTGTTCATCGGCGCCTACGTCGTGACCCGCACCGTCGGCGCACCGTTCGGCCCGATGCAGGGCGTCACCGAACCCCGCGCGTTCGTCGACCTGGCCTGTGTGGGGCTCGAAGTTGCTCTGCTGGCGCTCTCAGCGCTCGCGATGTACCGGCCACGCACCACAGCAAGCTGGAATCAGCAGGCCATGGTGTTCGCCTCGATCATCCCGGTCGCCACCTTGCTGTTCGCCACCACCGCCGTCACCTCGGAGAGCGCAAGCAATCATGCCCACGCCTGCCCGAAGGGCCAGATCACCGCTCCCAAGCCCAAACTCGCTGCTGGCTCCTCGGCGGCCACCACCTCCACCACTCTCGCTGCCGATGGCCACGATGACCACGCCGGCATGGCCTGTGTGCCAGAGAACGACAACGGGTACTCACTGCTGGGTAACGGCCACCATCACCCAATCGTGAACAACCCGCTTGATCCGGTCACCCAGGCGGCGCTGGACAAGCAGTTGGCGATCACCCGCGAGGTAGCACTGCAGTATCCGACTGTGGCCTCCGCTGTGGCTGCCGGGTACAAGAAGGCTGGCCCGTACTCGCCTGGCCTCGGCTCCCACTACACCAAGAGCACTCCCGCTGAATTGAACGCCAAGGGGGTCATGGATGAGGAGGCTTTGCGTCATCCGCTGTCATTGCTCTACTTCGGAAACGATCCCGATTCCGAGCTGGTCGGCTTCATGTACTACTCGATAAGCGCGGTCGAACCCACCGGATTCGTAGGCACCAACGATGTCTGGCACAGCCACACCGACATCTGCCTCAAGAGCGGGCCCGATGGTGTCGACGCTCCGTTCGGCGCCGATCTGCAAGCCACCAATGAACAGTGCGCCCAGGTGGGCGGCTTCATGCTGAAGCAGACCCAATGGATGATCCATGTCTGGACAGTTCCCGGCTACGACAACCTCATTGGTGGCACGTTCCAGGAAGAGAACAACAAATTGGCCTGCTCCGATGGCACGTATTACGTGCTGCCTCCGGAGGAATGGGCTGATAACCCCGTGAACATCTGCCGTTCGAAGGCTCCGGGCGATCCCTCAGCAAAACGCGTGGCGTAAGACGCGGCTCATGAGACCCATCTCCTGAGGCCCATCTGCTGAGTCGCCGCTGGTCTGAAGCTGCCTGCCGCTTCTCTCTGACAGATCAGCGACGGGGCAGATCGAGAAGTTTCGCGGCATCGTCGGGCGTTGCGACCTGCACGCCGAGACGATCGCAGAGTTCAACGGCCTCGGTGACGAGTTCCGCATTCGTCGGGGTGCGGTCACCAGCGTGGAACTCGAGCCCCAGATGGATATGGCCGCCACGCTGCACGGCGTACTCGGCCAATCCGCTGGCCACGACATCGCCACCCACCACTGAGACCGCCCACGGCACCGGACAATCGCCAAGGATGTCGAGGTATGCGTCGAGTCCGCCCCGGGTGGCTGGCAATCCGAACGGTGCGCCCATGTAGCCATGTTCAGTCGAGAGGTAGAACTTCAGCATTGAACCCTGCGGCAATCGGCCGGCCCGCCACCACGAAAGCGCACAGCGCAGGAATCCGGGCTCGTAGATGGCGAGGCTCGGACCGACTCGGTCGCGTGTGGCCTGCTCCATCTGCAAAGCAATGGCGTCGAAAGAGTTCGTATAGACGAACGATCCAACGGGGATGCCTTCAGCGTTGACACCACCCAGATTCAGCGAACCGGGATCGCACAGACTGACCCGCAACAACCCGGTTGCCGCCAACAGTTCGAGATGGCGGATATCGAGAATTCCATCGACCACATTGGCGGTGGGATAGAGCAGGGCGTCGGGCCGTTCGGCGAACACCGACGCCCATCCGGCCAGATACTCAGCGGCAACCGCTTCGGGATCGCCGAACACCGCACCATGGTTATGCACGATCGCAGCACCGGCCGCGAAGCAGGCCAGCGCATCTGCGGCCACTTCCTCGGCAGATTTCGGAACATGCGGATTCCTGGTCCGAGGCGTGAAGCCATTGATGGCTGCTTCGATGATGACCGACGATCGCTCCATCGCCCGACCCTAGAACAGCCGACGGAAACACTCCCCCGAAAACGCCCACCTGAAATCTGGCGCCAAGAACGTGCCCATAAAAACACCAAAGCCGACTCTTTGAGTCGGCGTTGGAGGAGCTTCTCCATCAGAGGGGGGATCTGATGTGGGCTCGAGCCGCAGCGATCAGAGGGGGGACTCTTCACAGTGCTGCAGCGATGTATTGACAGTATGCCCGTAAGTTACCGATGAGTCAAGTGATTAAGCACTAAAGATGTGAGCCAGGGTTCGGAACGCGGGACGGTACGCTCGGGTTCCCCCAAAGATCGTTGCGATGACAGATCACTCCCCCACCGAACGACCCGTTCCACGGACACTCGTGGCATTGCGCGCTGCTGTTCCCGGTGTCGTCCGGGCCGGGGTCGAAACCGTCTCCACGGTGCACGGAGAACGTCCGGTGATGCGCGTTCGGGTGGGCGCCACTGATCGAGCCGGGGCGCTCACCCCTCGTGATGGCGAGACCATCGCCGCCGCCGCCCAAACGGCACTGCAGCAACGCCTTCCGGTCGTGGTCGACATCGCCTCCACCGGTGCAGATATCCGTGAGGGTCTTGCTGCCCTGCATGGATGGGGGCTGGCGGCGAGGGCCCTCACCGCATGTTCGGGCATTGTGCCCACGATCATGACCGTCGACGGGCCGGCGGTATCGGGGCCGGCATTGTTATTGGGACTCGCCGATCACGTGATCATGACCAATGACGCCTATGCCTTCGTCACGGGTCCACATATGGTGCGCCAGTTCACGGGCGAGCCCATCACCGCCGTTGAGCTCGGCGGCTCCGGACTCCATGCTCGGGTCACGGGTGTGGCCGCACTGGTCGTCGCTGACGCTGCCGCTGCCGATGCCGCCGTTGAGGCATTGTTCGACCTACTCCCGGGACATAACGACGAGTTGCCGCCGCGCATACCGACCGACGATCCGGCTGATCGGTCCACTCCAGAGGCGGGGGCCATCATCCCGGACACCGCCACGGGCAGCTACGACGTGCGCTCCGTCATTCGCGCCATCGTCGACGACGGCGAACTGCTCGAACTCCGTGCGGCTTGGGCGCCCAACCTTGTCACTGCATTCGCGGCGATCGACGGACGACCGGTCGGCTTCGTGGCCAACCAGCCTTGCGCTCTGGCCGGCACGCTCGACATCCCGGCGTCACAGAAGGGCGCCCGTTTCGTCTCGTTCTGCGATGCCTTCAATATTCCGATCGTCACGCTGGTGGATACACCCGGGTTCTATCCGGGCAAAGACCTCGAATGGCGCGGAATGATCCGCCATGGGGCCCAGATGGCGTTCGCGTATGCCCGGGCCACCGTGCCCCGGGTGAACGTGACCTTGCGGAAGTCCTACGGCGGCGCGTACATCGTCATGGACTCCAAACGGATGGGCAACGATCTCGCTCTGGCGTGGCCATCAGCGGAGATCGCTGTGATGGGTGCCAAAGGTGCGGTCGAAATCCTGCACCGCCGGGCATCGGTCGAGGAACGGCTCGAACTCGAGGCGGCGTACGAGGCCAGGCTGCTCAGCCCCTACATCGCTGCTGATCGGGGCTTCATCGATGCGGTGATCGACCCGGCAGATACCAGACGCGAACTCGCCGCTGCTCTTGGCGTTCTCGAGGACAAGCGCGAGCAACTCCGACCTCGGGGTCACGACAACTCACCTCTCTGAGTCAGGCCAGATCCACTCGCCCATTGCGCAGCCGAGGTGTTGCGCATCGATCAACCTTTTGAGAACGGTCGATGAACCACTCGTCTGACGGTTCCGACGGCTCGGTTCGCCCACTAGGATCGAAATGTGCCTGAGACTGTGACCATCACCGATAACCGCACCGGCGAATCCATCGAGGTTCCGATCTCCAACGGTGGTGTCGACGCCACCTCGTGGTCGAAGCTCATGCCGGGTATCTGGTTCTACGACCCTTCATTCGGCGCCACCGCCGCTGCCTCCAGCTCGATCACCGAGCTCGATGGTGAAGCCGGCATCCTGCGCTACCGCGGCTATCCGATCGAACAGCTCGCCGAGAATTCCACGTACCTCGAGGTCGCGTACCTGCTCATCAACGGTGAGCTCCCCGATGCGCAGCAGTACGAGACATGGAAACACGACATCACCTATCACACGTTCATCCATGAGAACGTGCGTAAGCGTTTCATGGAGGGCTTCCACCACGACGCTCATCCGATGGGCATCCTCGTCTCCACCCTGGCTGCGTTGTCGACCTTCTATCCGGACGCCAAGGAGATCTTCGATCCCGAGAGCCGTCACAAGCAGATCATTCGGCTGATCGCCAAGATGCCCACCATCGCCGCAGGCGCCCATCGACACAGCGTCGGCATGCCGTTCGTCTACCCGGACAACAACCTCGACTTCTGCTCCAACTTCCTGTCGATGATGTGGAAGGTCGCCGAACCGCATTTCGAGCCCGATCCGGTGCTCTCCCATGCGCTCGACGTGCTGTTCATCCTGCACGCCGACCATGAGCAGAACTGTTCAACCACTGCCATGCGAGTCGTCGGCTCGTCGCACTCCGATGCATACTCCGCCAGCGCTGCCGCTGCTGCCGCGCTCTACGGCCCGCGCCATGGTGGCGCCAACGAGGCCGTCATCCGCATGCTCACCGAGATCGGCACCATCGACAACGTCGAGCCGTTCATCGCATCAGTCAAAGAGGGCAAGGGCCGTCTTCAGGGATTCGGTCACCGGGTCTACAAGAACTACGACCCGCGGGCACGAATCATCAAGAAGGTCGCCTACGACGTGTTCGAGGTCACCGGCAAGAACCAGCTCCTCGATATCGCCCTCAAGCTCGAGGAAACAGCGTTGAGCGACGACTACTTCATCAGTCGCAAGCTCTACCCGAACGTCGACTTCTACTCGGGCCTCATTTATCAGGCCATGGGTTTTCCCATGGAGATGTTCACAGTGCTGTTCGCAATCCCGCGTGTCGCTGGTTGGCTGGCGCACTGGAACGAGATGCTCGACCAGGACGCCCGTATCGCCCGCCCGCGCCAGCTCTACACCGGCGCCGAGGTTCGCGACTACGTGCCGATGACCGCTCGCTGAACAAAGCCACCGGCGACCTTTCCGGTCGCGGCCCACATCTCAGTCGCAGACCTCAATGAGGATCTTGCCGGTATTGGCGTTGGACTCCATGGCTGATTGTGCCGAGGCAATGTCATCGAGCGAGAACCGTGAGTCGATCACGGGCGACAGTCGACCCTGATCGAACAGGGGAAGCATCTCGGCGACAAAGCGCTGGGTGATAGCGATCTTCTCCTCGATCGGCCGGGACCGCAGCACGGTTCCGATGATCGTGGCTCGCTTGGGAAGCAACATGCCGATGTTCACATCGGTGCGACCGCCGCCCATGGTGCCCACCTGCACGATGCGGCCACCGACACGAAGCGCCGAGATATTGCGGTTGACATAGTCGCCGCCGATGACGTCGAGCACCACGTCGACTCCTTCTCCACCAGTGAATCCCAGAGCGCCTTCGACGAAATCAGCAGTTGCGTAGTCAATGGCGAGATCGGCACCGAGGGTCTCGCACGCAGCGAGTTTTCCGGCCGATGCAGTGACGATCACACGCGCACCGATGGCTTTGGCGATCTGAATCGCTGCGGTGCCCACACCCGATGCACCTGCATGTACGAGTGCCGTTCGACCAGATGTGAGCCCTCCCTGCACGACGAGTGCATCGAAGGCGGTGATGAACACCTCCGGGATGGCGGCGGCGTCACGGATCGACACACTGCCCGGTAGTGGCATCGTCTGGCGTTCGTGGACCACCAGACGCTCGGCGTAGGCACCGCCGCCGACGATGCCCATGATCTCGTCTCCAACCTTGAGCGCCGAAACCCGCTCGCCCAGGGCGATCACGCGACCGGCGAACTCCATACCGGGAATCTCCGGTGCAGGAACCGGGAATCCGGCGAGCGGCGGGCTCGGGTACAACCCGCGACGCTGCAGCAGATCAGCGCGATTGAGCGCCGTGGCCACCACCTCGACGAGAACCTCCTCCGGTCCGGCAATCGGATCAGCCACATCGACGACGCGCAGCACATCGGTGTCGCCATACTCGTTGAGAACCACTGCCCGCATCGAAACTCCAGTTCGCGCATCCACCCGGATGCCATCGGACCCAGAGCCTACGATCGACCCACGAGCGAAACGTTCGTACGAGCGGAGGATCCGATGACCGGCGTAGAATCTGGCATGGCAACTGACACAATCCATCATCGCACCTGCCCGTTGTGCGAAGCCTCCTGCGGTCTGGAACTCACCATCCGCGACGGCGCCGTACTGCGTATCCGCGGCGACCGCGACAACGTTCTGTCACGCGGATTCATCTGCCCGAAGGGTTCGGCCCTGCAGAAACTGCATGAGGACCCCGATCGTCTGCGTGCCCCCATCGTGCGCCGCGGCGATGACCCGGCAACCGCCACCTGGGAGCAGGTCAGTTGGGACGAAGCATTCGCCATCGTCGAAGAAGGGCTGCGCGGCGTGCAGGACCGCCATGGTCGCGATTCCGTGGCCGCCTACTTCGGGAACCCCGGTGTTCATTCACTCGGTGCAGTGATCTTCAACGCCCCACTCATCCGAGCCATGGGCTCGAAGAACATCTACTCCGCGTCCACCGTCGATCAGATGCCCAAACATGTGTCGAGCGGATACCTGTTCGGCAATCCCATCTCGATTCCCGTACCCGACCTCGATCGCACAGATTTCCTGTTCATGCTCGGCGCCAACCCGTATGAGTCCAACGGATCGCTCTGCACCGCTCCGGACTTCCCGGGCCGCATGAAGGACATCCGCGACCGCGGCGGTCGTATCGTCACCGTCGATCCTCGCAACACCAAGACGGCTCAGAATTCCGATGAATGGATCCCCATCCGTCCCGGCACCGATGCCCATCTGCTCGTGTCGATGTTGCAGGTGCTGTTCGCCGAGGATCTCGTGGATCTCGGTTCGGTTGCAGAGTTCACGTCTGGTGTGGAGGAGATCGCGGCAGCAGTCGCCCCATTCACGCCCGAGCGAGCCGCAGCCATCACGGGCATTCCCGCCGAAACCATTGTGCGTCTGGCTCGCGAACTCGCCACCGCTCCGACTGCAGCGGTGTACGGCCGCATCGGCACCCATACCGTCGAGTTCGGCAGTCTCGCCTCCTGGGCCGCTGAGGCACTCAACATCTGCACCGGCAATCTCGACTCCCCCGGCGGCATGATGTTTCCGCTCGCCGCCCACGAGTCGGGTCGAGGGAAGGGCAAGGGGCGTGGCTTCACCACTGGTCGTCGTCATAGCCGCGTGCGCAACTACCCCGAGATCCGAAGCGAATTCCCCGTGGCCACGTTGGCCGAGGAAATCACCACCCCCGGCGATGGTCAGGTGCGTGCGCTCATCACGGTTGCCGGCAATCCGGCGCTGAGCACCCCGAGCGCCGATCGCCTCGACGCCGCGCTCAACGAACTCGAGTTCATGGTGTGTGTTGACCCATGGCTCAACGAGACCACCCGCCATGCCAACGTGATCCTCCCTCCGCCCAGCGCGCTCGAGCGCAGCGATTACCACCTGGCATTCCTCGCCATGGCGGTGCATAACTTCGCCGAATGGTCCGGACCGCTGTTCCCCACCGACTCGCTGCAGGAGAGCGACATCCTCGCCCGCCTCGCACTCATCGTCACCGGTCCCGAGGCCGGCTCCGATCCGCAGGCGCTCTATGACCTCATGATCGATGGCGCGCTGCAGGGCGCCATCGCGCTGCCCGACTCCCCCATCGCCGACCGCACGGTCGATGAACTCAAGGCGATCGTCACCGCTGATCCCGATCGCATGGCCGTCGACCACATCGTCGACATCATGATCCGCACCGGCGCCTATGGCGACTGGTTCGGAGCCGATCCCGATGGCCTGTCACTCGATGTGCTCGCCGATTCGCCGCACGGTGTCGACCTCGGTGATCTCAAGCCCCGCCTCCCCAGTCACCTGCGCACCGAATCCGGCACCATCGAACTGGCCAACCCGGCCATTGTTCGCGACTTCGCCCGACTCGAAGCTTCCTTCACCGGACCGCTCGCCGACCCGAGCACGCTCGTGCTGGTGGGCCGCCGCGACCTCCGCTCCAACAACTCGTGGATGCATAACGTCAACGTGCTGGTGAAGGGTAAGGAGCGCTGCACCCTCAACGTGCATCCTGACGACGCTGAACGGTTCGGTCTCACCGACGGTGGCGAAGCAACGGTGGCGTCTCGCGTTGGTTCGTTGGTCATCCCGGTGGAGGTCACCACGGACATCCTCCGCGGCGTCGTCAGCATTCCGCATGGCTGGGGCCACTCGCTGCCCGGTGTTCGTGCCGGCATCGCCGTTGGTCGTCCGGGCGTCAACACCAATGTGCTCACCGATCCCGAACAGCTCGATCCGCTGTCGGGCAACGCCGTGCTCAACGGCATTCCGGTCACCGTCGTTCCTGCCTGATCCATCGGCGCGGCCTTCACGGGCTCGCAAGTGAACCAACCTTGGTCTACGGCTCCTCGATGATCGGGAACGGTGCGTTCGCGTTGACTTCGGCCTCGGCATCTGCGCGGATGGTGCGCGTGAGGATCAGGAACACGAGTCCCCACATGAGGCTCGTGACCGCGATGATGCTGATGGTGGCCGAAGGCCCGATAATCCCGCTCACCGTTCCGGCGAACACCAATGAGATGCTCATGGCAAGGGTGACGAACGCGGCATCGGCGGCGAAGATCCGGCCGCGCAGTTCGTCGGGGGTGGTGAGGTTGAGGCCGTAGGTGGTGAGAGACCACTGGGCCCCACCACCGAAATGGGCGAGCGCGACGAGTACGAAGGCAACCAGCAACCACGGCACGATCGACACGAACAGGTACATCGTGCCGTACCAGATTGCGGCGAATCCGCAGGCCAACAACACGCCATGGATGCCGCGTCGAACCAAAGAGCGCACCAACAGTGGTCCGATCAGCACGCCGACGCCGCGGCCGGCCAGCAACAGACCCGTAGCCGCATCGGTGCCGTGGAACTTCGACGTCGCGAGCACAGCGAGGAGACCGACGACTCCCGCTCCGAACCCGAAACCCACATGCGAACCCAGAAGGGCAAGGATCGTCGGGTGCTTGCGGGCATGGCGAAGTGCCTCAACCGAATCGTGAATGGGACGCATGCGGGGTGCCACCGTTCCGACGGCCCGTTCGGCCTGCAGCGACTCTCGAATGCTGACGATGAGCAGACCAGCGATGACGAAACTGGCTGCATCAGCCAGGAATGCCGCATCGCGTCCGAATGCGACTGTGAAGGCCGCACCCAGTGCCGCTCCCACCGCCAGCATCGCGCCCCAGGTGGACCCCATGAGCGCAGCCGCCGTGGGCAGTTCCTCTTCGGTGACCAGATTGGCCACGCCTGCCTGAGCGGCTGGTCCGAAGAATGCGCCCAGTGCGGTGACCCCTCCCTGTGCGACGAACACGAACCACGGCATCCCTTGCCCGGCCAGCAGGAACGTGAGCGCGACAGCCGCCTGCAGGAACGAGGCCAGAATCATGATCCGCCGGCGGTCGAATCGATCAGCCATCGGCCCGGCAATCGGGCCCATGATGAAGGTGGGCAGGGTCTGGGCCACCCAGAACACCGAGGCGAGAAGATCCGATCCGGTGGCGTCGAGCAGCAGACCGAGCGCGGCAACAGTGGCGAACCAATCACCGGCATAACTGATGAGCTGCGCGAAGAAGAGTCGGCGGAACGCGCCATTGGATCTGAGCAGTGGCCACATCGGGGGCTGTGGTCCGGATCAGACGGGGAACGTCAGGGAGACGATCGCTGCGTTAGCACTCATGTCGGCTGGAACCCGTCGAGGATCCCGGTGAGGCCGGTGGGAGCATGGGGACCGAACACCAACTGCTCGAGCACACCGACACCTACACGGTCTCCCATTCGCACCCGGCACAAGGTCTGGATGTGAATGCTCGAAGGGTCGAGCGGAGCGAAGTCTTCGAGGGCGATTGACTCGCCGCCCACCTCCAACTCGCCATGGATCGAACCATGCGCCCAGTGCGGATGCATGTAGCCAATGCCGCGCATTCGGAATGTGTAGAACGGCTCGAACTCGATGCGATCCACCGAGCCATCAGCATGGGTGACCTCAATCGCTGCGGATTCCATTTCGCGCTTTCCGGGCTGCCATTGCAGTTCGTAGGCGACACCTTCGAGTTCCTCAGCCTTTGGCACATCGCCGTAGGTGGGAGCAGCGGGCGAATCGAGCACCGGCACAACCAGCGCGCTCTGCATCCACCGGCTGCCATCGCTGTGTTCGAACAATGCGAGATGGGTGCAGATGTCGTCGAAGTGAAGCGGCGCCCACAACCAGAAGATCTCAGGAGCAGCGGCGGGAAAGTTGGTGGGTGCCTGTGTGCCCACACCGCGCACGCCCCATGAACGGTCGCGAACACCGAAGGTGGTTTCAGCTGATACCTCGATGGTGCGGTCGCCGACGGTGACCGTGCCCTCCCATGTTCCCCACTGGGTAAGACGGGTGTAGTCCATGATCTTCGTGCTGTTCCGCACGATGGTCTGCTTCGGTTCCTCGATTGCCGCGGTGCGGGCCCGGAACAGCAGGTTGCCGGAAAGACCGTGCTCGTTCGGAGCGATGACAAGACGAATCTGGCGCAACGGCTCGACAACTTCGACCGTGATCGGCCCGATGGTGGTTGCCCGATCGATGGGCATGAGGCCGGAGGCGAACACCGAATGCTCAACACCGTCGATCACGAAACTGAATGCCGCGTCGACGACACCACGGTTCGGGTAGTGGCCCATGGCACCACCGATCATGAATGCACCATCACGATCGAACCCGTTGAAGAAGTAACGGTCGTAATGGTTTGGATCAGCGGAGACTGTCTGGGCGATGGGATCGCCGGTCTGGTGGATCGGAAAATCGTCGAATGGCGTGAGCATGGTTCCCCCTCGAACAGCGCAGGGACACAGTCTGCCCCAGCGGTTGAGGCCGAACGTCAAACGCTCAGGATGAGGGCCTGATCAGGACCGAGATGCGCTGGTAGGCCTCTCGGATCGGCCATGTCGGATGCCAATATCACAGTGGCTCCGAGCGGCATCAGCGACTCGTCAATTTCCGTACTCTCATTAGTCATGTTGATGAGGATGTGGCAGATTCCGGCATCGCTATGTCGACTGAACGCGAGCACACCGTCGGGTGCGTTGAGCAGTGACAGGTCGCCCTCGCGCAACTCCGGATGGGCTTTGCGAAGGGCCAGAAGCCGTCGGTAGAGGTGCAGCGTCGATCCCGGATCCTCCTGCTGGGCGACACGGTTGCGGAAGCCCGCCTCGGGGGGCAGCGGCAGCCAAGGCGCAGCGTTCCCGTTGGTACCGGTGGGCCAGCCACAACCTTCGGTGCCGTCCCATGGCAGTGGACCGCGGCAGCCATCGCGACCACCAGGGTCGACAACCTGCCCAGGTGCGATCTCGGAATCCAGCAGTCCAAGTTCTTCGCCCTGATAGAGGAACGGCGTGCCCCGCAGTGTGAGCAACAGCACCGCAGCCGCGCGAGCGCGAGCCTCGGAGCGACGAGCAGTCGTTGCCGCGTCCTCTCCCCTGCGCTGCGCCGCGAGGTCGTAGCGGGTTCGGTGCCGGGGGTTGTCATGGTTCGACAGCACCCAGGTGGGCCACGCGCCACGCGGGTCGAGCGTGGCTTCGGTCTCCTCGATCGACGACCGCCAACGATCGGCGCTCCACGGCGAATACAACGCCGGGAAGTTGAACGCCATATGCACCTCATCGCCGTCGCCGTAATAACTGGCGATCGCTTGGGTGGTCATCAGGTAGATCTCTCCCACGAGCACCCGGTCGTCGGGATAGGAATCCACCAGCGAGCGGATAGCCCGCACTCGTTCATGGGTGACCGGAACATCGTTGAGTGCACAATGCGGAATGCCGGCGACCGCTGGCGGATCATCGGGCAGCTCGGGGAATTTGCCGATGGTGTGCAGAACATCGGCACGGAATCCGTCGACACCGCGATCCAGCCAGAACCGCAACACATCGTGCATGGCCTCGACCACTGCGGGTTCATCCCAGTTGAGATCAGGCTGCGCAGGATCGAACAGATGCAGGTACCACTCACCGGTGTCGGGATGCACACTCCACGCGGGTGCCGTGAGATCGAACGCGGCGACCCAGTTGTTCGGCGGCGTGCCGTCCTCATCTGGTTCTCGCCAGACGTACCAGTTGCGATGCTCCGCCGATTTCGCCGATGCAGCATCCAGGAACCACGGGTGCTGATCCGAGGTGTGATTGGGAACCCAATCGATGATGACGCGCAACCCCAGCGCATGGGCTTCGGCCAACATCGCATCGAACGCCGCCATGTCACCGAAGATCGGGTCGACATCGCAGTAGTCGCTGACGTCATAGCCGAAATCGGCCATCGGCGATCGGTAGAACGGCGAGATCCAGAGCGCATCGATACCAAGCCACGCGAGCTCTCCGAGATGCGCACGTATGCCCTCAAGGTCGCCGACCCCATCGCCATTCGAGTCAGCGAAGGACCGGGGATAGATCTGGTAGAAGACGGCCTCTCGCCACCATCGACTTGCCGGGCGCGGCGTCTCAGAGCCGCTGTTGTCCTCGTGCATCGCCAGACAGTAACGGCGAAGCACACCACACCGATGCCGTCGCCCTGACAGCCGTCAGGGCGACGGTGACAAAAGCAGGTACAGTCAAGAAAATTTTTGCGGACACTCGATCTCGATTATCGACGTGGACCAGCGAACCCTTGAGTGGAGTAGAGATGCCAACCAGACGAGCACGAGCGATGATCGGTGCGGCGTTCGCAGCGGCCTTCCTGGGGTTCACTCTCCTGCCAACAAGCGTGGCGAGTGCCGCTTCAACGAGCTACTACGCATGCAGCAGTGCCGGGAATCTCTTTCGCGTCACAACAACACCCCGTGCATGCCCGACCGGTTCGACCGCGGTCTCGGGCGCATTCATCGGTGCGGATCTCTCGGGAGTTGATCTTTCGGAATTGAACCTGCTCGACGTCAACCTGTCCGGTGCGAACCTCACCGGCGCCAACCTCACCGGCGCCCGTCTCAGGGGAACCAACCTCGCTAACACCAACCTCAGCGGTGCCACCCTCACCGGCGCCACCCTCACCGGCGTGGCCTCCGGCGGCATCACCGGTGACCCAACCCTCCCCAGTGGATGGTCGCTCATCGGCGGTTACCTCATCGGCGCTGGTGCCAACCTCGCGAACGCCAACCTCGTCTGGGCCAACCTCACCGGTGCAAACCTCACGGGTGCAAACCTCACCGGCGCAAACCTCTTGTTCGCGGACCTCACGAACACCATCGTCAAGAATGCCGATCTGACGAGCGCACGCCTCGGCTACACCAATCTCACCGGGACACGCTTCACGGGAGCCACCCTCACCGGCGTGACTTCCGGTGACATCACCGGTACCCCAATACTCCCGGGCAGATGGTCAGTGATCAACGGCTACCTCGTCGGCGCGGGCGCCAACCTCACGAATGCCAACCTCGCCGGTGCCAACCTCGCCGGAGCTCACCTCGTTGACACCCAGTTCACAAACGTCATCTTCACCGGCGCCAAGCTTTCGAATGCCAACTTCACAAACGCAATCCTCACAAATGGCAACCTCCTCGGCGCCAACCTCATGAACATCAACTTGAACAACGCCAACCTCGCAAATGTCAACCTCACAAACGCCAAACTCAAAGGCGCAACTCTCATCGGCGCGAACCTCGCAAACACCACCAACACCAACGCGACCCTGACCAACGCCAACTTCACCAACGCAACGTTCACAAACGCCAACCTCACAAACGCCAACCTCACAAACGCCACGCTCACCGGCGCCACGATGTGGAACACCATCTTCACCGGCGCCACCCTCACCGGCGCGACTTCCGGCGGCATCACCGGCAACCCAACCCTCCCCACTGGTTGGTCGCTCATCGGCGGTTACCTCGTCGCCTCGTGAATCAACGTGGGGCGCCAGAGACTGCCCGTGCTCTCGTGCGTGGAAACTGATTCCGCGCCAGAGCGCAGAGACGCAAACCGGCGAGACACCGACGAGTTCTGCTCCCGCAGAACGTCTTGTCTTACGGGACGAACACGATCTTGACGGCGGGATCAAGCATGCCTTCGGCAGCATCGTCGAACGAAACGACCTTGGTGATGATCGCTCCGGGATCGAGGCGTCCGGCGGTGACGAGGTCAAGGACAGCTGGCGCAGTCGCTCGAGCGTGCACGCGACTCACCTCGTAGCGAACCCCCTTCAGATACATCGACTGCAGCGGCAGCATCGATCGCGCCGACGCACCCCCGGACACGCTCGTGCACGTGCCACACGGTGCGGTGGCCGAGAGTGCGAGATCGCGTCCGGGGTCGAGAACGCAGGCATCCACGGTGATGGGAAACCGCTCGTCGCCAACGGCATCGGCCAGACGATCTACGGGCGCTTCAATGACAGATGCGCCCAGACCCGCGGCCAGTTGAAGTCGATCCTGATCGTGATCGACATAGACGACCCTCTCGCTTCCGAGCGCGACGGCACTGGCAACGGCATAGAGACCGACTGAAGGAGCGAGACCTCCGACCACCAGCACCGGAGCACCTGGGATTGCGGCCAATGGTTCGGCCACACAGCGATAGCCGTCGCTGACGTTGTCGGGAATTCCTGCGGCAACAACGGGGTCGAGTCCATCGGGCAGTGGCAGCAACATATGGTCAGCAAACGGCACGCGAACGAGGTCAGCGAGCGCTCCACCTAGATCAAGACCGCCATGCGGTCCCAGACCAAATGCTGTCCCGGATGCAACAGAGGCACATGCGTTGGAATGACCTCGCTGGCACGGCACACAATCTCCACAACTCGCTTGGAACGGCACGATGACTCGCTGACCGATCTGGAATCCGGAGACTGCGTCGCCAAGCTCGATGACTTCGCCGACCATCTCATGGCCCATGGCGAACGATGGTTTCATCGGATAGAGACCAAGGGCGATGGCGGGATCGAGATCGCAGCGGGCAACAGCGATTGGTCGAACGATCGCATCTCGCGGTCCGCTCACTCGCGGATCAGGAGTTTCCTGCCACGCCAGGTCGCCCGGTCCATTGAAGACGAGATGGCGCATGTCAATTTCCTCGCAAGAACCTGTTGAGTTGCTGCTGCATGCAGTTCACGAGGAAATCCTAGGAACTATCAGCGCGAGAGCTGGGTGGGAATTTCGCCGATTCAGCGAGCGACCGCTCGTTCGACGACGTCGCCGGTGGCGATGAGGAGGTCCTCGCGGCTGTGCGGTCCAATGAGCTGGAGGCTCGACGGGAATCCGCCCCCTGCTACCGGGACGGGGAGCGACAAGGCGGGTAGGCCGGTGACGTTGGCCAGCGGAGTGAAGCGGGCGAGCTCCAAGGTGATGTCGGTGGTGCCGATGAGAGGATCGTCGAGACGGGGCGGCAGGATCGAAATCGTCGGCATGGCGAGGAGCTGCACCCGCTCGAAGATTCGGCACAGCGATTCCGTCAGGCGATTGGCCTCGGCCCGGGCCTCGGCGTGGAGCGAAGTCAAGGCCGACCCGAGAGCAATCATCTCCAGCACCTCATCGCTGAGGCCGGCGGGGTCGGTCTCAGCGAGATGATGGTCGGAATCCCAGAGTTCGGCGAAGTAGAGGGTCACGAAGGCGTTACCGAGCGCCTCGATCTCGCTCGGGTCGACCACGACCACCTCGAAGCCAGCGGCCGCGAGAGCAGCATCAACTGCGGCGTCAACCACCGGGTCAGCGTGGGTGGCGACCCTGCCAACGACCGTGGCCGCGGCCGTTGCTCGGGCAAAACCGGGCTCGAGGAGCTGCATCCCCAACTCGGTTCCGGCAACGTCGCGGGCCATCGGGCCGACGGTGTCGAGAGTCCGACCCAAGGGCCAGACTCCGTCGAGGGGAATGCGCCCGAATGTCGTCTTGAGTCCCACCACACCGCAGCAGGCTGCTGGAATGCGCACCGAGCCGCCGGTGTCGGTTCCGTAGGCCACATCAGCCTCGTCAGTGCCCACTGCTACCGCCGAACCGCTTGACGAGCCGCCGGGGATGCGGGCGGCATCGATCGGGTTGACTGGGGTGCCGAACCAGGGGTTGGTGCCAACGCCGGTTGCGGCCAGTTCGGTGAGGTTGGTCTTGCCCACGATGCGGGCATCGGCTGCGCGAGCCCCGGCCATGCACCGTGCGTCCTTCGTGGCGGCTTGGGCATGGTCTGCCACTGCCTTGCAGCCGGCCGTCGTCGGGGTACCGACCACATCGATGAGGTCTTTGACCGCCAGGCGGGGACCGGACCCAACGGCGGACATCGGGGTGATAAACGTTGACATCAGCAAAGGCTAGGCGTCTTCAACTCGACAGGCCGGTAACCAATTGCATTCGCCAACAATCGAACATCTATTGCGCATTGCACAACGACTAGTGGACCTGACTGGACTCGAACCAGCGACCCCTTCCGTGTCGAGGAAGTGCTCTAGCCAACTGAGCTACAGGTCCATGTTGATCGGTGGCGAGCCACCGGACGAAGCGAAACCATAGCAGGGTGGAGAATCACGCCCCATTCCGGGGCCGGCCCGATAGAACCTCTGCATGGAAAACCGTCGTGTCATCGCTCTTCTGTCCATCGCCAGGGTCGGCGTGGGAACCGCGCTGCTGCTCGCTCCGAGGCGCATGGGTCGCAACTGGGTTGGAGCAGTCGCCGATGATCCACGAGCTGCGCTCGTCATCCGTGGATTCGGTGCACGCGATCTCGCGCTTGGTCTCGGAACATTGCGGGCCATGCAGCGCGACGAACCACTCACCGGTTGGGTGCAGATGGCGGCATTCGGCGATGCCTGCGATGCAGTCGCCGGAATCGCTGGCGCATCAAGCGTCGGAATCCTGCGAACGATACCTACGGTGGTGAGTGCCGCCGCAGCCGCGGTTCTCGGGGCACGCGTGGCGTCGGCGCAGCCGAGCCCATCGACGGTGGAGAGCACGCTTCGCTGAGCACTAGTGTGTGAAATTCGCGGCGTCGTGGCCGAGTGGCTTAGGCAGGGGCCTGCAAAGCCCCCCACGTGAGTTCGATTCTCACCGACGCCTCACCGAGAAGGGCCCCGACCGATTCGGTCGGGGCCTTTCTTCAATTCTTGGTCAGCACAACTCGTCACCCACTCCTGACACCGCCCGGATGCGGCGACCGGTTCTCACGAAATGCAGTGCACGATGTTCCCTTCCACATTGGATGTTGTGCTTTACTACGTCAATGAAAAGAACAGGATTCACCTCACGGATCCGATCCCTCATGGTGGTGGTCGCCCTCATGGCCACCAGCGTGGTGGGAGCGGTCGCCGCCACCCCAGTAGTCGCGCAGGCCCAGGCCTGGTCCTGCAACTGCGTCAAGACCAACGTCAGCATCGATGGCGACGCCTATCCGGGCAGAGGCATCTGGATGAATTTCGACTGGACGAACGACTCCGATCGCACCTGGACGAATGCCCGGATGTCCGTGATCTTCCCCGAGGGTGTCGAACTCGAATGGTCGAACTGGGAGGATCAGAGCTACGACCCGGCCACGCGCACCCTCACCGGAACGCCGAGCTTCTGGAATGACGGTGTCTTCTCCGACACGATCCATCCGTGGGCGGAGAACTCGCAGTACTTCGAGGTCACGTTCGACGAGAGTCTTGTCGGCACCCGGGTGAACATCCTGAACGTCGCCTCCTACGTCTCGCCCGATGGCACACCGAGCTCCAACCGTAACGGCCTCTACGTCGACGTCCAGGAGAAGGCGGTCGACTTCGACTACCGCACCGAGACGCGGTTCACACCCGACAGCTCCGATTACAGCGGCACCTCCACCCTCACCTCCAAGGTGTACAACGACGGTCCCGGTCGCGGCGGCCAGGTGGAGGCTGAGATCTACTTCGACGGCGCTCTCACCCTCGTCTCAGATGTGCCCGACGGATGCCGCGACTATGGCGTCAACTGGCGGGGAATGCGCAACATCGACTGCACCCAGGAGGTCCCCGAGGGCGGCGCCGACGTCGGTCTCGTTGCGTCCTGGAGCTTCACCGTCACGATCCCCGATGCCCCGATCGCGGCCGATGTCGCCACGGAGACCTACGAGGCCGAGACCGGTCTCGGTTGCTCGACCTCGGGTGTCTCCGGGAGCGAGGACTCCAACGACGAGAACAACTCCGACTCCGCCATCCTCACCGTTCCGCCCTCACCGGTCGGCCGACTCGCCGTGGTTCGCAACCTTCCGGCGTCCATCGACAAGCCCGGCATCACCACCAATCCCACCGCAGGTCGTTCCATGACCTCCAGTGTGGACGTGTTCAACGCCGGCGATGCGGCGATCACCGGCCCGATCAGCGTCGTGATCGATCCGATGCCGGGATTCACCCCCACGAGCATCACCGCCACCTCCGAGGACAGCACCACCCCGGTGCCCGACTGCGATCTCGCCACCCTGACCTGCACCTTCAGCCAGCTCGGTGACGGCCTCAGGGCACGGATCGTCATCGTCGGCGATCTCGCTCCCACCATCGTTGACGGCACCGAGTTCAGCAGTTCGGTCACCGTCTCGGCCACGGGTTATGACCCGGCCAGCGACACCGGCTCGACGACGATCTCGGCGCTTGCCGAGGGCATCGTCTCCATCACCTCGGTGACCCACGCCGCTCCCGGCGAGGAGGTCAGCTACGACGTGACCGTGGTCAACGCCGGCCCGAGCACGATGCTCAGCCCGGTGGTCACCGTCACCCTGCCGACGGGCATGACCATCGTCAGCCTCCCCGACAACTGCACCCAGAGCGGCAACACCCTCACCTGCACCCTCGGTGAGTCGCTTGATCCCGAGACTGACGTCTCGTTCGGGTTCACTGCGGGTCTGCCCGATGAGGTTGGTGACCACACCATCACCGCAACACTGTCGAGCAGCACGCCACTCGCTGAGGCCAGCGCCACCGAAGCTGACCATCTCGTGGCCACCGCCACCACGGTCACCGACCTCGGTGTCGAAGAATCCGACGATGTGCTCCCCTACACCGGTTCTAACTCCACGATGCTGGTGCTCGTCGGCGGCGGACTCGCCCTCGGCGGCCTCATCCTCGTGAGCGCCACCGGCATGCTCGCCACCCGGCGTCGAAACGACTGATCACCGGTAACGACTGATCAACTGAAACACCAGCAGTGAACACGAAGGGCCCCGACCAATTCGGTCGGGGCCCTTCTTCATGATCGGCCTGCCCGGGGTATCGGGCCGGTGCGAGGGGTTGAATCAGTTGCCAGCGGGAGCGCCACCGCGGGGACCACCGTGTCCACCTTTGCCACCGGGGCCTTCAGCGGGGCGGGGGTTGTTCACCATGTCGGTGATGCGGGAGGTGAGGTCGGCGAGCTTGGCGTCGGCTTCGTCCTGGGTGATCTCGCCCTTGGTGACTTCATCGGCGATGTGGTTCTTCATTTCTGCGGTGAGGGCATCAATGACGACCTGCACATCCACACCCTGATCAGCAGCGACCTGGGCGATGGTCTTGCCCGACTCGATCGCGGTGTGAAGATCGGCGTCGCTCATGCCGAGCGCCTGCGCCAGAACCTCGGACTTCGGACCGCCGGGGCCACGCTTGCCGTGCTCGCCCTCATGGGCCTGATGGTCAGCGACGAGCGCTGCCGACACCGCATCGGCCTGGGTCTGGGTGATGGTGCCATCGTCGACCAGTGGCTTGAGCACATCGGCGATGTGAGTGGCCGGATCAGGTCGATCAGCAGGTGTGCCGGCAGGAGCCGAGAGCGCCGAAGCGTCGGCCGACTGAGTGGTGGAGGTCTGAGCGCCGGAGATTGCCGGCACGGCGAGGATGAGACCGCCGAGGCCACCAGCGGCGAGGCCGGCGGTGACTCCGAGAGCGGTGAGTTTCTTGTTCATGGGTTTCTCCTTGGGTGATGAACTTCGCTGAGGAACTTCGGTGGGGGTTGCTGTCCGGTTGGGGACATCCACAGAATCGTCCTCGTGTGTAAGAAGTGAACAGGACGAAGGTGAGAATCCGGAAAGAATCCCCGAATTGCCCGGAAACTCAGTCCTCGAGCAGATCGATCGCTGCGAAATCGGGGGTTCGCCGCTCGGCAAGAGCCGAGAGGGCCTCGATGTTGGCAGCAGTTCCCATGAGCTTGGCGAATGCTGCGTTCTCCCGTTCACGGGCTGCGGCGATCGGGCCCCGGATCGATTCGATGATCGTGCGCTTGCTCTCCATGAGCGAGGAGATTGACTTGCCGGCCAGCACCCGGGCGTGGCGCATGGTCTCGGCGAGCAGTTCGTCGGGCTCGGTCACTCGCCAGGCCAGGCCCATCTGCAGACAGTCAGCAGCTGAGAGCCATTCGGAACTCATGAGCGCCCATGTGGCGTTGTGGCGGCCCAGCAGCA